>OMBK01000710.1_pt1 | contig 15376 bp, 15 predicted proteins | sample 1644881 | NCBI WGS metagenome assembly OMBK01 (sample SAMEA103958132, study PRJEB25191) | human gut metagenome | biome: human-associated habitat [ENVO:00009003]; feature: intestine environment [ENVO:2100002]; material: feces | place: Germany | collected 2013/2015
TTGTTCTGCCATTTTATAAAATTGCTTATGCAGTATCCTTTGTTGTAATTTTAAGTGTGATTCGTGCAGTTGTTTTCACGTATGAAATAGGACTATCCATAGAGCCGCCTTTTGCGATATTGACTGCTGTTTTTTGTGCAGATACTTATGTGCAGGAAATTACAAGCAACCGTTCCGAAGTTCAGAGACTGTATCAGATAAAAAAGAGAATCTATTCTATTATACAGAGACTGATGATACAGGGAACTTTTTTGCTGCTGCTCGCTGTTCTTGGATATGGATTGTTTTTTGCGTTTCAGAAACCAATTACACATCCAGTAACAGAAAGTGAAATACTTCAGTTTATTACCTGTTTTGGGGCGATTGTAGTAACTATTTTCTTTTGGGGAATATTGGCTAATACATTGTCTATGCTTTTTCGCAATATGTGGATGGGAATTGGAAGCAGTCTTTTGATATGGGTAGCAACAAATTCCACAGGTGGAGATAAACTTTTTGGAGCATGGAATCTGTTTTCTTATTCTTTTAGAGATATAGAAAATACTGCCGATATTACATGGCTGTATGGGAAAGGCTTGTGTATTTGTATCGGACTGATTTTGTTACTGGCATTGCCGAAGATCGTAAGAAAGAGAGGGTAAATTTATGAGTATTCATATTGAGGATTTAACGGTAAGATTTAAGAATAGTGTCACAGCAATCGACCATGCAGATTTAGATATACCAAATGGGATATTTGGACTATTGGGAGAAAATGGAGCGGGAAAGACAACTTTGATGAGAGTTTTGACCACTGTGCTTAAACCTACAAACGGAATGGTTACATTAGACGGAATTTTGTATAGCGAAGGAAACTATGAAAAAATCCAAAGAAAGATAGGGTATTTACCACAGGAAATTGAACTGTATCCTAATTTGACGGTTCAGGAGTGTTTGGAGTATATGGGAGATCTGGCAGGTGTTCCGAAAGCAGAATGTAGAAAGCGGATAGATTATTATTTGAAAAAGACCAGTCTTATAGAACATCGTAAGAAGAAAATGAAGCAGTTATCAGGCGGTATGAAGCGACGGGTAGGATTGGTGCAGGCGCTTTTAAATGAACCGGAATTTTTAATTGTGGATGAGCCAACTACCGGTTTAGATCCGGAGGAACGTATTCGCATCCGCAATTTGTTAGTAGATTTTTCTGAAAACAGAACGGTTTTGTTTTCAACTCATGTGGTAGAAGACTTAGCTGCCACCTGCAATCAGCTTGCAATTATGCATAAAGGTCGATTTCTGTATGCGGGTTCTATGAAGAATTTGACAGAAGAAGCACAGGGGAAAATCTGGATTTGCAAAGTACCTGATGAGAGAAAAGCAAGAGAAGTGGAACAGAAGTATCGTATTACATCTAAACAGTATGTTGAGGGGGGATTGCAGTTAAGAGTGATTTCTGAAATACAGCCAGAATTGGAGTGTATGTCAATTCCTGCAACGTTGGAAGATGCTTATATTTATGTGACGAATCAATACGAGTAGATAAAGCACCATCTGATGCTTTACTACCAGTTGCACGTTGTTCGCTTTGAATATTTGTGGAGAAAAAGTATGTATTATTTTGGCTTTCTATAAAACCTATAAACCAGCCATTTATATCCTGCCCGTTCACTCGTCCGGTTCCGGTTTTTCCATAAATTCTCCATTTTCAGAGGCGGTAAGATGGATGGAATTTTTGACGGCATGAATATTAGCAGGAGTAAAGTTGAAGTTGTTTCGATATAAATTTTTCAAAAGTTCAACTTGTTCTACTGGTGAAATCTTTAAGGATGACTGCATCCAGTAGGAAGAGAAATCTCCGGATATATTTTTATTGCCATATCCTATTTGCTGAAGGTATGAATTTATAGTGGAAGATCCGAGCTGCTTGTCGATTGATTCAAAATACCAGTTTGTATATATCTTTTAAAAGGTATATGATTAAGAAAAACGGCAGGAGGTATCTGAATGAAATCACATAAATATTGGTCTATCGGTGCACTGATTACAATGCTTGGAACTTTTTATACAGGTTATAAGGGATCAAAAGAAGGCCATAAGTACTTTGCAGCAAGTTCTTTGCTTTGCATGATTATGGCTATTTATACAGGACACAAGATGATTTCTGGTAAAAGTAGGAAGAAAAAAGAAGTTTCAGTAGAGAGTGTTGAAGATTAAAAAACAAAATATTTTAATAAATAACGCCGGTGCGGGATTTTTGATATCCAGTACTGGCGTTATTTATTCTACAGGGGCTTGGGGGTGTAGCCACCAAATATATTATTAATTTTCTGCTTCGGCAAGTTTGTTAAGGATCCACTCCCGATTGATAACAATGTCCTCATCATCTCGAAGATCCTTGAAATCATCGCAGTGTGAAGAAGCAAATTCATACATATTGTCAATGTCAACTGCACCAGTGATCTCACCCTTATTAATGATTACAAGAATATTTGTTCCGTCGTCGTCGACAGCAAAGCGCAGTTCATCAAATTCTTTATCAGGATCATTTTTGAGAATAGAATCTGTCGCAAGTAATTTAACAAGTTCCATTACCCTGTCATCTTTACCTGCATCAAAGATCTGGATCTTTTCAACGAGCTGATTTGCTGATGTCACAATCCGGTTTAAGTACTTTTCGGTACGATAATCAGCCAAAGCATTTTCTCCATAAAACATTTCATATGTCTTCTCTACTTCTGATTCAGGAACCAGATAAATCATGACAAGATCTTCCATCTGGTGATAGAGTGTAGGATAGTTTAAACGAAAGGTCTCTCCACAGTTCGGGCAGGTATAAAGGAAAATAGACTGATTAAGTACCTTCTCTTTCATTTCAGGATCCAGTACAGTATTAATGCTGTCCCAGACTTCAAAATCTCCCTCATGATGGCAGGAAGGGCAGGTTACCTTTTCTATATGATGTTTTGACATAAATAATCCCCCTTTCAGTGAGATAAATCTATAGTTTTCTTATTGTAGAATGCGCTTATCCTTTATTATTTTGCTAGGAAATTACTCTGAATCTCCATCGGCATATGATAAGCCTGGCCTCGTTTTGTCAGGCTGTATAATTTAAAGCTCATTAGTTCCGGAGTCGCATTCAATGAACTGCAGAGTCCGAAATAATCCAGGTCCTCGTTCTGAACCATATCTTCGATCTCCTCATCATTAATCAGAAGATCGGCAGCAAACAGATTGGCCTGGTATTCTGTATTATCCGTCATATTGTAGAGTGTATCATCTTGCATCGGAGCCATTTTCAGCTGGGAACGATGCAGGATGATATGCCCTAATTCATGGGCGGCAACGATCATCTTTTCTTCTTCTGAAAGGAAACTGCTGATCATGACATAGATCGTCTTGCAGCTCATAAAACAATATCCTTTCAGTGTCTTATATCTGGAAGTTTCCCCGACAACAATGTTCATCTGATCCATGATCTCAAAGGGATCCCTGGTGCCATATTTCTTGATTAATTTCTTTGTTTCTGTATATATGTAAGTGTTTCTCAAATAAATCACCTCAAAAGTAAAAAATAAAAGGGCAGAAATATCCTTGTAACTATAAGGTAACAGATTAGGTGTACAATAATCCCGCCTTCTATTATTTTTCCTCTTGGTTTTTCAGATATTTTTTCGGTGTAAATTTCTTTGCACGTCTTTTGGAATCCAGATAAAGGCTCTGGATCTCATCCATAAAAGCTATTTTATCTTCGTCTGTCAGTGATCCACCAGCAAACATAGCTGCAGCCTGTTCCAGGATCTGCTGAGCCTGTCTGGCACCACGGTTACCAAACTGTTCGGATGCTTCTGTGATAAAAGCTTCATCCTCACTCATGAGATAAGAAACGTCACACTGTAATGCATCTGCCAGTTTCTGATACAGAACATTTTGTTTTGGAAAACGTCCTTCTACTTCCCAGGATCGAATGGTCCTATATGAAACACCAACCATACTGGCCAGTTCCTGCTGACTCATCTTTTTTTCTTTTCTTAATGATCTTACTTTTTCACCGAATGTCATAAACATACCTCTTTCTAAGCCTTGTCTTATAAGTTTCATTAGCCGCCTCAAGGCAAAACGGGAAATGTGTTTCCTTAAAAATAAAAATTAATCTTGACAAAGGGAAATATCTCTCCTATAATGTGAATCACAGATAAGGGAAACATCTTTCCTATAAGATACACAATATTTCCTCTTTTGTCAATGGATATGTGAAATGAATTTCCTGTAATTCAATGAAAACAGGAAGGATAGACAATCATTGATAGTCAAAATGGGATACATGTTACAAAAAGAGGAAAGACGTATGGGAGGTGGCAATGTGAGTCAGGATCAGACTTCTATTATCTGTATTGATTTGAAGTCCTTTTATGCTTCTGTAGAATGCGTAGAACGTGGGCTGAATCCATTTAAAACAAACCTGGTGGTTGCAGATCCTACCAGATCAAAGTCAACAATCTGCCTGGCAATCACTCCGGCCATGAAGGCGCTTGGCATCAAGAACCGGTGCCGGATCCATGAGATACCGGATTGTGTGAAGTACATTACAGCCATGCCGAGGATGCAGTTGTACATGGATTATTCCGCAAAGATCTATGGAATCTATCTGCGGTATGTCTCAAAAGAAGATATCCATGTGTACAGTGTTGATGAGTGTTTTATTGATGTGACAAACTATCTGCAGCTTTATCATCTCACTGCAAAAGAAATGGCGGTAAAGCTTATGCAGGCAGTCATGGAGGAAACTGGCATCACTGCAACTGCAGGTGTGGGAACCAATCTGTATCTTGCTAAGATTGCAATGGATATCGTAGCAAAGCATGTGGATGACCATATTGGAATCCTGGATGAATTCTCTTACAGAGAGCAGCTATGGGATCATAAACCATTAAGTGACTTCTGGAGGATTGGATCCCGGACCGAAAAAAAACTGGCCGGTTACGGGATCCATACGATGGGCGATATCGCAATGGCTTCTTTAAGATCCGAAGACTGGCTGTATAAGATGTTTGGGATTGATGCAGAGCTGTTGATCGATCATGCATGGGGTTATGAAACATGCCGGATGAGTGACATCAAGAACTATCATTCGGAGGAACACAGCCTATCGAATGGCCAGGTGCTGATGCGAAATTATTCTTTTGACGAAGCACTTGTGATTGTAAGGGAAATGACAGACAACCTGGTCCTGGATCTGTTTGAAAAGGGACTGGTAACAAGCTCCCTCACCTTATGGATTGCCTATGACCACAGGTATGAGCATGAGGCATCCAAAGGAACCGTAAAACTCGAAAGAGGAAGTAATAGTTCCAAGAAGATTATAGATGCAGTTGAAGACTTATATTTCAGGATTGCAGACAGATATACTGGAATCCGAAGAATCGAGGTGTGTGCGAACAGGGTTACTCCTGAAAGTTATGTGCAGTACAGCCTGTTTGATGATCCAAAACAGACCGATAAGGAACGGCATTTACAGGAAGCAGTATTGAATGTAAAGCAGCGTTATGGAAAGAATGCGATCATGCGTGGATCCAATCTGCTGGAGTGTTCCACCTATAGAGAACGCAATGAACAGATTGGTGGTCACCGTGCTTAGAGGAGGTGCAAAAAGTGCTGGCAAGTGCATATCAACCGTATTTATATTTACCAAGACCGGTTTCCAGGAGACATCCCATGGATGTAGGACGCAGGGCAAAACAGTTTGCTCCATTTGCGGCACTTCGTGGACTGGATGAAACGATCCGGCAACAGGAAATCATTTACGAACCGAAAAGAGATTTATCTGAGGAAAAGAAAAATGAGCTGGATATGAAATTAAGAATCCTGGCATATGGAATGAAGATACAGGCAACTTATTTTCAAAAGTCATGGAAGAATCCATCCGTTGGTCAGTACCATACATTATCTGGAACCGTAGAATTTTTTGATCCATCAGTCCACTTACGGATTGATGATACCGAGATTCAGATCCAGGACATCTGTGATCTGACTGGTGATGTATTTGAAACTATTGAAATATCATGTTAATGAATCACAGCGGAATTTTTTATACCGGAAAGAGTGAGTGGTAGCTGGTGAAAGGATAAAAAAGGATGCACAGATCGACAAAGCAGATCTGATCAGAATAAAAATCGTGCTGTTCGTGCAGCTTTGGCACTTACGGAATGGATGGCATGATGCTCATAAGGCGGATTTGATTTCCCTTTGGTCCGTTGAGTAATAAATGGAGAAATATCTTATTGCTTAAAGGAGGAAGCCTATATGGGATCAGGTGCTATTAAATGGCATGTACACTGCTCTGTATGTGGAGCATTTATTGAAAAGAGCGCACAAAGCGATTCAGAAGTGGAGTGCAAAAAATGTCGCAGTACATTGGAGATATTTGTAAAGGATGATATGGTGTCGGTTCGTCCGATCCACATCCGAGATGAACAATTAAAGTCCAGGATGCGGACGTATTCCCGAAAGATGATGAATCAGGGATCATAACAGAATAGAATGAGCTGTCTGTAGTAAGCGTTGGATTTGGCAGGAACCATCAAGAACGCACCAGACAGCAAGAGTTTGTCAAGGAGCTGAACCTGACTGGAATCACTAAGAGCCCGGCAAAACATTTACGGATACACTGCAAGATCAGAAGTATTTTCTGGTTTTGGAGATTGTTGAAGTATTTGTTTTGTCGGGCTTTTTTGACGTATTTCGAAAAATTTTTAAATTTTTTTGTCGTACCCCACTGTAAAACAGGCTCTCAGCGTTTCGTTATATAGAGGTTGAATTCTTTTTTGCAAAAATAATTGTAAATAGAGATTTTGATAATATGACACAAAGGAGGAAGCAAAGATGACTGAAATCGAATACCAGGAATTTGTAAGGCATTGTCCTTACGATGCTATGGGCGATTATTCCATGTTTCGCAAAGAGCAAACAGAGAATGAATCAGAAGATGCACATATCAACTGAATAAGCCAGGCAATCTGGCAAACTTAATCTAAACGCAGATACATGCGTTACAAAGGAGTCGCGGATTCCCGTTCAAAAAAAACGGGTGAGTTCGTGACCTCTTGTACTGCAGTTCTTTATGTCTGTGCAGAAATTTCATAAAAGATGGAATGGACCACCCGGAGCCGAAAGGCAGAAAGGTGGTCTTTATGTTGACATTAAAAGAACTGAAAAAAATCGTGAAAGTTGCTGATGTGGAGAAGAGAATCCCAAGCGTGAAATCCTTGAAGGAACACAAAGTTGTAGTAAAGGAAATGATCAATGCAGATACAACAATCTCTGTTTATGATCACGGATATGTACTTTATACAGCAGGAAATCAATCAACCGTATTTCCGCTTCATAGTTGTGATGACTATGAATATGTGAGTGTAACTGGCGATAACAAGGAATTCAATAAAGAGTTCTTTGATAATGAAAACTGGTATGTGCTTCCATTATTAGTTGCATCTGATCGAATGATAACCAATCAAATCAAGATCGGCGATTATCACGGAATTATATCTTATTCTGTAGTCGTGGAAGACCGGAAATATCTGATCGATCCAAGAAGGAACTGTCTGGACGATATGATTGAAAAAGAGTTGATCAAAGAACTGTTGCAAACATTAACAGAAAGACAAAAAGAGATTATTTACCTGTATTTTTGGGAGCAGATGAATCAGATGGATATTGCGAAAAGTCTTGGAATCAGTCAGCAGACAGTAGCCGGAACTATAAAACGATCGATTGAAATCATGAAAAAACATGCCAATCAATAAAAAATTAAAAAAATTTCATTTTGGAACCTGTAAAAAGGCCGTTCATCTTTTGTATATGTGAGGGAGTTAAAAATGCTTCCTCCTGAACCTTGAAAAATGAATAGCCTGCCCGGAGTGATATTCGGTTTGAACATGCATAGAGCGAAAAGCTGCGTGTCTGCCAGAAGAAAACGTATCAGAGATGGAAACTGATATAGGAACGGATCCGGGAAAGAAAACAGGAAAACGCTTAAATCTTAAATCAAAATAAAATGTCTGAATCTGAAAAGAGGATGACAGTAGAAATCATGTGGCGGTATTTGTGACAAACAGGTACCGCCATATATTTGTGCTGTTATCTCAGCTTGTGCTGACTGTCCCAAATAGCGCAAATTTCAGGAAAGGAGGCGATCATCTTCGTATAAAAGATAATACGCAGACACGAACAGATAACCATACACAAAAAAATCAGAAAGGAAGGATTTAAGAGAATGAACGTGAAAAAGAAAGCACGCAGGGTGATGTCCGGTTTACTGACTGCAGTAACGGTTCTATCGACGGTACTCTCTCCCGCAGTTGCCTATGCTTCTGATGATGCCGGATCTGTAAAAAAGATCCCGTATTATGAGGAAATCAAGGATCAGCTGGATGAAGATGAAGTGGTAACTGCAAAGGATTATGAGATCAAGGTTGGAGACAATTTCGATGTAAAGAGTGATTATACCGGTCTTACGATCCAGGATGACAGCAAAGTAAAAGTTACATTTCAGGAAGCAAAAGATACGGATGGAAATGACTTTTCTACCGATTATGCCAATTCCTATAAGGCAGTCTATTATGTAGAACCACAGACAACGGATCACCCAACCTACCAGATCAATCGAAAGATCGTGGTAAAAGAAGCGGATCAGCAGAAAGATTCGCAGTCAGAAAGTTCTTCTGATCAGGATGCTGGTTCTTCCGATAAGACAGAAACAGAGGATTCTGAGGCTGACTCGTCTACAGAGGAAACTGGTGCTGCTGACACGGAGAGTAAAACAGAACTGACAGAAAAAGAATTTGATGCAGAGATCGAAGCAACGGAGGATCAGGAGACCGTTGATCCGGAAACAGGGATCACACTCTCAGAGGTTATGCAGGAAGCTGTTGACCAGGAGGTTGCTCTTGCAGATCTTGAAGCAGGCGAAAGTATTACTTTCGATATGCCAATGATGCTTGCTTCTGGTGAGACAGGAACAAAATCAGTCACCGTCACAGCCGGTTCCTGGTACTATTACGCAGACTATGGATTAGGTTCTTATCTGACTTGTCCATATTATGTGAAATGGGGAAGCATCAATGCGACAGCATACTGTGTTGAACCATCCAAAAAAGGACCGGGAAATGGAACTTATACGATCCAGAAACTTGCCGATGGAAAGACACTTGCAAAGGTCTGCTATTACGGAACAAAAGCAAGTGATGAGAATGGTTTCTTTGATGAGAAACATCCGGATTTCCCGGCAGGAAAGAGATTCATTATTACTCATATCGCAGCGGCATATGCAAATGGATCCAGTGACTGGGCATCCGGAACCAATGCAACAGGAAAGAACCTGGCAATGGAACTTTACAATTATTGTGTAAATATGCCGGACATTCCGTCTGTAGATATGAGCTTTTCCGAATCTAATGTAAAGGCTTATGTGGAAGGAAACAGCCAGCGAACAAGCGTGATCACATTCAAAGCAGATAAACTGCAGACGATTACATTTAAGTTGCCAAGTGGTGTAAAGCTTGTAAATGTGTCAACCGGTAAAACAAGTGCTGCAGGAGCAAGTGTAGAAATCAGTGGAGGTACACAGTTTTATCTGACAGCACCACTTGATCAGGCAGAGAGCGTCAGTGCTACATTTTCTTCTCGGATGAAGGGAAGCATTGATAAAGAATACTCTGCTTACAAGATTGTAACAGGATCCGGAACACAGGATCTGGCTCTTGTTTTCGGTGAAGGTGTCGGAAATGAGAAATATGTGGATTTTAAAGTAACCTGGACAAAAGAATGCAAGGTATCCATTGTAAAGAAAGACCAGGATACAGGCAATGCACTGGCTGGTGCAGTGTACGGGATCTATTCCGATGCTGCATGTACAAAGCTGATCGCAGAGATGCCTGAAACTGATCAGAATGGTGCTTCACAGCTTACAATGGAAAAGACACAGGAAGTTGTTTATCTGAAAGAAATCTCTGTTCCAACAGGGTATCAGATCGATACAAAGTCTTATAATGTGACTCTTGCTATCGGAAAGACAACGACCAAAAATGTAACAGACAAACGTGTAAATGCAAAGATCAACATTGCAAAACAGGATGCTGAGACAGGGAATGCAGCACAGGGTGATGCAACGCTGGAAGGTGCAGTATATGGCCTTTATGCAAGGGAAGATATTGTTCATCCGGATGGAAGAACCGGAACGATCCATAAGAAAGACAGCCTGATCACATCCCTGACAACGGATAAGAATGGCGAAGCTTCTGTATCGGATCTCTATCTTGGAAAGTATTATCTGAAAGAGCTTAGTGCTCCGGTGGGATACGTACTGGATCCGACAGAACATGAGGTGGACTGTACTTACGAAGGTGCTACTGTTCCGACAGTAGAAAGAACTTCTGTATGTAAAGAAACTGTCATCAAACAGCCATTTCAGATCATCAAGGCAGCAAACAACGGGAAGACCGATGCAGATCTTCTGCAGGGAGTTGGTTTTTCAGCATGGCTTGTCAGTGATCTGAAAGTAAAAGCAGATGGAAGTTATGATTTTGACTCAGCCAGACCAGTTGTACTGACTGCAGATGGCCAGGCAGAAATGTTTACCGATGAAAAAGGATATGCAAGATCGATTCCGCTTCCATATGGAACTTATGTGGTAAGAGAAACCACAAGCAAACACAACTATGCACCGGTCGATGATTTTGTAGTGAAGATCACAGAGAATCATCCGGATACACCGCAGACATGGCGAGTGCTGCTGGATAAAGAATTCAAAGCAAAATTAAAGATCATCAAAAAGGATGCAGAAACACAGAAATCTGTACTCCTGGCAAATACTGAGTTCAAGGTATACGACCTGGATAATCAGAAATATGTGGAACAGACAACATCCTATCCGAAGCCAACAGTACACAAATCTTATTTCACAAACGAGGAAGGATACCTGGTACTGCCAAAGAATCTGAAACCTGGTAACTACCGGATTGAGGAAGTGACGGCACCCGATGGGTACACAATATCCAAAAACTATGTGACAGTTGCAGTTGATACAGATACTGCTTATCTGACCGATCCTGTCACAGGAGATGCAGTCATTGATGTGGAATATACCAATGCCCCGGTCAAAGGTCAGTTAAAGATCTATAAACAGGGTGAAGTGTTAAAGGGATTTGATAAGGACTTCCAGTATGAAATGGCTGGACTTGCAGGTGCTGAATTTGAAGTCTATGCGGCAGAGGATATCTATACTGCCGATCATCAGGTAGATGCAGATGGACAGAGAACTTTGTACTTTGCAAAGGATGCACTGGTGGCAACCGTTACAACGGATACAGATGGTTATGCAACTGTAAAGAATCTTCCACTTGGCAGATACTATGTCAAAGAGAAGAATGCACCGGACACTTATGTGTTAAATACCGTGCTGGAAAATGTCGAATTTGCTTATGCGGATCAGGATACTGCAGTGATCGAGAAAGAAATCTCTGTCACAGATGAACGACAGAAAGTGTCGATTACGGTTGAAAAACAGGATGCTGAGACAGGCAATACAGTAGCCGGAGCAGTGTTCGGTATTTACAATGCAAAAGACATTCAGACGAAAGATGGAAAAGTGATCGTCAAAGCAGATACTCTTTTACAGGAAATGACTTCTGATGAAAAAGGTCAGGCAGCATGTACACTGGATCTTCCACTTGGAAGCTATTATGTAAAAGAACTGAAAGCACCAGATGGATTCGTATCTTCGGATGAAGTATTGAGATTTGATGCTTCTTATCAGGGGCAGGATGTACAGACAGTAACATTAAAATCCGTAAAGAAGAACCAGCCGACAACTGTTGAGATCACAAAATCAGATGCAACAACCGGTGTAGAACTGGATGGAGCTTATCTGAAAGTAACGGATAAAGATGGAAATGTAGTAGACAGCTGGACATCTTCCAAAGATGCACCGCATGTGATCAAATATCTGAAAGTGGGTGAGAATTATACCCTACATGAAGAGTTTGCACCACATGGTTATCTGGTAGCCAATGATGTGACATTCACAGTCAAAGATACCGGAGAGGTTCAAAAAGTGGAAATGAAGGACGAGGTACCGGTTGGTGAACTCATAATCAACAAGAAGGGAGAATTCCTGGATTCTGTTACACTGGCCGATAAGGTCAAAGGTGTGGTGGAACACATTTTCAACTATGTAACTGGAAAGCTGACAGATGTTACGTTTGAAGTCTATGCTGAGGAAGACATTAAGGCTGCCGATGGCGTCAGTGACGATTACTATAAAAAGGATGAACTGATTGCAACAATAAAGACAGATGAAACCGGTATTGCAAAACTGGAAAATCTTCCACTTGGTAAATACTATGTGAAAGAAACAGGAACTGCTTACGGTCATGTACTGGATGGTGAGATCCGTCATGTAGATCTGACTTACGTGGATCAGAATACACCAGTTGTAGTCTATGACAAAGACTGGCAGAACAACCGCCAGAGAGTAGAAGTCAGTGTACTTAAGAAAGAAAAAGATTCTGACCGTACATTGGAAGGCGCTATCTTTGGATTATTTGCCAAAGAAGACATTAAGTCTGAGACAACAGGTAAAGTCCTGATCGAAGCCGATGAGATCATTGAGCTGAAATCTACGGATGAAGAAGGAAAGATCACATTTGTTGCAGATCTTCCAATAGGAGCCACTTACTATGTAAAAGAACTCTATGCACCGGACGGATTCGTAACCAACGATGAAGTAAAGGAATTTACTTTTGAGTATGCAGGTGAGGATCAGCCGACAGTCACTTATGATTTTACCTTTGAGAATCAGCCAACCGTCGTTGAATTTACCAAATCCAGTCTGACAACCGGAAAAGAACTTCCAGGATGTAAGCTGAAAGTGGTAGATGCCGATGGAAATATCGTGGATGAATGGACTTCCGGTAAAGAAGCACATGTGATCCGTGAGCTGACTGTCGGAAAAGAATACGCACTGGTTGAAACAAAACCGGCCGATGGTTATGTGACAGCTGAAAGCGTGAAGTTCACCATCAAAGATACTGCCGATGTGCAGAAAGTTGAGATGAAGGATGATGTGACGAAGATGAAAATCTCCAAACAGGATATCGCCGGAAAAGAACTTCCGGGAGCAAAACTCACGATCCTTGATCAGGATGGAAAAGTTGTCGAAAGCTGGACCAGTACAGAGAAAGCACATTACATCGAAATGCTTCCAATCGGAAAATACACTCTCCGTGAAGAAACAGCACCGGATGGCTATCTGGTTGCAAAAGATGTGGAATTCGAAGTAAAGGATACTAGTGAAGTACAGCATGTAACCATGGTAGATGAGGAAAAACCGGCAGAAAAGACACCGGAAGGTGGAAAACCTGTCAGTGATTCACCAAAGACTGGGGATAACACCAATCTGTGGCTGTGGTTTATGCTTCTCGGCATTGGTGCGACTGGTACAGGAGCCCTTGCATTTATGAGAAAAAAGAAACACTAATCAAATAAGAATGAGCGTTCATGGAAACCGAAAGGAATCTGTGGACGCTTTTTTAGATGGGAGAAACCATGAGAAATATCATTATTTTTGTTGCTCTTCTGGGAGCAGCGGCAATATTTACAGTTTTGTATTGTCTCATTGCTGCCGGAAGTCAGGCAGAGAAAAAACTGACAGAAATCATGAGAAAAGAGGAAGAACAGAATGAAGACTAATAAAGATCTGATCATAGAACCAAATGCAGCTATTGAGGGAAGAAAGTACAGCGAAGAAAAGCCATGGTCCTGCAAGTACTGTTACTGGTGGGGAGGCAAAAAGAAAGGCTGTAGCTTGAAACAGTGCCACTATCTGCTTCCGGAAAAGAAAAAAGCAGTAAAAACAACACCATGTGGTGGCTGTCCGTATGGAAAACATGTTCCATGCATCGGATATTGTATTGCCCGTCTTCATTCTGAAATGAAAGGAAAGAAAGGACGTGGGTAATTGCAGGAAGAAGTAAATCAGAAAGTGATCAGCCTGAGCATCCAGGGAGTCAAGATCACTGCCAGTGTGCTAAAAGCAGCCCTTCGGAAGTTCCTGGAAATGGACAACCGCAGGAAACAGAAAGCAACGCAGGTGAAAATGGCTGAAAAGACCGGACGGGCTCAGGAGAAAGGAAGGGAAAAAGCCCGAAAAAAGATTGAAATGAAGAAGCCACATGGAAAGCAGACCATCAAGCAGCTGAATGCACAGGGAGTACAGCTTTCCAACATAAAGATCACAGATGAAAATATCAAATCCTTTGACCGTGTGGCAAGAAAATACGGGATTGATTACAGCCTGAAAAAAGAAGTTGGTGCGGATCCACCGAAATATCTGGTCTTCTTTAAGGCCAAAGATGTGGATGTGATGACAGCGGCTTTCCGGGAATATGCCGGAGTAGAACTGAAAAAGAAACAGGTGAAGAAACCATCGGTCAGAAAGAAACTGCAGAAATCTGTAGAAAGAAAAGCAAAGCACCGCCAGCGTGTGAAGCAGAGACAAAAATCCAGAGGTCAGGAACGATGATCCGGGAAAAATTACAGAAGATCCAGGTCAAACGGCTGGTGATCTTAAATCTCCCATATTTCTTTATCTTCTATGTAGCAGATAAAGGATCCTGGCTGTACCGGCATTGCCTGGGAGAAAGCATGGTCCAGAGACTTGGCGTGATGTTAGTCAATTTCCGACTGGCATTTTTAAGCTGGCTGCCAAGTATCGCTTTGCAGGATCTTACGGTAGGTGTTCTGGTTGCAGGTGCATTAAAGTTGGTGGTCTACTATCGTTCTAAAAATGCAAAGAAGTTCCGACAAGGTGTGGAGTATGGATCTGCAAGATGGGGAAACAGAAAAGACATCGAACCCTTCATGGATCCGGTCTTTGAAAACAATGTCATCCTCACAGAAACGGAACGTCTGACCATGAACAGCCGGCCAAAAGCACCAAAGTATGCCAGAAATAAGAATGTGATTGTTATCGGTGGTTCCGGATCCGGAAAGACAAGATTCTATGTGAAGCCCAATCTTATGCAGATGACGGACCACGTATCCTATGTAGTCACCGATCCGAAGGGAACGATCATCGTTGAATGCGGGAAGATGCTGGTAAATGGAGGATACCGGATCAAGGTATTAAATACGATCAACTTTAAAAAGTCCATGCATTACAATCCGTTCCATTATATCCGGAGTGAAAAAGACATCTTGAAGCTGGTCAATACCATTATCGCGAATACCAAGGGTGAGGGCGAAAAATCAACGGAAGATTTCTGGGTCAAGGCCGAACGTCTATTGTATTCTGCACTGATCGGATACATCTGGTATGAGGCACCAGAGGAAGAACAGA
>OMBK01000724.1_pt1 | contig 15139 bp, 10 predicted proteins | sample 1644881 | NCBI WGS metagenome assembly OMBK01 (sample SAMEA103958132, study PRJEB25191) | human gut metagenome | biome: human-associated habitat [ENVO:00009003]; feature: intestine environment [ENVO:2100002]; material: feces | place: Germany | collected 2013/2015
CGCACCTCGCTCGCCGTATCGGCACTTAGAATTATGCGGTATTGCCTTTACTTTTCACGGTACTCCATTGGGGTTTGGCCAGTGACCTCCTGAAAAATCCGGCTGAAATAGTTGCGTGTGCTAAAAGAAAGTGCAGCGGCAATGTCCTGCACGGTCTGGTTGGTGCTTTTCAGCAAAACCTTGGCGCGCTCAATCTTGGCAAATTTTATGTAATCTGTCACGCTCAAGCCCGTTTCTTCCTTGAATTTGTGGGTCATATAATATTCCGTATAGCCCACCAGCGCTGCCATATCCGCCGCGCGTATTTTTTTATCGAGGTTCATCTCAATGTAGTCCACGCACTTTTGCACCTGCTGGCTGAGATGCGGGTTGGTGCGGCATTTATGCACGCGCCGGACAAAGTCGTCATACATCATAAGGCCGAGCGGTTCAAGATCTTCCAATGTTTTTGCATTTTCAGCGGATTGGATGTAGCTGTCCCCCAGCGCGTAGGCTTCCTCCGGCGAAAGCCCGCCCTCGATGGCGGCACGGCATACCAGCGAGGTAAACACGATGATGCTGGTCTTGCTCTGGCGCAAAGCGTCATCGCTGCGCACCGGCACACCCGCGCTGATTCCCATACTGGCGGAAAGGGCCTGCCTGTAGTTCAAGTCACCGGTGCGCACCATCTGCAGAAGTCCCTGCTCTGCCATCCAGACCTTGTGGCGATCGTGAGCGGGCTGCTGCACTGTATTGCGCACCTGCGCCAAAAACTCGCTGTTGATGTCGCTGATCGCAAGGTGGTTGCCGGTCAGACAATAGTGCATCATCAGCGCGTAGCGGTGCAAGACTGTGCATTGCAGCACCGGTACGGTTTTCAACGCCTCGTACAGCTGCATGGTCCATGCCACGCTCGTTTCCAGACGGTTATAGTATTGCAGCCCCTGCTCAATCCCGCGCAGCGAAACATCCTGATAAAACACCGGCCCGATGACCCAGGCGCGTTTCAGCACACTGCCGTCCTTTTCAAAGGCAGCTGCCCATGTCATGCCAATGGCCGTGCCGAGCGTGACCGGCGTTGTGTGCCGGCTGCCGTAGTCCAGCATTTTTTTCTTGCAGCCGAATATCTCAAATGCGCCGGAGAGGAACCCCGCCTCCGGGCAGTTGCTCTGCAGCAGACTGCCATCGGCATTATAGCACCATGTATAAATGTTGCCGCCGCACTGGATCAGCTCAGAAAACAGCTCCATATTTTGAAAAACATCCATCGAATCACCCACATTTTATACCAGTATACCAAAAAAAGTGGCTGCCGTACAGACAACCACTGATATTTTTATGCGTTGGCGTATCCGCCCAGCGCCGCAAGGCTGGGCTTCGGGGTGCGCCCCATCGTTTCGCGGTTTACGGCAATCAGGCCAAAGTTCATAGCATAACCCTTCTGCCACTCAAAGTTATCCATCAGGCTCCAGTGGAAGTATCCCTTGACCGGAATACCATCAGCGATGCAGTTTTGCACACCAGCCAATGCGGCCTCGATAAACGCCACGCGGCGCGTATCATCAGCGGTAGCAATGCCGTTTTCGGTCACCATCAAGTCGCCCTTAAAGTCGGCAGCCACCTTGCGGATGACATTTTCCAATGCCTGCGGATAAAACTCGTAGTCCATCTGGGTCAGCTCGGCCCCCTGCGGTGCGGGCAACTGCCCATGCGCACCGTACAGCGTGCGGGTGTAGTTCTGCACGCCGAGGAAGTCATCCTCCTTAATATAAGGAAGATAGTGGGTGAACTCTTCCTCCCACGCAGCGGCGGCAAAGGCTTCACCGCCCGGCTGGGCCTGCAGGTCATGCAGCGAGAGGGTCAGACCGACCTTGACCTCGGGGCAGATTGCCTTGATGGCCTCCCGCGCGGCGGCGTGAGCGCGTAGAACCAGCAGATCGCCCTCCGGCGTGCGCTCGCTGACGAAAATTTTCGGCTGCGGCGTACCGAACACGGCGGCGTTTTCAGCGGCAGCGTACTTCATATTCTCCATCATCTTCTGGAAGTTCATGCCCACCTGCACGCTGCCTTCGGCGGATTTGCCTGCATTGGCAGCAGCCTTGGCGGCCTGCTCTGCCATCAGGCGGAACCGCTTGGAGATCGCCGCCAGCTGCAGGCCCATGTTGGCCTCATTGATGGTGCAGATGTAGTGCAGCTCACTACCCAGTTGCTCCATCACATAGCTGACATAGCGCTTGAAATATTCGACCGTGCTTTCAGCCTCCCAGCCGCCCTTGGCAATCAGCCATTTGGGGCTGGTGAAATGCAGCAGCGTCACAACGGGTTCCACACCGTGCGCCTTGCAGCAGGCAATGACCTTGCGGTAATGCTCGATTTCGGCAGGGTCGAACCTGCCCTCCTCCGGCTCGATACGCGCCCATTCGATGGAAAAGCGATAGGCGTTCAGCCCGGCATCCGCCAGCAGTCGAATATCTTCCTCATACCGATTATAATGGTCACAGGCAATGCCGCTCGGCTCAGCAAAGCTGGTGTGGGGCAGCTGCTCTTGTGCCCAGTAGTCGGAATGAATGTTGTTGCCCTCGACCTGATGGGCGGCAGTGGCCGCGCCGACAAAGAAACCTTTTTCAAATTTCTGCATAATTTTCTCCTTACCTGTGCTGTCTAAAGCCAATCAAGAAACTTCTGTACCTGTATCATAACATAACAAGCGCAAGCCATGAGGGCATTATTTAGTAAAGCAGGACAATATTTCTTGTTATTTGAAATAATGCGTGAATTTTTGTTCCTCATCTGCTGATTTTTATCCCCTGCTGCCGTTTTGCTTCTGGTATAGTGGTGTCAGTGAGAAAAATCACTGCGGAATTTTTAGGAGGAAAACAAAATGTTCAAAAAGAAACCCACTGCTTCAGAAGTTGACGGCGTACAATACCGCCGCGCCAAGCTTTGGCAAATCATCTGCTATGCCTGCAACGGTCTTGTCGGTATGAGCGTCTATTCCCTCATCGGCATGGCGAGTTATTCCGCCAGCATCGGCTACGGCATCACGACCGCTGCCGTTGGCATTATTCTGACCTGCTCCCGTATTCTGGACGGCATCACCGATCCCCTGCTTGCCTTTGTCTATGACCGCGTCAACACCAAGTTCGGCAAGCTGCGCATCCTGATGGTTGCCGGCTTCCTGATTGAGGCACTCGCCCTCTACGGAATGTTCACCGGCTTCTCGTCCAAGGGTCTGGGGCTGCCGGTGTTTGCCCTGCTGTACATTGTCTACATCATCGGCTACACCATCACCAACATGACTGCGCAGACCATTCCCGCCATCATGACGAATGATCCGCGCCAGCGCCCGACCATCGGCGTATGGACAACCGCCTTCAACTACCTGGTGCCGATGGCAATGTCGATGATTTTCAATGTTGTGCTGCTGCCCAAATGCGGCGGCACCTACAACCAGGCATTTCTGACCGCCGCCTGCAATATCACCCTGATCGTTGCCGCCATCGGCACCCTGCTGGTCTGCCTCGGTGTTTCCTCTTTCGACAAGCCTGAGAACTTTGTCGGCACCAAAAAGTCCGAACCGCTGAAAATGTCCGACATTGTCGAGGTTCTCAAGCACAACAAACCCTTGCAGTGCTACATTGCCTCCAACGCTTCTGACAAGCTGGCACAGCAGGTGGCCAGCCAGGCCATCATCAACACGCTGTTCAACGGTATTTTGATCGGCAATATGGGTCTGGCCACCATTCTGACCGTCATCAGCATGGTTCCCTCCATCTTCTTTGCGGCGTTCGGTGCCAAGTATGTCGGCAAGCACGGCAGCAAAAACGGCATCGTCACTTGGACCTATGTCAGCATGACGATTACTGCCGCGCTGGTTCTGTTCTTTATCTTTGGCGACCCCACGCAAATCGGCGTTATGGGCAGCCCCTCCATGATTCTCTATGTAGTGCTGACCCTTTTACAGAACGGTTCCAATATGTGCATCACCACCTCCAACACCTCGTATATGGCGGATGCCATTGACTTTGAGCTGGACCGCAGCGGGCGTTATGTTCCTGCTGTTGTCTCCGGCACCTACAGCCTGGTCGATAAGCTCATCACCTCCTTTGCCGCTGTAATTGCTACCGGCGCTGTTGCACTGCTGGGCTACACCACCACGATGCCCCAGCCCACCGACCCTTGCACAAGCGCGATTTTCTGGATGACGCTGAGCCTAAAGTTCGGTCTGCCCCTCATCGGCTGGGTCATTACGCTGGTTGCCATGCGCGAATGCCCGCTGACCAAGGAGGAAATGGTCAACGTCCAAAAGCGCATTGCCGAGAAAAAGGCTGCTGCGCAGTCTGAGTTCTATAAAGAACAGCTTCAGTAAGCCCATTAACCAAAGCCGAAAGGGTTTGCAGCCTTTTCGGTTCTTTGAAGTTAAAACCACCCATAAGGAGTCATTCTATGAGCAAAGCAATTCTGTTGAACACCGGTTGGACTTTTACCAAGGAAGGTCATGACGAGCCGGTCACCCTTCCCCACACTTGGAACGCTGTAGACGGTCAGGACGGCGGCAACGACTACTACCGCGGCACCTGCAGCTACACCCGTAACCTGGAGAAACCGGAGCTGTCCGATGGCGACCGCGCGGTTTTGCAATTTGACGGCGTTGCTATGACTGCAGTTGTCAGCCTGAACGGGGAGAAAGTGGCCGAGCACAAGGGCGGCTACTCCACCTTCCGTGTGGACATCACCGATGCCCTGCACGATGGTGCAAATGAGTTGATTGTTTCTGTTGACAACAGCGACAACGACACCGTCTACCCCCAGAAGGCCGACTTCACCTTCTACGGCGGCATTTACCGCGATGTAACGCTGCATGTTGTGCCCGCTGCACACTTTGCCCTTACCGAAAACGGCGCTGTGCCCGTCAAGGTCACGCCTGCTGTGACTGACCTTGCCGAGCGCCGCTGTGAGGTGACTGTTGAGGCGTTCGTTGTCGGCGCGCAGAGCGTCAACTTCACGCTTGACGGCCAGCAGACGAGCGCCGCCGTCAAGGACGGCACCGCCAGAGCCGTGTTCACGCTGGAGCACGCCCGCCTGTGGGACGGTCTTGATGACCCGTATCTCTACACCGTGACTGCGCGGCTGGACAATGGCGAGGCCGAGACCGCCCGCTTCGGCTGCCGCAAGTTTGAAATTGACCCGCAGAAGGGCTTTATCCTGAACGGGCGCTCCTATCCCCTGCGCGGTGTTTCCCGCCATCAGGACCGCAAGGGTGCGGGTGTAGCCATCACCAAAGAGATGATGGAAGAGGATATGGCGCTGATTCTGGAGATGGGCGCCAACACCATCCGCCTTGCCCACTACCAGCACGCGCAGGCATTCTATGACCTGTGCGACGAAAAGGGTCTTGTCATCTGGGCCGAGATCCCCTACATCACGATGCATATGCACAACGGGCGCGCCAACACGCTGACCCAGATGGAAGAACTGATTGTTCAGAACTACAACCATCCCTGTATTGCCGTTTGGGGGCTGTCCAACGAAATTACTGCCGCATCGCCTGTCAATGAGGAGCTGCTGGAAAACCACCGCGCCCTGAATGATTTGGCGCACAAGCTCGACCCGACCCGCCCGACCACGATGGCGAATGTCTTTATGCTGGAGATTACCAGCCCGATTCTGGAAATCCCCGATGTGAACAGCTACAACCTGTATTTTGGCTGGTATCTGGGTGAACTGGACCAGAACGACGACTTTTTTGATACCTACCACGCCAAATATCCCGACCGCTGCATCGGTTTTTCGGAGTACGGCGCGGACGCAAACCCCGCCTACCAGAGCGCCCACCCCGAAAAGGGCGACTATACCGAAACCTACCAGTGCGTCTACCACGAGCACATGGCAAAAATGATTGCCGACCGCCCGTGGCTGTGGGCGACCCATGTCTGGAATATGTTCGACTTTGCTGCCGATGGCCGCGATGAGGGCGGCAAAAACGGCGAGAACCAGAAAGGACTTGTCACCTTTGACCGCAAAATCAAGAAGGACGCCTTCTACCTGTACAAGGCCTACTGGAGCAAGCAGCCCTTTGTACATACCTGCGGCAGCCGCTATGTGGACCGCACGGAGGATGTGACCGAGGTCAGAGTATACTCCAACCTGCCGGAGGTTTCTCTGTACAAGGACGGGCACCTTGTCGAAACAAAAAAATGCGACAAAGTGTTTGTTTTCAATGTGCCCATCACCGGCAAGCACAGCATTGAGGCCCGCGCGGGGGCGTATTCCAGCGTGATTCTGGTCAACAAGGCTGCCGAGCCGAACCCCGCTTACGCTATGTCCAACCGTCAGGTCGTGAACAACTGGTTTGACGGCGAGCTGGACGAAACCTGCTGGAGCGTCAAGGACAATATGGCCGCTGCCATGGCGGACGCCAAGGTGGGGCCTGTCTTGAAGGCCATCACCGACAAGGCGGCTGCCGCCCGCGGTGATGTAGCTGCCGCCGTCAAGGATAACCCGGCGCTGGTTGCCATGATGGAGCGCGCCATGCAGCGCATGACCGTGGAGAGTATGCTCAAGCAGGCCGGCGCAGATGCCGAGAGCATCAAGCAGCTGAACCGCGTTTTGCAGGGCATCAAAAAGGATGTGTAATACAGTGAAAACCTACTGCAACCCCTTGGATTTGGGCTACCGCTACCAGCACATGAAGGAGGGTGAGCGCGCCGCGGGCTTCCGCGAAGGCGCCGACCCGACGCTGGTGTACTTCAAGGGCAAATACTACCTGTTTGTTTCTATGTCGGCAGGGTTCTGGTACTCGGACGATCTGCTGCACTGGGACTTCCACGCCGACCCCGATCTGCTGATTTACGACTACGCACCCGATGTCCGCCAAGTCGGCGACTACCTGTATTTTTCTGCCAGCCGCAAGGGGCGCAACTGTCCTATTCTGCGCACCGCCGACCCACTGATCGAGCCGTTTACCGAGGTCAGCGCCCCGTTCGCCTTTTGGGATCCCGATATGTTCTGCGATGATGACGGGCGTGTATATTTTTACTGGGGCTGCTCCAACACCTCGCCCATCTGGGGCGTGGAGCTTGACCCCGATACCATGACGCCCATCGGAGAAAAGAAAGAACTGATTTTCGGGCGCGAAGAAGAACTGGGCTATGAGCGCCCCGGTAACAACGGGATTGTGGATAAAGAGGCAAGCGTGCTTTACAAAGCCATGAAGCCTTTCTATAACGAGGCAACCGGCAAGCTGGAGCTGCCGCCCCAGATGGCGCAGATACCGGGGCTGAACGCCGAGGTGCTGACCGCTATGTTCAACGCCGTCGGCAAGCCCTACATTGAGGGCGCGTTTATGACAAAGCACAACGGTACGTATTATCTGCAATACGCCTGCCCCGGCACCCAGTACAACACCTACGCCGATGGCGTGTACACCTCCAAGTCCCCGCTGGGACCGTTCACGCTGCAAGCGTCCAACCCGTTTTCCTCCAAGCCGGGCGGGTTTATGACGGGTGCCGGACACGGCAGCACCATTGCCGACAAGTACGGCAACTATTGGCACGCATCCACGATGCGCATTTCGGTCAACCACGACTTTGAGCGTCGCGTGGGGCTGTTCCCTGCCGGGTTTGACAAGGACGGCGTGCTGTTCTGCAACCAGAATTTTGCCGACTACCCGCACGAAATTCCGGCAGGCAAATTCGACGCCGCCAGCCAGCAGCCCAAGTGGATGCTGTTAAGCTACCGCAAGGCCGTGACGGCATCCTCCACCGCTGAGGGCAGCGACCCGGTGAATGCCGTGGACGAGGACTGCCGCCGCTGGTGGAGCGCGGGCAGCGACCAGCCCGGCGAATGGCTGTGTGTGGATTTAGGCCATGATTATGATGTCCGCGCGATTCAGGTCAACATGGCCGATGAAAAACTCGTCGTGGACTTCCCTGCCGACAGCTACGGCGATGACCGCAAAACGCGGCATATCGAGACGCGCCTGCAGATTTCTTGCTATACCGTGGAAACCAGTCTTGACGGCGAGACCTGGACGCTGCGCGAGGATGTCGCCCGCGAATGCTCCAGCGGCTATTATGAGTATGCCGGCGGTATCCGTGCGCGGTATATTCGCGTGACGGGCGGTGCCCTCCCCTACGGCCAGACACTGCGTATAAGCGGGCTGCGGGTGTTCGGCGATGTTGAGGGCGACCGCCCTGCCCAAGCCGACGCCAAAGCCGTGCGCGTGGATGCGCTGGACGGCAAAATCAGCTGGCAGCACATCGAGAACGCGCAGGGCTGCAATGTGCGCTACGGCATTGCACCGGATAAGCTGTACCAGAGCTGGCTTGTCTATGATGCCGATGAGGTCACGCTTTCCACGCTGATGTCCGGGCAGACCTATTACGTCTGCGTGGACAGCTTCAACGAAAACGGCATCACAACGGGAAAAATCATCAAGATGGAGGGCTGAACCATGCCCATAAAAGCTGTCCAGCAATTTATGCTGGGAACCGTTTTAAGCAACGAAAACGAGGCACGGCAGACGCTGGCCGCCATGAAGGCCGCAGGCTATGACGGCATTGAGCTGTGCGGGTTTATGATCCACCCCATCGGCTTTATGGTGCGGCTGCTGACCAAGGCGGCGGGTATGCCCGTGGGCAAGGGCGGCAGCCTCGACTGGCACGCTTTGGTCAAAGAAGCGGGGCTGCAAGTCGTCAGCCTGCACACCGATTTGGGCAGTCTGGAGCGCGATGCCAAAGCGGTGGCGGACGAAGCCAAAAGCTTTGGCACTAAGTATGTCGTTATTACCGGAATGTATCGCTTTGATTACGGCGATGAAGCCACGATGCACGACCTTGCCGCACGGCTGAACAAGGCGGGTGAGGCGCTGAAGACCGAGGGCGTGGAGCTTTTGTACCACAACCACAACTGTGAGCTGCGTCATGTCAACGCCGAAAAGCGTGCCTACGACATTTTGCTGGAGGAAACCGACCCGCAGTTCGTCAACTTTGAGTTTGACAGCTACTGGTTTACCGAGGGCGGCGCCAACGCCCTTGCGTGGATGCAGCGTCTGGGGACCCGCATGAAGCTGTGGCATATCAACGACCGCGGCACCCGCATTTCGGGCAGCGCCGTGACGCCGATTCTGAAAACCGACAGCATGGAGCTGGGTACCGGCAATATGGATCTCGACAGCCTGATGGCACAGGCGCTTACTATCGGCGTAGATGCCGTGATTTTGGAAAGCCACCGCAACTGGGTGGATAACTCCCCCGTCAAAAGTTTGCAGATCAGCGCCGAATATTTGAAAAAGCATATGTAACAAGCCCCCCCTGCCCATACCGGACAGGGGGTATGCTGTATAATCCGTTGTTTTTACATTTTCTGCGTGGTATACTTAATGCAATAAATCGGAATTTGGAGGGCATAAAAATGGCAGTTTCAAACATAAAGGCGATATTTGAAAATGATATTCATAAAGTTTGGGATATTGTCTTTGCTGTTGATAAATATAGTTCATGGCGAAGTGATTTAAGCAAAACAGAAATCATTAATGAGAAACAATTTATTGAATATACGAAAGACGGATATGCAACTACATTTTCTATCACTGCTGTTGAGCCATATAGACGCTGGGAATTTGACATGGAAAATAGCAATATGGCAGGACATTGGATTGGTGTTTTTATGGCAAAGGGAAATAAAACACAAGTTGATTTTACAGAGAATGTGATACCTAAAAAGTGGTTTATGAAGCCTTTTGTAAAATCCTATTTGAGGAAACATCAAAAGCAATTTGTTTTGGATTTAAAAAAAGCATTAGAATAAAATTCCAGTTTATCAAAAACAGCGCCTGCCCTGCCGTAAGTTTTACGGCAGGGCAGGCGCTTTCTTCTTATACTGTGTGCTTTCCGGGGGCAAGGGTAAACTTACGCCCATCGGGCAGGGTGACATCGGCGGTCAGATTGGCAGGGATCTCAAACTCATAGGTTACCGCATCGCCGTCATACCGCCAGCCGCTTACAATGCGCCCGGCTGGGGAATCGTAGGTGGCTTTTGCCCAGTCCAGCGATTTGTCGGGCGTAGGAACAATCGTCAGTGTGCCGTCCGCGTACCGGATGCCGCACACACCGCCGAACAGCCAGCCGCAGATGGCACCGTAGCTGTAATGGTTCAGGGATTCGTGCGGCTTGCCGTTTTCGTCAATGCCCGTCCAGGTTTCCCAAACGGTCGTGGCACCCTTGCCGACCTCATACAGCCAGCCGGGGGCGTCGGGCTGCAAAAGCAGCTTGTAGGCAGTGTCCGCATAGCCGTATTTTGCCAGCACATCACACAAAAATGGCGTGGACAAAAAGCCTGTGTTCAGGTGGTAGTCGTTCTCGGCAACCATCCGGTTCAGCGTTTCGGCGGCGGCTTTGCTTTCTTCCTCACCCAGCAGGGCAAAGGCAATGGCGCGGACATACTCACACTGGCGGTCAGAGTGGATCACGCCGTTCTCGGTAAACGCTGCACGGTAGGCTTTCACTGCGTTGGCGGCAGTATCGCGGTAGTTAGCAGCATCGTCCGCCTTGCCCAGTTCATCAGCTACTTCTGCCAGCAAGCTCCCAGAGTAGGCCAGATATGCCGTTCCTACGCTCTTGCGCGGGTTCATCATTGCCTGCATGGGGGTGATGCCCGGCTCGCACCATTCGCCGTAGTCCATGCCGTTTAAAACGGTGAACTTGGCGTAGTCACCGCCCTGCTGCTCATCGGTCGTCTGCTGTGCGCGCCCCAGCAAAAAAGCGTACCAGCGCTGCATCATCTCATAGTTGTCCGCCAGAATTTTGCGGTCACCCGTGCGCTTGTACATCGCATACGGCACCAAAATCGCCGCATCGCCCCACCCTGCCGACATGCAGAGCATCGGTGTCATATAGCCGGGACGGGCGTTCGGCGGGGCAATGTTTGCCATGCGACCGTCCGGGTACTGGTTCAGGCGGCACTCCGCCAGCCATTTTTCCGCCACGGGGTAGCAGTTCATCAGGGTCAAGCCGGTTTCAATAAACACGCCCATATCCCCTGTCCAGCCGGCGCGTTCGCGGGTCGGGCAGTCGGTGGGGACATCGCAGAAGTTACCCTTCTGGCTCCAGACGCTGTTCTTGACAAGCCGGTTCACCGCGTCATTTCCGCAGGTAAACGCGCCCGTCACCGCCATATCGGAGTAGACGGCGTAGGCAGTAAACACGGCATCGGTCAAATCGGCGTCGGTTTCGACCTTGGCGTAGCGGAAGCCCATAATGGTGAAGCTGGGCTTAAAGTGGTTTTTCTCCTCTTTACAGACAAGCTCCAGCATCTGGGCGGTGCCGCCCTCCTTGTGGCGGTTGCGGTCCTGAAAGTTTTCTTGGGTAAAGTTTCCGTTTTCGTCCAACACTTCGCCGCAAGTCAGCTTGACCTTCTGTCCGGTGTGGGCGATCAGCGTTATCTCCACATAACCGGCGATATTCTGCCCAAAGTCCAGCACCGTCTCGCCGTTGGGCGTTTGCAGCAGCTTGCCGGGGAATGCTTCGTGTTCCAGAATCGGCACGGTATTCATACCGGTAATGGGCAGATCATCACGGTAGGTGCGCACACCGTGCCAGCCGGTCAGTTCACCCTCAAGTCGTGCATCGTAGACTTCGCCCTGCTGCATATCGTTCTGACGAATAGGCCCGCATTGCGTTGCCTGCATCGTGTCATCGGAAACGCAGACCGGTTTGCCGTCCACCTCCAGCTGAAACAGCACGCCCAGGGTATCACCGAACAAATCACGGTCGCCATCCACACCGCCCGTGCTGCGGTGCCAGCCATCACCGAGAGCAATTAAAAGCTCATTCTCACCCTCGTGCAGCAGCGCGGTCACATCGTAGGTCTGCGCACCAAGATGCTTGTTCCCGGTAAAGCTGCCGGGGGCCAGGACCATATCACCAACGCGTACACCGTTCAGCCATGCAACATACAGACCTTTGGCGGTGATGTACAGCCGTGCGTTCCCCTTTGGCGCGGTAAAAATTTTGCGCAGGTACGATGCCGGACGATGGGGCTTGTACGACTCGGCTGCACCCTTGCCCGCGGCTTCTTTTTCTGCCTGCTTGCGCTCCCAATTGGGGCGGGCAAAGGCGTTGATGGCATCGTCACCGGGGATGTCGATTGGCTCGGTCTCGGGGTCCACCCACTCCCCTACCCAGTCGCACTGTGCAAGGCCGGTCTCAAAGCGTGCCTCACTCCACGCGCCGGGGACATCGTTTTCATCCCACAGACGCACGCGCCAGCACCCGCTCACGCGGGAGCCGCCCACCGCTGGGACGTCAGCGTGCATGGCGGCGCCTTCCGTCTTGCCGCTGTGCCAAAGCATTTCACCGTTCGCGGTCAGTTGAATTTCATAGGCGGTCTGGCGCACGCCGTCAGCGCACTGCCAAGACAAAAACAGCGGCCCGGCGTCAATACCGACAGGCGCTGTCAGATGGTTGGTTTTAAGGTTTATTGCTCGCATCGTCAAGGGACTCCTTTATATTGTATTACCTATATTATAAAGGAACCGTGCGAAGATGCGAACACAAAAATTGCAGAACAAGGATAATTATTCACAAATTAGCACCTTTATATGCGATGTATATCTTTTGTAGCGCAGACAGGACAAAACCCGGAGCCATTTCTTTGCCTACATCAGCTTGGAAACGGCTCCTGATCATTTTATCATGCTCAAGCTGAACAAGCTGGAAAAGCAAACCATCCGCCCAGCAGCAGAAGTCTATGACGTCTGCGCCCAGCTGTGCAGCGTGGCCGTGCAGTTTGAGGATGCGTGGGAGCGCAAGGACATTGAATTTGACGCTGACCTAGAGGATGCCGCCTACACACAGGCCGACCCCGGCTTGCTGGAACTGGTGTGGACGAACTTGCTTTCCAACGCGGTGAAGTTCACACCGTAGGGCGGCAGCATTACCCTGCGCCAAACGCGGGCGAACGGCAAAATTTATGTTTCCGTGACCGATACCGGCTGCGGCATGGATGAAAAGACGATAAAATACATCTACGATAAATTCTACCAAGGCGACACGAGCCACTCCACCGAGGGCAATAGCCTTGGCATGGCGCTGGTCAAGCGGATTCTGGAATTGACCGGCGCAGAGATGCAGATAGAAAGCCCCCCCGGCAAAGGCTCGACCTTTACGGTCGTGCTGGCCGAGAGAAAATAAGCAAAACCGACATTGTGCAGGCAGATACACCGCGCAATGTCGGTCTTTTTTTAATTTTTTTCAGAATTAAGGCAATACCGCATAATTCTAAGTGCCGATACCGATATTAAAACTTTTTCACCATTCTCCGACTCAAGTACCTGTTGTCAATTTTTCAATTCATTTGTTTTCGCACTTTTTCTGAAACAAAAAAGAGGTCTGCTTTTTGCAAACCTCTTTTTCATTCTTATACTTTCTTACGTTCTATTACTCATCAAACTGCGACCAATCGAACTTGAAAAGATCCGTTCTGTCGCCATCCAGTAATGCTGCGCGTTTTGTGCCGTCAGCGATGATCGCGGCAGAATTTTCTATAATGTCATTATAAACCACTGTGCGGTAATACTGCGCAGATTTTCTTTCCTTTGCGCGTTCAAGCATTGCTTTATATTTAACGCTCATTCCCAATGCCCAAGTTTTTAGCCCGTTATTATCTTTGATGATCCGGTTCAACGCTTCCAGCGTTTCCTCTGCCTGGTCCCGCTTTTTTGTGTTGGTCAATATTTTTGACGTATATGTGAAAATATCGATGAAGATGTTTCGCTCTTCCGGTGTCAGCTTTTTTTCATAGGTCTGATATTGCGCCTTTACCGCCAGTTCATTGCGTGCCAGGCGATAGGTTGTCGTCAAAATGGCTTCCTTCAGCGGCTGATTGTACTGTTCCAGTGCTTCTTTGCTGACCGAGCTGCGGCGCTTTCTTGGTTTTCTGCTTACTTCTGTATCAGCGCCTTTATGCTCCTGATGGAACGCTCTGACGCTCTTCATTTCTTCCCGGTTTTTGTACTTGATGAAGATATAAAGGAATTCGTATTTCCGAACCCCGCGGCGGCGCACCGGCTCATAGTCAAACCACAGGTCTGTCATCTCATTGATCTCGCTTTTGACCATTGCTAGAACGTTCTTTTCAAAGTCTGAAAATACTTTGTATTTTTCCGTCAGCGGTTTATCGCGGCTGAACTTTTGCGCGGAACTGTCTCTGCTTTTGCCCTTGCTTCTATTGATTTCATCACGGGTAGGCATGGAAAGCATACCCTTGAATTCTTCCATATCAAACCGCTTATATTTGAACCCTTTCAGTTCTTCCCGCTTATTGGGGAACTTTTGCAGAACTTCTTCTGTTACAGGTTCAAAAATCAACCCATTGTTATAGGAATAATCTCTGTTTCCGTTGTCATATGACAAAATGATCTCGTACACACGCATAGAATAGGTGCTCTGCATCATCAGCAGGTATTCAATGCTATAGGATGTATAATTGCTTGTCAGCTGTGCAATGTCTTTCCAGATATCTGGGTTAAAGCGCATGCTGATCGTCTTTTTCTTCATATCGACGATAGAACCACGGTTCACCCACGACATCGTTTTGTACTGATCATTCCCAAGGGGAACCCAGAACATCCGGTTTTCCAGGTTTTCAATGGTTTTGCGCAGATAATTTGCATAACCGCTGTCCAACGCATTGACCCCGGTAAGCTTTGCAAAATCGTCAAACGAAATGGTATAGTACTTCGATGCATCCATATCATGGCGCTGATCGATCTTGGACAGCATCATAAAAAGGATTTTCTGTTCGTTGCGGGGCAGGGAATACTTTGTCCTTTGAATTAAATCGTTGCTTTTCGTGATGAAAGAGCCAAACGCCACATTGTCACTTTTCCTGGACACAAGCTGCTTTTTCTTGCCGTCCGCCTTTTCATCCGGCAGAACTTCACCAATGATAACATCCGGTGATTCTGTCATTGTATTCTTTTCATCTTTATTTTTCATACGCTATGATTGGACATTGGATGCCGTGCTCCGTTTTGTCCACGCCTTTCTTTAGGAACTAATCGCCCGCCTGTAATAAAACCATACATCACAGAACTGCTGGAATATTTAGGGCAATACCGCATAATTCTAAGTGCCGATACGGCGAGCGAGGTGCGGCA
>OMBK01000734.1_pt1 | contig 14958 bp, 9 predicted proteins | sample 1644881 | NCBI WGS metagenome assembly OMBK01 (sample SAMEA103958132, study PRJEB25191) | human gut metagenome | biome: human-associated habitat [ENVO:00009003]; feature: intestine environment [ENVO:2100002]; material: feces | place: Germany | collected 2013/2015
CGCAGCCGCCGGAGCGGTGCTTAAGCCGTAAGGCGGGAATTGTGCGGTGTTGCCTACTGCCCGGTTTTGCTATGCAGTTTGCCCCACCGGCACCGTTTTGTTTTGTTTAACCTTGCTCTTGCGTTTTGTTCCACCAGCGTTTATACTTATTATAGTAGGACTATTATGTCCATCACTATTATTATTTGTGAGGTGGAGACAATGAAGGCACCCCTGGTTATTACGATGGCGCGTGAATATGCATCCGGCGGCAGCGAGATTGCCCAGAAAGTTGCTGATCTTTTGGGGATTCCCCTGTACAACAAGGAGCTGATCACCATCGCCGCAAAAAAGAGCGGCCTGACGGAAGAAGCCATTGCCGCCAGCGAGACCCAGCGCAGCGGCAGCCTGATCTACAGCCTTTACATGATGGGCAACACTATGCCCCTGGCGGACCAGGTGTACATTTTGCAGTCCAATGTCATCAAGGAAGTTGCTTCCCAGGGCTCCTGTGTGATTTTGGGCCGTTGCGGTGACTATGTTCTGCGCGACCGCCCCAATGTGCTGCGCACCTTTGTGTTTGCCCCCATTGATATCCGCGTGGCCAACGCCAAAGTGCGCCCCGATGCCAAGGATATGCCCGATCGCCTATGGGAGACCCATCTGGCCAAGCATGACCGCGCCCGCGCAAGCTATTACAACTATTATACTGAAAACCGCTGGGGCGAAGCGAAAAACTATGATCTTTGCCTGAATGCAGCAATTGGCCAGGATGCCTGTGCCCAGCTGATTGTTCAGGCTGCAAAAGCAATGGAGGCAGCTAATCAGGAATGAGTGATTCTGTACAGAAATACTCTGCATCCCGAATGGGCAGCGCGCCGATAGGCCCGCTGCTCCTTTCGTGTTCAGTACCTATGATGATTTCGATGCTGGTTCAGGCACTTTATAACATTGTGGACAGCATCTTTGTCAGTCGTGTGAACGAAGCGGCGCTTTCCGCCGTTTCGCTGGCGTTCCCCATCCAGAACCTGATGATTGCCTTTGCCGTGGGCACTGCTGTTGGTGTAAACGCCTATCTTTCCCGCTGTTTGGGTGAGGGCAACCGGGCCGAGGCCAGCCGCGCGGCGATGAACGGCCTGTTCTTAGCGTTCTGCGGCGGCATCGCCTTTCTGGTGTTCGGCATTTTGGGCGCGCGGGCGTTCATTGCGTCCCAGACCACCGATGCCCAGATCATGCAGTACGGTGCCGATTATCTTTCCATCTGCACGTTATGGTGCATGGGCTTGTTCCTGCAGTGCATGCTGGAAAAACTGCTGGTCGCCACCGGGCGCAGTGCGTTCGCCATGGCCAGCCAGCTGATTGGCGCTTTGGTCAACATTGCGCTGGATCCCATCTTCATCTTCGGTCTGTTCGGCGTGCCCCGCATGGAAGCAGCCGGTGCTGCTGTGGCTACCGTAGCCGGGCAGTGGATCGGCGCAGCTGCCGGGCTGACGATGAACCTGCTGTGCAATAAGGACATCAACCTAACGCTGAAAGGCTTCCGCCCGGCGGGGTCCACCATCAAGCGCATTTACGCGGTGGGCATCCCCTCCATTGCCATGAACGCCATTGGCAGCGTGATGACCTTTGCGATGAACAACATCCTGATTGCCTTTTCCAGCACCGCCGTTGCGGTGTTTGGTGTCTACTTCAAGCTGCAAAGCTTTGTATTCATGCCTATTTTTGGCATCAACAACGGCATGGTGCCCATTATCGGCTACAATTACGGTGCCCGCCAGCCCAAGCGCATTACCCAAACCATCAAACTGGCTGTCTGCTTTGCCGAGTGCATTATGCTGTGCGGCTTGATTCTGGCCGAAGTTTTCCCACATGTGCTGCTGGGTGTGTTCAACGCCAGCCCCACCATGCTGGCCATGGGTATTCTGGCCTTGCGCATTATTGCCATCCATTTTCCGATGGCAGGTTTCAACGTAATTTCTTCCTCCGCGTTCCAGGCGCTGGGGCGCGGCACGCTGGCGCTGTTGGTTTCGGTGATCCGCCAGCTGGTTGTGCTGGTGCCTGCCGCCTGGCTGCTGAGCCACACCGGTAATGTAAACGCCGTGTGGTTTGCTTTTCCCATTGCAGAGCTGGTTGCCGTTACGCTGTGCGCTGTGTTTATGCGCAAGTGCCGCCGCGACATTTTGCTGCCAATGGAAGCCGGCCAGAAAACGGCTGCCGCTGTATAAGGAGGGGTTTGTATGCTGCGCCATATCAAACCGGGCATGCTGGTGTTCAGTGTGCTGTACATTCTGCTTGGCCTGCTGTTGCTGCTTGCCCCGCAGGCGGTTGCCGATGTGTTCTGCATTGCGCTGGGCTTGTTGGTGGTTTTGTGCGGGCTGCAAAGCCTGTACGGTTATTTTAAGAAAGATAACGGCAGCATCCGAGCCGCCGTCAGCCTGCTGCTCAGCCTGCCCACCATTGCGCTGGGCATGTGGGCACTATTGTGTACCGTACAAAGCGCCATGACCTTTGAATGGCTGTTGCCGCTGCTGTTTGGCCTGATGCTGCTGGTGGATGGCGTGGTGCGCGCACAGTCTTCCTTTGCCCTTGCCAAGCGCAAGGGGCAAAAGTGGTGGGTGGTGCTGCTGCTCAGCATTGTTTCGCTGTTGTGCGGGGCATTGCTGGCGTGTTCTCAGCTGCTGAACAACCGCAACGTGGATCTTTTGCTGCTGTCCGGCATCTTTTTACTGGCAGAGGGCATTTTGAACCTGTGCTGCACCATTTATATTGCGATGGAGTTCCATGCGCTGGACAGGCTGGATGCTGCCAAGGAGGAAATGGAAACCGCTGCCGCACCGGAGCCATCCCCCGAAGCCCCCTCCCCTGCCCCGGCTGAACCCGCTGCAGAAGAATCTGCCGAAACGGACCTGCCCGATGTGCCAGCCCCGGAGCTGACCACCGAACCACCGGAACCCGACCAAGAGCCCACAGCGGATGCCGCAACCTGATGTTACCCTGCGCTGAACCGGCGCTTATTTGTAAATTTAAGGAGCAATTACCCTACATGAACAATTATGATCTGATTATCGTTGGCGCCGGCCCGGCCGGTATTTTTACCGCACTGGAACTGCTGCGCAAAAGCAGCAAAACTACCGGCCCGCGCATCTGCCTGATTGAAAAGGGCAAACCGGTAGAAAAGCGCCACTGCCCCAAAGATAAAACCGGCCACTGCGTGAACTGCAAGCCCACCTGCGCCATCACCACCGGCTTTTCCGGTGCCGGTGCGTTCTCGGACGGCAAGCTGTCCCTCTCCTATCAGGTTGGCGGCGAGCTGCCGGAGCTGATCGGTGAGGATTTTGCCCAGGAGCTGATCAACTACACTGACAAGATCTATCTGGAATTTGGCGCTGACCCGCATGTGGAAGGTATTTACGAGGGCAGCGAGATCAAGGAGATCCGCAAGCGCGCCATCCAGGCCGGCCTGCAGCTGGTGGACTGCCCCATCCGCCACCTTGGCACCGAAAAAGCTCAGCAGCTGTACCTGAACATCCAGAACTATCTGCTGGCCCGCGGTGTGGAGATGCTGTTCAACACCGAATGTGACAACATTCTGCTGGAAGGCAGCGAGTGCAAGGGCGTTGTGATCACCGAAAAGGGTGAGCGCCGCGAGCTGCGCGCCGACCAGGTTGTGATTGCCACCGGCCGCCGCGGTGCAGATTGGCTGGAAAAGCTGTGCGCCGAGCACAACATTGCCCACAAGCCTGGCACCGTTGATATTGGTGTGCGTGTGGAGTGCCGCAACGAGATCATGGAGACCATCAACAAGGTTCTGTACGAAGGCAAGCTGATCGGTTACCCCAACCCGTGGAAGAACAAGGTCCGCACCTTCTGCCAGAACCCCGGCGGCTTTGTCGCGCAGGAAAACTATGACAATGACCTGGCGGTCGTCAACGGTCACAGCTACAAGGATCTGAAATCCGGCAACACCAACCTGGCCATTCTGGTCAGCCACAACTTTACCGAGCCGTTCAACCAGCCCATTGCCTATGCCCAGAAGGTTGGCGAACTGACCAACATGCTGGGTGCCGGGCACATTCTGGTACAGCGCTACGGTGATATTCTGGACGGCAAGCGCACTTGGGCCAAGGAGCTGGCACATTCCAATGTGCGCCCTACCCTGAAAGATGCCGTTGCGGGCGACATTACCGCCGCCATGCCGTACCGCGCCATGGTGAGCATTATTGAGTTCATCAAGATGGTGGACCATGTTGCCCCCGGCTTTGCCGCACCGGAAACCCTGCTGTACAGCCCGGAGCTGAAGTTCTATTCCAACAAGGTCAAGATGGACACCGACCTGGAAACGAACATTTCCGGCCTGCACTGCCTGGGCGATTCCTCCGGATGGACCCGCGGCCTGATGATGGCCTCCGTCATGGGCGTTCTGATGGGCCGCAAGCTGATTGAGAATCATGATATGTGAGGTTTTTACGGGGGATTTTGTTCCTTCTTTGAAAAGAAGGAAGCAGAAACTTTAATCATATTATCACATAAAATAAAATTAAGACGCACCACACAATCCCTGTGTGATGCGCCTTAATTTTATTTTTTCTGTTTTGCTATACTAAAGGCAACACCGCACAATTCCCGTCTTGCGGCTTAAGCACCGCTCCGGCAGCTGCGGCACGGCATCTGCGTTGCCAAAATGCTCGATAAGACATCCAGTATTATCTGCGCTTTTGGCTTAGCATCTGCCGTACCTCGCTCGCCGTATCGGCACTTAGAATTATGCGGTATTGCCTAAAGTTTCTTCGGTTCCTTCTTTTCAAAGAAGGGACAAAAAACTCCCGTAAAGAACTTAGTTCCCGCTTTCAGCCGTTGCGGTGGACTGGGTGCTTTCGCCCAGGGTCACTTCACAGCTGATGACCTTGCCATCACGCTCTACCTGCAGGGTAACGGTATCGCCAACTTCCTTGCTCTGGCAATACTTCTGTACATCGGATGCACTGGAGACTGCCACATCATCAATGGAGATGATGCGGTCACCCAGCTTCAGGCCGCCTTTTTCGGCACCGCTGCCGGATGCGATCTGGTAGATATACACACCATAGTTGCTGACGCCGTACTGCATAGCAGTCTGGGCATCATTGATGGTGATGACCGTAACACCCATGGCCGGGCGGGCAACATAACCCTTTTCGATCATCTGTTTTGCCATTTCCATGGCGGTATTGATGGGGATTGCAAAGCCAAGCCCCTCTGCATCGCTGGAGCTGCTCTTGGCGTTGACAATACCAATCAGCTCACCGTTTGCATTGAACAGGCCGCCGCCGGAGTTGCCCGGGCTGATGGAAGCGCTGGTCTGGATCAGATTCATATCGTTGCCCTGAACGGTAACTTCACGGTTCAAGGCGCTGACAATACCATTGGTAACGGTGTTGCTCAGGGTACCCAGCGGGTTGCCAACGGCAATGGTGGTTTCGCCAACAGCCAGGCTGTCGCTGTCGCCAATCACAGCCGGAGTCAGACCGGTGGCTTCGATTTTCAGGACTGCAACGTCCGAAGTAGAATCCTGGCCAACGACCGTTGCGGTATACTCTGTTCCGTCTGCCAGCTGTACCGTGATGTTATTTGCGCCGGAAACCACATGGGCACAGGTCACAATGTAACCATCCTGCGAGATGATCACGCCGGAGCCTGCACCGCTCTGCACATAGCTGCCGCCAAACCAGGTGTTGGTGCTGACCATCTGCTCGGTGGTGATGGCCACAACGCTGGGCTGTACCAGCGCGGCAACATCCTGAATCGACAGGTTGGTGCCGTTGGTGCTGCCCTGGGATACAGAATCCGTGTTGGTGTCACGCTGGACCTGCTGAACCACAACCTGGCCGCCGGTCAAGCCGGTGCGGCTGGCAACCACAGTTCCTGCCAGGCCACCGCCAAAGCCAAGGGCTACCACACCGATGCAGGCCGCCACACGCAGCAAAACCTTTTTGCCGCCGTGGCTCTTTTTGGGCTCGTTCTGCGGGGGCTGTGGGTTGCTGGAATAGCTGTAGCCATTGTAGCCGCCGTTATTGCCGTTGCCACCGTTGCCGCCATTGCCTGCAGCGGGGCCCTGGGGGTTATAGCTGCTGTTCTGTTGGCTGGAATAATTAGAATAATCTGTCTGTGCGGTGTTGGCGGTGTTCACTCCGCTGCTGCCCACATTGGGGTAACTGGACTGCTCTGCCTGGGGCTGTTCCGGCTGAGTGCCCGCTGGCTGCCCGTTATTATTCTGCGGGCCGCCATTATTATAAAGACCCGAATAATCATATTCACTCATGAAAAATCTCTCCTTTGTTCTGCCGCACGGCGCTTGGGGGCCGCCGGGCGGTGATACACGGTCTGGCGGAAGCTTTTGCTTTGTCTTTCTTGCTTCCCTCAACCTTGTGCCTACAGTATAACCGCTAATTGTGAAAACAGTTTCGCGACTGCGTGAAAGAAATGTGAAATCTCCAAAAATCCGGTCAGTTTGGGCTGTGGTTTGACTTTATCCGCCCCATGCCGTACAATCAGTTGCAGACTGAAACATTAGGGGGAGCTTGCCCATGCGGATTGAAAAAACGGCACTGGACGCACAAAACCGCTGTGTCTATTCGTTATATAAAGAGAAAGGCTGCATCGGCCATGCCGTTACCTGTGCCGATTATTTTGAAGCGTTGGAAATTGCCCCGGAATGGCAGAGCCGCGGGTACGGAAGCTATCTGCTGCGGGAGGTTTTGCGCCAGAACGGCGGCTTTGACCGGACTGCCCCCAGCGAATTCACCGCGCCACTGCCGGATGCCGGCAATACCGCTGCGCAGGCGCTGGCGGCAAAGTTCGGTTTTGTGCCGCGCGGCGGGCTGCTGGTGCGCCGCCGCGTGCCGGACCTGACGGCAGTGGAGCTGACCCACCGCTTTTTGCGCAGCACACTGGCACCGGGCGGACTGTATCTGGATGCCACCTGCGGCAACGGGCACGATACCCTATTTTTATGCAGCGTTGCCGGGGAAAATGGCCGGGTGATCGGGCTGGATATCCAGCCTCAGGCCGCGGCCAACACCAATGCGCTGCTAGCCGCCAACGGCATGGCTGCCATTGGCCGCGCGGAATGCTGCGACCATCGGGAGCTGCTGCGCTTTGCCCCGCCGGGCAGTGCGGACTGCGTGATGTTCAACTTTGGCTGGCTGCCAGGTGCCGCGCACGATGTACACTCCACGGCAGATTCCACCCTGCCCGCGCTGCAGGCCGGGCTGGACGCCCTGAAGCCCGGCGGCGTGCTTGCCGCGGTGCTGTACAGCGGCAAGGTGATCGGCAATGCGGAGAAAAAGGCTGCGGCGGAGTTTTTCCGCAGCCTGCCGCTGGCCGATTATACCGTGCTGATCTGCGAATTTGCCAACTGGGCCGATACCGCTCCCCTGCCCTGCTTTGTCATTAAGCGGGAAAAATAACCGCTGCCGCTGTGAAGCCCCAAAAAAGGAAGTGCTGCCAATGCTGCAACAGCAAACACAAAGCCCCGGCTGGCGGGTGCTGAACCGCGATGTGATCAAATACATCGCGATGACCGCCATGCTGCTGAACCACATCGCCAATATTTTTCTGGTGCCGGGCACCCTCTGGTACGAGGTGCTGGTGGATATCGGCTACTTTACCGCCATTACCATGTGCTATTTTCTGGTAGAGGGCTTCCGGTACACCCACAGCCGCAAGCAGTATGCCTTACGGCTGTTCGGGTTCGGTGTGGTTTCACAGGTGCCGTTCTCGATGGCGTTTGCCCAAAACGACATTCTGGAATTTCAGGATTTCAACATGATGTTCACGCTGTTCCTGTGTTTTTGCATCTTGTTGTGTATCGAAACCATCCGGAACCGTTTCTTGCGCGGCGTGCTGATCGTACTGCTGATTTTTGGTTCGTTGTTTTGTGACTGGGCGCTGCTGGCCCCGGTGTTCACCCTGCTCTTCCGCTGGTCCGGCCAGGACCAAAAACGACTGCGGTTCAGTTTTGCGCTTTCTGCCGCGCTGTTTGGCTGGCTGAATTACACCAGCAGCGTGTGGCTTTACCCCACCGCACAGTGTTTGCTGATGACCTGCGGCAGCATGGCAGGGATCGCTGCATCCGGGTTTGTGATCTTGTATCTGTACAATGGCCAGCGGGCGGCGCGGGGAAAGAAATTTTCGCACTGGTTTTTCTATCTGTTTTACCCGGTGCATTTGTTGGTGCTGGGGGTAATTCGGGTGATGGGGTGATGGTGCGCGGTAGATTTTTACCGTTACACGCTCCTCGGGACGATGCAAGCATCGTCCCCTACAAATAAATTGCAGCGTTTACCGCGATAGGCATGGTTCCTCCGCGGCGGGGTGAGGGTACCCCGCCCTACAGATGCTTTGTTGGTTTGCAACACATTATAAAATGCTCTGTAAGGAACGGTCTAGACCGTTCCTTACAGAGTGTTTTTCAACTTGTACCAATTTCTATAAAGCCAACATCAAAAAGGCGCACCACACGATGGTTTTGTGTGATGCGCCTTTATTTATCTTTTGTGTTCTATTATACTAAAGGCAATACCGCACAATTCCCGCCTGACGGCTTAAGCACCGCTCCGGCGGCTGCGGCACGGCATCTGCGTTGCCAAAATGCTCGATAAGACATCCAGTATTATCTGCGCTTTTGGCTTAGCATCTGCCGTACCTCGCTCGCCGTATCGGCACTTAGAATTATGCGGTATTGCCTAAAAATAACGGCCCGCACTGCATTTGCAGCCGGGCCATTTGATATTTAGTTGGGGTTATGCAGCGGGACAGGCGTTACGCCTTGGCAAACTGGCTTGCATACAGGTTGGCGTAAAAGCCGCCCCTAGCCAGCAGCTCCTCGTGGGTGCCGCGCTCAATAATGTTGCCGGCTTTCATCACAAGGATCTGATCGGCGTTTTTGATGGTGGAAAGGCGGTGCGCCACAATAAAGCTGGTGCGGCCTTTCATCAGTTCCTCAAAGGCATCCTGAACCAGCACTTCGGTACGGGTATCAATGCTGGAGGTTGCTTCGTCCAGAATCAGGATGGGCGGCTTGCGCAGCATAACACGGGCAATGCAAAGCAGCTGCTTCTGGCCCTGGCTGATGTTGCCGCCGTCCTCGGCAATTACGGTATCATAGCCCTGGGGCAGGCGGCAGATAAAGCTGTGGGCGCGGGCACGCTTGGCGGCGTCGATGATCTCCTCGCGGGTGGCGTCCGGCTTGCCGTAAGCAATGTTATCTGCCACAGTACCGGCTTTCAGCCAGGTTTCCTGCAAGACCATACCCAGGTTGCCGCGCAGCGAATCCCGCGTTACGGTGTCAATGGGGTGGCCGTCCACCTTCAGGGTGCCGCCGTTGATCTCGTAAAAGCGCATCAGCAGGTTGACCAGGGTGGTTTTGCCGCAACCGGTGGGGCCGACCAGGGCAATGCGCTGGCCGGGCTGAACGCACAGGTTCATGTCTTCAATCAAGGGCACATCCGGCACATAGCGGAACTTGACATGCTCAAACTCCACACTGCCTGCACCGTGGGGCAGGGTAACGGCATCGGGGGCATCGGGCAGGATGGGGTCTTCGTCAATAAAGTCGAACACACGCTGCGCACAGGCCAGGGCGTTCTGCAGCTCGGTCATAACGCCGGAAATATCATTGAACGGCTTGGTGTATTGGTTGGCATAGTTCAGCAGAACCGAAAGCTCACCGACCGTAATGCCGCCGCCAATGGCAACCAGCGCGCCCACCACGCCGACCGCCGCATACACCAGCGCGTTGACAAAGCGGGTGGCAGGGTTGGTGATGGAGGAAAAGAAGGTGGCCTTTACGCCGCAGACCTGCAGATCGGCGTTGATCTTGTCAAAGCGCTCCTCGGCGCGGCTTTCGTAACCGAAGGCGCGGACAAGATGCTCGTTGCCAATCAGCTCGTCCACCAGACCGGTCAGCTCGGCGCGGGTCTCGCTCTGTACGCGGAACATATCATAGGTATGCTCCGCAATGAACTTTGCCACAAAGATGGAAAGCGGGGTGAGAACCACAACGATCAGGGTAATGCGCCAGTCAATGGAAAGCATAAAGCCCAAAGTGCCCACAATGGTCAGAATGCCGGTGAACAGCTGGGTAAAGCCCATCAACAGGCCGTCACTGAACTGCTCCACATCGGTGTTGATGCGGCTGATGGCGTCGCCGGGCTTGTGGGCATCCATATAGCTCAGGGGTAAAATCTCCATGTGCTGGAACGCCTGCACGCGGATGTCGCACACCACCTGGAAGGTGATGCGGTTGTTCACCATGTTCATCAGCCACTGGCAGATGGAGGTGACACACACGGTAACGCCAAACTGGATGGCAATCTTGCCCAGGGCAGGGAAGTTGACATTGCCCTGGCCCACAATCAGGTCCACGCCGCGGCCCGAAAGAATGGGGGCGTACAGCGTGGTAAGAACGGTAACGGCGGCAAGCAGCAGGGTGAACAGCACCAAACCGCGGTACGGCTGGATCAGCTTTAACACGCGCTGAATGGTGCTTTTACTGCCCCGCAGGGAAACACGCTTTTTCTTTGCATTGCTCATAAGGTCTTTTCCACCTCCTCGCGGCTCAGCTGGCTCAGGCAGATCTCGCGGTAAACATCGCAGGTTTTCAGCAGGTTGGCATGGGTGCCGCTGCCCACCAGATTGCCGTCATCCAGCACCAAAATGCGGTCCGCACGCTGCACAGCGGAAGCACGCTGGGAAACAATAAATACCGTCATGCCATGGGTCTGCTCTTTCAGCGCTTTGCGCAAAGCAGCGTCCGTGGCAAAATCCAGGGCGGAGGAACTGTCGTCCAAAATCAGTACCTGGGGGTGAGGCACCAGCGCGCGGGCAATGGTCAGGCGTTGGCGCTGGCCGCCGCTGAAATTGCGCCCGGCGGTCTCCACCGGTTCATCCAGCCCTTTGGGCTTGCCGCGCACAAAGTCCGCCGCCTGGGCAATCTCCAGGGCTTGCCAGATCTGCTCATCGGTGGCATCGGGGCAGGCCCATTGCATGTTGTCCCGGATGGTGCCGGTAAACAGCACGGCGCGCTGCGGCACAATGCCGATCATCTGGCGCAGCTGGGCAAAGCCGTACTGCTGCACAGCATGGCCAAACAGTTCAACGCTGCCGCTGGTGCAGTCATAAAAACGGGGAATCAGGTTGATCAGGGTGGATTTGCCGCTGCCCGTGCCGCCGATCACGCCGATGGTCTGGCCGTTCTGGGCGGCAAAGCTGATGTCCGTCAGGCTGGGGGCACCGGCACCGTGGTAGGTAAAGCCCACATGGTCAAATGCAACGGCCGGGGCGCCCGCTGCCGGGGCAAGGGCGGCCGCGGCGGGGGCGGTCATCGTGGATTTGGTATTCAGAATCTCCGAAACACGGATGCCGCTGGCCAGTGCGCGGGTGACAGAAACCACTAGATCGGCAATGCGCAGCAGGTTGATAAGGATCTGGTTCATATAGTTGATTAGGGCAATGATCTCGCCCTGGGTCAGCGCGCCGCTGTTTACCTGCAGCCCGCCGCGCATCAGGATGGCGATCACGCCCAGGTTGACGATGAGATAGGTCAGCGGGGTCATCAAAGCGGAAATGCGCCCGGCGGTCAGCTGGAAAGTTTTCAGTTTGTCGTTCACGGCGGTAAAATCCGCAATTTCGTCATCCTGCCGTGCAAAGGCGCGCACCACGCGGGCACCCACATAATTTTCGCGGGTCAGCAGGGTCACTTTGTCCAGCGTATTCTGGGCGGCGCGGTACTGGGGCACCGTCACCCGCATGATCAGCCAGACCACCAGCGAGATGGCCAGCGTGACCAGCACGAACCAGAACCCCATGGTGGGGCTGATGACAAACGCCAGAATCAGCGCGCCGATGACAATAAACGGGCAGCGCAGCAAAAGGCGCAGCGTCATGTTTACGCCGTTTTGCAGCTGGTTCACATCGCTGGTGATGCGGGTGACCAGCGTGGGCGTGCCGATGCCGTCCAGCTCCGTGTAAGAGAGGGTATCAATGTGGCGGAACAGCGCCCCGCGCAGCGCCGTGCCATAGCCCAGCGCGGCCTTGGCGGCAAAATACTGCGCCGTCAGGCTGGATGCCATACCCACAACCGCAAGCAGCACCATCAAGCCGCACTGCTTGCCAATATAAGCCAAATCCCCGTTTTTGATGCCCACATCAATGATGTTGGCCACCACAAGGGGAACCAACAGCTCAAAGCAGGCTTCCAGCATTTTGAACAGCGGGGCAAGGATGGATTCTTTCTCGTATCCTTTCAAAAACCGCAGCATGTTCCGCATGAACGCACCAACCTTTTTGTAATATCAAATTATATGCCTAAGGCAACACCGTACAATTCCCGCCTTGCGGCTTAAGCACCGCTCCGGCGGCTGCGGCACGGCATCTGCGTTGCCAAAATGCTCGATAATGTCGGGTTGCGGTACCCGCATCGTGCTTCGGGGGCAAAAGCCCCTCGCACTCTGCGACCGCTGCCCCTGCTTCGGTTCGCTGTTTCCGCCACTGGCGGCGCTCACCTTTGCAGCATCCAGTATTATCTGCGCTTTTGGCCTAGCATCTGCCGCACCTCGCTCGCCGTATCGGCACTTAGAATTATGCGGTACTGCCCTAAAACAGAGCATACTTTTTAATCATACAACAGATGCGTCTAAATGCCAAGTTGAAAAATGCAATACAACCAATGAAACCAATATTTTTTGCGGCCAGCCACAAAAACAGGCCGGATGGCAGCGCCTTGCCCGGTTTCGATGATTATTTGCACCCTGCCCGCCTATACTTGCAGTGGGGTAACCCGCAACGCTGCAACATGTAGGAGGGCAGAGGTCACTATGTTTTATTATCATAAAGGTTTAACCCGCGCCGCACGGCGCACCGTCGCCACCGCGATCACCATCGCAGGCCGGCAGGGGTGTACGGCGGTGGATACCGGGCACCTGCTGCTTGCCATGCTGCAAACCGGGCGGGGCACTGCGGTGGAGTTTCTGCGCCGCAAACAGATCACGGTAACGGCACTTTCGGCCTGTGCCTCCCAGCGGGCCTGCACGGGCCGCCCGCTGCACCTGCGCGGCCGGGACCTTGCGCCCGAAAGCCGCAAGGCGCTGGAATTCGCTGTTCTGGGGGCCCATGCCGCCCGCGTGAACAAAGCGGAGAACGAACACCTGCTCTGTGCCATGCTGGAAGATACCGCCTGCACGGCCAGCGTGTGGCTGGCGGGCCTTGGGCTGGAAGTTCCACGCGCCGCGCGGGAATGCCGCCAGCTTTCCGGCCAGCTGGTTTTGCCCAGCAGCCCCCGCATGAGCAGTACCCGCGGCAGCCGCCCCAGTGAGAAATATGGCCGTGACCTGACCCGCCTTGCGCAGGAAGGCCAGCTGGATCCCGTACTTTGCCGGGATGATGAGCTGGAACGCATGATCGAAATTTTGTGCCGCCGCCAAAAGAATAACCCATGCCTTTTGGGGGAGCCGGGCGTGGGCAAAAGCGCCCTGGCCGAAGCCCTGGCCCAGCGCATTGCCGCCGGGCAGGTAACGCCCAGCTTAAAGGGCAAGCGGGTGCTGGCGCTGGATATGGCGTCCATGGTGGCGGGCACCAAGTACCGCGGCGATTTTGAGGAGCGGTTCAAAAACCTGCTGGAAGAGCTTTACCGCGACCGTTCCACCATTCTGTTTATTGATGAGATCCATGTGATCGCCGGGGCCGGTGCGGCGGAAGGCGCGATCGATGCGGCCAGTATCTTAAAGCCGATGCTGGCCCGCGGGGAAATCCAGCTCATCGGTGCGACCACACCGGAGGAATACCGCAAGACCATCCAGAAGGACTCCGCCCTTGACCGCCGCTTTGGCATGGTGAATATTGAGGAACCGGCCCCGCAGCAGGCGGAAAAAATTTTAACCGGCCTGATGCCCCGGTATGAGCGCTACCACGGGGTGCGCATCCCGCAGGAGGCGATCCGCGCTGCGGTGGAGCTGAGCGTGCGCTACCTGCCGGGGCGCTACCTGCCGGACAAGGCCATTGACCTGTTGGACGAAGCCGCCGCGGCGCTGCGGATTTCAGGCGGGGAGCAATCCATGCTGCCAGGCAGCAAAATGCCGGTGCTGACCTCGGCGGAAATTGCCAAGGTGGTGGGCAAGGCCAGCGGCGTGCCCGCCGAGCGGGTAGGGGAGGCGGAGCGTGTGCGCCTGGACCAGCTGGAAGCCCGCCTTGCCGCGCAGGTGATTGGTCAGCCGCGCGCGGTGCATGCCGTGGCGGCGGCTATCCGGCGCAGCCGCACCGGCCTGCGGGAAGCTGGCCGCCCCATTGGCGCAATGCTGTTTTTAGGTCCCACCGGCGTAGGCAAAACCCAACTGGCCCGTACCCTGGCCCAAAGTTGGTTTGGCAGCGAAAAAGCCCTGCTGCGGTTTGATATGAGCGAATATATGGAGCAGCACACGGTGGCACGGCTGATCGGCGCACCGCCGGGCTATGTGGGGCACGATGAGGGCGGCCAGCTGACCGAAGCCGTGCGCCGCCGCCCCTACAGCGTGGTGCTGTTTGATGAAATTGAAAAGGCCCACAGCGATATCCAGAATATTCTGCTGCAGATTTTGGAAGATGGCACCCTGACCGATGCCCAGGGGCGCAAGGCGGATTTTTCCAACACGATCATTCTGCTCACCTCCAACCTGGGGGCGCGCTGCCTGGCGGGGCAGGCCAGCCCGCTGGGCTTCGGCGCTGCCGCCGAAGAAACCGCCCGCCGCGGCAAAAGGGCATTACAGGAAGCCAAAGATTATTTCCGCCCGGAGCTGATGGGCCGCCTGGACGATGTGGTGCTGTTCGACCCGCTTGGCCCCGCCCAGCTGGCCGCGATCGCGGATCGCCTGCTCTGTGAGCTGGAAGAACGCGCCGCCCGCCAGGGCTACACCCTGCGCCATACCCCGGCGGCTGCCGCAGTGCTGGCAGGTGATACCGTACCCGCCT
>OMBK01000754.1_pt1 | contig 14638 bp, 13 predicted proteins | sample 1644881 | NCBI WGS metagenome assembly OMBK01 (sample SAMEA103958132, study PRJEB25191) | human gut metagenome | biome: human-associated habitat [ENVO:00009003]; feature: intestine environment [ENVO:2100002]; material: feces | place: Germany | collected 2013/2015
ACGAGATGCTCTCCTGGGCCAAAAAGCAGCTGGCAGCCGATCCCGCCTGCTTCATCGCCGGTATCCGGTAAGAAACTATTTTTCATCAAAAGAGAACCGTATCGCCATGCGATACGGTTCTCTTTTCAGCTTTCCATGTTCTTTCCCAAAAATGCCGCTACCGTCTGGGCCAGCTTGTACTCCGTCTCTCCGGCAGCGCGGTCGTCGCTGGTGAGGAACAGCACCAGACCCAGCACGTCGCCCTCGCACAGGATGGGCGCGGCTACCGCCGCCGTAAAGCCCGCCAGGCCCTCGCAGGCAGCCACCTGCTCCTCGCTGCTGTCCCACAGCCACACCTGCCGATCTTCCATGATCCGCTCCAGCGGCTCAGAGATGGTCTTGCCCAGCAGCTCCCGCTTGCCTACGCCCGCCACGGCGATGATGGCGTCACGATCCGTGATGGCGGCGGTGAACTCGGTGCTGTGGCTGAGGGTATCGCAGAACTGGGCGGCAAAATCCTCCAGCCCGCCCAGCAGGGAATACTTCTTGAAAATGACCTCGCCATCCTTGGTGGTGTAGATCTCCAACGGGTCGCCTTCCCGGATACGCATGGTGCGGCGGATCTCCTTGGGGATCACCACGCGGCCCAGATCGTCGATGCGCCGGACGATACCGGTTGCTTTCATATATAAATTTCCTCCAGTCAAAGCAGATTTTTCATTGGTAGTATCTGCTGCAGCGGGCGTTCTATGCACAGGCAGTTTTTTCCACAATACAGCAGACTTTGCTTTATAATGTTAGTGCCGGGAGCGCACAGCCAATTTGGGTCGGGAAAAAACAGCCAATTTACCCAGACGCGTTCCGTGTGGGTTCTATTTTGTCAAAAAGAGGGTGCAGTGTTTGCACCAGAAAGAACAAAATCGCATATAAAAGGGATATGAAGCGCCAATTGTCAGAAGAAACAAAAAAGAGACGCCTGTTTTGAGAAAACAAACAAAAATCGAAAGTGAAACAAAAAATAGATTGACAATTTCGAAACTCTTTCGTATCATATATTCAAGGCAAAAGAAACCAAATCAAAGCAAAAAACGAATGTGCGTCGAAGGAGGGATCCATATGTTGCAGACTGCTGTAGTAGGTGTAGGTTTTATCGGGGCAGAACATATTGAAGCGATACGGCGAACGAATCTTGCAACCGTCGCCGCTATTGTAGGACGCTCTCCAGAGCAAACGGAGCAAAAAGCAAAGGCACTGGGTATCCCCGCATTCTATACTGATTATGATGCCGTTTTACAGGATCCAAGCATACAGGTAATTCACATCTGCACACCCAACCATCTGCACTACGCCATGGCAAGGAAGGCATTATTCGCCGGAAAACACGTCGTGTGTGAAAAGCCAATGACCATGACCCGCGCCGAGGCGGAGGAATTACTGGCACTTGCCAGAGAGCGTGGCTTGGTTCACGCCATACACTTCAACATCCGCTACTATCCGCTGATCCGCCAAGCAAAGGAAATGATCGCCCGCGGGCAGATTGGTCGAATCTATTCTGTTACCGGTTCCTATTTGCAGGACTGGCTGATCAAGGATACGGATTACAGCTGGCGCCTGGAGTCTGCACAAAGCGGCGCCACCCGGGCAGTGGGCGACATCGGAACCCATTGGATGGATCTTATCGAGTATGTCACCAGCGACCGTATTACGGAGGTCAACGCCGACTTGGCAACATTTCTTCCCGTGCGGAAGAAGCCAAAAAAAAGCGTAGAAACCTGGTCCGGAAAGATTCTGAAAAATGAAGACTATGATCCCGTTTCTATTGATACAGAAGATTACGCCTCTGTTCTCTTTCATAGCGCAGGCGGTATTCGGGGCGTTTATACCGTAAATCAAATGGCTGCCGGTCATAAAAATCGGGTGTTTTTTGAGGTCGATGGCGAAAAGGCCTCTCTTAGCTGGAATTCCGAGGTGCCAAATGAATTGCAGGTCGGTTATCGGGATAAAGGAAATGAGGTGTTGATCCGCGACCCCTCTTTGGCCTACCCCTCTGCCGCAAGCATCATGACGCTTCCCGGCGGACATAACGAGGGCTTTGCTGACACCTCCAAGCAGCTTTTTAAAGAGGTATACGAATATATTCTACAGGGAGATCTCTCTGTGGCCGCTCCGTTTCCCACTTTTGAAAATGGACTGTATGAAGCTAAACTCTGCGATGCCATTGTAAAGAGCTGTGCCAGTCGCAGCTGGATAGCCGTTGATGTCCCCGAAGCGAAAAATAACTGCTAAAAGGAGTGCAACAGAAATGGACAAATTGAACTTGGCACAAGTGAAAGTGCTTCTCTGCGCAGCGGCAGAGCTAATCAAGGACAAGCAGCAGGAACTGACAGACATTGACGGAAAATATGGCGATGGTGACCACGGCATTACCATGGGGAAGATTTCAGACGCTATACTGCATGGCTGTCAGACCGGAAAGCAGGAGACTGTCAGCGCCTTGTGTGATGATCTTGGCATGGATATGTTCTGTGTCAGCGGCGGCTCCGCCAGTTCCCTCTGGGGTACCCTGTTTCAGGGCTTTTCCGAAGCTGGCGCTGCCGAAGCGATGGATGCTCCAACCCTAAAAGCATTTCTGTTGGCAGGCCTCCGCGGTATGCAGGAGGTCTCCACCGCACGGGTGGGAGATAAAACCATGATGGACGCCTTGATCCCCGCTGTAGAGGCGGCAGTAAGCGCAGGCAACGATATTGGCAGCATCCTTCAGGCCGCCTCCGATGCTGCCTCAGCGGGCATGGAGAATAGCAAGCGCTTTGCCTCTCGCTTTGGACGAGCAAAATCCTATGGTGAGCAAACTATCGGGACACCGGACGCCGGCGCCGCCAGCACCGCGTTTTTCTTCAACGGCCTGCTGCAGGGTTACCAGTCCCTTCAGCCATAAAATACATTAGAAGAGAAAGGATTGTTCAACATGGTCATGAAAAAATTCATTAACGACCCCGCAAACCTGACGGATGAGCTGTTGGAAGGATTGGCTCTTGCCAACGCCGATCTTATTGAACTGCAGCCCAATCATCTGGTGGTCAACAAAAAGCTGGGCAGTGCAGATCGGGTTACGGTAGTCTCCATGGGTGGTTCCGGCCACGAACCATGCTGCGCCGGCTTTACCGGCGAAGGAATGCTGGACATTGCCGTTATTGGTGATATCTTTGCCGCTCCCGGCGCTCAGCCTTGTTTTGAGGCATTACAGAAGGCACAGCGCGGAAAAGGTGTTTTGTACATCGTCCTAAACCACGCAGGTGACATGCTGGCCGGCAACATGGCAATGAAGTTGGCCGGGAAGAAAGGACTCAGTGTTCGCAAGGTCGTAACGCAGGAGGATATTTCCAGCGAACCTCGCGCCAATGCGGATAATCGCCGCGGTCTTGTAGGCTGTGTGGCAGTTTACAAGATTGCCGGCGCTGCCGCCGCCGCCGGAAAGAGTCTGGACGAAGTGGCAGACATTGCCCAATATACAGCGGATAATATGGCGACGTTGGCAGTGGCCATGCGGGGCGCCACTCACCCAGTTACCGGTGCTGGCAGAGCTGCCGGACGACGAGATGGAGATCGGCATGGGCCAGCACGGTGAAGAGGGCGGCGGTCGCTGCAAAATCAAAACCGCAGACGAGACAGCGGATATCATGGTCGATGCGCTGGTCAAGGATCTGGAACTTCAGCGGGGCGAGAGAGTTTTGCTGCTGATCAATGGTTCCGGCGCCACCACACTGATGGAGCAGCTTCTGGTTTACCGTCGCTGTGTAAAGCATCTGGCAGATCTGGGGATTGAAGTCGCCGCCAACTATGTGGGCGAGCTGCTGACCACCCAAGAGCAGGCCGGCTTCCAGATGTCCATGGTGCGCATGAATGACCAGCTTCTTGAATATTGGAATGCGCCGTGCAATACGGCTTATTTTAAAAAATAAAATATCAGGATATCAGGGGAGGGGTTGTATTTGAGTGGTTCTAATTTGCTAAGAGTCAAAAACCTGAGTAAGACATTTCCTGGCGTTAAAGCTCTAAGTGGCATGGCCTTTGATGTCCACTATGGGGAAGTTCATGCGTTGGTCGGTGAAAACGGCGCTGGAAAATCAACACTGATTAAGATCTTGACGGGGGTTGAAACGCCGGATCCTGGTTCATATATAGAGGTTGAGGGTGAACAAGTTTTCTTTCACCATGCATTAGACGCCGTGAGAAGAGGGATTGCTGTTGTTTTTCAGGATTTTAGTCTTTTCCCTAATTTAACAGTGGCAGAGAATATTGCCATTGGAAAAGAAATTGAAAAAGAGGCAAAGATACTGCATTATAAAAGAATGCATGAGTTGGCTAAAACCGTTTTGAATGAAATGAATATTTGTTCCATCCCGCTAGATACCAAGCTGGAGAACCTCTCTATCGCAAAACAGCAACTAGTTGCGATTGCACGAGGCATTGCATCTAACGCAAAAATTATCATTATGGATGAGCCCACCTCGGCCCTTTCAAGTAATGAAGTTAAGTCTCTATTCAGTATCATAAACGATCTAAAGGCAAAGGGAATTTCCACGCTGTTTATTAGTCACAAGCTTGATGAAGTTATGCGGATTGCAGACAGAATCACAGTTATTCGCGACGGCATTCATGTATGTACTAAAAACAAAGATGAGTTTACGTCGGAGTCTCTGATTTCCGCAATGGTTGGCCGCAATATTACGGATGAGAGGTTTGAAGAAGTTCCACGGGGAGATGTTCTGTTGGAACTCAAGAATTTGTCAAAAGATAAAAACTATGCCAATATTAGTTTTCAACTTCATGCCGGAGAAGTCTTGGGCATTACGGGGCTTGTCGGTGCAGGGCGTACTGAAGTATGCAAATCTATCTTTGGGCTAAATAAACCAGACAGTGGATACGTTTTGATTGGCGGTGAGAAGAAAAAAATTCGATCCCCGGGGGTTGCCATAAAAAACGGCCTAGCGTATGTTCCGGAGAGCAGGCAGACGGAAGGTTTGATCATGTCAAAATCGCTGAAGGAGAATCTCTGCATTGCTTCTTTGAAACGTATCTCTAATAAGGTCGGAATGATTCAAAAACGGTCTATGCTAAGTCTCGCCGAAGGATATATTTCCCGTCTAAGAATTCAGCCTCCATATGCCAATATGGCAGCACAACAGTTTTCTGGAGGGAACCAGCAACGTATCGTTTTTGGAAAATGGCTTGCAACAAATCCGAAAATTCTTATCATAGATGAACCTACCAATGGAGTTGATATTGGCGCCAAAGACGAGATGCACCGAATAATTAAGGATATTGCTAAAGAAGGTATCGGTGTAATAATGGTCAGCTCAGATCTTCCAGAGGTACTAAAGCTCAGCGACAGAATTCTTGTAATGCGAGGTGGAAGAATTGTGGCAGAAATGAATCCAAAAACCGCAACGCAGGAGCAAGTGATGGAAAAGTGCCTTGCTGTATCTATCTGAGGGGAGGTTAGAAAATGGCTGGACTATTAAAGAAAAAGGAAACGGGAGTTGTGGCAATTATAATGTTGCTTTGTATTCCAATTTCCCTGACAAGTTCCTCTTTTTTAACACTCGAAAACCTTCTGAATCTTGCTAAAAGTAATATTGTATTGTGCATTTTGGCGATGGGCATGCTTCCAGTCATGCTTACAGGTGGCATTGATGTTTCTATTGCGCAGATTGTTGCACTTGTCAGTGTATGCGTTGGAAAAATGATGAGTCATGCCTCCGATGATTTTAGCGTGTTCTTAATTTTCTTGATTGCTATAATTATTGGCTCGGTATTAGGAGCCGTTAATGGTCTAGTTGTCTCCAAGGGTATTCCACCCATTGCAGTAACCCTTGGAACATCCAGCATCATGAAGGGAATCATCAATATCTGGACAAATGGTATGTGGATAAACACTATGCCGAACTCTTTTATTGAATTTGGGAGTATTAAGTTGTTCCCCTTCACGACGGAATCCGGGGTGGCTTCTGGCGTGTCTGTGCAGTTTCTCTTCCTAGTTGCCGTTATTGTTCTTACTGCCTTCTTTCTGAAGTACACAATGGTGGGCAGAAGCATATATGCATACGGCGGAAATAAAATTTCTGCATCAAGAACTGGCTTCAACCTCAATAAAACCTTAATGGTTGTGTATACATATGCAGGTCTCATGGCGGGTGTTGCTGCAATGATACATGTCTCCATCATGCGTCAGATTGACCCAGTTACTTTCAACGGCTTTGAATTAAATGTGGTTGCGGTCGTTGTCTTGGGTGGAGTGAGTGTTATTGGCGGGAGTGGCAGTGTGATCGGCACGATATTTGGCGTAATACTTATGAGTGTCGTGAGTAATGGACTGGTTCTTGCGCATATCTCTACCTATTGGCAACAGGTCATTACAGGCGGAATCTTGATTTTGACGGTCATATATGACGCAGTTTCAACCAGGATGAAAAACGAAAAGGTTTCGAGAGTCGATGTAGAACCGCTGGAAACAGATATAATTTCAGAAGGGATGTGAACAAGTAGATGCGGTCTGAAAAGAACACCCAGTTTCGTAATATAATCAACATTGATAAAAATGTCAGGGTTCTGCTGGTCATCCTCATAGCAATACTCCTTATGTTCAGCGCCTTGAATCCGACAAAGTTCCTTTCAAAGGCAAATTTCGCATCAATGGCATATCAGCTCCCTGAATTTGGACTTTTATGTCTGGGGATGACAATGGCAATACTTGTCGGTGGTATGAATTTGTCGTTGCTCTCATCCTGTGCTTTAGCAGGTATTTTGGGTTCACTTGTCATGAGCGGAGAGGCCGCTACAGTAAATCCAGGACTCTTTGTGGCAATCGGTTGTATCGTGATGATTTCCGCAGCTGTTACCATGGGCGCAATAAATGGTTTTATCATAGGAGTTATGGAAGTACCAGGTATGTTGGCAACGCTAGGAACAATGTCTTTGTATGAAGGAATTAGCTTAGTTCTCACCAAGGGCGGTTCTGTGTCTGGATTTCCGAATGCGTATTACATGATAGGAAATACCGCCCTGATGGGAATTCCGATTCCAGTTTTGTTCTTTATTTTTGGTATTGTAATTCTGTATTTCCTGCTTGAGTGTAACATCTGGGGCCTGCAGGTTTATAGCATCGGCACAAACCCTATTGCGGCACTGTTTTCTGGTGTGAGAAATCGCAAAATGGTATTCGAGGTCTATATGATTTCTGGTCTGTTCATTGGATTGGCTGCGATTATCATGTGCTCACGCTACAATTCAGCACGATATGATTATGGTTCGTCGTATTTGATGAAAAGTATCTTGGCGGCCGTCTTAGGCGGAATTGCTATCGAAGGTGGCAAGGGTAAGGTGGCTGGTGTTGTTCTTTCCGTGATGATTTTACAGGTGTTATCCAGCGGATTGAACCTACTCGGCGTAAAGACAAGCGTGACAAATATTATTATTGGCGCATTACTGATCCTTGTACTTATTATTAACAAAGTCTCCAATGAGCATGAGAAGCAGATTCTAATCAGCAAAGTCAAAGGGCGATTCATTGAATAATATGTTTTCACAGGTGCAGTACATGTAAAATAATTATTACATGTAAAATAATTATTAAAAGGAGAAAAAACATGAAGAAGCTATTTGCATTATTCCTGACATTTTCGATGTTATTCGGTATCGTTGGTTGCGGCCAAACGAACGAGCCACCCGCGGCAGATAGTTCAACCGAAGGCGGTGAAGTAGTGGTGGTGATGCCTAAGTTGACTGCGAACAGCGTATTTCAGGAAGCAAGCTTGGGGGCCCGGCAGTGTGCTGAGGATTTCAACTTTACTCTGATTTGGGACGGCCCTGTGGAGGCTGATGTAGCCGGCCAGGTCAACATGATTGAAGACTACATCACCCAAGGCGTCGATGCGATTGCTGTAGCGGCTAACGATTCCAGTGCGTTGAAGGCTGTATTCAAAAAGGCAAGTAGCAACGGTATCGCCGTTGTTGGTTGGGATGGTTGTGCAAACAAGGAAGATGTTACCTTTCTGGAGTGCGCATGCCGCGATAATGATATGGGCGTTGCCATTTGGAAAAATCTGGCAGAAGCAATGGGCGGTTCTGGGACCTATGCTATTTTGACTGGTGTCCTTGCAGCAGAAAACCTGAACACTTGGATTGCCGCCGGTCAGACTTGGCTTGCTGAGAACTATCCTGATATTGAACTAGTGACCGATATTATTCCAACCGACGAATCGCAGCAGCTTGCATACCAGAAGACGCTTGAACTTCTGCAGGCATATCCCAATCTCGATGGTATTGTTGCAATGAGCGCTCCCGCTCTTCCTGGAGCTGGCCAAGCTATCCAGGAGAAAGGCATGCAAGGTCAGATTGTTGTTGTAGGAAACTGTCTGCCTGCCGATGTAGGAGAGTATCTTGAAGACGGTTCCATTACCAATGGTACATTATACTCATCTTGGCAGAACGGATACTTGGCTGCTTACTGTGCAATCGCTGCAGTTAGAGGATATAGCATTGAAGACGGTATGCAGTTGGATGCCCTCGATGGCAAATGCATCGTCGACGGCAATATTGTCTATGTTGGTCTTCCCATCACTTTTACTAAGGAAAACTGGAAAGACTATGTGTTTGATATTGACTAATGATATGGACTAATTTACGCACTAATCATATGAAATTTACACATTAAAGGAGAAAAGATTATGGCAGCTAATTATACACAGGAAGAGTTGGTGCGGATTAACAAAGACCGCCATATTCATCAGATTTGCGTCCTGAGCAATGATATTTACAAGACTATGGAGCAGTGGGTCAATACACTTAAGATTGGTCCATGGCGTCTTATGGATTTCAACGACAAAACTATGCATCATCTCATTGTTGACGGAAAGCCTGTTACTGATCCTTATCGTTTCCTGATTGCGACGTGCACTTGTGGTAACATTGAGTTTGAGATTGTTCAGCCTGTTTATGGCCCTCAGATTTATCGCGAGTATCTTGACAGAAAAGGTGAGGGATTCCACCACTTCAAGGAGTATGTTTCTGATGAGAATTGGGAAGCCACCCTTTCCGAGTATGAGTCTCGCGGCCTAAAGGTCATGCAGACGGGTCAGTTCCATACTGACAAGCATGCCTATATTCAGGTTGAGCCCAACCTAAACTTTATTCTTGAGCTTGGTAACTGCCCTCCTATTGAGCTCAGAGAAGACGAGTTTGATATGTACCCCGCCGAATAAAAAAGTTGTTGCTTCCGGATGGCAATATATCAGTCTCCAAGCATTCATACATTGCTATCTGGAAGGAAAAATACCTCAGACCATTACGAAAGGAAATTATCATGGCTGACTTAGATACCAAGGAAAGAACCGGTGCAATCAATCCCGAAAAGGATTTTCACCTGGATATTGCCCCCGGCAAGACTAACTTCCATGTAAAGGGAATGGACAACGTGGACTGGGGCATGAAGGATCGTCTCTCCCGCATTTTCAATCCCAAGAGCGGAAACACGCTGATGCTGGCCTTTGACCATGGCTACATCTCCGGTGCCTCCTCCGGACTGGAGCGGCTTGACATCCTGATTCCCCACCTGGCAGAGGACATTGATGTCTTTATGGCCACCCGCGGTGCTCTGCGCACCTGCGTCCCCCCCATGTTCAACAAGGCGGTGGCACTTCGCTGCACCGCTGGCAGCACTGTACTTTCCGATGATGTGACCAGTGAGCTTATTGGCGTGGACATCGACGACGCCATCCGCATGAACGCCTCCTGTATGGCCGTTCAGACCTTCCTGGGCACACCGGACGAAAAGAGCTCCATTGCGAATCTGGTAAACACCATTAATGCCGGCAATCGCTATGGCATTCCCACGCTGGGCGTTGTGGCTGTCGGAAAACAAATGGCCCGCAATCCCCAGTTCTTCTCGCTGGCCACTCGCGTTATCGCCGAGCTGGGCGCTCAATTGGTTAAGTGCTATTACTGCGAGGATTTCGAAAAGATCACCGCAGGATGTCCGGTTCCTATCGTCGTTGCCGGTGGCAAGAAGCTGCCCATCCCCGAGGCACTGAGCATGGCATATCACGCTATCAGTGAGGGCGCTCACGGCATGGATATGGGACGTAACATTTTCCAGGCAGAAGATCCCAAGGCCATGGCACAGGCCGTTGCCAAGATCGTACACGAAGGCTTTACGGATAAGGAAGCCTATGAGTTCTACCGGGATACCGCCTGTGTAAAGTAACCTTCACAATGCGCCGGCAAAAGGTCGACGGCACTGCCGGACCTTTTGCCGGTACATTTGTCTCACAATCTGCATAAACAGATTGCACACAATGCAGACATTTGATATATTATATATTTATAGGGATCGGGCATATCGGTAAGCTGTTCTTCACAGCAAATAGACCGACAAATATAAAACACGGAAGAGAGAAAGTAAATGGTTGTTTCAAAACGAGCGGCCGACAGGCGAGATGACATTTTAGCCCTGATTCGGGACAGAAATCGTGTCTACGTCACCGAACTCAGTGAAAAATTTCAAGTTTCCGAGGTTACGATCCGCAAGGATCTGCAGGAATTGGAGCAGCGCGGCGTGGCAAAGCGGGTGCACGGCGGTGCTATCAATATCTATAACACCGGCATTGAACCAACATTGAAGGAATTGGAGCAGACCAACACTGATCTTAAGCTTGCTATTGCGGCCAAAGCGTTTGAATACATCAGTGATCAGGATGTGCTGTTTCTGGATGCCTCTACCACTACGCGCTGTCTGATTCCACTTATTTGTAAGCATCCGGAAAAAAAGCTTACGATCATCACTTCTTCTATCCTGACAGCGGCAGACCTTTCCGCCTGCGAACACGTCTCCCTTATTATGCTGGGGGGCAATGTGCGCAGCAGTCTTTGCTGTGTAGACGGTATCTATACCACCTCATTCATCCGTGAATTTCACGTAGATAAGGTCTTTTTCGGTGCCAACGGCTTTGACGTCACGGAGGGCATCACCATTACAAACATAAGTGCCAGCCTTGTCAAACGTGCTATGATTGAAAATGCCGTTCAGGTCTTTTTGCTGGCTGATTCAAGCAAATACAACTGTGTTACCCTCAGTCGTGTCTGTCCCATTAGCCGGATCGATTTTCTGGTAACAGATGATCGGCTAACAGCAGACGATGTGGTTGCCATCGAGCAGCAGGGTGTTGAAGTTATCATCGCCAACGCAAACACGTGACGCGTCAACGTATCGACCTCTCTCCCTCCGGGAGCAGACCTTGTAAAACTACCCACAGAGGATCCGGAACAGATTGCCTGAGAGCGGTCTTCCGACAGCGCTCCGGGCTATTTTCTGCATCAGGGAGCGTCTTCTGTTGCAGCGACCTTGGTAAGCCACAGCGTTATTGCCGTCAGCCGCAAGGGCTGTATGCACCGCGGTAGGCTTGCCTGCCGTCCGGCGAATGTCATTGCGCTGGCAATGCGTTTTGGGCAGACTTTCTTCGCAGCAGCAGACAATTTTTTAGAATAATTTAAGTAAGAATAAAATTTATGGACATCAAACTTATCGTCAGCGATATCGACAATACCATCCTGCGAACGGACGGTACGTTATCCCCCGAGACTACTGCCGCTTTTGAATTAGCCGCTGCCGCAGGCGTTCCTACGGTTTTGGCATCCTCCCGTACACCTACCATTGCCTCTGGGCTGCTGGACAAGGTTGGGGATCTTCGCTACATGATCCTACTGACAGGCTGCCGCATTGCCGACATGAAAACTGGCCACCGAATCTACCAGCGCAGCATGGAGCGTTCTGCCGCACTGGAGCTGATTTCCTATTTAGAGAGCCAGCCGGACTGCTATCTGGAGGTGTGCAGCGATGAGCGCTTTCTCCTTCCATGCGCAGGCCTTGCGTATATACACCGCATCCGTGCGTTTGAGCGCTATCTCCACGATTTGACACCAGCCATGATTGAAATGGAGTCTGTGAGCCGGTATCTCGCCAAGAGTGGCGCTCCTGTTGACAAGCTGTTTTTTTACACGAAACATCGCACGCATTTCCTGGATATTTGCCATGACCTCCCCCAACAGGCTTCCATCCGACTGGTCAGCCCTGTTCCCAACGGATTGGATGTTCTTCCCTCTGGCGTCAACAAGGGCATCGCACTGCGTTTTCTGTTGGCGCAGCTCCAACTTTTGCCAGAACAGGTCATGGTTTTCGGTGACAGTGAAAACGATGCAGACATGTTTCTGGATGGCACCTTCAACGTGGCGGTGGGCAACGCTTACCCCCTTCTGAAGGAACGGGCATCATTTGTCACCCGCAGCAGTGATGAAGATGGTGTCGCTTATGCCATACGAAAGTTTGTACTGTAAGGATAAATAATTGTCTACAGTAGCTTCAAATTAAAAATTCAGTTGAAATCGCAAATCCTTCACCAAAGAAAAACTTGTCCTTACAAAGGGCCGCGCCATCGGAATTAAGGCAATAACTCTGTGTCTCGCAGGTTACTGGGCGGTCAACTGCACCATCTACACCAATTATGTCACATACGGCAATCTGTCCACCATCTTCATGCGCAAAGTGATCGTAGGGATGCTGGCCGAGCCGGTGTGTATCCCGCTTGCCATTATCAAGACGGCAGCAGGGAAAAGGGCGGGAATGGGTAGGTTTCCGATCCTCCCCCACCCTCCAAGTATATATTATAACAAGTAATGCCTCCGGGTAATTCCCGGAGGCATTACTTGTTATTCTGGAGGAATTTCGCTATGACCACACCCAGTCGCACCTGCTCCCGCTGCGGCTACACCTCAGGGTGCCGGGTGACTTCAACTTTGCCAACAATAGAAGTGAACATCTGTGCCAAAGGTTCTTTGGAGCTTACGACCGCAATGGGCGCAATAGAACGGAAAGAAGTTCTCGGCTTTCTTCTTAATATGGGGTTTTACCTTACGCAGAGCTGCCTGTGCTACTTCAAATTCCTCTGTTGTCACAATGGCTTCGTGGGCATTCTCGTGATAAATCCAGTCTTCCTTTGGAACTCTGCGCTGGGACTTCGCACGGATTACCATGCTCTCACGAGTGTGATTCACCATGCAACCGGTGTACTTGATATTCTTCAACATAAGCGGAGACGCGTTATGCGCCTCCGCTTTTACTGCACGGTTGATTTCTCTTGCGCTGTATTGCAAGACGTCCCGCGGTTTGTTATAATATGAAAAACAGATAGAAACCGCGATAAGGAGGGATGCGCTGTGGGCGACGGCTATTTTCTGTTGACAAATCTGCTTTCTGAGGATGAAAAAAAGGTGATCACCAGCATCACCGCCCATATCGAGCGGGGTGAAAAGCGGGTGGGCATCCAGCAGATCGCCAACGAGAACTTTCTCTCCACCACCACGATCGTGAAGATGTGCAAGCGGTTGGGCTTCGACGGATACAGCGAGCTGTACTACTACCTCAGCCGCCAGTTCGCCTCTCACGGTCGGGGCCGCGGCACGGAAAGCCTGAAAAGCCTGATCGACAATTACTCTGACGAGCTCATCACCCGCTTCTGTGAGCTTCTGGACGGTTCCCGCACGGCCAAGCTGTTCACCACCGGCGAGGGGTTCTCCAACATCGTGGGCTCCTATATCGCCCAGCGGCTGTCCATCTGCGGCTTTATGGTATTCAATAATGTGCACTTCTACGACTATATGCTGTTCCGCGACGCCCATCACCTGACGGACGGCTCGGACGCACCTCCGGTAATGTTCGCCGTCAGCCAGAGCGGAGAGACGGCGCCCGTACTGAACGACGTGCGCCACGCCCGCCAAAACGGCCATAAGATCGTCACCTTCACCAAGCGGAGCGACTCCACGCTGGCCCAGATGTCGGATATTGTGTTCGTGGTGGACGGCTCCAAGCAGACGCTGGCGGGCAGCCTGCCCAACACCTTCTTCGGCCATGTGATCCTGGCCTTCGAGGAACTGGTGGCCTTCTACTTTGACGGCGGTCATCGCTGACAAGATATTACTTTTTTTACCAAAAGAGAAAATTTTTTCTTCCAGAGGTGTGCTATACTGAACATCGGTATGGTGCGCCTTGCGCGTATCGTGCGGTATCATGCTCCGGGCAGTCTGCCCGGACACAGGAACAATATGATATAATGGAGGAAAAACAATGAAGAAGAAAATGCTCAGCGCATTCTTGTGTGCAGCTATGGCAGTCACTCTCGTTGCAGGGTGCGGAGCTCCGGCGGCAGACGCAGGCAAAGACAAAGGAGGAGACTCCAAAAAAGAGGCGTCGGAAGGAATTCCGAAAGATGAAATCAAGGTAGGATTTGTACATATTTCCGATCCGAGCGATATGGGATATACATACAATCATGATCTGGGAACAAAGGAAATGCAGAAAGAACTGGGATTGAGCGATGACCAGATCATCAACAAATATAATGTGCCGGAAGATGCAGAATGTGATACAGCTCTTAGAGAACTCGTAGAAGCAGGATGCAACATTATCTTTGCAACAAGCTTCGGGTTTGAAGACTATGTGAAAGAAGTAGCCGCAGAGTATCCGGACATCCAGTTCTGTCATGCGACAGGATTCCAGGCATCGGATTCAGGACTGGATAACTTCCATAATTATTTTGCGTCTATTTATGAG
>OMBK01000755.1_pt1 | contig 14638 bp, 8 predicted proteins | sample 1644881 | NCBI WGS metagenome assembly OMBK01 (sample SAMEA103958132, study PRJEB25191) | human gut metagenome | biome: human-associated habitat [ENVO:00009003]; feature: intestine environment [ENVO:2100002]; material: feces | place: Germany | collected 2013/2015
CGGTTCCGCGAAGACCTCTACTACCGGCTCAACACGGTGCCCATCGCGGTGCCGGCGTTGCGCGACCGGCGCGAGGACATCTTCCTGCTGTTCCGCAAGTTCGCCGCCGACGTGGCCGTGCAGTACCGCATGCCTGCCGTGACGCTCGACGATGCGGCGCGCGAGATGCTGAAGAACTACTACTGGCGGGGCAACATCCGCCAGCTGAAGAACGTCGCCGAGCAGATTTCGGCCATCGAGCAGACCCGGGTGATCACCTCCGAGGTGCTGGCGAAATACCTGCCCCCGCAGGGCGGGGGCGCGCCGATGGCCGCCGGGACGATGCGCATGGACGACACGATGTCGACCGAGCGCGAACTGCTCTACAAGGTGCTGTTCGACATGCGCGCCGACATCAACGACCTCAAGCGGATGATCTCCGAACTGATGAAGGGCGGCGTGCCGTGCCCCGAGCCGGTCCGTGACGTCAAGGCCCTGCTGCCGACCACGGCGCAGAGCAGCTACGTTCCGGCCGTCGCTTCCTATCCCCAGCCTCCGGTCTATGCCGAGAGCGAGGAGGTGACCGACGAGCCGCCCCGCGAGATGACCAAGGCCGACATGCAGCGCGAGCAGATCATCCGCGCCCTGCGCCGCAACAACGGCCGCCGCCGCGAGGCCGCTGCCGAACTTTTCATGTCGGAGCGCACACTATACCGCAAGATAAAGGAGTTAGGAATTGAAGACAATTCCTGACTCCAATTAAAAATTAAGAATTAAAAGAATGCGCAGATTCCGAGATAATTTTTCATTTTTCATTTTCCGTTTTTCATTGCTGGCTATCGCCGCGGTGATGACCGGCTGCGGCGTGTCCATCAAATACTCGCTGTCGGGCGCCTCGATTCCGCCCGACGCCAAGACCTTTTCGGTGGCCTACTTCCCCAACAACGCCACGATGGTGTCGCCGATTTTGAGTTCCACGCTCACCGAGGCGCTGGTCGACATGTTCACGCGCCGCACGCGCCTGATGCAGGTCGACGAGGGCGGCGACTTCGCCTTCGAGGGCGAGATCGTCAACTATACCTCGACGACGGCTTCGGTTTCGAGCGACGACTACGCCCTGCTCAACCGCCTGACGATCACCGTCAAGGTGCGCTTCACCAACGCCCTCGACGAGAAGATGTCGTTCAACCGCACCTTCCAGGCCTACGAGGACTACGACTCCACGAAACTGCTTACGGAGGTCGAAGGCGAGCTGATCCCCCAGATCGTCGACAAGATCGTGACCGACATTTTCCAGGCCGCGGCCTCCAACTGGTAATTCCGACGCGCGATGTCCGACCTGAAAACATACTTTGCGGCGCCCGGCCGGGCGGAGACGCCTTCCGCTGCCGAAGCCGGGGACCTTGCGGTGCGCTTCCCGTGGTTCCTTCCGGGGCGTATCCTGCGCGAGACGCTTACGGGCGAATCCGATCCGCGGGTGGCGCTGACGGCCCCGTGGCGGGCCGAGAGTTCGTTGCGCAGGGCCGCCGTCGACGCCTCGGCGCTCACGCAGCTCTCCTCGGAGGAGATCATCGACCGTTTCCTTCAGGAAGAGGACCTGCGCATCGTCGCCGGCGAGGGCGAACCCGAGGAGGAGGTCGTTCTGCAGCCCGAACTGGACGACGACGACGAGGTGGTCACCGAGGAGCTGGCCGAAATCTATCTCGCTCAAGGCCTTCGGGACAAGTCCGTGGCGATTTATCGCAAATTAAGTTTGCGAAATCCCGAAAAAAGTGTTTACTTTGCCGAACTTATTGGCAAAATAGAAAACAATATTAAAATTTAAGGTAATATGTTATACACGATTTGCATTGCCCTGATACTCGTTGCGAGCGTACTGGTGATCCTGGCGGTATTGGTGCAGAACCCCAAGAGCGGCATGGCCGCCAATTTCGGCGCGTCGAACCAGGTGATGGGTGTGCGCGAGACTACGAACTTCCTGGAGAAATTCACCTGGTCGATGGCTATTGCCATCGTGGTTTTGAGCCTTGCGGCTACGTTGGCCATGGACCGCGGTCTGGTCGCCGACAGCAATTTGGAGATTTCGAAGGACGCCAAGGCGCTTCAGGAGCGGGTCATCGAATCCGAGGCCGCCGCTACGATGCCGCAGGCCGAGATTCCCTCTGCCGGACAGACCGAGCAGCAGGCCGAGTAGCCTCCGCGCTCCGTCCGGAAACGCCGGAGGGGGGGGGAGACTTCGCCGTTATAGAAGACCGTGGATTCTTTCCGCGGTCTTTTTTTCGCCCGTCCGGAGGAGGTCCCGCATGGGACGATTCATCGGGGGGGCCGGAACGGTCCCGCAGCAGAGACCCCGGAGGGGCGCCTTGCAATGGAAATTCCGAGGTTGTTTGCCTCCCGGAACGGGACGGTGAATTCCCGCCCGTGTTTTGCGCCCGGCCGGAACCTCTCCGATTCATGTATTGGAAAAGCCTGCGGGATGCTCCGCGGGCTTTTTTTGTGCCGCTTCGAATCGCTCCGGGAGGGTGCCCCCCCCTTGGGCGAAAACGGTCAGAGATGCTGCGGACTGAAAGCCCCGATGGTCTTGATCCGCTCCTCGAAATCGTCGCGCGAGACGAGCGTGTGCCCCTTGATCTTCGACCGGTAGTTGTAGATCGTGCTCACGGAGTAACGCAGCAGCGCGGCGATTTTCGACGAGTCGTTGATGCCCAGCCGGATCAGCGCGAAGATGCGCAGCTCGGTCGTCAGCAGCTCGCCCTTTTTCGGCTCGATGCGCGCCTCCTTGTCCAGCAGGGAGTTGAAATCCTCGATGAACGTGGGGTAGAGTTGCAGGAACGTCGTGTCGAAGTTGCGGTAAAACTCCTCCAGTTCGCGGCTGTCGCCGTCGGTCGGGGAGTACTCCTTCCGCAGTTCGTCGACGCGGCCGTCGCGCAGCAGGCGGCGTACGTGGCGGCGCGAGTCGATGATCTTGTCGATGTACTCCGAGCACATCGTCAGGAAGATGCCGATATACTCCTCCTTCACTTCGTTGGCCTCTGAAATCTGGCTGTTCAGTCCTGCCAGTCGCTTGTTGATGTGCTGGAGGTCTTTGTTCGAGATGTTGAGCCGGTTGTTGGCCTGCTGCAATTCGAGCCGCGCAAGGTTCAGCTTGCGGTTCTGCCGCAGGACGAAGACCACGCCCCCGAGGGCCAGCAGCATGAAGCAGCCGATTGACACGACGAAGATGTTGTACATGGCGTCCATCCGCTGCCGCCGGACCTGGTAGGCCTCTTCGATGACGTGCAGCGCCAGTGCGTCCTGCCACGGGCGGAGCCGCGAATTGAAGAACCGTGCGTCGTCCATCACGATCCGCATGTAACGCATGGCGCGCTGGATGTTGTCGTCGTCGAGCAGCGTGTTGGCGAGGCTTTTCAGTGCGGCGTTGTCGCGGATCGCCAGCTGGATGTCGGTCATCGCCGAGCGTGCGAACCACACCTGCGCCGTGGGCGTGTCGTCCATCAGGTCCGCCACGAGGGCGCGCATGTACGACGCCTCGGCATATTCGCGCGAAAGGGGTTGCAGGGTGCTGCACAGCCGTTCGGAAATCTCCACGGCCTGCGGGTAGTCGCGGGCGCCGATCGCCTGGCGGAGCCGGAAGTTGAGGTGCGTGACCGACTCCGGTTCGGTGTTCTCCACGATCAGCTGGGCGTAGATCACCGTAAGCCGCCACGATTCGTGTCCCTGCGCCGAGTCGTGGGAGTAGAGCTGGAGTTCGTCGTTGAGTTTGTGGCGGGCGATGTAGTAGTCGACCAGCTGCCTGCGGTCCAGCGCCGTGGTGTCGACCAGTTTCAGCATGTTCGCCGCTTCGAGGTAGATACCCGCCGAACTGTACAGGTATGCCAGCTGGATACGGCTCTCGTTGAGGTGTCCCGCGTCGTTCATGCGCGTCGCCAGGGCGATGTTGCGGTAGAGGTAGTCGATGGTCGAATCGGCCTGGTAAGGGGTGTATTCGTCGATCAGCTGCTGGTTGAGGATGTAGCGCTGGGCGTCCGAGAAATCCGATTTCCGGAGGATGTTTTTCAGCGATTCGATCCGCTGTCGCGTCCGGCGATGTAGGAGTCCCGGTGCGAAAGGGTGGCGTCGAGCTGTGAAAGCACGCTTTTCAGGTCGTTTTGTGCCGAGGCGGCGAGCGTTGCGGCGAGCAGCAGTACGGTTGACAGAAGGTTTCTCATGTGCGGACGGTTCACGGTTTGTTCCTGACAAAGATCGGAAAAAGGACGGATGGTTCCAAGACCGAATCGGGTACGGTGCGGTACTTTCCGGCTGATAAAAGTGTCGTTACGGCACCAAAGATAGGAATAATCCCGGGAAAATCAATGCCGGGCGGCGCGCTTTCCGCCGGTCGGACCGTCCGGCCGTTTTTTCCGGCAGGACGGGCGGCCGGCCCGGCGAACGGAACGTGCTCCGGGAGCCGGATTTATTTAAAATATTTTATTATATGCCGCTTCCGGGGTTCCGAGGCGGTTGTGAAAATTCCGATCAATCTACTTTTTTTTGCAATCGTCAAATAATTAATATATTGAATATCAAGTAGATATATTTTTATAAACGGGTTTTGAGTTTACAATTTGCTGTTTAAATTTTTTTCATGTCGCGGAGGATAGTTACTTTTATTTAAACGGAAATAAGGCGATGAAGTGTCGATTTTTTAAGAACTGCGCCTTACCTATTTATAATATTAACTTAAAACTTAAAAACCTTAAATTCCTATGGCACATTTTTGCAAGAAACTGCAAGCGGACTGCCGGAGAGGGTGGATGCTGGCACTGACGGCGATGCTGATCGTCTTTGCGCCGGCGGCCTTCGCCCAGTCGGCGCCGACAGTGACGGGAACGGTCACCGACCAGTCGGGACAGCCCGTTATCGGAGCCACGATCATCGAGCAGGGAACTACGAACGGCGCTACGACGGGCGTGGACGGCTCTTATTCCCTCAAACTGCGAGGGGGGGGGAATTCTGCTAACCTGATTTTCCAGTCGCTCGGATTCGTTTCGCAGACGGTCGCCGTGAACGGCCGCACGAAGATCGACGTGAAACTCGCCGAAGACGCCGTGGCCCTCGACGCCGTGGTGGCGATCGGTTACGGCACGGTCAAGCAGAAGGACCTCACGACGGCCGTTTCGGTCGTCAAGACCGACGACCTGGCCCGCCGCCCGATCACCTCGGCCTCGGGCGCCCTCCAGGGCAAAGCCGCCGGCGTGCAGGTCATCCAGCCCAACGGCTCGCCCGGACAGGGTATGGTGGTCCGCGTCCGCGGCGCTTCGTCCATCTCGTCGAGCAACGACCCGCTCTATGTGGTCGACGGCGTTCCCGTGGGCGAAGGAAACTACGCCATCGCTTACCTCTCTCCCAACGAAATCGAGTCGATGCAGGTGCTGAAGGACGCCTCGTCGGCCGCCATCTACGGGTCGCGCGCCGCCAACGGCGTGGTGCTCATCACCACCAAGCAGGGCAGCCGGAAACGGGGCCCCGAGATTTCGTTCTCGACCTTCGTCGGCATTTCGAAGGTGACCAAGAGCTACGACGTGCTCAATGCCCGGCAGTACCGCGACCTGATGGAGGAGAACGGCGCCGTGTCGGGGCTTCCGGCCGATCTGACCGACCGGACCGACTGGTTCGACGAAACCTACTCGACGGGCGTCAACCAGAACTACCAGTTCTCGGTCTCCAACGGCGATGAAAACTCGTCCTATTACCTCGGCGGCGGCTACACCAACGAAAAGGGCATCATCAACACCACCTCTTCGGACCGTTACAACGTGAAGGCCAGCTTCGACAAGAAGATTTTCAAATGGGTTTCGGCCAACGCCTCGACGACTTTCTCGCATTACACCACCAAGGGCACGATCATCTCGGGTCAGGGCGCCAATCGCGCCGGCGTGGTGGTGTCGGCCATCACGACCCCGACCTACGCGCCGATCTGGGACCCCGAGAATCCCCAGCAGTTCTACAATAATTTTTACGGCGCCAACCTCACCTCGCCGCGTGAGAACATGGCCCGCACGGATTACAATCAGGATGTCACCGACCGCCTGCTGCTCTCCGGCGGCCTGACGTTCTACCTGGCCAAGGATCTGACCTTCAAGTCGACGGTTTCGATGGACCGCCGCTGGGTCCACTCGTCGTCGTTCCTCGACCCGATCCGCACCTCCTACGGACGGACGCAGCACGGAACCGCCTCGGACACCCGTTCCGACGATATGCGCATGATTTACGACAACATCCTGACCTGGAACAAGTCGTTCGACCGCCACAGCCTCGAAGTGATGGCCGGCACGTCGGCCACGACCTCCGTGTGGGAGCAGTTGAGCGGCTCGCGCTCCTATTTCTCCTCGACCAACAACAACGCCATTCCCAACCTGAACGGCGGTAACAACGGCGGCGTCCGCGGCCAGAGCTACGGCAAATCGGAGTGGTCGATCATGTCCTATCTGGCGCGCGTGTCGTACAACTACGACAGCAAGTACCTCGTGACGGCCAATTTCCGCGCCGACGGTTCCTCGAAGCTGGCTCCCGGCCACCGCTGGGGTTACTTCCCCTCGTTCTCGGCCGCGTGGCGCATCTCGGGCGAGAAGTTCCTGCGCGACGTGTCGTGGATCAACGACCTGAAACTGCGCGCCGGCTGGGGACAGACCGGTAACCAGGCGGGCCTGGCGGAGTACGGCTGGATGCAGCAGTACAGCACCAACTACTACGACTGGACGCAGACCGAAAATGCACAGGCCGTGCCGACGGTCGGCGGACGCAAGAACATCAAGAATCAGGACCTTACGTGGGAGACCTCTTCGCAGACCAATGTCGGACTCGATTTCGCCCTGCTGAACAACCGCCTGAACCTGTCGCTCGACTATTACTACAAGTACACCAAGGACATGCTGATGGACGTGCCGCTGCCGTCGCCCTATCCGAGCATCTACCGCAACGACGGCGAGATGTCGAACCAGGGCTTCGAGATCACCCTTTCGTCGGTCAACATCGCCCGGAAGGATTTCAACTGGTCGACCGACCTGAACGTTTCGCTCAACCGCAACAAGGTCGAAAAACTCAACCTGAAGCAGGTATACTACTACGCCACGACCTCCGACGCGACCAACGACAACGTCGTGCGCATGACTCCGGGCCACCCGCTTTCGATGTTCTGGGGCTATGTCTCCAAGGGGGTCGATCCCGAGACGGGCGACCTGGTTTACGAGGACCGCAACGGCGACGGCGAGATCACGCCGCTGGACAAGACCTGGATCGGCAACGCCAATCCCAAGTTCACCTTCGGCATGACCAACAACTTCTCGTGGAAGGGGCTTAACCTGAACATTCTGATCACGGGCTCCTACGGCAACGACATTTTCAACGCCTCGCGCATCGAGACCGAGGGCATGGCTTCGGCCAACAACCAGACCACCACGGTCCTGCGGCGCTGGCGCATTCCGGGCCAGCAGACCGACGTGTTCCGCTCGGACAACCCCGCCTGGAACGTGAAGAATTCGTCCTACTGGGTCGAGGACGGCTCCTACCTCAAGGTGAAGAACATCACCCTGTCGTACGACATCACCTCGCCGAAGCTCAAGCGCATCAACATCACGCGCATCCAGCCTTACATTTCGCTCCAGAACTTCATCACCTGGACCGGCTATTCGGGCTACGATCCCGAGGTGAGCCAGTCGGAAAGCGCCACGCAAATGGGCATCGACTGGGGAACCTATCCCAACGTGCGCACGGTCGTCGTGGGTCTGAATCTTACTTTCTAACCGCTGAAAAAAGAACCGATTATGAAAAAGATATTATTAATTGCCGCGGGTCTCTCGCTGGGGGTTGCCACCACGTCGTGCAGCCTTGAGAAATTCCCCGAGACGATGTATGCCGAGAACAACACCTCCGGCACGGGCGACAGCGAGACGGCCATCAACACCCGCGAACTGCTCGAAGGCCAGCTTACGGCCATGTACAACTACATGAAGGGCGACCTTCAGACCTACTGGTATCAGCTGATCACGCTCGCCGAGGCGCGCGCCGACAATGCCTACGGCGGCAACATGGCCGAGACGAAGGTCGTCAGCGTCGAGTCGAACCACATCGACAGCGACAACGAATTCGCCTCGAACCTGTGGAACTACTCGATGAACGCCGTGGACTATGCCAACCAGGTCATCTGCAACATCGATCTGGTGAAGGAGAACGATCCGTCGCTCACCGACAAGGAGTACCAGGAGTGGCTCTCCGAAGCGCTCTGCTGGCGCGCCTATATCTGGATGAACATGATGCAGCTTTTCGGAGAAATCCCGATGCTGACCGAAATCCCGCCCGCCATCAACGCCGGGAACGTCGAGGAGGTCTATCCGCTATATTTCCCGGCCCGCGTGTCGAAGCAGACCGTCGGCGAGCAGATCGTCAAGGACATCGAGGAGTATGCCTGCAAATACGCCCCCGACATGGACGCTTCGAACAAATTCCGCATCACCAAGGGCTTCGCCTACGGCCTGATGGCCCGTTTCTACTCCATGCGCGAGTTCCGCGACTGGTCGAAGGTCGTCTCGGCCTGCGAAGCGGTCGAAGGGATGGGGTACAGCCTTTGCGACAAGTACGGCGACCTGTGGGCCTACACCACCGGCGATACGGGCATGGCTGCGATGAACACCCGCGAGTCGATTTTCGAGGTGCAGTGGACCAGCCAGACCTCGGGTTCGTGGATGTGGATGATGTTCCACCGCAACGCCTATGTCCCGGGCGACAGTTTCTCGTGGGCCAAGTGGTGCACGCCGTCGCGTAACCTGACGAAGGCTTACGACGCCGAGGGCGACACCGAGCGCAAGAATGCGTCGGTCGTCTACGACGAATGCGGCTGGTCGTACCACTATCCGAGCGACGAATACGCTTTCATGCACAAGTTCCCGACCAACGTGACCCCGGTTTACCTGATGCGTCTGGCCGAGATCCGGCTCCTGCATGCCGAAGCGCTGGCCAATACGGACGATCCGGGAGGCGCCGCCGACATCGTGGACGAGATCCGCGGCCGCGCCGGCATTGGCAAGCTGACTGCGGCGCAGCGCGCGTCGGCCGACCTGATGCGCGAAGCCGTGCTCCACGAACGCCGTCTGGAACTGGCCATGGAGGGCTTCCGCTGGTTCGACCTGATGCGTTACGGCGACGACTATTCGAAACTGTTCGAAATCTGCGACGGCGTCAACATCAAAGGCTCGGCGTCCTACGACTCCTACTTCCAGACCCGCCGCGCGATGAACGACAACCGCGTGCTGATGCCGGTGCCGACTTCAGTGCTGGAGGATAACACCAACATCGAACAAAACCTGGGCTATTAACCTTAAAATTGCGATTCTGCCATGAAATTTACGATCAATAACAACCTGCGCCTGCTGACCTGCCCGCTGCTGCTCGCCGGAGCCGTATGCTGTTCCAGCGGGAACGATGGCGACACGCCGGCTCCCGGTCCTGGCCCCGATCCCTCGCCCGTGACGGGCGATGTTCTCGCCTACGTCACCTCGGCCGACGGCAACCGCCTGTTCACGGAGGAGGGACTCGACTACTCGAAGGTCTCGATGTCGCCCTACCGGGTCACGATCGACCCCTCGACGACCTACCAGACCGTCGACGGTTTCGGCCCGGCCATCACCGGCGCCACGTGCTACAACCTGCTGCAAATGTCGCAGGCCGACCGCACGGCGATCCTCCGGAAGTGCTTCGACCCCGAGACCGGAGCCGGTTTCAGCTTTATCCGCGTGCATATCGGCGGCTCGGACTTCTCGATGGACGAATACACCTGCTGCGACCGGGAGGGCATCGAATTCTTCGCCATTCCCGCCGTGGAGAAGGATGGCATCTTTCCGGTGCTGAAAGAGATTCTGGAGATCAATCCCGAAATCAAGATCATGGGTTCGCCGTGGTCGTGCCCCAAATGGATGAAGGGCACGGTCGCCGACCCCTCGAAACCCTACGATTCGTGGACCGGCGGTCGTCTCAATCCCGCCTATTACGACGATTACGCCGAGTATTTCGTGCAGTGGGTGACCGAGATGGAGGAGTACGGATTCCCGATCTATGCCATCACGATGCAGAACGAGCCGCTGAACAAGGGCAATTCGATGTCGCTCTACATGCCGTGGGAGGACCAGCTGGCCTTCGTCAAGAAGCTCGGCCCGGCATTCCGCAAGGCGGGCATCGACACCAAGATCCTCTGCTACGACCACAACTACAACTACGATAACGTCGCCGGCCAGCAGAACTACCCGCTCAACATCTACGCCGACGCCGATGCTGCGCAGTGGGTCGATGGCTCGGCCTGGCACAACTATGGGGGCAGCGTGAGCGAGCTGGACAACATCCGCGCCGCCGCGCCCGACAAGACGATCTACTTCACCGAGGCTTCGATCGGCACGTGGAACTACAATTTCGAGAGCTGCGTGATCGACGACTTCGAGTCGATCTTCCTGGGGACGTTGAGCCGCTACGGCAAAGGGGTTCTGCTGTGGAACCTGATGCTCGACGACAAGGGCGCTCCGAACCGCCCCGGAGGCTGTACGACCTGCTACGGGGCCATCGAGATCAGTTCGTCGGATTACAAGACGCTCAAGTACAACAGCCACTATTACGACCTGGCCCAGTGCGCCAAGGTCATCCGGCCGGGTGCCGTGCGCATCGGCGCGTCGGGTTACACGGCGTCGGGGCTGACCTACCTGGCCTTCCGGAATCCCGACGGATCGAAAGCCTTCGTGGCGCTCAACAGGAGCGCCGGCGAACAGACCGTCGCCGTGTATGAAAACGCCGACCGTTCGTTCAAATACACCATCCCGGCCAAGTCGATCGCCTCGTTCCGCTGGGGCGCCGGAGCCGAAAACTAACCTTTAAAATTCGCAGAACATGAAAACGCTGAAATACATCGCACTGTCGCTGCTCGTCGCTGCCTCGACGACGGCGTGCAAGGACGATCCCGAACTGCTCACCACCGACGTCGGTCCCGAGATGACCGTCGTTTCGGCCGATGCGTCGGGCGTCTACGGCGGCAAGGTCGACTTCGAGGTGACGATGACCGACCGCTATGCGCTCTCGACGCTCAAGGCGCAGGTATTCTTCGACGACGAGATGGTCGCCGAGGAGGTGATCCGCACCAAAAGCGACGGAACCTACACGGGGGCTGTGACGCTTCCCTTCTACAAGAACATTCCCGACGGCGAGGCCACGCTGCGCTTTGTGGGGCAGAACGTGCGTTTCGGAACGACGACCGTCGACCGGCCGCTCGCCGTATCGCGTCCCAAGCCCGCCTACCTGACGTTCTTCCTCGATGACGCGGAGTACCGCATGGAGCCTACGGGTAACGACTACGAATACGCCGTGACGGACGAGTTCCCGCAGAAGCCGCAGGGCTACATCGCGACGCCCGAACTCGACGCCGCTGGCTCGGTGGTGACCTTCGGCTACGACTCCGGGGCCGGCGGCATCGTCTCCGATTCCACCGACGCCATTCCCTTCGCCAATTCGAATGCCGGGGAGTTCACGATCACCTTCAACCTGCTGACCTTCGAGGGGTCTCCTTTCATCAAGCTGCTCTTCGGCGAGACGGAGATGACGATGGTCGACAATGACAATTACAGCATCGTCACCACGCTGACCGAGGGCCGGACCTACACGCTGACGGGCGTTTCGGACTTCGCTGACTGGGATGTGGACCGCGACTTCTTCGAACGCGCCGATGTTTCCGATCCCGAGACGCTGACCTTCCTGCCGATGACGGGCATGTACAAGGTGACGGCCAATTTCAAACACAGCTACCTGCGTATCGAGGCCATGAAGTCGGCCACGGAGTATGCGTCGCTCGCCGCCGACGGTTCGGGCAATGCGATCTGGACGGTCGGAGCCGGTATCGGCAAACCCGTCATCAAGAACGGCGACGGTTGGGATATGGGCTCCACGGGCTTGTGTCTGGCTCGCGTTGCGGACAAGAAATTCCAGATCTCGCTGGTGGCCGGCGTTTCGATCAACGCTTCGAACTTCGACTTCAAGTTCTTCTGGCCGAAGGACTGGGACAAGGGCGAATTCCTGGGTAAGACGGATGCCTCGTTTGCCAATCCCTACGGGGTCCTGACCACTACCAGCGATTTGATCGAGATTTCCGACGGTGGCAACCTGGGGCTTGCCGAGGGCAAGACGCTCGACTTGGGCGGTATCTACCGCTTCACGATCGACGTTTCAGGCGGCACGATGGCCGCGGTGCTGACCGTCGAGAAAGTGGGCGAGCAGGAGCTTCCGCCCGCCGACATCACCGTCAACGGAACGCCGATGGCCCAGCTCGACGTGGACAACTACCAGCTGGACCTCGACCTGACGCAGGGCCAGACGCTGACGCTGGGCGGCGCCGACGCCTTCACGCCGGCGTGGATCAATCCCGACTTCTTCGAGGCAGCCTCCGCGACGAGCGTCAAACTGGTTCCCGTCACGGGCAAATACCGCATCACGGCCAATCTGGCGACCCGGGTGATTGATGCGCTGGTGCTCAACGCCGACGGCTCGGGGCTTGCCACGTTGAGCGACGACGGCCACGGGGCGGTTTATTTCATCGGCTACGGCATCGGTTCGCCCGCGGCCGTGAACGAACCGGGCTGGACCACCGAAAAGGGCGTCTGCGTGCCCGAATCCGCTCCCGGCATCTACACGATGACGGCCCAGGCGGGTCTGGAAGGCAGCACGACCCTCGGACAGCGTTTCCGCGTGAGCGGCTGGAGCGGCAAGTTCTTCCGGAACCGCGGCTGGGACGGTCTGGGAGCCTTCACGCTGGCGCCGGGCGCCGAGGCGTTCTTCTCGATCGCCGGGGGAGTCACCCTTGAGGAGGGCGCAACCTATCGTCTGACACTCGACGTGACGGCGGGAAAAGACAACCCCGTTTTGTCGCTGGTTAAGAAATAATCGTTAATTTTGCAAACGGAGTGCGCGGCCTCTCGACTGTGCACTCCGTTTGTGAATATGCACTAATCCATTCCAGACATGAAAAATAAAATTCTGTTGAAGAGTCTCGCCGGGCTGTGCGCCCTGGCGGCGGTCGCCTGCGGAGGCAGGCCGGGGCCGCAGGGCAGCGTCGCCGTCTACCTCGACGAGTCGCAGCCGATCGAAAAGCGGGTCGAAGACGCCCTTTCGCGCATGACCCTCGAAGAGAAGGTCGCCATCCTGCATGCGCAGTCGAAATTCTCGTCGGCGGGCGTTCCGCGCCTGGGCATTCCCGAGGTGTGGTGCACCGACGGCCCTCACGGCATCCGCCCCGAGGTCCTGTGGGACGAATGGGACCAGGCCGGCTGGACGAACGACTCCTGCACGGCTTTCCCGGCGCTGACGTGCCTTGCCGCGACGTGGAATCCCGAAATGTCGGCGCTGTATGGCAAATCCATCGGCGAGGAGGCGCGCTACCGCGAGAAGGACATCCTGCTGGGACCCGGCGTGAACATCTACCGCACGCCGCTCAACGGCCGCAATTTCGAGTACATGGGCGAGGACCCCTACCTCTCCTCGCGGATGGTCGTTCCCTACATCGAGGAGGTGCAGAAGAACGGCGTTGCCGCCTGCGTGAAACATTTCGCACTCAATAACCAGGAGGCCCACCGCCACGGCATCGACGTCGAGGTCGACGACCGTGCGTTGAACGAGATCTACCTCCCGGCGTTTAAAGCCGCCGTTCAGGAGGGCGGCGCATGGGCCGTCATGGGCGCCTACAATAAATACAAGGGAGAGCATTGCTGCCACAACCGCTACCTGCTGAACGACATTCTGAAACGCGACTGGGCCTTCGACGGCGTGGTCGTCTCCGACTGGGGCGGCACGCACGACACGAAGCAGGCCGCCGAGAACGGTCTCGACATGGAGTTCGGTTCGTGGACCGACGGTTTGAGCTGGGGTGCCAGCAACGCCTACGACAACTATTACCTCGCCGCCCCCTACCTCGATATGCTCCGCAAGGGCGAGGCTTCGACGGCGACGCTCGACGACAAGGCGCGCCGGGTGCTGCGGCTGATTTTCCGCACGGCGATGAACACCCGCAAACCGTTCGGGTCGCTCAATTCGCCCGAACATCTGGCCGCTGCGCGCCGTATCGCCGGCGAGGGCATGGTGCTGCTGAAAAACGAGGGCGGGGTGCTGCCCATCGACCTCGGGCGTGCGAAAACCATCGCCGTCGTGGGCGAGAATGCGATCAAGATGATGACCGTGGGCGGCGGCTCCTCGTCGCTCAAGGTGCGGCACGAATATACGCCGCTCGAAGGCATCCGCGCCGCTGCGGCCGGCAAAGCCGAGGTGATCTACGAACGCGGCTACGTCGGCGACGTGACGGGCGACTACAACGGGGTGAAGACCGGGCAGGATTTGAGCGAGAGCCGTTCCGAGGCGCAGCTGATCGCCGATGCCGCGGCCGCGGCCCGCAAGGCCGACGCGGTGATCTTCGTCGGGGGGCTGAACAAGAGCAACCACCAGGACTGCGAAGGCGACGACCGCCTGCAATACGGCCTGCCGTATGCGCAGGACAAAGTGATCGGGGCGCTGGCCGAAGCCAATCCCAATCTGGCGGTGGTGATCGTCTCGGGCAACGCCGTGGCGATGCCGTGGATCGACCGTGTTCCGGCGGTGCTGGAGGCGT
>OMBK01000762.1_pt1 | contig 14540 bp, 11 predicted proteins | sample 1644881 | NCBI WGS metagenome assembly OMBK01 (sample SAMEA103958132, study PRJEB25191) | human gut metagenome | biome: human-associated habitat [ENVO:00009003]; feature: intestine environment [ENVO:2100002]; material: feces | place: Germany | collected 2013/2015
CCCCCGACGAAGAGATCGGCCGGGGCGTGGACTTCTTCGACGTCAAGGCCTTCGGCGCCGACTTCGCCTACACGATGGACGGCGGCTTCGAGGGGGAACTCGAATACGAGAACTTCAACGCCGCGAGCGCCAAGATCGAGATCCAGGGCCGCAACGTCCACCCGGGCTACGCCAAAGACAAGATGATCAACGCCATTCAGGTAGCATGCGAGCTGAACGCCCTACTGCCGGCCTGGGAGCGACCCGAACACACCGAAGGCTACGACGGCTTCTACCACTGTATCGCCCTCAACGGCACGGTCGATCAGGCGCAGATCAGCTACATCGTCCGCGACCACGACAGCGCCCGTTTCGAAGCCCGCAAGAACTACATGCAGGAGTGCGTCGATCTGCTCGCCCGCAAATACGGCGAAGGGGTGCTGACCCTCACGCTCAAGGATTCGTACTACAACATGCGCAAGATGGTCGAACCGCACCCGCAGGTGATCGACAAGGCGATCGAGGCGATGAAAATGGCGGGGGTCGAACCGCTCGTGAAGCCCATCCGAGGCGGCACGGACGGCGCACGGCTCTCCTTCATGGGACTCCCCTGCCCCAACATCTTCACCGGCGGCATGAATTTCCACGGCCGTTACGAATATTGCTCGCTGACGACCATGCACAAAGCCATGCAGGTAATCCTGAACCTGGCCCAGCTCTGGACAAAATAAAAATATTGCACAACAAGCGTTTTCGACAGGCGGACACGAAGCCGAATCCGTTCGGACCATGCCGAGCGAAAAAAACGCAAAAAAACAAACCGAGAGTTTTTCCGATACCCGGACCGTACGAAGATGTTCGATACGCTTCGGAACAGAAAACGAAGAAAATAAACCGGCAAAAATCGTATGAACAGATTTGGTTTTCTGAAAGTAGCAGCGGCAGTTCCCCATGTACGGATCGCCGATTGCGACTATAACGCCCAACATATCACCGAATTGATCCGCAAGGGCGCCGACCGGGGAGCAAGCATCATCCTCTTCCCGGAACTCTGCATCACCTCCTATACCTGCGGCGATCTGATCCAGCAACCCGCCTTGCTCCATGCGGCGGAACAGGCCTTGGGCTATATCCTCGCCCAGACCCGCGAACTGCCCATCGTCGCCATCGTCGGTATGCCCGTCACCTATGGCAACGCCCTCTACAACTGCGCGGTAGTTTTCGCTCAGGGACGTATTCACGGCGTGGTCCCCAAGACATATATTCCCAATTACTCGGAATTTTACGAGGCCCGCTGCTTCATGTCGGGCGAAGAGATCGGCCTGGCCACGATCCGGATGTGCGGCCAGGATACCGATTTCGGCCGCAACATGCTTTTCAACATCGGAGGCGTGAAGTTCGGCGTGGAAATCTGCGAGGATATGTGGGTTCCGGCCGCCCCGTCGCTGCATCAGGCAGTGGACGGCGCCCAGATACTTTTCAACCTCTCGGCATCGCCCGAAGTGCTGGGCAAGCACAACTACCTGCTCACGCTGCTCAAATCGCAATCGGCCCGGACCCAGTCGGCCTACATCTACTGTTCGGCCGGTTACGGAGAATCTTCGACCGACCTGGTATTCGGCGGCAACGGCCTGATCGTCGAGAGCGGCCGGATGCTGCGGCGCACCGAACGGTTTTCGACCGAGGAACAGTTGATCGTCGCGGACATAGACACCGAAAAGCTCCTCAACTCGCGCCGCCGCACCACGACTTTCGCGCCGCACCGTCCCGCCGAGCGCATCATCGTCGAAATTCCCCTGCCGGAAAACCCCGCGAACGTCACCCTCGACCGGGAGTTCAGTTCCCATCCTTTCGTGCCGCAAACGCCCGAAGAGATGGACGAATCGGGTCGTGAAATCATCAACATTCAGACGATGGGGCTGGCCCAGCGCCTGCAGCATACCGATTGCAAAAAGGTCGTCATCGGGGTTTCCGGCGGCTTGGACTCCACACTGGCCCTGCTGATCGCCGTGCGGACTTTCGATCGCCTCGGGCTCGACCGCAAAGGCATCATCGGCGTCACAATGCCCGGATTCGGCACCAGCAACCGCACCTACCGCAACTCGATCGCCCTGATGCGCTGCCTGGGCATCACTTCCCGCGAAATTTCCATCCGCAAAGCCTGCGAACAACACTTCGCCGATATCGGACTCAACCCCGAAGAACAATCTTCCGCCTACGAAAACGCCCAGGCCCGGGAGCGGACACAAATCCTGATGGACATCGCCAACATGGAGCACGGCATGGTCCTCGGCACGGGCGACCTGAGCGAACTGGCACTGGGCTGGGCGACCTACAACGGCGACCAGATGTCGATGTACGGTCTGAACGCCTCGCTGCCCAAAACCCTGATCCAGGTGCTTCTGCGATGGATGGCCCAGGTATGTCAGGACGATGCGATCCGCGAGATTCTGCTCGATGTAGTCGCCACGCCGATCAGCCCCGAGCTGCTGCCATCCAGCGAAGAAGGAGGAATCGCCCAGCACACCGAGAAGCTGGTAGGGCCCTACGAGTTGCACGACTTTTTCCTCTACCACTTCATCCAGAACGGTTACTCCCCCGCCAAGATTCTCTTCGCTGCGGAAAAAGCGTTCGACGGACGCTACGACCGGGCGACGATCCTGCGCTGGATGCGGGTATTCTTCCAGCGATTCTTCTCGCAGCAGTTCAAACGCTCGGCCATGCCCGACGGTCCGAAAGTAGGCATCATCTCCCTCTCGCCGCGCGGCGACTGGCGTATGCCTTCGGACGCTACGGCAAGCCTGTGGTTGCGGGAAATCGATCTTCTGATTCAGGAAAAATAAAACAGCTCTTGCTATTCGGCTATGAAAAAATTGCTTATTCTCGCGGTATTGCTCATAGGTTGCAGCACACTTCAGGCCCAAGACTGGAAAGACGCCCTCTCCAAAGCGGCGACCAGTGCCGCAGATAAAGTCACGGGAGGAAAACTGACCCAAATGGCTATTACGGGCCGGTGGGAATACTCCGGTCCGGGCGTCAAATTCGAAAGCGACGACACCTTGAGCGAGTTGGGCGGCTCGGCTCTTTCGAGTAGCGTCGAGAAAAAACTCGACCCGGTTTACCAACTGGCGGGAATCAAACCCGGAGCCTGTCATTTCACGTTCGATACGGACGGTGCTTTCGAAGCGCTGTTAGGAACCCATTCCCTGAACGGAACCTACGAATTCAACCCCGAAACACATGCCATTACGCTCCACTTCAGCAAAGCACCGGGCAAACTGGGTTCCCTGACCGGCCATGCCTACCTGAGCGGCTCACAGATGCAGCTGGTCTTTCCGAGCGAAAAACTCATGGAGCTGCTCTCGGGAATCGGAGCAAAAATCGCATCGCTGCAACCCCTGACAGCTTCGCTCGAAAAATACAAGAGTATCGCCATCGGGTTCAATTTTTCCAAATAATATCATTCGGATATGAAACGTACATTATGTCTGTCCGCCTTGTTCGTCGTATGCGCGACAATCGCTGTTTCGGGACAATCGCTGAATGAAAAACTCCAGCAACTTTTAGGAGGTAGTCACTCCGCGAAACAGGAAGAGGCCACACCGCCGACCTATCCGTCGGAAGAAGCGCTCCTCGGAGTCTGGACCTACCAGGCTCCCAGCATCGAATACAAGGGCGACGATATGTTCGCCTCGATCGCCGTAGCCGGATTGCAAGACCAGTTGGCGACCCATTACGTCAAGGCAGGCCTCGTACCGGGACAGGGGACCGTTTCCTTCAAAAAACGCAACCGGCTCCACGCCTCTATGGGCGGACATGAGATCGACGGGACGTATAGCTACGATCCCGCCACCGGAACAGCCGCCATCACGCTGATCCAAGACGGGAAACAAGCCACCTTCCAAGGCTATCTCTCCCTGCGCGGCGAGGTGCTGACGCTCCAGTTCGATGCAGGCGATGCGCTCGAAGCCGTGCGGCACTCCTCTCCGGAATACGCTGCGAACGAGAAAATGCAGCAAATCGCCTCCGTCATGCAAAATTATCCCGGCATCATGCTGGGCGGACAGTTGAAAAAATAGGCAACCCGTAATATTAAAACGGGGCTGTGTCGAAATGAAAATTTCAGGCACAACCCCTGAATAAGGGGTGTCAGAATGGATGCAAGACAAGGCATTTGCGGGTAAGAGCGACAGGAATTTACTATCGTAAATGACTTTGCCGCATCCCGATAATAAAACAGCAGTGTGTCATAAAGACACACTGCCTTATTTTTCTATTACCAGTTGAACAAACCGACGCCTGCGGCGACGATAAAACCGGTTGCGAATCCCGCCGCCACTTGCGACAGCGTATGATACCCCAGTTTCAGCCGGGCGGAGCCGAGCGCACCGGCAGCGAGCAGGGCTGCGACAAACGCAGCGAAGAGTCCCCCGCCGCTGGCGATATTGATCAGAACGATAAAAGCCACGGCAGCACCCAACGCCGTCATATGCAGGCTGATCTTCCAATAAAAGCTGACAAACAGACACACGGCGACACAACAGGCTCCCGCAAACATAAAACGGCTCAACATCTGCGCCGAAGGAATCCTCGCAATAGCGACGGCGCACAACGTATAGCAGGCGATCATAGCGAGCAGCGGGATGAAGCGTTCCTTGCGGTCGCTCAAATCCGCATCGCCGATCTTACGATACGACTTGAGCAGTGCGATCACCAAAACCGGAATGATCGTCGTAAAAAGCAACGTCACCCAAATAAGGTATATCTTGACCTTGAGCGGATAAAGCGAATAGACCGTACCGGCCAGCAACAGCAGCAACACCATATAGAGCGGCACCAGGAACGGATGCAGCACAACGGAAACGGCTTTCGACAAACGCAAATACATCTTCTACGCGATTAAATCTGTTTACGGAGCCGTGCCACCGGAATACTCAACATCTCCCGATACTTGGCCACCGTACGACGTGCGATGCGGTACCCCTTCGAATTGAGGATATCCATCAATGTTTCATCGGTCAGAGGCTTGCGTTTATCCTCCTCGTCGATGCACTGCTGGAGGATATTCTTGATTTCATAGCTCGACACTTCCTCGCCGCTGTCGGTCTGCATCGCCTCCGAGAAGAGCGACTTGAGCAGAATGATGCCGAACTGGGTCTGTACATATTTGCTGTTCACCACGCGCGAAATGGTCGATACGTCCAACCCCGTGCGATCGGCGATATCCTTGAGGATCATCGGCCGCAACTTACTTTTGTTACCGTCCTTGAAATATTCCTGCTGGTAATCGAGAATCTCCTGCATCGTCCGCATCAGCGTATCGTGCCGCTGCTTGATCGCCGAAATGAACCACTTGGCCGAATCGATCTTGCTCTTGACGAACTGAATCGCCTCGCGGTCCTTCTCCTTGACCCGACCGTCGGAATCCACCATGCCCCGCATCATTTCGATATAACGATGATTGATTCTCGCTTCGGGAAGATTACCCGAATTGAGCGTCAGGTCGAAATGCCCTTCGTGGTAATCGAGGATGAAATCCGGCGTCACGTAAGGCGTCGTATCGGCCCCGCCTTCGGAGTAAAGGTTGCCCGGTTTGGGTGAAAGGCGGGTAATCTCTTCGATCGCCTCGCGGAATTCGTCCTCGGAAACCTGAAGCCGGGCCATCAGTTTTTCGTAATGCTTTTTGACAAACTCGTCGAAATAGCACTCCACGATCTTGCGGGCCAGCCGGCGGGAGCGGGTATTAAGATTCTCCTGATCCAATTGCAACAATAAACACTCCTGCAGGTTGCGGGCACCTACACCGGTCGGTTCGAGTTCGTGGATAATCGACAGCAATCGTTCCAAGTGCTCGACCGAAACATCTACGCCCTGCGTGAAGGCGATGTCGTCGGCGATAGCCTCCAAACTCCGGCGCAGATAGCCGTCCTCCTCGATACTGCCGACCAGATAAACGGCCAGACGCATATCCTGCTCCGAGAGATTGCGGTATCCCAACTGTTCGACCAGGTACTCCTGCAACGAACGTCCGCCCGCAAGGGGGGCCTGGCGCGGTTTGTCGTCTTTCGAATAATTGTTGATACGGCTCTTATAGGAAGGAGTTTCGTCTTCCCGGAGGTATTCCTCCACCGAAATCTGCTGCGGCTGCTCGTCCTCCGGAGTATGATCGTCTTCCTCCAACACGATGTTCTCCTCGATCTCCTGCTTGATCCGCTGCTCGAGCTGCATGGTCGGCAACTCCAACAATTTGATCATCTGAATCTGCTGGGGTGATAATTTCTGTTGCAGGGACAATACCTGCTTTTGATTGATCATGCTCATACTTGTCTCCTCCCAATTATTAACTTCGAAATTAGTAATCGGCTTCTTCTTTTGATAAAATAAAATATTGCAGTTCGTGATAAAAGTATTATCAGGAACGGCTGAAAACGGGTTAATAGATAAATGGTCCGGATTTAATTAAAATTCCGCATTCTTGGGCGTACGGGGGAAGGGAATCACATCGCGGATGTTACCCATACCCGTCACGAAGAGCAGCAGGCGCTCGAACCCGAGTCCGAAACCGGAATGAGGAGCCGATCCCCAACGACGGGTGTCGAGATACCACCAGAGTTCTTTCTCGTTCATACCCAGTTCGTGTACACGGGCCGAAAGTTTTTCGTAGTCGGCCTCGCGCTCCGAACCGCCGATAATCTCGCCGATCTTCGGGAACAGCACGTCCATCGCACGGACGGTCTTTCCATCCTCGTTCTGCTTCATGTAGAAAGCCTTGATCTGCTTCGGATAGTTGATAAGGATCACCGGACGCTTGAAGTGCTCCTCGACCAGATAGCGTTCGTGTTCCGACTGCAAGTCGCACCCCCAGTCGCAGGGGAATTCGAACTTGCGGCCCGAAGCCTTGAGAATCTCCACGCCCTCGGTGTAATCCAGCCGCTTGAATTCGTGGTTCAACACGAAGTTGAGCCGCTCGATCAGACCGTTGTCCCACATCTTGTTCATGAACTCCAGATCCTCGCGGCAGTTCTCCAACGCGTAGCGGATCAGGTATTTCAGGAAATCCTCGGCCAGCTCCATGTTGTCCTCCAGCTCGTAAAAGGCCATTTCCGGCTCGATCATCCAGAACTCGGAGAGGTGGCGCGGCGTATTGGAGTTTTCGGCACGGAACGTCGGGCCGAAAGTATAGATCTGCCCCAGCGACAAAGCTCCCAACTCGCCTTCGAGCTGGCCGGACACGGTCAGGCTGCACGGACGGCCGAAAAAGTCCTGCGAATAGTCCACGGCCCCCTCTTCGGTTTTGGGCAGGTTGTTCAGATCGAGCGTCGTCACCTGGAACATCGCCCCGGCGCCTTCGCAGTCCGAAGCCGTGATGATCGGGGTGTGGAAATAGTAGAATCCGTGTTTGTTGAAATATTCGTGGATGGCGTAAGCCATGGCGTGACGGATGCGGAGCACCGCGCCGAACGTGTTGGTGCGCGGACGCAGGTAGGCGATGTCGCGCAGGAATTCGAGCGAATGTCCCTTCTTCTGCAAAGGATAGGTTTCGGGATCCGCCGTACCGTATATCTCGATCTTCTCGGCCTGCACCTCGACGCCCTGTCCCGCACCGCACGAAGCGACCAGGCGTCCGTCCACACGCAGACAGGCTCCGGTAGTCACCTTACGGAGCAGCTCCTCGTCGAATTTCGCCAGATCGACCACAACCTGCATATTCGCCACACACGATCCGTCGTTCAGGGCGATGAAAGCCACGTTCTTATTTCCACGTTTGGTTCTGACCCAACCTTTCACAACGACCTCGGCGTCCGTCGCCGGCGACTGCAGCAATTCTGCGATTCTCAAGCTTTTCATACGTTCGGTAATTTCTTCTTGTTTTTACTCATTCTTAAAGATAGACAAAGATAGGATATATTTGTGATTTGTCAAAAAAAAAGTACCTTTGTCAATCGCATTATAGTACAATTCCGCCATGAAACGAATTTTCCTCGCAATCGCCGTCCTGTGTTACACCGGGGCCGTTTACGGACAAGACGGGGGACGCATCCACCGTTCCGAATTCGTCCCGTTCGACACCCGCGAAGACGCCGATGCGCTCAACCGGAAAAACACCGACAAATACCTGGTTTTCGCCCCCGGGCTTCTGAACGACGGGGAAGAGGTGCTCGGAATCGGGGATGTGGTCAATCTTCCGAACGGTTGGTTCGACTCGTTCCATCTCGAAAACACGGGCACGGCCTACACGCTCCGCGTCAATGACCGCACCGTAGCCGTGGTCGAAGACCCTTTCGCTCCGGCCGACTTCGACCTTACCCCCTACGTCAAACAGGGCGACAACCTCATTTTACTGGAACTGCACGAAAGTAATACGCCCGAATTGCAAAAAGGTTTCACTCCGACCCCGGTAAAACCGTTTACCAACAGTTATCTTTTCGCCCAGGAGAAACGCAGCATACGCGATTTCAACGTAGCGCTGATCCCCGATTCGACCCGCAAATTCGGCGTGCTCGACCTGGAGGTGATCGTGCAGAACGGCTACAACTACGAGGAACCGATCACCGTCGGGTTCGACATTTACGCCCCCAACAGCAAGCTGCTCGATTTCAGCGTAAACGACATAACCGTTCCCGGACGCTCGCTCGACACGGTACGCTTCTCGCCCTACATTTATCACACCTACGAAAATAGCTGGGGAGCCAAAGGCGCCGCCCCGCTCTACCGGGTCATGCTCTACACCAAACGCAAGGGAGTCTTCAAGGAGTACATCCCCCTCAAAGTAGGATTCGGAAAGACGGAGATGAAAGACGGGAAGATTATCCGTTTCGACAAACCTGTCACGATCGTTTCCGAAAGGTACAACGCGGCAGCGGACGCCGCTGCCACGCGCAAAGAACTGCTGGCGCTCAAGAAAAAAGGGATCAATACCATCTGGCCCAATGCGCCTCAACCCTACTGGTTCTACAATCTGTGCGACGAACTGGGCCTCTTCGTGATCGATCAGGCCAATATCAACGCTCCGGAAAAGCGCGACGACCGCACCACAGGCGGCACACCGAGCAACGATCCGCGTCTTGCGGACGAATACCTCGAACGCGTGCGGAACATGTACTACCGCTCCCGCAACCACACCTGCATCATCGGATTCGCTCTGGGCGGAGAGTCGGGCAACGGATATAATATGTACAAAGCCTATCAGTGGCTCAAGTCCGTGGAACCTTCGCGTCCCGTAATCTGCATCGATGCCGACGGAGAGTGGAATACGGACCTGGAAATAGTCCCCTGAAAACCGTAACGTACCCCGGCCGCACATTCGGCCGGAAACCGTCATGCCTGTTGGCGAATCGCCGGACGCAGAAACAACCTCTCGCCGCTCCGCCGCCAAAAGCCGCCGGCAGGACGACCATAAACCAACCAACGTGAACATCGAACTGATCGTAATCGGAAAAACGGACTCCAAGGAGATCGAATCGCTGCTGGCCATGTATGCCCGGCGAATCAATTTCTATTGCCGTTTCGCCGTCACAGTCCTGCCCGACGTAAAAAACACCAAGAACCTCTCGGCCAAACAGCAGCGCACGACCGAGGGCGCCAGCCTCCTGCGTCAGTTCGGCGACGGGGATTACGTGGTGCTGCTCGACGAACGGGGCGACGAATACCGTTCGATCGACGAAAAGGGGACGGAGATGCGCTCGGTGGAGTTCGCCGCGTGGCTCGGAGGAAAACTCACCGGCAGTACCCGACGGATATGTTTCATCGTGGGAGGCCCCTACGGTTTCTCCGGCGAAGTCTATGCCAGGGCCGATGCCATGCTTTCGCTTTCGCGCATGACCTTCTCGCACCAGATCGTGCGAGCCATCTTCGCCGAACAGATATACCGGGCTTTCACCATCCTGAACAACGAACCCTACCACCACGAATGAGCTGTCCCCCGACAAAACCGGCCATCGCCGTCATTACGCCCAACATCCTGATCGGGTTGGGCCTGCGGACGATTCTCGAAAAGGTAGGTCCTCCGGGAGAGATCGCCGTGTTCGACAGCTTCACCGAATTCATCGCTTCCGGACCGGAACGCTATTTCCACTATTTCGCCGCCATGCAGGTTTTCATGCGCCACCGCACCTTCTTCCTGGAAAACAGTCACAAGACGATCCTGCTGGGCAAAGGGTATTCGGCCCAGTTCGCCCGAATGCGCCAGATCGATATCTTCGGCGGCGAAGAACGGCTGGTACACGATCTGCTGTGCCTGCGCAGCGAAGCGCCTCGACCCGACCATGCCCTTCCCCGGCAGCACGGCACTCCGGCCGCCAACCTGCTCTCCGTACGCGAAACGGAAGTGCTGACGCTCATCGCTCAGGGTTTGCTGAACAAACAGATCGCCGACCGGCTGCAAATCGGGCTCACGACCGTCATCTCCCACCGCCGCAACATCATGCAGAAGCTCGGCGTACAGTCCGTCGCCGCACTCGTCATCTGCGCGGTCAGCATGGGCTACGTGGACGAAAGCGACATCCGCACTCCTCATAAATGAGGGTTGCAAAAACGATCGGAATATCGTTCCTTTGTCCCCGAACAATCGCGGTAAAAGCGAACGCGGCGCTCCGGCGAAATCGGAGAAAACCGACGGACTCTACGGTCTGCGCCGTTTTTGCCGTTCGAAACGATCCGATGATCCGCCAGGCGATCCATATCATCTTTCTGTCGGCGTGCATACTCCTGCACGCCATGAGCGTATGTGCCGCCCCCGCGCTGCCGGAAGACTCCACTCCGGCACTGGCGGACTCCGTTATCCAGGTGGAGGACATCCAGGTCACGGCCATCAAACAGGGCCTCAACCTGCGCAACCAACCCGTAACGGCTTCCGTAATCGGACGCACGGACCTGGAACGGCGGCACGTCGCAGCCCTGAAAGAGGTTTCGCAGGTGGTTCCCAACTTCCACATCCCGGACTACGGCTCGCGCATGACCTCTTCGATCTACATCCGGGGACTGGGCGCCCGCATCGACCAACCGGTGATGGGACTCAACATCGACAACATCCCCTACCTGAACAAGGACGCCTACGACTTCGATTTGACGGACATCGAGCGGATCGAAGTGCTGCGCGGCCCCCAGAGCACGCTGTTCGGACGCAACACGATGGGCGGCGTAATAAACGTCTATACCCTGTCGCCCTTCACCTTCGAAGGAGTGCGGCTGGGCATGGAATACGGCAGCGGCAACACGCAGAAATACCGGATTTCGACCTACTACAAAACAAGCGAACGGGTCGGCTTCTCGGTCGGAGCCTACTATTCCAAGACCGACGGCTTCTTCAAGAACCTCTATACCGGTGAAAAATGCGACTGGGAGAGAAGCGGCGGCGGCCGGTTCAAGGTACAGTACCGCAACCTGCACGGACTTCGTATCGACAACACCTTCTCGTTCGTCAAGCTGGAACAGGGCGGCTACCCTTACGCCTATGTCGAAACCGGCCAGATCGCTTACAACGACCCGAGCGATTACCGCCGCACGAACTTCAACGACGGACTGACGATCCGCTACGAAGGAGAGAAATTCTCCGTAGCGAGCATCACCAGCTATCAGTACCTCGACGACCGGATGAACCTCGACCAGGATTTCCTGCCGCTCTCCTATTTTACACTGACACAGGCCCGCCGGGAGCACGCCGTGACCGAAGACCTCGTGTTCCGCTCCCCCGACGACAAAGCCTACCGCTGGCTCCTCGGTGCCTTCGGCTTCTACCGCCATACCAGCATGCACGCACCGGTGCTCTTCAAGGAGGACGGCATCCGCAACCTGATCCTCGATCGTTTCGAGCCGCAGGGGATTCACGCCGAATGGGGCGAAGATACGTTCCTGCTCGACAGCCGCTTCCGCACGCCCGACTACGGAGCGGCCCTCTACCACGAATCCACCTACGACGCCGGCCGATGGCGCTTCACGGCAGGCCTGCGCGTTGATTTCGAGGCTTCGAAGCTCCACTACCGAAGCTATGCCGAAGCCACCTACACGACCCAAACACCCGACGGCACGAGCTATCCCCATGCTATTCTGGTCGATCAGCCGGGTACGCTCAAACAATCCTTCACGGAGATACTTCCCAAAATATCGGTGCTCTACCGGATGGGCAGCTCACGGCGTAACACGCTCTACGCCACCGTCAGCAAAGGCTACAAGGCCGGCGGATTCAATACCCAGATGTTCTCGGATGTCCTGCAGCAGCAAGTGATGAAACAGATGGGATTCGGCTCGCTCTACGACGTGGCCGACGTGGTGACCTACAAACCCGAGAAAAGCTGGAACTACGAGGTGGGTGCCCACCTCTCGACCCCTTCGCACAAGGTGCAGGCCGATCTGGCGCTCTTCTACATCGACTGCCGCGACCAGCAGCTCACGGTCTTCCCCGAAGGACAGGTCACGGGCCGTCTGATGACTAACGCCGGCCGCACGCGCAGCTTCGGCGGCGAAGCGTCGCTGCTGGCTACCCTCTGGCGAAACCTCGACCTGCAAGTCGCCTACGGCTACACCCGCGCCACGTTCGTCAAATTCGATACGGGCAAAGCCGACTACGCTGGCAACTTCATCCCCTACGCCCCGCAGCACACGCTCTACGCCGGAGCGTCCTATACGCTCCGCACGGGCTGGAACTGGCTCGAATACGTCATCTTCCGAGTGGCTGCCAACGGTGCGGGCCGAATCTACTGGAACGAAGCGAACACCTTCTCGCAACCCTTCTACGCCCTGCTGGAAGCCTCGATTCGCTTCGAACACCGCCACTGGGCCGTCGATGTCTGGGGACGCAACCTGACCGACACCCGCTACGATACATTCTATTTCATGTCGATCGGCAACTCGTTCCTGCAGCGGGGCCGGCCACGCACTTTCGGCGTTTCATTGAGCATCACCCTATAAAATTCCATACTATGAAAAAATTCTTCACGTTTCTCCTCCCCTTCTCCCTGCTCGCCTCGGCTGCTTTGAGCAGTTGCTCGGATGGCTGCACCGGCGATCCCGATCCTACCCCGGAACTCCCCGACGGGTATACGTATGCCACGGAAAACACCTCGATCAACGACGGAACCGTCACGGCCAACATGCTTTTCTTCGGCACCTCGACCGTCACGACGGTCGCCTCGGGCGCCACGTTCACCGACGGGAAAGCTCTCTTCGAACTGGTTGCCGACGGCGAAGGCAAGGTGCGAATCCTGATGCACGAAACCCGCTTCGCCGCCGAAATGCCCGCCCTCGAAATGGAAGTACCGGGTATTTCCTACACAGGCGAGGAAAAAACCATTGACTTGAGCGCCGCCTCGGTCACACCGGAAATCAAGGGCACGCCCTTCGCCAAATACGTAATCACCAATCTCACGGGAAAAGCTGACAGCAAGTACTTAACGATTACCTTCACCTGTGCGGGAGCTTTCGATGTAAACTATCAGGGACGCCTGATTATCGAAAAATAAAATATTTTCGTATTTTTGTGGGTGCCGGAGCGGAGCGGTAATCTTTGCGGGCCAAACGCACGGTTACCGTTCTCTCTTCAGACATTCGTCCGGCCCTGCCGAACGAAACGATTCGTTTCACCCATAAAAACCGAAAAAATATGAAACCCGAATACAAACCTTTCGTCGATGCGCTCATCGAACTGGCCATCCGCGAAGACATCGGCGACGGCGACCACACTTCGCTCTGCTGCATCCCCGCGACGGAAAAAGGCCGCATGCGCTTGCTCTGCAAACAGGAGGGTATTCTCGCGGGCATCGAAATCGCACAACTGGTGCTTCGACGCCTGGACCCCGACATGCAATTCGAACAGATCCTCCGCGACGGCGACCGCGTGAAGCCGGGCGACGTGGCCTTCTACGTTTCGGGACGGCTCCAGTCCCTGCTGCAAGCCGAACGCATCCTGCTGAACATCATGCAGCGCATGAGCGGCGTAGCGACCCAGACCGCCGTTTACGTCAAGCGGCTGGAGGGACTTCGTACCAAGGTCCTCGACACGCGCAAGACCACGCCGGGCATGCGCGTGTTTGAGAAGGCGGCGGTCGAGATTGGCGGCGGCAGCAACCACCGCACCGGCCTGTCCGACGGCGTTCTGCTGAAGGATAACCACATCGGCGCTGCCGGCGGCGTGGCGAAGGCTGTCAAGATGGCCCGGCAGTATGCGTCTTTCGTCCGCAAGATCGAGGTGGAGGTTGAAACGCTGGAACAGGTCAAAGAGGCCGTGGAAGCCGATGCGGACATCATCATGCTGGATAACATGAGCGACGAGGATATGCGCAAGGCTGTGACTTTGATTGCAGGCCGCGCCAAGACCGAGTGCTCCGGCAATGTCACGCGGGAAAACATTGCCCGTCTGCGGGACATTGGCATTGACTATGTGTCCAGCGGCGCCCTGACCCATTCGGCCCCCATTCTGGATCTTTCCATGAAGCATCTGCGGCCCCTGACCGAGGGGGAGGCCTGATATGACCACTGCAGAGCGCCGCGCCGCCATTTTGCAGCAGCTTGCCCATGCCGGAGCGCCTATTGCCGCCCGCACGCTGGCTACCCATTACGGCGTCAGC
>OMBK01000764.1_pt1 | contig 14528 bp, 9 predicted proteins | sample 1644881 | NCBI WGS metagenome assembly OMBK01 (sample SAMEA103958132, study PRJEB25191) | human gut metagenome | biome: human-associated habitat [ENVO:00009003]; feature: intestine environment [ENVO:2100002]; material: feces | place: Germany | collected 2013/2015
GAATCATTTGTCCGCTGTTTTCCTTCTTCTGGACGCTGATCGGCGGCGCGTACGTGTTTCTGCTCGATCCGCTCGTCTATCGCATGGTGGGCTGGTTTACGAATAATATTTACTATTCCTTCTTTGTCGGAATATTTTTCGGCCTGTTTTTTTAGTAGGGCAATAGCGTCTCTTTTGTTATTTTCTACTCCTATATAAGCCTGTTTTACATGGATAGCTTTCATTAGAATGTGACAGCCTATTATAATTTGTTCGGGCGATTCGAGCATGAGAGCATGGTCGTCCGTCAGGTAGGGTTCGCATTCCGTCGCATTGACGATGAGGATCGTAGGCTTGAATTCTTTGGGAGGTGTCAGTTTTACATGGGTGGGAAAAGTCGCACCGCCTAAACCGACGATACCGTTTTGTGCTATTTTTTGTATAATTTCATTTGAAGATAAAGCAATCTCTTTTTCCAAAGAGGGAGTCCGGTCTATATATTCCTCCCAATCGTCTCCTTCCGTATCGATGATAATTGCCTGAGAATATATTCCGAATGCGTTAGCTATTTTATCTATCTTCGAGACGGTTCCCGATACCGGGGAGTGTATGTTGGACGATACGAATCCGTTGGCCTCGGCGATGAGAGTCCCCACTTTTACGGTATCGCCTTTCTTGACAATGCAATTGGCCGGCGCTCCGATGTGCTGGTTGAGCATCAGAGAGACTTGTCGGGGAACCGGAATGGCGGTTACCGGGCATTGCGATGTCAGTTTATTCTCTTTGGGGTGTATGCCTCCTATGCGGAATGTTTTTAACATATTGCAGTTCCCTTTCTGGGGGTTGATGTTTCCCTGATATTGTTTCTTATTTCGGCATGTATCGCATGGGTAGGGCATCCGTCGACACATGCTTGGCATGATAGACAGAGGTTATCGTCGATATACGCTAAATTGTCTGATAGAGAAATAGCTTTTTCGGGGCAGGTCTTGACACATTTCCCACAACCTATGCAGGCGACGGAACAAACTTTGCGGGCGATGATGCCTTTGTCTTTGTTGTTGCAAGCCACATATATCATGGATTCTTGTTTCTTCCGTGGCTCGATTAAATGTCTGGGACAGGCTTTTACACAAGAACCACAGGCAATACAAATATTGGAGTCGATACGGGGAAGTCGGGTGATGGGATCCATCGTGATACCTCCGAATTCGCAAGCTGCCGCACAATCTCCTTCGCCAAGACACCCGTAATTGCAATTGCTCTCTCCGGTATAAAGCGAGGAAACTACCGCGCAGCTATGTGCTCCTTCGTAATGGCTGGTTTGCGGGCGGTTATCGCAAGAGCCATTGCAACGGATAACAGCGATACGAGGAGCTTTTTCCACAGCATTCAGACCAAGAATGGGTGCAATCTTTTGCATAACCTCATTACCCCCGACGGGACATAACAGACTGTCTAACGATGTGACCTTCGTGCATTGTTCGGCAAAATTCCGACATCCGGCATATCCACAACCGCCGCAATTCGCTCCCGGAAGAATAGATTCTATTTCGTCGATTCGAGAATCTTCTTCTACATGGAATTTACGGGAAATGATGTAAAGTAATGTGGCACTGATGAGTCCGATAATACTTAGTATGATGATTGCCGTTACCATAAGTTATGAGACATGTATTGGTTTCAAGAAAAATCTAAATCGTTTTTTCAGTCGATCGCGATAGAAATATAGTATCGTGTAATATACCGCTAATAGGACAAGGGCACATAACCCCGAATATAGTTCGTTCATTCCTATTCGTTCATTGATGACGAGCGACAGCATAATGAGAATTACCGGGAGGGCTGCCGTAAACCATATAGCTCTGTATCCTGCCGAGGTAGAAAGGGCTACCGAAACTTTATCTCCTATCTGTATGGGAAAATCGCATTTTTCAACCTCGATGATTTTTTCTTTTTGGTCGGTTGTCGTGCACAATGAAGCCGCATGACAGCCTGCGCAAGCCGAGTGTTGTATGATGCGCACGAATATATGCGATTCGGAAATACCTGTTATAATACCTTCGTGCTCTATATCAGGTCGTTTCATACGAGAAAAACTTTTTTAATCCTTTGTTTATTTTTATCTGTCAGAAATAAGAATTGTACAGTTTTTTATATTTGTCTTCTTTTTGAATTTCAGAAATCCATTTGTTCAAGCTGTCGAGTAATATCGAGTCGTCTTTTCTGAGGGCCCATGATTGGAACTGAGTAAAACTTATATCGGTATTACAGTCTATTTGGGGATAATCTTTGCTCATTTGCTGGGCTATTGCTTTGTCGCATACGGCTAAGTCGATTTCCCCGGTAGCGACCATCATGATGAGCTGTTCGGCACCGTATGTCTTTTCTTCTTGTATATATATGGTATCGCCTATTTCACGAGACAAGTTGTGAATGCGCAGTCTTGTAGGAGCATCACTGACGATGTATAGAGTTTTTCCGGCCAAATCTAGTTGGTTTCTTATCAGTTTTTTTTGCGCTTTTGGATCTTTTCTTTGAACCAATACTTGTTTGTTCAGTTGAATGGGAATGGTAAAAGCCAATTCTTCCTTGATTTCGGACGTTACGGGCAATTGACGGGCAATGATGTCGTACTGGCCTTTTTTCAATCCATCGATACTTTTGCTTAGGTTAACTTCTGGGGTTATCTCAATGGAAAGCCCGCTTCGATTACCTACCATACGGGCCAATTCGTAGTCGAATCCCGATAGGCTGTCGCCTTGTAAATAGTAAGACAATGGGGTATAATCCGTAACGATCCTCAAAACGCCATCGGCTTTGATTTCCTCGAAAGTTCTCGGTCGGTAAGTGTTTCGGGGACGCAACCATATCATTGTTCCGACAACTATTATCAATAGCGCGGCATATATGAATATGTGTCGTTTGAACTTCATATCGTTAATTGGAAAAATCTATGGATAACCCCATTTGAAACATACTTGGATTTAACGGATAATGTGGTAATGAGAAATAGTTATTCCCCCCGAATATCCCTTGATTCACGTGCGACATCATGACAAAGAAACGAGTTTGTTTCAATTTCATATTTATATATGCGTTCATGAAAGGATAATTTCCCACTTCGATTTCATCTTGGGTATGAAAAGTTAAGGTCGCCGGTTGGAAAGCCTCGCTTTTATATTTTGTGTAGTAACGGCAATCTACACCTAATTGAACATGCAATACTTTGGCGATTCTGAATAAAAGGTACATATTGCTATATACGCTCAATTCGGGTAAGGGGATTATCGATGGTTTGCTCGATTTTTGGTAAACTATTTCGTTTTCCCAATTAAAAACTCCGAATTTAAAATCCTGATTGAGTTTTGCGTGGAATACTTGTATCATGGAGCTTTCTTGCCGGGGCAAGCTATTATTGTCGAAATAGATATAATTTTGTATATTTTCGACACCGACGTTCAATTTGGTTCTCCACCGTTTTATGTTGAACTCACCTCCGACTCTCATTCGACGTGTTTTCCCGAAATCATTGTCCCAAATGAAGTGATTGGAAGTGTATTTCTTATAGAAATAAGAAGGTTCGGTGTTTTTGAAAAATCCATAAGCCCTTAGTTGAACGGTGTCGTTCCAAAGCCTGAATCGGCTGCGAATATCGGCAGTGACGTCGATATCACCTATGATTGCTCCGGCAAGTCCGAATTTTCCGTTTACATGATAAGTCAGTAATTCTCCCTTTTGTTTTGAAATTTCTCCACCGACCCATAGAAGACTTTCTCCGTGGCTGCGAGGATTGGATATATCGGGACGTGGAGTCAATCCCTCTATTGTAGTTCCAGCCGAAAGGGTGTCCTGAGGCAGGGAAAAATGGCGATATTCGTAAGTGGCGTAAGCCGCCAATCCCATCTTTGCATACTTATTGAATCCTTCGAGTAATGATATTCCGAAAGTATTTCGTATAGACTGGTATCGGGTTTCTTCATTCGTCCCTCCAAGACCTAAATAGGTGTTCGCGAAGTAGGTAGTGTCTTCGGTTGCCGATTGATTGACAAACCTATGCTTATTTTCGTTATACTCGATGGTGTGTATAATGCTGGTGACGGGAATGAATGTACGTATCACGGTTGTGTCTTGCTCTTCTTCTTGATAGAACCCGAATTTATATCGTTGGGTGGCATAGTATTCTTTACCGCGAATACGGTTGTACGCATCCGTCAGATTGGTTGGAATCGTTTGGGTGTTTACGCTCGATTGTCCTCCTTGTACCTCTTCGGGACGAAGTATGTATGTATCGTCCGAGATACCTCCGTTTTCTTGGTTTACGAAATTATATGTATTAAGAAAAAATTGAATATCGTATCGGTCTCCCAAATAGCTTCCGAAGATACTGTATGCAAGGTCTTTCGTCGCTTGATGCTGGTAGTGGCCTCTCGATAGGATATAATTGATGCTACCTCCGAATTCCAGTTTCTGATTAAAATTTCCAGAGAAAACAGCTTTTAAATCATCTTGGGCAGTTTGTTTCGAGCCTCCTGTCAGATAAGATAGTTGGGTATAAGGTATGTGTGAATTATAGAATTTCCATGAAGAGGCTGTTTGTATCCAATGGCCGAATGGATCTTTAAATATAAATTCAGAGGGTAAAGGCCTGTCGAAAAATATTTTGGAAAAAGCAGCAGCGCCGAGATTCCCGGTCGTCCCATAAGCCGTTGAATAGCTGGAAGGAATATCCGTGCTGTAAAAATTGTGCATGAGAGTATCCATAGGAACATCATATCTCGACCCTAACGGCTGGGTAATACTCCATGCATAAGGAGCAGGAATATCCTGTTTTTTCTTAGCCTCTGAAAAAAGTGAACAGAAAAGTACGGATAATATGATAATACAGGCCTTTCTCATCGGTTTGCAAAGATATGAAAAAGCCGGCAATTACAAACGATGTGTTTTTGTATATTTTGCCGGCGTTTAATTCTTTTTCTTTTTTAATCCAATGGCCTTTAATGGCTTTGGTAAAGATATCGTTTTATACTTCGTTTAGGTGTTTTTTCGAACTCTTCATAATAGATTTTAAGACGGCTGATTTGGCTATAAGCCGGAAGTTCTTTGTTGAGGGTCGATATGTTTTCTTCCATCAGAGTTTCTAATGCATGGCCGGATATATTCGAATGTTGTGCGTTTTCTATATCGGGGTAAACGAGAGCGACCAATTTGCCGTCTTGTTCGATGATGAGCGATTCGCATACATAGGGCATATTATTCAGTCGATCTTCGATTTCTTCCGGATAAATGTTTTGCCCGGACGGACCCAATATCATGTTTTTATTTCTCCCTCTCAAATATATGAACCCATCGGCATCTATCGTACATAAGTCTCCGGTTTTCATCCAGCCGTCCTCGGTGAATATCGCCTGAGTAGCTTCTTCGTTTTTGAAGTATCCCAGCATGATATTCGTACCTTTCACTTGCAGTTCACCTACGATATTTTCTGAATCCGAAGAGTTTACTCTTCCTTCCATACGGTCCACTATCCGCCCACAAGAGCCGATTCGAGTCTCGTTCCACGGGGCATAAGAGATGAGCGGACCGCACTCGGTCATGCCATATCCTACGGTAAAGGGAAAATTGATACGACGCAGGAATTGTTCTACATCTCTATTTAAAGCCGCACCTCCGATAATCATTTGAGAGAGGTTTCCTCCGAACGTTTCGTAAAGTTTATCGTTGATTTTTGCCAATAACTGAGTGTCTAAGAATGGAACTTTTAAAAGAAGTTTCATCAAAGGTTTCTCTAATAAAGGAAACACTTTGGTTCTGATAATTTTTTCGATGATGAGAGGAACGGCTATAATTAGTTTGGGCTTTACCGTAGCAAAAGCATCCATGATGATCTTAGGAGAGGGAATCCGAGTCAGGAAATGCAAGTGACAGCCTTTTAAAAATGGGTGTATCATTTCTATAACCATGCCGTACATGTGTGCCATCGGCAACATACAAACAATACCGTCACCTGCGGACAAGAACGGTAAATGGTCTAAACAAAATTTGACATTGGACCATAAACTGCGGTAGGGGAGCATTACTCCTTTTGAAAAACCGGTGGAGCCCGAGGTGTAATTGATAACGGCGAGTTCCTCGGGAGAATCTTCGTAATAGCTTACGGCATCAGGGGTAAATCGGGCAGGATATTTTTTCCCGAAGTATTCGTTTAATCGGTTCCGCATATCCGTCAGCTTTTCACTTTTTGATCTTAATAAGGAAAAGTCATTTAATAGGAAGATTCCTTTCAGGTTTTTCATTAGCGTTTCGTTCAAGTCTTCCCAGACAATATCTCCGACAAATAGCAGTTTTGCTTCCGAGTGATTGACAATGTGGTGTATATTGTCTGCTTTGAATTCATGTAAGATGGGGACGGGTACGGCCCCATAGGTGATTGCCGCAAAAAAGGCTACTGCCCAATGAGCTGAGTTTTTACCGCAGATAGCTATTTTGTCTCCTTTTTTTATTTCGGCACTTTCTAATAAGAGATGTATTTTGGCTATTTTGCGGGCAATGTCTTTATAATGATAAGATACACCGTCGAAATCACTTAATGCGATTCTTTCCCAATTTTCTTTAATGGCTTGTTCGATGTATTTATTGAAACTCTCGTTGTTCATAAAATCAAGTTTTTATGTCATGATTTTACAAAGTTACGAGATTTCCTGAATAATCCTAATGTTTCTGTGTCTATTTTGGGAAAAGAGGAATAGGGTTCCTAAACTTTTCGTAATGAAAAAAGAATGTTCAACCCTCCTGATAAACCGTTTTTTACCCATATCTCTCCTTTATGGAAGAGAACGGCGTTTTTAACAATGGCAAGTCCCAATCCGGTTCCTCCGAGTTTGCGGGACCGACCTTTATCAACCCGGTAAAATCTTTCGAATAATCTGTTCAAATGTTCTTCGGGGACACCGATTCCGTTGTCGGAGAAAGAGAAATAATAATATTTGCTATCTTCGAGATAACAGTCTATCGTGATTTTTGTTCCTATACCGGCATAGGCTATGGCATTGTCTGTAAGATTTCTGAAAATGGAGTACAATAAGGAATAATTTCCATTTATGGACATTCGTTCGTGGAGGTTTTTCGTCTCGACGGTCATTTCCCGTTCTGTCAAGGCCGCTTGTGATTCGTTAATAACTTCATTGATGATTTTTTGTAAATCGGTATTATCCGTGTCATAGAGGTCCTTAGATTCGTCCAGCCTATTGAGCATTGAAATATCTCTTAGTAAATCGGTCAATCGTTTGGATTGTGCGTAGCAACGCTCCATAAACATTTTTTTCCGGCTATCGTCCATTTCGGTGGAAAGAATGGTCTCCATATATCCGCGGATACTGCTGACCGGGGTTTTAAGTTCGTGAGCGATGTTTTGAGTAAGTTGGCGTTTTAACCGGCTTTCTTGTTCTTGTTGGGTAATATCGTTAATGGCTATTTCAAATGTATGGTCTTGAAATATGATACATTCTATGAGGAAAGTTCGGCTTCCTTTGTCTATAACCATAGACTCCGAAATAAATTCCTCCTGTTCGTTTTGTTCATAGAGCTTTTGAGAAATGAAATTGTTGATTTTTTTCAGATTGGCCTCTTTAAATAAATAGTCGGAGGGAGATAGGGTATTGTCTGTGATAAAATTGAGATACTGAATAAAAAGATTATTGGCCATAATAATCCTTTTATCTTTGGAAAAAAAGGCCAATCCTTCTTTGGAGAACTGTAAATGCTTGAATAGTTTCTCTTGCTCTATGGATAGTTTCTCTTTGGTTTTTAATAAATTATCATAAATGTGAGTAAGACTTTGGGTAATATTGCCAATGTCGTCTACCCCTGATTTTATAGTAATGTGTATAGGCTTTCCCTGTTCTGCCTGTTGAGATAGCTGGCTGAGAGCGGCAATGGATTTCCCCAAGCTGTGGCAAAAATAATAAAGCAACAGTATGGCGAAAATCGATATCGCTAACATGAAATATATGAATTCGTTATTGGGACTGAGTATGGAAAATTTCTCCCGTTCGAAAGGAAGTGAGGAACGTATGATCCAATCGTCATATCGTTTAGCTGAATAGAAGAAATTTTTTTTGAACGATTGAGAATATCGAATGGCATATCCATTCCCATTTTTTAGAGATGATCTTATTTCGGGGCGGTCCAAATGGTTGTTTGCGATGGAGTTTGGTTCTTTTTCTTGTTGGCTTTCGAGCAACACTTTTCCAGAGTGTGCCGATATAATAGTTACTCTTAGAGGTTTTCGAGTAATACTCTGTATGATGGAGTCGATTGAAATTTGGTCTATCTCTTTGTTTTTAATTTGGGAATATATGAGTTCGTTATAATCTTGTAAAAGGGCATTTAGAGATTGCTGTCGGTTTTCTTTTTCTAGATTATATTCGAATAGTAAAATAATAGCGATAAAAACGATGAAAAGAGAGCCGATAGAAAAAAATAATTTTCTATCGAACGTCATAGATTTTCGAACCTTCTCGGTAGACATAAATTAAGCTGTTTCAAAACAATATCCGTATCCGAGACGAGTTACGATGCGCTTACCGTATTCTCCTATTTTTTTGCGTAGGCGGGTAATATTGACATCGATAGTTCTGTCTAAAACATATACCTCGTCTGTCCATATTTTCGATAATATTTCTTCACGAGAGAAAACTTGTCCCGGGTGGGAAAGCAGGAGGGATAATATTTCAAATTCTTTTTTAGTCAATGGGAGTTCTGTATTGTCTATGAACGCTCGTTTTTTTACAGGGTCTATGTACAATTTTTCAAATTGTAAAATAGCCGGGTCTTCTTTGTCTACAATCCGTCTTAGTACGGCTTTGACCCTTGCGATCACTTCTCGGATAGAAAACGGTTTCGATATATAATCGTCCGCACCGATATTAAATCCCATGAGTTTGTCGTCTTCGGTATCTTTGGCCGTTAAAAAAATGATGGGAATATGTTTCAGCTTCTCGTTTTTTCTTAACAGAGAGGCCATTTTGAATCCGTTCATTTCGCCCATCATGACATCGAGCAACAATAAGTTATAATTGGTCAGGTTCATTTGTAGCGCTTCTTCTGCCGAATTTGCCGTATCTACGTCATATCCTTCGACCTCCAAATTGAATTTCAAAATTTCGCATAAATCTTCTTCGTCATCGACGACTAAAATTTTGTAATTGGCCATAGTTTCAATTTTTATGATAGTGCAAAATTGAGAAACAGATATTTCAACAATGTGACAAACATTTTACTTTTTAATCTTCATTCTGCTGTGTTTTCTTGAAAATTGAAAAGTAGAATATAATCTTTCACGTCGTTTCCCTTACGGTCGCTTCGTAGGGTTTGTTCAAAAGTATATTGTTCTCCGTACTTTTCTTTTATATAATTGAAATCCCGTTCGCCAACGAGTAAATAACCATTTTTAGGCATTTCTTTTTCGAAGTCAATGACTCGGTTTTGTGCATAAAAATTAATAATGAAAAATCGCATCATAGAGGACGATACATAAGAATATATCTCTCCATTTGGGACAGTCGATACTACTTTGTCTGCAAACGGTTTCATCGATTTTGCATTAAGTATAGCCGGCAAAGTAGAAGCGTCCAACATCAGTTGAATGCCGAAAAACAGGGCTACGACCGAGTAAAGATAACGGTTATTATAGGTTAGGTATCGTTTGCTCTTATAGATGTCATAAATTAAGAATACTATAAATATGGCAGTAATGATGAATATGATATCCCACGATTCGGAAAGGGCTGTTACATAGTGACTGATGTCACTCGTAGAAGACATGACGTATTTGTCTATAATTCCGCTTTTGACGATAGTTAGAACCACCAATAAAAATCCCCCGATAAAAGCTATGAAAATTGAAAATATTCTCCATATTCGCGGTCTTTGTTTGAGTAGAAAGAGCATGTATTCTGCCAAAAAATAGGCTATGAATGGGTAAATGGGAAGAATATATACCGATCTTTTACTTTTGGGGATACAATAAAAAACGAATATGATGACAATGGATAAGAGACTGAACAGTCTCATTTTATCCATGTGTGTGATATAGTCTTTGAATCGTTCCCAATATAGTTTGACCGTACTCTGTGGTCTCTTGTATTTTAAGGTAAATAATGACATGATAACTAAAAGCGACCATGGTAACCAACCCGCTAAGGTAATATAAACATAATAGATGATGGGTTGCTCGTGTGAACCGTATGACATTTTTCCCAAGAAGCGATCGACGTTTTCTTCCATAACGAGCCGTAGAAATGCTTCTCCTCCCTGTTGATAGGCCGCATAATACCAGAGTAAAGGCAAGATACAGGATAGTAGTGCTATGGGGATAATTTTATAGAAGGCTTTCCATACAGACACTTTTTGGAAAAGAAGGAATATGCCGATTACGGCGCATGGAAGTACGATGCCCACCGGTCCCTTAGTGAGCGTAGCTATACTCATAAATAGTATTGCCCAAATGGGGATTCCTTTCAACCCGAGTTCCCACCATCGATATAATTGGAGCATGGCTAAGACGATGAAGCAGGTCAGTACCATATCGACTCGCGACGCCATTGCAGCTCGATGCACTTCAAATCCCGACAGCAGCAATAGAGAGGCAAGGAATGCTATGTCGTTTCTGCTACGTTTGGCAAAAAAGAGAAAACACACGATTGCCATAAGGATTGCCGCCAGTGCCGAAGGAAGGCGCGAAGTGAACTCTGTTACCTCTCCGACAGGAAGGGACAACGCTGCGATACACCAATGAAAAAAAGGAGGTTTGTAGGCGATGTCTCCGCCATTGTTTATAGGTAGTATCCAGTTGTCGTTTTGTAACATACTGACTGCCACGATGGCTTCCCGGGGTTCTCCTTTGGTGTGGAAGTTGGTTAGCCCCAAATAGGGTATGATCGTTAAGGTACTGATGACTAACAGTAAAAGAAATAGAGATGTCTTGGAACTTATTTTAGGCACATTCATAATGGGGATAGTCTTTAAATCGTTTGGTTGTTATGAGGATCAAAATTGATTTTTTTATCTATAATGTATTCTGGGCGATTTTTGGTTTCATCGAAGATATTTCCAATGTACTCTCCGAGTATTCCGATGGTAAACAATTGCACTCCACCTAAAAATACGATAGTAATGATTGTCGAAGACCACCCCGGAACGATAGATTCTTTGCCGGAAAGGTACATGATAAATATCCAGATAGCAAAAGCCAATGCTATAAAAATGGAAAGTGTTCCTAATGATATGGCCAATTTTAATGGCTTTTTAGAAAAACCGAAGATACCGGCCGAGGCTAATGAAAACATTTTTCGTATGGAATATTTCGTTCTGCCGGCAGCACGTTCGTTACGGGTATAATAGAACGGAGTTTGTTTAAATCCCATCCAACTGAAAAGTCCCCGCAAATATTTATGCTTTTCGGGAAACTGTTTGAATGCATCCAAAACCTTGCGATCGATGAGCCTGAAATCGCCTGTATCGACAGGAAATGTGTAGTCAGATAGAGAGTTGAGCATGCGATAATAAATCTTGGCGGTGAATTTTTTCATGAAAGTTTCCCCTTCACGTTTATTGCGTACCGCATATACGACATTACTGCCTTCTTTCAAATAAGTATCTATCATTTGGGGAATAACTTCGGGCGGGTCTTGCAGGTCCACATCGATGATAACGGCAATGTCTCCGGTACAGTTGTGTAATCCTGCACTCACGGCATTTTGATGTCCGAAGTTTCTGGAAAACGATATTACTTTTGTATGAGGATCATCGTTGGCGAAACCGAGTAAAAGTTCTTCTGTGTGGTCTTTGCTCCCATCGTTAACGAAAATAAGTTCATAATCGTGAGCCGTACTTTCCATTACTTGGGAAAATCGCTTATGGGACAAGGGTAGTACTTCTTCTTCGTTATAACAGGGAATGATTACAGATACTTTCATGGTATGAAACTTTTATTTTTTAAAAGTGATACATCTATTCATAATGAAATTACACAGTGTATATACGATCATACTCAAAAGTTGAGCCCAAGAATCGGGTACATATAATATCTCTACCAAAATGAGTAACGATATAAATTGTATGCCATAGCATATCCCGAAACAGACGAGGAATAAGATGGCTTCGCGGATAAAGTTACTATTTAATTTTTTAAATACCCAAAGTTTGTTCCAGAAGAAACTATTGACGACACCTGCTATATAGCCTATAAAATTGGATATGGTATATTTTACATGTAGAATCTCTTGCAGGAAGTAAATGACGATAAGCGTTATAAGGGTATTTATGATACCGACAATACCGAAACGAATAAATTGTCCTATTGCTTTTTTATCGTATTTTTTCAGTCGTTCGAACATGATGAAATGTCAGTCTTTAATGGGGTTGGTCGTGTCATCTTTCAAGGCTGGCAAAGACCAGTGAAATTTTACAGCGAGTAAGCGAACCGCAACGACCGATATGCCGCAAATGGATTGGTTGGTTATACTGTTGAACCCCATTTTTTCTCCTAGATAAAACATGATTCCTCCGGCGACACAAGCTAAGGCATAGATGTCTTTACGAAATAGCAGAGGTTCTTCGTTGATGAGGATATCGCGAATGATACTGCCGACCGATCCCGTAATGGTTCCCATGACGATCGCTACCCAAAACGGAAATCCGAACATAAGTGTTTTTTCTACTCCCACGACGACAAATAGAGCTAACCCGATCGTATCGAATATGAAGAACGTATTTTCGAGTTTTACCAAGTATTGTTTGAAAATAATGACGAAAATAAGAGCTATGGCCGTTACGGTGAGGTAGCTGCCGTTTATCATCCAGAAAGGAGTTGCATTCAACAAGACATCTCGGAGCGTTCCACCTCCTATGGCTGTTACAAGCCCGACAGCATAGGCTCCGAACCAATCGAATTGTTTTGCGGCTGCTAATCGAATGCCACTAATGGCGAAGGCCAGTGTGCCGACAATTTCTAATATGGTGGCGAAAGTTGTATTCATAATCTTTCGTATGGAATTGCAAAGGTACTATTTTTTATGATAATCTGTCGTTCTTATTTTATTTTTGGGAGTTGAGTTTTTGTCGTATGAAATAAGTTCTGTAAAGCTATTTTGTGGGAATAAAAATGTACCTTTGCACCAAATGTGGAAATAGACTGTGCTCGTAGAGTCCGATAAATTTGTTTCTGCTTTTGTTTGCACTATTTCTCTTAATACAAATCTTTAATGAAAAAACGACTGCTAATACTTCTTTCAGTTTGTTTTATCTGTGTTTCCATATTTCCTTCTTCTCCGAAATATGAAATGAGGGCGGTGTGGATAACAACGAACTGGGGATTGGATTGGCCTTCGCGTCCGGTAAAGGTTTTGTCCGATAGATATATACAGCAAAAAGAGTTGTGCTATATTCTCGATGAGTTGCAATCGGTAGGAATCAATACGGTGTTTTTTCAAGCGCGTATTCGAGGTGAGGTTTTTTATTCTTCTCGATACGAACCGTGGGCTGCCGTTTTAAGTCATGGGCGGGAACCCGGATACGATCCTCTTGCTTTCGTCATTGAGGAATGTCATAAACGGGCCATCGAATGCCACGCTTGGCTCGTCACTTTTCCGGTGGGATCGAATAGGCAAGTGAAAAAACAAGGTCGTTCTTCGGTTGTTGCCCGCCATCGTTCATGGTGTAAGCAATTATCGGGGGAATGGTTTCTCGATCCGGGGAATCCGGCGGTGAAGGATTATTTAAGAGCATTAGTCGGGGAAGTCGTTTCTAAATATGATGTCGACGGTATTCATTTGGATTATGTGCGTTATCCCGATAATGCGATGAAATTTCCCGATTCCGATTCGTTTAGGAAGTGGGGAAGTAGAAGCAAGTCTTTGTTTCGTTGGAGAGAAGACAATATAACCGGTATCGTCACAGCCATTTATGAAGAGGTGAAACGATTAAAGCCGTGGGTGAAAGTCAGTAGTTCACCGTTAGGTAGATATGCTTCATTAGAAGGTTTCCCTGCGGAATGGAGCTGCATGGAGGCTGTTTCGCAAAATCCGAAAGATTGGTTGCAGAGCGGACGGCATGATTTTATTGTCCCGATGATGTATTTCAGAGAAGAAAATTATTATCCGTTCTTGTATGACTGGACAAATTCTTGTCCTCCCGGAAAAGTAATAAGTGGCTTGGGAGTTTACCGGTTGGATAAGAACGAAGGTAATTGGCCTTTCATAGAAATAAAGAGACAAATCGAGACCACTCGGAAAATGGGAGTGGGACAGGCCTATTTCCGATATGAAAATTTACATACGCATACGATTTTGAGGCAATGGCTCGTTTCCTGTTTTTACAGGTATCCGGCCTTGACACCCGGGTTGAAAAATCCTATATCGCAAATACCGGATACCCCGAACAATTTACGAGTGGAGACACAGGGCGGCATTTCTAATATTTCTTGGAGTCCGGCAGATGGTGCATTCACCTATGTATTGTATGCGACAAATGATTCTTTGGATATGAAT
>OMBK01000767.1_pt1 | contig 14509 bp, 9 predicted proteins | sample 1644881 | NCBI WGS metagenome assembly OMBK01 (sample SAMEA103958132, study PRJEB25191) | human gut metagenome | biome: human-associated habitat [ENVO:00009003]; feature: intestine environment [ENVO:2100002]; material: feces | place: Germany | collected 2013/2015
TTCGGGGACGATTTCAATGTGCCGTTCGGCCGCAAAGTCTACGATTTCCCGTATGTCTTCTCGGGTATAGTAACCGCCATGAATGTTGACATCGTAGAGGGGACTGTTCCAACCTCCTATTTGGGTGCTGTCCCGGTATGCTCCTATCTGGGTGAGCCGCGGATATTTTTCGATTTCGATGCGCCACCCTTGATCGTCGGTGAGATGCCAGTGGAATTTATTCATTTTCAAATAGGCCATCTCTTCCAGAAGTTGCTTTACGACGACTTTCCCTTTGAAATGGCGTGCTTCGTCGAGCATAAAGTCTCTCCATTCGTATTCGGGTTTGTCGAATATTTCCATGCAGGGTATAGCCAGTCTGTTTTGTGCCGCTAGCTGTCGTAACGTTTGGATTCCGTAAAAAACGCCGGCATTTTCAGCTCCTTCGATGACGATCGAATCAGCCGAAATGTTCATGCGGTATCCTTCGGCTCCCAGCGATTCTTTGAGTTTTCGGTTCGTGATTAGGAATATATTGTTGTCGCCTCGTTGTTCGTGGAGGTTAATATTGATATCTTCTTCTATATAATGTTTTAACAGCCGGGCGTTATTCTTGTCGCTGAGATTGATAATGCCTGTTTTTGCGGTGAGGGCGAAATATCCTTCCCGCATCTCTATCGATCGGGGATATGGGATTAATAACGGTTGTGCCGTAGCCGTCACCATGTACAAAAAGCTGACTATTAAAAAAATAAGTTTTTTGTTCATGAGGTAAGACTTAATTTAGTTCGATCCATTTACACCCGAGAACCGATTTCGCGCGAATCTTTTTGCCGGTCGCCTGTATGGAAATATTTGTTTTTCGGGCGGTATTCAAGTGTACCTTAGAGATGATGGCTTCATCGGGTATAATATGCAAAGTGCCGTTTTTCTTGTGAACCTGACAATTGTAAGCCAGAATAGAGCCGTCTTTTCGTATGAGGACATAGGCTGATGTGAGAGCGCACTCTTCCATGACTTTGAAAATTTCTTGAACCGTATTGTCTCCGGCTCCTCCTCTTTCTTTAAATTGACAGATTGTATTTTCATCGTCGGGGCGCAACCACGGACTTATCATATCTAAATATTGTTCTCCCACGATAGAGTCAACGACTAATCCGTGGTGTTTTTGCTCGGGATTTTCTACATATAGCTTGGCTTCTATATAGGGGTCGGGAATGAATCCCCAGCGTAAATGACCATCTTCTTTCATGATTTGGGTGCAGGCCCCGAGCGTGTCCATGAAATCGGTTAGATAAAATTCTTCACCGGTCAGCAGATACAAGTAGTAAGAGGCGTAGATTTTCCATGCCGTCCAGCCATGCGGAGAGTTCATGGCTTGATTGGGAATAAAATAAATATCGAGAGCTTCCCAGTATCGCAGTGTGGCTCCCCTCATGCGGCAATCGGGGATTAATAATTGTTCAAGACATTTATGTTTATCCATCAGATATCGGGCGGCTTCGCTGTATTTCTTCTGCTGTGACGGTTCGGTAGTTTGCAATCCATACATGCCCAATTGCAGGGCGCTGCAAGTGATCATGCCGTCTTCGAAAGTCATGTCGCCTTCGGTCTCTATGTCGTCGAGGCGTCCGCACAAATCGTCTACGGCTTTTCGGGCCGAGTTTAAATGTCGTTCGTGGCGTTCTTTCCAAACGGGATTCGCGATGAGCTTTTCTTCGGCGGCCACCAATTCGAGCATCGATTTGGCTGTATAGATAACAGCCGTGTAATGAGTTCCTTGCGAGCGATAAGCTCCGTCAGGCCCTTGTATTTTATCGGAACAGAGATAATCTGCGATGTGGGCGGCTTTTTCCAAGTAATGTTTTTCTCCCGTATATTCCCATAGGTCGACCAGCATTCCCATTAGGGCAGAGAAATTTTGTATGCGGTGAGGCAGTGATTTCGGGTTAGGCAGCCATGTGGTTGTGTCGATAATTAGAGGCAGAGTGTTGTCGAACCGTTCTTGCAAGGCGTTGTCTTTTGCCGTGTCGGGGAAATGTTTTGCCGCAAGAAAGGCGGTGTAGTATCCGTAAAATGTTTCACAGGCGTTGGAGAATAAGGGTTGGTTCTCGGCTACGAAGTCTCGGGCATTTTTCATGTACCACGACCACGGTTGCCGAACGAATATGCGGGCTTCTGCCGTTTTCCCCGATTGGGTTGTCGCTGTGATTTTATACTCTCCTTTTTGAGTCGGGCGGAAACAGGTCGTGTACAGATTGCCTTTTTTGTCGGTCGTGAGGCTTTTTTGATTTTTTATGCCGGGGCCTTTTATTGCGATGCTTATCGAGTCGGTCGAATACCCCCGTACGGATATGCTTTCTTTCGATGTTATGGTGTAGCGGTCACACTCGATCATGGGAATAGCAGCCCATTCCGAAAGTTTCGATTTTACGTCGGGAAGGGACTGTATTTGTCCCATGTGTATATGCCAGCATTTCGTCTCTCCGGGAGCCAGCTCCGTTAAGTTCTGGGGATGCCTTTCCGGCAGAGGTAAGCAATGTAGCATATCTAAACTGGCAGTTCTTATTTGATGTCCCCATTTCCATTTAAGCCAACCCTCGTAAATGTAGTTTATGGCGTATGAAGCAACCGGTTCGGCCGTTGTAAAACCGAATATGGTTTGTTTCGGAGACATGAAATAGCCCCATGCGAAGTCTTTTTCACAACGTAGCAGAGTGGGGAAAAATTTAGTGTCCCATTGAGGGTAGGCGTGCATTTCACTATCGATACCGAGAATCAGCCTGCTTTGTTTCGGAGCGTATGGTGTACTCCCCGTGTTGGTCATGGAGCATTTGACGATGAGATGGTCTTGCGCCGGGACGTACGAGATATTGTATAAAATGTGGTCTTTTTCACCGATAAACGATCCCGGATTTTTTTTATCGTGAGCTAGCATGATACCGTCCCAAGCCGGTCCGGCCATTCGGTCGTGGCGAAAGGGTATGGTTTTCCATACGCCATGTTCCCGAAATTCATATCGGTCTACTGTACCGTCCGAAAGACGAATAAAGGCTTTCCAGTTTTCTCTTTCGATGATATATTCTTCTCCGCTTTGCTTAGCAAAAACATTGAAAGAGAATAGAATACCGAGTAGTAAAATGAATCTTAACGGATAAACCGAACGGCAAATAGTAACTGTTTTGAGCATGGTTTTAGGTATGAAACGGGTAATTAGACAAATTGGATTTGTCTATTACACCAATAAATATCGAATGTGTTTATTGAAATATTTCTATTTCGTTTTTACGGATTTTATAGTGGTAGTTAAATTTGTTTGTGGCAGCCATGATATTCATAATTTCATCGATATTGTTCGATTCGATAATGAAGTCGCCGTAGAATATCATTTTTTTCAGGGTCTCGTCTTTAATGGTAATATTCACATCGAATGCTCGTTCCAAAGCCAAAGCGATGGTTTCCATGTTTTCCTCGTCGAAATACAGGTGACCGTTTATCCACGCGCTTGTATTTTCTGCCGCTATGGTCTTTAATGTGGTTTTTTTGTTTTGTTTGTCGTATTGTGCTATCTGATTCGGTTTTAATATCGTGCTTTCAAGAGAATCGTATAGCATCACCGAACCTTCTAACAATGCGACTTTGATATTCGGATCTTCTGGATAATTTTTGACATTGAATTTTGTCCCTAAGACCTCTACTTTTATATCGTCCGATACGACCTGAAACGGGAGATTTTTGTTTTTGCTGACCTCGAAGTATCCCTCTCCGCATAGCGTGACATCGCGGTTGTTGATACCGAAGTTGTTGTCATATAATAGTTTTGAATCGGCATTGAGCCATACCGATGTTCCGTCCGGGAGAGACAGTTTTAATTTCGATCCTCGTGGAGATTCTACCGAATAGGATAGTGTTTGATCGGAGAGTCTTTGATTCCCAGTAAAGTACATTACTCCTATTCCTGCAAAGAATGCAATAATGATACATGCCGCTATATAAAAAATCCGATTCCAATTTGGACGTGAGATATAAATGTCTTGTTCTTGGTTTTTTTGAGCGATCCGGTCTTTGAATTGTTGAAAAGCCCGGTCTTTTAATTTATCGAAGTTTTTCTTTTCGTAAATGCTGGAAATCAGCCAAATTTTTTGTATTTCCGAAAAATAGGCTTTGTTGTCTTCATTTTCGTCAATCCATTCTTTCAATACCTTTAAATCGGTAGAAGATATTGTCCGATTCAAAAATGAAAGAATCAGATTATTTATGTGCTCGGTATGTATGTCGGCTCTCTTCATATTCAAAGGAAAGACAGATGTTTTTTTTCTTTGGGGTAGTCTGTATGAGCGGTTTTAAATAATTTTAAGTATTTAGGAAATCTAATAGTTTCTTTATAGTGTTACAATAAAGTTCATTCGATAATAGAAATAATAAAAGTACGACAAGGTAGTCTTTTAATTCTGTTCTCAGTTTGGATAGGGCATTCTTGATATGATATTTTACAGTATTAACGGATATATTCATTTGGGATGCTATCTCTTCGTATTTCATATCGTGATAACGGCTCAATATAAAAGCCGTTCGACACTCGTCTGGAAGTGTATGGATAGCAGATTTTATCGTTTTTTCAAGTTCCGTTTCGAGCATTTTTTCCAAAGGGTGTTCTTCTTCTATAAAGTAAAAAGATTCTATCTCGGTGTAATCTTGTAGCGAATTGATAGAAATTTCTTTGGCAATGTACTCTTGCTGTAAATAATTGATAGATCTATTTTTTACACTACGTATGAGGTATGATCGTAACGAAGTATGAATATTCAGATTTTTCCGTATTTCCCAGATGTTGTAAATTACATCTCCTACAACAGTTTCTGCCGCATCGTTATCGGAAAGGTAACCTTTTGCTATGGCACATAAATAACCGTAGTATTTGTCGTAAATGTATCGAAATGCTTGTTCTTCTCCAGATTTCAAACTTTCTATAATATTATTTTCGGTTATTTTCATGAATTTATTGAAAGAGAAGCATTGTGATATAAGTATGTAGTCGCAAATATAATATAATAAAATTTGTTTTTCAAAGGCTCTGTTTGGCGTGTCGTAAAAATCTTTAAAATCGGAAGAATTTTCTCCTTGTTTATGAGGTACTTATCTTAATATTATAAATTAATATTCCATAATTATAGATTTTATTCTTGGCCTTTTAAGGGTTATTGGCTTTTTGCGTGTCATATAAGTGACATGAATATTTAATCCTAAAATTTTTAAACATGAAAAACTTATCTTTTTTCATTTTAGTATTTTTCTTATCGTTTCTTAGTCCGGCTTTTGCCGCTTATGACAATCTTTATTTGGTAGGTAATGCTACGGAGGCAGGTTGGGATCCGGATGCCGCTATCCCGATGGAAAAGCAGGAGCCTGGTATCTTTACGTGGACAGGAACTTTATCGGATTATAGTATAGATGAAGGCCGGTTCAAATTTTTGGTATCGAATAAATGGGAACCTTCCATTACTTGTCGTATAGATATAGCCGGACATTTGCTCGTCGAGTCAGGAAAGGAATACGATTTGTATGAGCGGGCTACCGCCAATGATGGCTTCGATAATGCGTTTCAAGTGCCTGTTACGGGAGTCTATACAATCCGTGTCAATTTGAATACAATGAAGATGGTTTGTACCGGAGGAGATGTGATTGCCCGAGAGAATTGGGAGTATGTGAGACCCGAAATCGGAGCTGACGGCGAGGGACATGTGTTCCCGGGAGTATGTGTGCCTTTCGGTATGGTGAAATTAGGAGCCGATTGTGGAGACCGAACCAATAATTCAGGTTGGGGAAGGGGTGGCAATATACAAGGTTTCAGCCATTTGCATGTGAGCGGAACCGGCGGTGGTCCCAAGTATGGAAATATTTTATTTCAACCGATAACCGGAGATTTGAACCTTTCGGATTATTCGTCGGCACGTTCCAACGAGAGATTCGGATTGGGCTTGTATGAAGTTTCTTTGAGTAAGTATAATGTGGGAGTGAGACTGACGGCATCTGCTAAGGCTGGATTTCATGAATATACTTTCCCTCAATCGGAGTCTTCAAAGATATTGATCGATGCAGGAAGTTGTCTGACACTACATGTCGAATCACAGGAATTGGTAGCCTCGGGGGTAAAAATTCTTTCGAATAAAGAAATTGAGGGTTATTCGACCGTCAAAGGAGGCTGGAATTTAGGTGGTCCTTATACGGTGTATTTCTACGCTTTGTTGGATACCCCCGCCGATGAGTATACTGTTTGGAAAGGGACGTCTGTCCAATCGGGCGAGCAGGTAGATGCAACGGGAACAGAGAAAACCGGGGCTTATTTCGGGTTTCATACGACAGAGGGTCAAAAAGTGAGAGTAAAAGTAGGAATATCGTTTATTAGCACAGAGAAAGCCAAAGCGAATATTTCGGAACTTTCGTCTTGGGACTTTGACGAAATTCGCAATGCAGGAATCGCACAATGGAAAGAGGTGTTGAACACTGTGGAAGTCGAGGGGAACGATAACGACAAGACTATTTTCTATTCGGCTTTGTATCATGCCTTTTTACAACCTACCGACCGCACGGGTGAGAATCCGCTGTGGGAATCGTCCGAACCTTATTTCGACGATTATTATGCCATCTGGGATACATTCAGAGCTACACACCCGTTGTTCGCTCTTTTGAAACCTTCTCGTCAGGCCGATATCGTACGGTCTATGATAGATATTTATGAGCACGAGGGATATATGCCGGACGGCCGTAGTGGGAATTGTAACGGTCGTGTACAAGGGGGCTCGAACAGCGATGTACTGATTGCTGACGCTATCGTAAAAAATTTGCCGGGTATTGATTACGAAAAAGGATTGGCCGCAATGATTAAAAATGCCGAGGTAGAACCGGAGAACCCGAGAAATGAAGGTCGTGGCGGTGTCGAGGAGTATAATACCAAAGGATATATTTCCACGGTGACCGAGCGATCGGGAACTCGCACATTCGAATATGCCTATTGCGATTATGCAATCGCTACCGTAGCAAAGAAATTGGGTAAACAAGATGTTTACGAAAAGTATCTCGAACGGTCGAATAACTGGAAAAACTTGTGGAACGACAACATCAATAGTCTTGGATTCAAAGGATTCTTGTGGCCGAAAAATGGTAGTGGCGACTGGGTGAACGAGAAAGATTACAATGTTTTTCGTCGCGATGGTTGGGAAGGAATCGTATATGAATCATTCCCGTGGGAGATGTCATTTTACGTGCCTCACGATGTGAACGGGCTGATTGCGAGATGTGGCGGTAAAGAGGCTTTCTTGAAGCGGCTGGATACATATTTTACGCATGTCCAAGACGGGTTCGACCAAAACAGCTATATGGGATTATTCCAAATAAGCAATGAGCCGGCATTTTTAGTGCCAAGCCTGTATAACTATGTGAATCGTCCCGACAAGGCGGCGGAGATTGTCCGTAGGGTTTTGAAAGAGCGATATAATACGACTGCTACGGGGTTACCCGGAAATGACGACTCGGGGTCGATGTCGGCTTGGTATATATTCCATGCGATGGGATTTTATCCTAATGCGGGACAAGACATATATCTTATTTCAAGTCCGGTATTTACGAAGACGACAATTAATCTCGACGGAGGAAAAGTGTTTGAAGTATTGGCTCCTAATGCAAGCGATAAGAATATCTATATTCAATCGGCCAAACTGAACGGTCAAGAGCTCGGTCGGTGCTGGTTGAAGCATGAAGAAATCGTTAATGGCGGGACTTTGGAGCTTGTCATGGGCGATAAACCGTCCGATTGGGCTATCGATGGAGAAATGCCTCCATCGTCGCCGATAGGAGTTGAAGAGGTTTCTCCCGAAATAGATTCACCGCAAGTGCGTATACACTCTTACAGTGCACAGGTAAGCAATAACGAAGCGGCTTATTGCCTTTTTGAGGAGCCGGGAAAGGGGGTGAAATGGTGCGACAATAAGAGTACCAATCCCTGGGTGATCTTTGAGTTGGCCGATGTGTATATGGTCGATCGTTTTGTCTTTCGGGATTCGAAAACGGTAGAGGGAAATAACAATGTTCATTCCTATCGTATTTACGTCAGTAAGACGGGAAACGACGGTGATTGGGAAGAAGTGGTGAATCGCAATGATGCGGAAGCGGGAAACGCCAATGTAAAGGATCATCGTTTGGCCGAGCCTAAGGAAGCCCGGTTTGTTAAATTTTCGATGGAACTTCCTACCGGTGAAAATGCCGTGCGTATCTATGGGTTCGATATTTACGGTAAGTTGAAAGAAAGAACGGATAGGGGCAATTTGGTGAGTGTAGGTAAAATGTTTTTGAAGTCCTCGGGGGCTAAATCGTTTTATACCAATGCCCGGCATATTTTTGACGGGTTGAATGAAAATACCGAGTATCATTGGGATTTCGATAGGTCTGCCGCCGATAAGCATTATTGCATTCTCGATTTGGAAGACGAATATGATGTAAATGCATTCAAGGTATATGATGCGAATCAAATCGAAGGGTATAATATCTATGTGGCCACAGAGACCCCCGACCTTAATAAAATAAATAATAGTGCAGATGAGAATAGCGTTTGGACTCTTGTTTCATCGGGCGATTTGAATAAAACGAATAAGTCGGTGACCGTGGATAGGGTGAAGGCTCGTTATGTGAAAATTGAAATTCCAAGCGGAAATATAGACGGAGAGTCGGCAACCGTTACCGAGTTTGAGGTTTATATGGACGGTACTTCTACCGGTTTGACGGGAACCGAAAGAGAAGTCACCTTACTTTATCCCAATCCAGTGAAACGGGGGGAGCCTTTGAACGTGGCGGCTCAGGGTCGATTGAAGATATATACTATCGACGGCTTGAATGTATGCGATGTAGTTGTTGACGGAGAAGCGAGTGTCTCGACTCAGAATTTTATACCGGGTATTTATTTGGCTGTGGTATCTGGGAGCGCTGGCGATAAATCGTTCAAATTGATTGTAGAGTAAGTCGTTGTTTTAATGACGTTTATTGTTATTGACATTGAAAAATAAAAAGACTGTTCTTGATTCGCAAGGCAGTCTTTTTTGTATGCCCGATTTTGGGAAGCAAGAAAAGTTTTTTCTCCGATTTGATTAATAGGCTGTTAAGAGAGCTGCATTTTTGTAATAAATTATCTGTTCCTTTTTAAAATAATATTACATTTGTGTGCAGAATAATCTACTTGTCGAATTAAAGAATCAATGTTGTGCTGTTTAATTCCTTAGAATTCATTTTGTTTTTTCCGATTGTATGCTTGGTTTATTACCTGTTGCCGGGTATTAAAGGACGTACGATATTTTTGCTTCTGGCCAGTTACTATTTTTATATGTGTTGGGAGCCCGTATATGCGTTGTTGCTGTTGACAAGTACATCGATTACCTATATTTCGGCCTTGTGCATGGACCGTTTTCGGTCTCGTCGAAGGCGTAAGATTTCATTATTCTCGGGGATATTTATCAATTTGGGTATTTTGTTTTTCTATAAGTACTATGAATTTGCGGGTTCGTTGATTACCGATTTTTTCTCTCTCCTAAATATAGGAATCGAGATACCTCGATGGAACGTGCTATTGCCGGTGGGAATTTCGTTTTATATATTTCAAGCTGTCGGTTATGCGGTTGATGTGTACAGAGGAACGATAAAGGCAGAAAAAAATTTTGTAGTATATGCCCTGTTTATTTCTTTTTTTCCGCAGTTGGTCGCCGGTCCTATCGAACGAGCTAAAAATATGCTTCCTCAGTTTAGAGAAAAACATAAGTTTTCGTATGAGAATTTTGATACAGGACTTAGGTTGATGATATGGGGCTTTTTCATGAAATTGTGTGTAGCAGACCGAGTTTCTACTTATGTCGATGCCGTGTACAATAATTATATGGAACATTCGGGAGTCAGTTTGTTGCTGGCGACCTTTTTCTTTACCTTCCAGATTTATTGTGATTTTGCCGGGTATTCTTTGATTGCCATAGGTTCTTCGAAAATGATGGGCTTTACTTTAATGGAGAATTTTCATCGTCCCTATTTTGCGAAAAGTATCAAGGAATTTTGGCGGCGTTGGCACATTTCGTTGTCGACATGGTTCAAAGATTATTTATATATTCCGTTGGGAGGGAATAGAGTGGGGCATTACAGACATTTGTGGAATTTGTTTGTAACCTTCTTGGTGAGTGGAATTTGGCATGGAGCGAATCTTACATTTGTTTTGTGGGGTAGTTTGCATGGGCTGTACCAGATTGTCGGGATTGAAAAAAACAGATTGCTCCCGAAGATAAATGTCTCCAAAAGATTGCATGCGGTTTTTAATTGTTTGGTAACTTTTGTATTGGTTATGTTTGCTTGGATTTTTTTCAGGGCGAATGATCTTCATTCGGCATTCAGTATCATTGCAAAAATTTTTACCGACCGAGGTCCGTTATTTACGGGGGAAGGAATACCTTCGTTGCTGTTAGGATTTATGTGTATAGGTATTTTGATGTTGAAAGAGATAAAAGATGAGATGTCTATAAAAGTTCACGCTTTAAATGCTGAGAACTATTGGGTGAGAATCATATCTATATCTCTCTTTATTGCGTTTATTATATTGACGGCTTCATTCAACGGTGGAGCGTTTATCTATTTTCAATTTTAGATGACCGATTATGAACCGAAGTATATTTAAGTTGGTGAAAACATGTGTGTCGATTATTGTAATCGTACTTGTTTTCGATGTTATATTCGGGCAAGTCATGTCATTTTATTCTAAAAGGTATGGGCTTCCGGGAGATTATGCAAAGATAGAGTATCTGTTTCATCAGGCAAATGAAGATGTGGTGATTATCGGGTCTTCTGTCGCGATTAATAGTTTTATGCCGGATATTATGATGGATAGTTTGGGAATTTCTGTTTTTAATGGGGGGTGCAATGCTCAAAACATAATATTTTTCAGATGTATGATAGACGGGCTGCTTGAACACCATCGACCACGGGGAGTTATTTTAGCTTTGCAGCCCGATGATTTATCGGACGATCATATCGGTAGAATTGAGTTGCTAAATCCTTATTACGGGAGAAATCCGGTTATAGATTCTGCGTTGGTCTTGCAAAACGATGGAAAAGGCTCTGCTTTTCTTCGATCTAATTTGTATAAATATAATACCGTGTGGTTCCGTATTTTCTTACAATCTTTTTTGCCGAGAGAAGAAATGGCAAATCATGGATTTGTAGCGAAACATAAACCCAATAATTTGCCTATCTTTGAAAATTATGGAGACGAACCTGATGATGATTTTATTTACTCGGTAAAATTAGAATATTTGAAAGCGATTATAACGCAGCTACAATCGAACAATGTAGAATTGGTGGTCGTTTTTCCTCCATATTATCGTAAATTGAGGCACGAGGGGAATCCCTATTCGAAAAGGGTTATTACAGAGTTGTGCCGAGAGAATGGAATTCGGGTGATAGATGATAATCAAATGGAGTATTTTTTTGATAGACCGGAGCTGTTTTATGATAACATGCATTTAAATGGCGATGGCGCTCGGATTTTTACCGATATGTTTATAAATCAAATTTTAAAGAGTGATTTTTACAAAAAAATAAAGAGTAAGAAAAATGAGACTGAATTGGGTGTGTAGAATGGGGAAAATAATGTTGCTTTTGATTTTGAGCTTGGGTGCATGTTCGGAAGAAAAAGAAGGTGAATTGTGTTTCGTGGGCGACTCGTTGGTTGCTGGGTGGGACGTAAAAGATGCTTTTCCCACATGGATTGTACGAAACGATGGTGTAAGTGGCGCGAAGTTGGAGGAGATTGCTACTTGGAATCTGAATTATCAAGACAAAAATGTAGTGATGTTGATAGGAACGAATAATTTGGGAGGGAAACTTTTCAATGATGCTACGAGGCAAGAGTTTATTACCGATTTTGTCGATGAGTATAAGAGAACGATCGAAGGATTGGCTCCACGCCGGGTGTTTGTTATTTCTATTTTACCTAGAAACTTAGAGACCGATAATCCGCATACAAACGATTATATCAAAGAGTTGAACTTTGCGTTGTCTCAAATGGTCGAGACGTTGAATTATGGTGTATTTTTAGATGTGTATGACGATTTTGCCCATGAAGATAAAATGAATATGAACTATTCGTTAGATGGGTTACATTTGAATGATTTGGGGTATAATATTCTCAATGTGAGGTTATCGAAGGAATTATGAAAAAGAGAGTTTTATTGTTGTTTATAGGAGTAATATCTTTTTTGAGTGTATGGTCGCAAAATGACTCGTTGCAATTCAAGTCGATTTTTGTAGGAGTGAGAAATAATAAATATGCGTCGATCGGGTTTCAGGCGAAGAATTGGTCGGTGGGATTGGAAAATACCATATTTATACGCCATCTGAGCGAGCAATATATCCGAGCGAACGGAACTTTCCGCTACTCTACGGGAGTTTGGGGCGTAAAGTTTTCGGCCGAAGCTTTTTTCGGGACCAATTATGCTGGGCGTTTTTATGATAGCGGATTGAAGATCGGCTTGGATAAGAAGATAGGGCGAGTGGAGTTCGGTGCTGGTGTTATGCCAATGTACGATTCTGGTATGGGATATAACACTTGCTATACGGTACATGCTGCTTGTCGTGTGATCCAAGAGGCAGCATTGGTTTTGGATATAACGAATATTCCGGAGTATCGTATGGTCGAACATCGTATTGTTCCGGGCATTCTTTTTCGAGCTCATAAGCTATGGGTTCGTCCTGAGTTGTCCATACCTTTGAATGATAATGTACAGTTTACCAGAGTGCTGATTTCTTTCCGATATGATTTTTTATTGAAATAATGTTACAATTCGACATTGATGTAAAGACAGGTATCCGATTAAGGGAGGTTACGTTGAACGATGCCCCTATGATTTATCGAGCCATTGCCGATCATAGGGATTATCTGAAAACGTGGTTGCCTTTTGTTGCTAATCTTTCGGAACAAGATGAAATGGACTTCTTATCGCAAGTATTGTCTTTCCCGGAGGAAGAAAGAAATTTTACTTTTGTAATAGAATGTCGAGGAGAGTTTTGTGGATTGGTCGGGTTTGTGAATTCCGATTTTGTCAATCATCGTACCGAAATCGGTTATTGGCTGTTGCCCGAATATCAGCGACAAGGAATAATGACCCGAAGTGTTCGGACACTCTGTCGGTGGGCTGTGGAAGCACGTTTGATGCATCGCATTCAAATTCGGTGTGCCGTAGAAAATTATTCGAGTAATGCTATCCCTCGGCGATTGGGATTTCGGTTGGAAGGGACGGAACGAGACGGAGAATTGATGTTCTCTGGCGAATATGTCGATACGAATGTATATAGTATTTTAGACTCGGAAATAATCTCTTGGTCAGGTAAAAATATTTGACTTTAAAGATATATGGTATGAAAGATATTCCCCAATTAAATGAGCATAATAAAGAAGAATATCCGCCCATGCACACGACGGAGCATATTCTTAACCAAACGATGATTCGCCTTTTTGGTTGTGGTCGTGCGGTATCGGCTCATATAGAAAGAAAAAAGAGTAAGCTTGATTTCCGATTCCAACGTGAACCGGAAGAATCTGAAATAAATCAAATAGAACAACAGGTCAACCGAATTATACAAAGTGGTTTACCGATTACGACAGAATATATTACACAAGAAGAAGCGCTGGGACGTTTTGATTTGAGACGATTGCCCGATAATGCTTCGGAAACGGTTCGGGTTGTTAAAGTGGGAGATTACGATGAATGTCTTTGCATTGGTCGTCATGTTGAGAATACATCTGAAATAGGCGTATTTAAGATTATTAGTTATGATTTTAAAGACGGGATATTGCGTTTGCGTTTCAAATTACTTTGATTGTTCTATGCAGAGGTAAAAATATTTTAGCTATAACAATCTGAAAAAGAAAAAGTTTTCATTTCATAGAAAAATAATTCAAAAAAACATTGAGAAAAATTTGGAGCGGAGTAGGAAAATGCATTAACTTTGCAACCGCAAAAGAGGAAACGGGGCACGCTCCGGGGAACTTTTTTGTCAAGTTCATTGAAGGAATTGAAGAAGCAAGTGTAGTACAGTAAAAGAAGAGAGAAAGAAGTCAATTCAGTCAGGTAACGCTTCGAAGGTATAATAAAGAAAAAGAAGAAGATACAACGAAGAGTTTGATCCTGGCTCAGGATGAACGCTAGCGACAGGCCTAACACATGCAAGTCGAGGGGCAGCGGGGAGGTAGCAATACCTTTGCCGGCGACCGGCGCACGGGTGAGTAACACGTATGCAATCCACCTGTAACAGGGGGATAACCCGGAGAAATCCGGACTAATACCCCATAATATGGGCGCTCCGCATGGAGAGTTCATTAAAGAGAGCAATTTTGGTTACAGACGAGCATGCGCTCCATTAGCCAGTTGGCGGGGTAACGGCCCACCAAAGCGACGATGGATAGGGGTTCTGAGAGGAAGGTCCCCCACATTGGAACTGAGACACGGTC
>OMBK01000776.1_pt1 | contig 14332 bp, 12 predicted proteins | sample 1644881 | NCBI WGS metagenome assembly OMBK01 (sample SAMEA103958132, study PRJEB25191) | human gut metagenome | biome: human-associated habitat [ENVO:00009003]; feature: intestine environment [ENVO:2100002]; material: feces | place: Germany | collected 2013/2015
AATGGGCGAAGAATCGAACATTACGCTTCGGGGAGAGAGTTCGTCTGAAATAAAAAGTTTGGATTTGTCGAAGGTAGTCAAAGCTCGTATCGAGGAAATCGTGGCCAATGTCAATGCTCACTTCGAGTATGCGAAATGTGACCGTAAAAGTTTAGGAGCCGGTATGGTGATTGTAGGAGGCGCATCCAAACTGTCCAATCTGGCGGAACTTATCGCAGAGAAGTGCGATATTCGTGTGAGGAAAGGAGCTCTTCGTCAGGATATGTTGTTAGATGTAGCTTCCCAATCGAAGAGTGCCGACTATTTGCAGATTCTGGGGTTGCTTTATTGCGGAAAAGAGAATTGCGTCGAAGTCTTACCTAAGGTTGTCGATGAGCCGGAAGACGAGCCGCATGAAGAAGTAAAGCCGTTGAGCCCAAAGGAGAAAAGGGCGCAAGAGAAGGCACAGGAGAAAGCAGAACAAGAGCGTCGGAAACGGGAAGCCGCAGATGCAAAGCGAGAAGAAAAGGAACGTAAGAAGCGAGAAAAAGAGGAGAAAGTGAAGGGGCCGGGGCTCTTCGGAAAATTGAAAGAGATGGTGAAGAAGGCCGAAAACCTGCTCGATGATGAAAACGATAATTTTTAAATGGAGAACATCATGAACGAATTAGATATAAATAATCCTCAGTTACCCGATTTTATTGTTCCCGGAGCTGATGAAAAAAAACAGGACGAACCGGCAAAGATTAAAGTGATAGGTGTCGGCGGAGGCGGAGGAAATGCCGTGAACCATATGTACCATCAAGGCATAGGTGGTGTCAGTTTTGTTCTTTGTAATACCGATGCGCAAGCGTTGCGAAATTCGCCTGTTCCTGTAAAAGTTCAGTTGGGGGCTAAGGGTGAGGGAGCCGGAAACATTCCGGAGGTCGCTAAGAAATTGGCCGAAGAGAGTGCCGCCGAAGTCGAAGCCCTGTTCGACGATAATACACGCATGGCCTTTATTACGGCCGGAATGGGCGGAGGAACCGGAACGGGAGCCGCTCCCGTGGTTGCCCGTATTGCTAAGGAGAAGGGTGTGCTTACAGTGGGCATCGTGACAATCCCGTTTCTCTTTGAAGGAGAACCGAAAATATTACAGGCTTTCGCTGGTGTGGAGGAAATGCGGAAGCATGTCGATGCTTTGTTGGTGATCAATAACGAGCGATTGTGTAAGATATATCCCGATCTTTCTTGGACGACCGCTTTCGCCAAAGCGGACGATTCGTTGTCGAATGCAGCCCGGAGTATAGCCGAGCTGGTGTCGAAAGATGGAAAAATCAACCTTGATTTCGCCGATGTACGCACGACGCTGAAAGACGGAGGAGCTGCTGTAATCAGTACCGGATCTGGCGAGGGTGAGCATCGCATGAGCCGTGCGATCCAAAATGCACTGACTTCTCCTCTTTTGAAAGAGAGCGATATTTATGGAGCGGAACGAGTACTGTTCAATCTCTATTTTTCACCCGAAGAGGGGGAGGAGCTTCGTATGCAGGAGTCCAAAGAGTTGAGCGAGTTTATGTTGCGTTTCAAGAAGAAAGTAAATGTTATTTGGGGATATACTCACGATTCTTCTTTGGGTAAGGCCGTGAAAATTACCATTTTGGCTACGGGATTCGAGGTATCTGACTTGACGTTCAAAGGAGAATATGGCGGTGATGCCGACGAGCATATCGCTCAATCGCAATATATTGTTTTGAAACCCGATCAACTCGATGATAACGATTTGTTAGAAAAGTTGGATAAGACACCCGCTTATGACCGTCCGAAAGATTTTCGCGATAATTTCGACGGTTCGGAGAAAAAAGAGGAGAGTAACGGTCGTGGCCGTCGTACCATAAGGTTTTAATCGAAAACTATAAAATAGATATAGGATTATGAATTTATTCGATCAGGTCAGCAACGACATTAAAAGTGCCATGCTGGCAAAAGACAAAGTAAGATTGGAAGCCCTGCGGGGAATTAAGAAAGAGTTTTTAGAGGCAAAAACAGCCAAAGGCGCCGACGGAGAATTGACGGACGACATGGCGATGAAGATATTGGCAAAGATGGTGAAGCAGAGGAAGGAAAGCGCTCAGATTTATACCGAGCAGAATCGTCCCGATTTGGCCGAACCGGAATTGGCCGAAGCTGCTGTCATAGAAACCTATTTGCCGAAGCAGATGAACGAGGAAGAGTTGACCGAAGCGTTGAAAGCGATTATCGCTCAGGTAGGAGCTACTACTCCGCAAGAGATGGGAAAGGTGATGGGAGTAGCCACCAAACAGTTGGCAGGACGTGCCGATGGCCGCGCTATTTCTGCGAAAGTAAAAGAACTGTTGGCTTAATACAGAATAAATATTTGAATTGAACTATGCTTACACTAAGTGTTATTAAGGAGAATCCCGAAGAGGTGATTCGTCGTTTGGCAATTAAACATTTCGATGGCAAAGAAGCTATAAACCGGGTTCTTGAATTGGATAAAATACGTCGGGCATCTCAGGCCGAGTTGGACGGGAAGTTGGCCGAATTGAAAGTTTTGGCGGCTCAGACCGGACAACTTATGAAAGCCGGTAAAAAAGAGGAAGCCGAAGCTGTGAAAATGAAGACAGCAACCATTAAAGAGTCTACCAAAGAGTTGGAAGAGTCGATGGTGTCGGCAGAAAAGGAGATTACCGATATTTTATTGACTGTTCCCAATTTGCCGTATGCCGGAGTACCCGAAGGTCGTACTGCCGAAGACAATATTGTGGAAAAGACTGGCGGAGTGATTCCCGAACTTCCCGCCGATGCGCTTCCGCACTGGGATTTGGCCAAGAAATACGATTTAATCGATTTCGAGTTGGGTGTGAAGATTACCGGTGCAGGATTCCCTGTGTATAAAGGCAAAGGCGCTCGGTTGCAACGGGCTTTGATTTCGTTCTTTTTGGATGCCGCTCGCGAGGCCGGTTACCTCGAAATACAACCTCCTTATGTCGTGAATGCCGCTTCCGGTTACGGCACAGGGCAATTACCCGACAAAGAGGGTCAAATGTATCATTGCAACGAAGACGATTTGTATCTTATTCCCACAGCCGAAGTTCCGGTGACGAACCTCTACCGTGACGTGATTTTCAATGAATCGGATCTACCGATTAAGAATACGGCTTATTCGGCTTGCTTCCGTCGTGAAGCTGGTTCGTACGGGAAAGACGTGAGGGGATTGAATCGTCTGCATCAGTTCGATAAAGTGGAGATCGTGCAGATACAACACCCCGACCATTCGTATGAAGCTTTGGAAGAGATGAAAGCTCATGTACAGAGTCTGGTGGAACGTCTCGAATTACCGTGGCATATTTTGCGTTTGTGTGGCGGCGATATGAGTTTTACCTCGGCCATAACATTCGATTTCGAAGTATATTCTGCCGCACAGAAACGTTGGTTGGAAGTCAGCTCGGTATCCAATTTCGAAAGCTATCAGGCCAATCGGTTGAAATGCCGTTATCGTGGAGCCGATAAGAAAACGCATTTGTGCCATACGTTGAACGGTAGCGCTTTGGCATTGCCCCGTATCATGGCAGCCTTGTTGGAGAATAACCAGACCCCCGAAGGTATAAAGATACCCAAAGTGTTGGTTCCTTATTGCGGGTTCGATATTATCGATTAAGGATTGAATTAAATCGTATATAAAACGGGGCAGTATGATTTTTTTCATACCGCCCCGTTTTATTGAATCCGGAAAATAACAGGGTTCTTTTGTTGGTATCCCATTTGATGATGGCATTGGCATAGACGTGAGTATGCAGCCAGCGTTCTGCCCGTGCGATAAGGTCGAATATGGGAGCATTGGCTGCGTTGGGGGCTAGTTTGGTCTTGCATTTTTTTTGTTTAATCCATAGTATGGCATTACGGCTGTCGGAATAGATGGGTATATTGGAGTCTCGCTGTTGCAAGTAGGCCAACCCATGAACGAGGGCGAGGAACTCTCCTATGTTGTTTGTACCTTGCTCCAAAGGGCCTACATGAAACAGCTCGATTCCCGATTTCGTGTCTACTCCCCGGTATTCCATTTTTCCGGGGTTTCCGCTACAAGCCGCATCGACCGATAGACTGTCGGCGATAACCGAAGGAGGTAAGATGGGAGCAGACAGTTTGTCACGGGAGTGTTCGCCTATTTTACGCATGACATCGAAATAATCGTCGGGGGCATTACGGAAGGCTTCGGTAGCGGCTTCCAGACTGTCGAAACTTTTGTATTTCGCTCCTTTGAAATTGTCGACTTGTTCTTTGCATTCCTCCCAAGAATCGAAAATTCCACGGGCACGCCCTTCCCATACGACATAATATTTGTATTTGGCCATGATTCGGTTATCGTTATAAATGACGGGTACAAAAATATAAAAATTGTCGTATCTTTACGCACGTTAGCGGAGATAAGCCGGTGCGATGTTTCTTTTATATTGCCGATGAGCCGATTCTCCGTGGCATAATCGAATAGCGATGAGAAGAATTGGTATATACGGAATTTTATCGGTAGTCTTGTTTGGCCTGATCGGGTGTGCTCCCGGCAAGAGCGACAAGGAGGAAAGTGTGCGTTTATATAAAGAAGCGATAGTTTTGCTGGGGAGCGATTCCGTGACTATCGATGATTGTCTGGCAGCCCAGAGATTATTGGAGCAGGCTCTTGATGCCGACAGTGAAAATATAGATGTATATTTCGGGAAGGTGTTGAACGAGTTGAATTTGTGGCGTCCGGACAGTGCTTACCGGACAGCTTCGGCCGCTATCGAAAAAATAGGAGAAACGGGGAAAAACCGTATGAAAGCTTATTTTTATACGGTAAAAGGGTTTATCGCTTATGACCGGGGTGACGAGGCAGATGCCGAGAAACAACTGTCGGAGGCCTTGTCTTTGTATGAGAGTTATTTAACGGAGGATCCGGCGAATATAGACTATCTGTTGAACAAATCGGTCTTGCTATCGGGATTGGAGGGGAAACAAACGGCTTTGGACTTTATTGCAAAGTCGCCTTTGAAAGAAGCAGATAAACAGGCGTTGATTCACTCTTTGTCGGAGTTTGAATTTCGACAGTTCGGAGAGACTTGGAGAGCGAAGCATGATGCTCTGGTCGCTAACGGACAGACAGAGACAAATACGATATCGAATACTTTTAAGAAATGAAGCCTTTGTTTTTGGTTGGATACATGGCGGCAGGCAAGACGACATTGGGACGCCGGGCGGCTCAGCTTTTGAATGTCGAGTTTATCGACCTCGATGCTTATATCGAATCTAGATACAGGAAACGGATATCCGATTTGTTTGCCGAACGGGGAGAAGAGGGTTTCAGGGATATAGAGCGTCGTATGTTGCATGAGGTAGCGGAGTTTGACAATGTGTTGGTCGCTACGGGCGGAGGTACACCCTGTTTTTTCGATAACATGGAGTACATGCGTCACCGGGGAGTCACGATTTATTTGGCCGCTTCTGTACAGACGTTGTGCAGACGCTTGTCACATGCAAAAGTAAAACGCCCGTTGGTGGCGGGTAAAACGCCGGAGGAACTGTATGAGTACATTACCGAGATGTTGAATCGTCGCGAGTCTTATTACCGGCAAGCCGATTATCGTTTCGATGCCGACGGGTATGAATCGCTCGATTCGGTCGACGAGGCTGTGCATCGGCTGGCTGTCTTGATGCAAAATCCTGCTTATGGAGATGGAGCCGATGAAATATAAATATATAATTCTGGTTTTTACCGAAGTATATTTGTAAATTCGTCTTTATAAATTTAAACTTCGTGGTTATGGCTGGAAGCTTTGCTTGTAAATCGAATGCAGGGGTCGCACCCCAAGAACAATTGTTGGGAACGATGGCCGGTAACAGACGTTTGTCCATAGGGCTACCGGCGGAACATAACGGAGGAGAAAAACGATTCCCTCTGACGCCCGAGGGGGTTGCCTTGTTGACCAAAGAGGGGTATCGCGTTTTTGTGGAAAGTGGAGCCGGTGAGGGTATCAAGTATTCCGATTTACATTATACCGAGGCTGGGGCACAAGCGACAACAGCCTCAGAAGTTTTCAGATGCGATGTCGTTCTTAAAATTACTCCGTTGAATGAACAGGAGGCTGCTATGATACGTCCGGGGGTGTTTCTGCTCACGTTGTTGCAGCCTCAATATCAATCGGCTTCGGTCGTGCGCATATTGATGCAAAAGAAAGTTACGGCAGTTGCGATAGATTTGATAACCGATGAGCGAGGCCGTTATCTTTTTGCCGATATATTGGACGAAATTGACGGTCGTGCAGCCATTGTGTTGGCTTCGGAATTGTTGAGTAACCGGAGTGGAGGAAAGGGTGTTCTGTTGGGGGGTATCCCGGGGGTCGCCTCTTCGGAGGTTTTGATTATAGGAGGAGGCCTTGCAGGCCGTGCGGCGGCTCGTGCCGCTTGTGGATTGGGTGCTTTGGTGAGGGTATTCGATAATGATTTTTATCGTTTAAAAGCTACTCAGTTGGAAGTGAGTCCTTCCATCTTTACTTCCAATATGCACCCTCATGTCTTGGAAAACGCCATGCGCTCGGCCGATGTGGTTATTGGCACGGAAGTGCCGGAGGGAGGCCGTTTAGGAGTAAGCTATATCGAGATGATGAAACGAGGGGCATTGTTGTTCGATTTGTGTATGGATAAAGGAGGCTGTTTCGAAACGTCGAGTTGTAGCGAGGCTCCTTGTAATAAAGTGTATGAGCAATGCGGCGTTTTGCATTATTGCTTGTCGAGCGTTGGATCTGCCGTTGCCCGAACGGCCTCGATGGCGTTGAGTAATTTATTAGTTCCGGTATTGATCGATTTGAATGACCCTGCCATGCTCTATGGCCATATAAAGTCGGACGAAAGACTTCGGAATGCCGTGTATTTGTTCGGTGGAAAGTTGACTTATAAGGAGTTGAGCATACGATTGGGATTGCCTTATTATGATATGGCTCTTTTTATGTCGATGTTTTGAAAAGATCTTTGTTTTTATCGGAACAGCTTTTAAAATGATGAATAGATAGGGAGCTTACATATTTCTATGAAAATATTTCAAATGCTTACAAAAAAACACTATCTTTGCTAAAATAGTAATATTGGAATTGAAATATATCATGTTGGATTAAAATTGTAATATAAATATGACGGAAAAAACAAAAGTGAAAGTATTGGAAGAAGTCGTGGTACGATTTTCCGGCGATTCCGGTGACGGAATGCAATTGGCCGGGAATATCTTTTCCAATGTTTCGGCCGGTATCGGTGATGAAATTTCTACATTCCCCGATTATCCGGCAGAGATACGTGCTCCGCAAGGAACGTTAGGGGGAGTGTCTGGTTTTCAAGTTCATATAGGGAAAGGCGTTCACACTCCGGGAGACTTGGCCGATGTATTGGTTGCCATGAATCCGGCAGCTTTAAAAACAAATGCTCGCTATGTGAAAAAAGGCGGTGTGGTGATTATCGACTCGGATAGCTTTCGGGCCAGCGATTTGGAGAAAGCGGCGTTTACGACGGACGATCCCATTCAAGAGGCGGGCCTTTCTCATGCACAAATCGTTCCGGTAGCGATTACCCAAATGGTGAAAGATTCATTGGCCGATTCGGGCTTGGATAATAAATCGATTGTCCGGTGTAAAAATATGTTTGCCTTAGGGCTTGTCTGTTGGTTGTTCGACCGTCCTTTGGAACAAGCTCAACATTTATTGAAAAATAAATTTGCCAAGAAACCGGCTATTTACGAGGCTAATGCCAAAGTTATGCGCGACGGGTATAATTATGGGAACAACATACATGCTTCGGTCTCGACTTATCGAGTGGAGTCTGCACAAGTGAAACCCGGTATTTATACCGATGTGAACGGAAATACGGCTACGGCATGGGGTTTGATAGCCGCATCTGAAAAGTCGGGATTGCCTTTGTTCTTAGGAAGTTATCCCATTACCCCGGCCACAGATATTTTGCATGAGTTGGCCAAGCGGAAAGATTTAGGAGTAAAGGCCATTCAAGTGGAGGACGAGATAGCCGGTGTTTGTACGGCTATCGGGGCTTCGTTCGCCGGAAATTTGGCGGTGACTTCCACGTCGGGGCCCGGTTTGGCATTGAAGAGCGAGGGTATAGGTTTGGCCGTTATGGCGGAGTTACCTTTGGTCATTATCGATGTTCAGCGAGGTGGACCGTCCACGGGATTGCCGACGAAAACCGAGCAGACCGATTTGTTGCAGGCTTTATACGGCCGGAATGGCGAGAGTCCGGTGGTAGTGGTGGCAGCCTCTACACCGACCGATTGTTTCGATATGGCATTTCAAGCGGCTAAAATCGCTTTGGAGCACATGACTCCCGTTATCTTGTTGACCGACGGATTTATTGGAAATGGCTCTTCGGCATGGCGTATTCCGGAAATCGATGAATATCCCGAGATAAAGCCCAATTATGTCATGCCGGAACAACAAGGTACGTGGAAACCATACGACCGTAACGAAAAATCCGTACGTTATTGGGCGAAACCCGGAACAGAGGGATTCATGCACCGGCTCGGAGGATTGGAAAAGGATTATAAGACTAGCGCAATTTCTACTGACCCCATCAACCATGAAAAGATGGTTCGTGCCCGGCAGCAGAAAATCGACGGTATAGCCACCGATATTCCTTTGTTGAAAGTGTCGGGCGATTCTTCTGCCGATTTATTGGTTGTCGGTTGGGGCGGAACCTACGGACATTTGTATTCTGCCGTGGAAGCTATGAATGCAGAAGGGAAACCTGTGGCTTTCGCTCATTTCAATTATATCAATCCGTTGCCCGCGAATACCGAGGAGATATTACGGCGATATAAAAAAGTGGTCGTTTGCGAGCTGAATAACGGGCAGTTTGCATCGTATTTGTCAGGGAAAGTTCCGGGTGTGAATTTCTTGCGATATAATAAAATTCAGGCACAGCCGTTCATGGTGAGTGAGTTGATGGCGCATTTTTCAAAGCTTTTGGAGGAATAGGATATGGAAGAACAAAAGGAATATACGGCAAAGGATTTTAAAAGCGACCAGTATGTACGTTGGTGTCCGGGTTGTGGAGACCATTCTATCGTGGCTGTGTTGCAGAGAGCTATGGCGACACTGGGAGTGCCTCCCCACGAAACGGTGGTGATTTCGGGTATCGGGTGTTCGTCGCGTTTGCCTTATTATATGAATGCCTACGGTTTTCATACGATTCATGGTCGTGCCGCAGCTGTGGCTACCGGGGTGAAGACGGCCAATCCCGATCTGACGGTATGGCAGATTTCGGGAGATGGCGACTGTCTGGCTATCGGTGGGAACCATTTTATTCATTCGGTACGTCGAAATGTGGATATCAATGTGGTCTTGATGAATAATAAGATATACGGTTTGACGAAAGGCCAATATTCCCCGACGAGCGATCGAGGTTTCGTTACTAAATCGTCTCCTTATGGAACGGTGGAAGATCCTTTCATTCCGGCAGAACTCGTTTTCGGGGCGAGAGGAACATTCTTCGCTCGTTCGCTCGATGTGGAGATGTCTGTTTCGCAAGAAGTATTGGTAGAAGCAGCCCGCCATAAAGGAACATCGGTGGTGGAGCTGTTGCAGAATTGTGTGATTTTCAATAATAATATTCACAGTTATGTGGCTGATAAAGAGTTTCGTGCCGACCGGACTGTTCATTTGCGTCATGGTGAAAAGATGATTTTCGGGAAAGGCAATAATCGAGGCCTCGTGTTGGACGGTTACAAATTAAAGGCTGTGACTATCGGGGAGAACGGTGTGACTCTCGATGATATTTTAGTACATGATGCCAAGTCTCCCGATAATTTCTTACATCAAAGTCTTGCGATGATGGACGGACATGAACTGCCTTTGGCGATAGGTGTGATTCGTAATGTGGAGGCCCCCGTATATGACGAAGAGGTGGATAGACAAGTAAAAGAGGTAACCTCGAAAGTACCTTATTCCTCCTTGCGTGAATTTTTGTTGACCGGGGAGACTTGGGAAGTGAAATAATGTATTTTCTCCAAAAGGGTAATAGCACCCGAAAGACTGTCTGTATAGCCTTTCGGGTGCTATTGTTATATGTTTGAGAGACAATTCTTTTTAAGAAATTCAGAGCTTGACTGCCTTGAAAAATTTTCTTAGATTTGTGTGGATAAATTGTGAAATAAGGGAATATGGATTGATTCATGATTGTTATTCCTGTCAAGAAAAGATATAGGTATATTAAAAAATTGGTTGAATGGTTGTAACGTTAGTAATTTTAGCTTTATCGGCGGTGTTGTTCGTGAGTGGTAAAATTCGCTCTGATGTGGTAGCCTTGTGCGCTTTGGTTTTATTGCTGCTTTTCCACATTCTTACTCCCGATGAGGCGTTGTCTGGATTCTCCAATTCGGTCGTGATTATGATGATCGGTCTTTTCGTGGTAGGTGGTGCGATATTCCAAACCGGGTTGGCGAAGATGATAAGCGGAAAGATATTGCAGTTGGCAGGAAAGAGCGAGACAAGACTTTTTATTTTGGTCATGCTGGTTACTTCGGCTATCGGAGCTTTTGTGAGTAATACGGGTACGGTAGCCTTGATGCTGCCTATTGTCGTGAGTCTGGCTGCCAACGCTCATATAAATTCAAGTCGCTTGCTTATGCCTTTGGCTTTTGCCAGCAGTATGGGAGGTATGATGACGTTGATAGGTACTCCGCCGAACCTTGTCATACAGAATGCCTTGACCAATGCCGGTTTTGAACCGCTTACTTTCTTTTCTTTCTTGCCGGTCGGTTTGATTTGTGTTTTTGTAGGAATGGTCGTATTGATGCCTTTGAGTAAAATTTTCTTGACCAAACGGGGAACCGAAAAGTCTGATGGTAAAAACAAGAATAAATCTCTGAACGAGTTGGCAAGGGAATATCAGCTTTCCGAAAATTTGTTTCGGATACAAATCCCCGAAAAATCGATAGTTGCCGGTAAAACGATTGTCGAGTTGAATATTCGCCAACAATATCATTTGAATATATTGGAGGTACGGCGCACTGTTTCGTCGCAGTCCCGGTTGTTGAAAACGGTCAATCAGAAATTGGCCGATCCGGGTACTGTATTACGTTCCGGCGATGTGTTGTATGTGAATGGCGATTTCGAAAAAGTGAGGGAGTTTGTTTCTCGATTTTCTTTGGTATTATTGGATGCCCATACTATCGAAGACGGTAAGGGAAACTTGACTTCCGATTTGGCTTTTTATGATATAGGTATCGCCGAGATTGTCTTGATGCCCTCGTCACGTTTGTTGAAACAGACGGTCGGAGATTCGGGATTTCGGGAAAAATTCAATGTCAATGTATTGGGCATAAGGAGAAAGAACGATTATATATTGCATGATTTGAAAGATGTGAAGATGTTGTCGGGCGATGTTTTGCTCGTGCAAGGTACATGGAAGGATATAGCTCGGTTGAGTTCGGAGGATTCCGATTGGGTGGTACTCGGCCAGCCGTTGAGCGAAGCCGCGAAAGTTACTCTCGATTATAAAGCACCGATTGCTGCTGCGATTATGCTTTTAATGATTCTTATGATGGTGTTCGATTCTATACCAGTGGCTCCGGTTACGGCTGTGATGATTGCTGCGATACTTATGGTATTGACTGGTTGTTTCAGGAATGTGGAGGCAGCCTATAAAACAATTAACTGGGAGAGTGTCGTTCTTATCGCCGCCATGCTTCCCATGTCGTTGGCTTTGGAAAAGACAGGGGCATCGGAATATATATCGAATAGTTTGGTTAGCGGTTTGGGCGGTTATGGGCCTTTGGCTTTAATGGCTGGTATCTATTTTACGACTTCATTGATGACGATGTTCATCAGTAACACGGCAACAGCCGTTTTATTGGCTCCTATCGCCATGCAATCCGCATTACAGATCGGAGTGAGTCCTTATCCGTTTTTATTCGCTGTTGCCGTGGGGGCGAGCATGTGTTTCGCTTCTCCGTTTTCTACGCCACCCAATGCGCTGGTTATGCCTGCCGGTCAGTATACTTTCATGGATTATGTAAAGGTGGGTTTGCCTTTACAGATTATTATGGGGATAGTTATGATTTTTATTTTACCTTTGTTGTTCCCATTTTAAAGAAGAATTTATGTCCCGAAAAAAGTGTCTTGCTGTATTTGCCAGTGGAACCGGCAGTAATTTCGAAGCGATTGTGACTGCTTGCGAGCAGGGTAAGATTCCGGCCGAAACAGTGGCTTTGGTTTGCGATAAACCTTCGGCTCGTGTCGTAGAACGAGCTTCACGTCATGGTGTGAAGTCTTTCACTTTCGACCCTAAGTCTTTTGCTTCTAAGGTCGAAATGGAGACCGTCATTGCCGATTTTCTCGATGAGAACGGGGTGGATTTGGTTTGTTTGGCCGGGTATATGCGGATTATTTCGGATACATTGTTATCGCGTTACGACGGTAAGATTATTAATATACACCCTTCTTTGCTCCCCGCTTTTCCCGGAGCTCGTGCCGTAGAACAAGCTATGGAGTACGGGGTGAAAGTGTTCGGAGTAACTATTCATTATGTGGACCGTACGGTAGATGGCGGACGGATTATCGCCCAACGGGCTGTCCCATACGAAGGAAACGATATCGATGAGTTATTCGGACTCATTCATGCGGTCGAACATGAACTTTACCCGGAGACGATCGCTCGGTTGTTGTCTGTTTAATGTTTGTAACGAGTCTATGTTCAGTAGAAAATTCATGGGGATAGACTTGAATGTTAATGAATGAGAGGGGCTTATTTCGCTAACTATGAGGAGAAACGTTTTCGGTTAGGTTGAACTTGTTCGGCTTTTGGAGAGGGTAGTTTACTATTGACCTTCTCTATTGCCGTGCCCCGTAGCCTTATGGGGTGTGGCATTAGCCATATAGGTGAGGTGTCACGAAGTGACGGAGGAGTTGGAAACAGCATTTCATCAGTTGGTTTATGTTGGGCCTTTAACCCCCTCGCCCTATGGGCACTCCCCCTATATTCCCTTACGGGAACACAGGGGGAGAGGTTGAGATGTATTCCTTTTTCGCCCTTGCTTCGATTTTATAAGCTACACAGAGAGAAAGGGGTGAAAGTGTCGTTTTGAACAGCTTTTTACCCTTTCGGAACTTTGTGGGTATTCTCCCTTCTCCCCAGCCATGTTTCGTAGCATTACGGGGTGTTCTGTGAAACAGTAGAGACACTGAACAATCCATTGATTATCGATTGAGCCCAAATCTATATAAACAAAGAGCCGCTATAAATTTTATAGCGGCTCTTTGTCGTATGGGCTTTTTATTTATGAACTTCTACCCGTTGTGTCGAGGGTTTAGTTGCATTGCGCTCCTCTGTGGCTTTTACGACGGCTTCGGCAAGTTGCTTGAAAGCTAATCCGGTAATGGTATCGTCGAGTGCCACGGGGTGTCCCGCATCACCGCTTTCGCAGATACTTTGTACAATAGGTATTTGTCCCAAAAGAGGAACTCCGGTTTCTTGGGCCAGTCGTTTCCCTCCGTCTTTACCGAACAGGTAGTATTTGTTTTCCGGGAGTTCGGCAGGAGTGAACCAACTCATGTTCTCGACCAATCCCAGTATAGGGACGTTTACCTTATCCCCGGTAAACATACTGATACCTTTGCGGGCATCGGCCAAAGCAACCTCTTGCGGAGTGGTTACTACAATTGCTCCGGTGATAGCGAGTGTCTGTACCAAAGTGAGGTGTATATCGCTGGTTCCCGGTGGCAAATCGAGCACAAAATAATCAAGTTCGCCCCATGCGGCATCGGTGATGAGTTGTTTCAAAGCATTACTTGCCATTCCTCCCCGCCAGAGTACGGCATCGTTTTTACGAACAAAAAAACCGATGGAAAGAATCTTCACGCCGTATCGCTCGACCGGGAGAATGAGATCGCGTCCTCCGATATTCTCGGTATAGACTTCGGTGTCTTCGATATTGAACATCGTGGGAGCCGAAGGGCCGAATATGTCGGCATCCAGCAGCCCGACTTTATACCCTTGACGGGCCAACGCCACAGCTAAATTGGAGGCTATGGTAGATTTACCAACGCCGCCTTTTCCGCTGACGATGCCAATCACATGTTTTACGTTGGACTGGCTGTTCATCTCTTCCAGCATACTCTTGGGCTGTTTGCTTGGACATCCTTCACAGCTTTCTTTGCTGCAGGATGTGTTGCTACATTCTTTTGCCATTGTCTTTCCTCTTTTCTCTTTTTATTTCATAAAGCGATCGATTGCTTTGTTCAGTTCTTCCAGTGCTTCCATATCCCCATCCTTAACTGCATCCACAATACAATGCTGTATGTGATCCTGTAAAATCACTTTTCCG
>OMBK01000789.1_pt1 | contig 14148 bp, 9 predicted proteins | sample 1644881 | NCBI WGS metagenome assembly OMBK01 (sample SAMEA103958132, study PRJEB25191) | human gut metagenome | biome: human-associated habitat [ENVO:00009003]; feature: intestine environment [ENVO:2100002]; material: feces | place: Germany | collected 2013/2015
AGCCTTATAGCTTGCAGCCTCATTCTCTTTTTTAGTAGCCAACAATTTGTCTACCTGTGCCTGAATTGTTTCGTCTTCTATCTTCTCGAACAGCAATTCAGCCTTATTCAGTTGATGACCTTCTGCCAACAGGTCGGTACGTCCCAACTGCTCCCATTCAAAGGTATCCATATTCAACATCTTACGAAGTTTTTCGCTGCTGAACGGCAGGAACGGTTCGAATGCAATGGCCAGATTAGCTACCAGTTGCAATGCTATATTCAGGATAGTGGCCACGCGCGGCATATCGGTCTTGGCAAGTTTCCACGGTTCGGTGTCTGCCAGATATTTGTTACCGATACGTGCCAGATTCATTGCTTCTTTCTGAGCATCGCGGAACTTGAAGACATTCAGCAGTTTTTCTACTTCCGCTTTTACATCTGCAAATTCCTTCAGTGTATCCTTGTCATATTCTGTCAACTCTCCGCAGGCGGGAACGCATCCGTTAAAGTATTTCTGAGTCAGCACCAAAGCACGGTTCACAAAGTTGCCGTACACGGCTACCAACTCATTGTTGTTGCGTGCCTGAAAGTCTTTCCATGTGAAGTCATTGTCCTTCGTTTCGGGAGCATTGGCAGTCAGTACATAGCGAAGCACATCCTGCTTTCCGGGGAAGTCCTGTAAATATTCGTGCAGCCATACAGCCCAATTGCGGGATGTGGAAATCTTATCTCCTTCCAAGTTCAGGAATTCGTTGCTTGGCACATTATCGGGCAAAATGTAACTGCCTTCCGCTTTCAGCATAGCCGGAAATACGATGCAATGGAACACGATATTGTCTTTTCCGATGAAATGAATCAGACGTGTTTCGGGGTCTTTCCACCATGTTTCCCAACTGTCGGGCAGTAATTCTTTGGTATTTGAAATGTACCCGATAGGAGCGTCAAACCATACATAAAGCACTTTCCCTTCCGCTCCTTCCACGGGAACGGGGATACCCCAATCCAGGTCACGGCTTACGGCACGCGGCTGCAAGCCCATGTCCAGCCAGCTCTTGCACTGTCCGTACACGTTGGGACGCCATTCTTTGTGGTCTTCCAGAATCCATTTGCGCAACCAGCCTTCGTGCTTGTCCAACGGCAAATACCAATGTTTGGTTTCACGCATCACGGGCTTACTGCCACTGATGGCACTTTTCGGATTAATCAAATCGGTAGGTGATAATGAAGTACCACACTTTTCGCATTGGTCACCGTATGCACCTTCTGCGTGACAATGGGGACATTCACCTGTGATATATCGGTCGGCCAGAAACTGGTGAGCCTCTTCATCATAATATTGTTCAGATGTCTTTTCGATGAATTCTCCTTTGTCATACAGCGTTTTGAAAAACTCGGAAGCCAGTTCGTGATGTGTCTTTGATGAAGTACGGGAGTAAACATCGAAAGAAATTCCGAATTCTTTAAAAGAGTCTTTAATCAGTGTATGATAGCGGTCGACCACATCCTGAGGGGTAATTCCTTCTTTTTTGGCACGGATGGTGATGGGCACCCCATGTTCATCTGAACCTCCGATGAACAGTACGTCTTCTTTTTTCAGGCGAAGATAGCGTACATAGATATCTGCAGGAACATATACACCTGCCAAATGGCCAATGTGCACCGGACCGTTGGCATAAGGCAGTGCCGAGGTGACGGTGGTTCTTTTGAATTTCTTTTCCATATTATGTATGTGCTTTTTGTTATTTCTGATAGTAAGGTGCAAAGGTAATGATTTTTAGTGAAGTAAATGGAATATGAGGCTATTTCTTTCTGTATTTTTGGTTGGGATGTCCGGGGATTTCGGGATATCCGTAACTTTCCTTTTCATCGTTTTGATTTTATTGTTTATTCTTTCCGGTTTTACCGTTGATATGTGGCAGTCACACCAAGCTAATATTCGAACTGGCTACAATGCCTTATCATATAATGAGTGAATCCACAAAAAAACAACTGTTTTTTTCGTGCTACAAGCGGAAATCCGCTTTTTCTTTTCTCCTTTCATTAGCGGTTGAAACGCCCTGTTGATGGGGGATCCGGTAGTGAATGGGCATCTTGTCACCACCCTTTCAGCCTCCTTTCATTCGTAAAACTTCTTCCTGTGAGACAAATGCTGAAGGTAGATTTTGAAGGGAGTTGAAGAGTACAGCTGAAACGAGGATGAGGGGATGTCCTGTCATTTTTAATAGATTGATTATCTGAATGTTTTGGTTAAAATGTAAGGATGAAGGGAAAAGAAGGTATGACCGGCCTAATGAGGGGATGATCCTTTTGCCCCCACATGAAAATCATGCCGGCATTTTTGAAAACCTCAAAATGTGTACGTACGCATCGGGCTACACGTACGTACGCATCGGGCCACAGGTACGTACGCATCAGGCTACACGTACGTACGCATGAGCCTATACGTATATATGTCATTGTGTCAGGCTGTTCCGAATGAATATAAAGTAGAGCGTTTCTGGTGTTTACCTCATAAAAGGATGTTTAAAGGGTTTGTATTTCCACGAAATATAACGGTTGACAAAATTTCGTTAGCGGCAAAAAGATCAAGATGTTTTTAAAAAAGTTCGTTGTCTTTTTAAAAAAGCTCCTTTTCTTTTTTTAAAAGGTCGTTATTTTTTTGAGAAAGCTCTTGCTCTTTTTAGAAGATGTCCTCGTCTTTTTGAAGGTGTGTCTGGGGCATTAGAACATAAACCGGCCAAAAGTGACGAAGAACTTAAAATGTATTCTCCAACGCATTTTTCTCGTTTAAATAATCTTTTACTTTATAGATATTCATTTCTCCGGTGTTGAATACGATTTGACAGATGGCTGCACTCCCCAGCAGGTAAGGTTGCAGGCTTTCGGGGGCACAAAAATTATCGATGTATGGGCCGAAGATCGCTTTGTCGTGCGTCTCCATTTTCTTTTTGTCGCCATGATAGCGAATATATGTGTGTATGTAAGGGCCGGCTAAAGAGAATTTGATTAGTTCGGGATTGATTGCCGCCGTTTTGTTGAATATGCTGTCGATATGGTATCTTATGGCAATACTGTCCAGACTCTTGATGTGTGGCTCAATGAGGGTATTGTTGATTTCCGCAATAACAGATTCCAATGTCTTTTCTTGGCTTATATATTCCCGAAACTTTCTATTTATCGGCAGGGTATATTGCTCAAACAGTGGAATGCCGGAGAAATTATCATGTATATATTGCAGTCCGGCCTGATTGGTCCCTCCAAACGTTATTTACGAATCATTATCTATATGGATGCTCGGCGAATCATTTGGGAACAGGGGGATTACTTCCTCCTTCCAATGCGAAGTTGCAACGGACAAAAGCAAAGGAATCAATCTGCGCAATTTTATAGTCGGTTGTTGTTCCTTTGTACAGGAATATCGTGACCGTAGGTATCCGGTGGTTGGGCATGCAAGTTTGTGAATAGTGACATACACAAAGCGAGGAGAGAGAAAAGTTTAAGCTTCATAATATTGTATTTATTGTATGCTTGCCGACAATATCTTTATTACACATACTGTACATCTTCTATGTCGTACACTTGAGGCATCTCCCTCTCATTGACTGTGATAAAAGGCGTGTGTTTCAAGTGAATCTGTTGGCAATAAGCTTGTTGTGCTTCCAACATTTGTTCGGCCTGTCTTATAGGTTTGTAGTATGCTATAAACTTACTGTTTTGCTTTTCAAACCATTCGTTCAGTAGGTGCATGGCCTTTTGGAATCCGTGTTCAAGATAGCAGGTTATGATTGCCAGTGCGATGTCTTTGCCTACGGTATCTTGCGGAGCAATTGAGAAAAGAATCCTTATGGATGCATTTTCCGGTTTCATCCATTCTTGATGCTCGTTTGCACAATGTTTGCAATGTGGGTTTATAATAATTTGTATGAGCTTGCCGCCTTGTGCTTCTCTTTGAATTGTCATGTCCTTTTCCGCGTTGGGAACTGCATGCCCCATTTGCAGCAGTGTATCGAAAAGGGTGGGATATGACAGCAAAAGTACTCTTTTGTCTTTCAACTTTGCTACTTCCCGCACCGAGTCCAGCAGTTCTTTCAGCGCATACCATGCGGTGCAGCAAAGTGTGCCTATTAATATAAAAGCAAAGATGGATGATATGTTTAAATGCCAGGCAGCCATATCAGTGGAGAACAGGACAAGAGCCTGTAACCATATTATGATATCGATGGACAGGCAGAACATGCATAGTTTGCGAGCTATTATCACCTGATAACCGACGGACCACAAGGTGAATGCAATGGAAATGCAGGTGGCCCAAGTCCAGATGCTGTAATAGAGGGGGATATGGAATGCCGTAGAAAGGAACAATGTTGAGTAATATAATAAGGCCATTTCTCCCAATGTGATGATTCCATTGATGCTGGCGGCTTTGGAGTGCAATATCTCGTTACAGTCCACGATATTGCCTATTTTGCAGAAACGCTGCAAGAAGTCTTTGTTGTAGGATTCTTTGTAAATGATGAGGATGGACACGGCAAGGCCTATCCATGTCAGTGTGTTGAAAAGTAGGTCTCCTGTTTGCCGGGGGCTGGCCAGCAGATAGATAATACCTGCTAATCCGATGGTCGACAGGCATCTATATTTCTTCGCAAGATACAATATTTGTTTTAATTGATAATACGGTTCGTGATAAGACGCCTGCGTTTCGTCTATTATCAGGACGACTCCTTTCCATGCAGCGATGAACTGTTTTGTCGGGAGGTTTTCTTCTTTCCCCTTGTCGGAAAGTAAGATTGTTTTTTCTTCTTGTATGCTTTTTACAAGGCAATATCTTCCGTTGTGCATCAATGCAAGGAAAGGCGCTTCTATCTTGCTTAAATAAGTGGCCGGCAGTTGATATACTTCGTGTGTGATATGCAGGCTGTCAAGTGCATCACTTATTCCCCTGACGGAGCATCCCATCGGGGTAGCAAGCAGCTTCCTGATGCGTCCATAGCTTACTTTTATCGACAATTCTTTCAAATATCGATGCAGTATGCTCATTGTGTAGTCTATATCCGCCATGTTATTTTATCAGTTGTTCCAAAGCATTCAGCAGCTCCTCTCCCCTTAAGTCTTTTGCAATGATGCGTCTCTCTTTGTCCAACAAGAAGTTCCGTGGAATAGATTTAATCTTTAAAGCCCTGACCTGCTTGTCGGGCACATTCCTGTCATTCACCCCTCTCACATGGATGAAGTATTGGGTGCTGTCCTCCTCTATGGCTTTTTCCCATTTGAGCGTATCGGCATCTATTGTCACTGCATATATAGCCAGTTTGTCCTTATATCTTTCCTTTGCCTTTTTCAGGAAAGGTGTTTCCTTGCGGCACGGTACACACCAGCTTGCCCAAAAGTCTACCAGCACATATTCTTCTGCAATGGAGTCTGTGTTTATTTTCTTTTTTGAGATATGCGGGAATGCGAGTTGCAGCTTTGCTCCCATGGTTGTGTCTTTCGGCTCTACATAATATCTTTTCTTTATCAGAGCTCTGATTCGTTCAGATGCGGCTTTGCTTTTTGCGGTTGCTGGTTCTGGACTTGTTATGGAGAGGCGTTCTATAAGGTCATTATTAGGAAACTTTTGTTGTGCATATTGAATCACTGACCTGAAAGGCTCCTCTTCACTTCGTTCTTCGGCATATCCCGGCAGCCATAAAATATATACCCATGCCAATGTAGGATATTGAGTCTTGTGAATCTCTTTTATATAGGCCTCTGTTAGTTTGGCTTTATAATATCGTATGCTGTCTTCGGGCAGGGATTGGTCTCTGCTCTTTTTTCCTGTATATAGGATTTTATTATAGAATGTTAGGAATTCATTGAACATATCATTCCCTTTCATGGGGTGTGGATATCTTCCGTCCATGTTTTCATCAATTTCAATTTCACAGTTTGTGTTAGGCTCTATATCAAAGAATAGATTGACGGGTCCTTTCTCTGCGCATAAGATATATATACTCATCCCCTGGCTGATGTCAAAAGACAGTTTTTTCTTTATATCTCCTTTGCTCACTTTCACAGAGTCTAGAATGGCATATTCATTTGCTCCGATATATCCGCTCGCATATATCCATTGCTCTGTTTGGGACAGTTCAGTAGATAGTTTGATGGTTATATTTACATTCTTGTCTGTGGCGCAGATAAGTAATGGCATCCAGATAAGTATCAGAAATAAAGTGTGTCTCATGGCAGTAATTATTATATTAAGTTTTAATCAGGAGCATTGGTTATAATAGCAATGCTCCTGATTGTTGGTATGGAAGATTGGCTGTATGTTATTACAGCTGCATCTCCATAAAAGCTTTGTGCTTCCTGACTTTTGGGGTAAACTCTTGGTATAAGAGCGAAAGGTCGGAATTATGAAATAATCTCACCTCTTGCCCAAGTCAGGTAACGAGGGGGTTAGTAGCACTCTATAATTGCTGAAGTACCTGCGTATGACTCCTGCAGCACTTTCTGTGCTTTTTTTGCATCACCTTTCTCGTCTTTAACAATTATCAACGGCTCATCACCTTCTTCCCAAATGGCGTAACAGTTGTATCCGCCGGTCACAGCATTCATCTGTCCTTTTCCTAGGCGGAAACTTTCAAGGTCTTTAAGTGTTTTCATGATACTAAGTATTAGTATAATTGATTCTTTGCGATATGCTCAGCCCTTATCGCTTGGCTTTTTGTTTGCAAACAATATCTTTATTACACACTCGTTACAGTGTGAATTCTCCTGTGTATTTCATACCTTCTATATTTATCAATAGAGTGTACGTCCCTTTCGCTTTACCCTTTAAATCAAATAGGATGTTGTCAGTGCCGGCATATATCATGGAATAGGCCGGCTCACCCGTCTCTTTATTAATGACGGTCACAGTGGAGGTTGCTGTTTCTCCTAATCGGATATTGATAGTGGTCCCATTTTGATAGGCTGTCGGAGCATCAAAGATGCATACGGGAACAATCTCATTTGCGTCTAGGATTTTTATTTCTTCAATGGTTTGTGCCTTAGCGACAAACCCCATGCAGCAGAAGAGAATGAATAATAAGCTCTTTTTCATATTGTATTGATTTATATGTTTTTCCTGATAGCAAACATACGAATAAAATCAATAGGTTGGTGCTCTGAAACCGTTACATAAAAAGAGAAAAGCGTTACAAGTTGATATGCTGTAATTATAGCTTTCTCGATGAAATGGGGACTTTTTATTTGTTGAAGATGATTCGGAAGGTTTCTTCCGCCATATTTTTCTTTAATCTGCTTTTGCGGGTTCGTAAGGCTCCTGCAGGAGTTTTCATACAGTACACAATGGTCCGGCTCTTGTATTTCAGCGCAGACAGGATACAGAAATAGATATCTTCTTTGGACATGTCCGGGTATATCTGATTGAGACAGGCAATGAAGTCATTGAAGTGTAATTTCAGTTCCTTGTAAAGTGATTCCTGTTCTGACAGTTTTATATAGTTGCCGGGTACAATTGTTTTTTCAACTGTTTCCAAATTCTTTCCCCACTGGGATGCCCGGAATGCCCGGATGCCATTTCGGAGAATATCTTGTTTGAACTTTGTTGCCGTTTCGGGCAATTGGATTTCTTCGCCTACTTTTTCTTTTAGAAAGGTGCTGATGGTCTGTGTTTGGTCCAACGAGTTCAGCTTTTCTTGCTTGAGCTCTTTATCTTTTTTTCTCTTCTTTAAATATTGGCAAACGGCAAAAGCACCTAGTAAAAGCACAATCAGGCAAATTGTAATGACATAATATATATTCCTGTTTTCGGCCTCTATTTCCTTTCTCTGTATGGCCAAAGCATATTGTGTGCTTAGCTCTTCAATCTTTTGATGTTGCTGTATCTTGATGATGGAGTCACGATATATGTTGAAAGAATCATTGTATGCATAGGCTGCCGAATGATTGCCGGCCTTCTTTTCTACTTTATATAAATAGAGGTAGCCGGTAGTTTTGCTGTATAGGTTGCCGGATAGGCAGCTTTTTTTCAAATAGAATCTGGCAGAATCCATCTGATTGCCATAATATAATAATTGTCCTTTCAAACTGATATTAGTGGCAGAACTGTCTTTCCTTATGGCAAAGTCTATGGTGTTGTTGGCTTTCAGCGTGTCTCCTTCGTGTAAATAGACTTTGCTGATGTCATTGAGTATGTTGGCCTCCCAATAATTGTTTTGAAACTTTTGGCTGATGGTCAATGCCTGTTGGTAATAAGAAAGAGCGCTGTCGCTCTTATGTTTTAATAAATGTGTCTGTGCCAATTCCCGACATGGAAAGAATAGGAGCGAAGAATCATCTAAGGCCTTGGTCACTGCATAGCATTCCCGGTACATATCCATGGCTTTATTATATAGATTCTGCTTTTTGTATATCGCTCCTAAGTCAAAATAGATTTGCATCAGTAGTTTGCTCTTGTTGTTCTTCGGCATCTTCTTTAACGCTGTTAGTAACATTTTGATGGCAAGTGTATCTTGTCTGAGGTTCCGCTTTAAGCGCCCTAAGTAAAAATAGCTTTTGGCGGCATTGATGCTGTTCTTCTCTTTTTTGTAATAGTTCACGGCTGTTTGTACCAACGAATCTGTCGGAGGAAGAAGATGAGTCTTATCACAGGCTTGTGTGTAAAGCAAAGCATAATCCGCCCGGGCTTGGCTACGCAAGTTTTCGGGGTGACTGATATTTTGAAGTATATGTAAAGCGCTGTCCGGGTTTTCTTCCATGTAGGCTTCGGCTGTGGATAAGGCTTCTTTTACGGATGGAGGTACATTATATTGGCATCCGTAAAAGGTGAGTATGGATAGTAATATGAGTATTGTTTTTCTCATTTGGTATTTATTAGTGGCAAAGCTACTATTATTTGTTGAATATGTCTGTCTTTCAAGCATTGATATTTATCTCCCGGCAGTTGAAAGATGGAAGTTGAATGTTCAAAGGGGGTAGAAGCAGGGAGGAAAGTGGAAGGAAATATAAGGAAATAAGGGATATTTCATTTAAAGGGTAAAATATTTTTCTTTTGATGCAGTATTTTAGTTAAATTGACATTTTATAAGTAAAACGAAAATGTTTTTGTTTGCCGAAAGATAAGAAAAATGAAGAATGAACCACTAACTCTGAGACATCGCATCGGTCTGGAAATAGCCCGGAAGCTGAATAATGATTTGCTGAAAGAACATCCGTTGAAGCAATTGTTTTGGGAATGTACGTTGCGCTGTAACTTGCATTGCCGGCATTGCGGAAGTGACTGCAAGAAGATAGCCGGACACCCTGACATGCCGAAAGAAGACTTTCTGAAAGTGCTTGACAGTGTGGCGGCATCTACAGATCCGCATAAGGTATTTGTCATTATTACAGGCGGCGAACCGTTGATGCGAGAGGATTTGGAGGAGTGTGGGAAGGCTATATATGATAAAGGATTCCCATGGGGGATGGTGACCAACGGACTTTATATGACGCGCGAACGTTTTCGTCGTTTACTGGCATCGGGATTGCATACGGCAACGGTCAGCCTTGACGGATTTGCGGCAGATCATAACTGGATGAGGGGAAATCCACAGAGCTTTGAACGTGCGGTGGAGGCAATAAAGATGATGGCGGAAGAACCCGGATTTGTGTTTGATGTGGTGACTTGTGTCAACAAGCATAGTTATATGCGTCTGGAGGAGATGAAGGAATTTTTGCTGAGTTTGGGAGTGAAACGCTGGCGGCTTTTCACTGTGTTTCCTGTCGGCCGTGCGGCAAAAGATCCGGAACTGCAATTGTCGAACAGGGATTTTCGCGGGGTGATGGAGTTTATCAAACGTACGCGCAAGGAGGGAAGGATAAAGACGGCTTATGGCTGTGAAGGTTTCCTCGGAAACTATGAGGGAGATGTGCGCGATCATTTCTTCCATTGTCAGGCGGGGGTATCGGTAGGGTCTGTTCTGGTGGACGGTGCTATTTCTGCTTGTCCCAGCATCCGTGCCGACTATCATCAAGGCAATATTTATAAGGATGACTTTATGGAGGTGTGGAATAACAAATATCAGCCTTATCGTGACCGCGAGTGGATGCGCAAAGGGGAGTGTGCCGACTGTGAGTTTTTCCGTTATTGCAAAGGAAACGGCATGCATCTGCGTGACGGGAAGGGAGATTTGCTGTTTTGCCATTATAAGAGGTTGCAAACATTATAAAACTAGAAAATATGAACACGAAAAAGAAAATCGCGGTGCGTAAGCTGTTATCCGGCGTATTGGTATTGCTGGGCTTTACTGCTTGTGACAGTGATGGTCCCGGTAATGAGTTATGTGAATATGGGACTCCCTCGGCGGATTATCAGGTGAAAGGAAAAGTACTTGACCAAACCGGGAAGCCGATAAAAGGGGTACAGGTGGTGGTAAAGGACTTGGATGCTGTTTTTGTGAAGGGCGAGAAGGACTATGTGGCGGATTATGACACTGTGTATACGGATGTAAAAGGTGAGTTCGAGAGTGACAAGGCGCATACTTTCAGCATAGGCAGTCAGGAAGTGCTTTTCCATGATGTGGATGGAGAGGAGAATGGGGGAGAATTTGAATCTGTTACTCTAGGGGTGGATCAAATGGAAAAGTCCCAAATAAAAAAAGGCGGAAGCTGGTATACGGGAGCTTATGAACTGAAGGCTGAGGTGAAACTTTCGTCGAAGAAGAAATAATCCAAGAAATAAAACTAAACTATCCATTCTATTCTATTATGAAAGGGCTGTGGCAGACTTAACCTGCCCAGCTCTCCCTGTCTAGATTTCTGTAACTGATGGCTTCTGCCAGATGGATGGACGTTACTTGTTCACTGTGGTCGAGATCTGCAATGGTTCTTGCCACTTTCAAGATACGGTCGTAGGCACGAGCCGACAGGTTGAGTCGTGTCATGGCATTGCGCAGTAGATTGAGCCCCTGTTCATCGGGTTCGGCATATAGGTGGAGCAACCGGCTTTCCATTTGTGCATTGCAATATACTCCCGGATGATTGGCAAATCTTTTTTCTTGCATTTTTCTAGCACAGATTACTCTTTCACGGATGGAAGCGCTGCTTTCTGCCTGCTGTTTTTCCGATATCTTTTCAAATGGCACGGGAACGATTTCTATCTGTATGTCGATGCGGTCTAACAGCGGTCCTGAGATGCGGTTCAGGTAGCGTTGTACCTGTCCGGGGTTGCAGACGCATGCCTTGGTAGGATGGTTGTAGTATCCACAGGGGCAGGGGTTCATAGAGGCTACCAGCATAAAGCTTGCCGGATAGTCGAGGCTGTATTTGGCGCGCGAGATGGAGATGTGGCGGTCTTCCAAAGGTTGCCTGAGCACTTCGAGCACACTGCGGTTGAATTCCGGTAACTCATCCAAAAAGAGGACACCGTGATGTGCGAGACTGATTTCTCCGGGTTGTGGAAAACTACCTCCGCCAACCATCGCCACCTGGGAAATTGTGTGGTGAGGGTCGCGGAATGGGCGTTGGGAAATCAATGATGAACCGCGTTTCAGTTGTCCGGCAACTGAATGTATCTTGGTGGTTTCCAGACTTTCACCCAGAGAAAGAGGAGGAAGAATGGAAGGAAGGCGTTTGGCCATCATCGATTTACCGCTACCCGGAGCACCTACCATTATTAAATTATGCCCTCCGGCTGCTGCAACTTCTAGTGCCCTTTTTACATTCTCTTGCCCTTTAACGTCTGCAAAATCCAAGTCACAGTTTGTCTGTTGTTGATAGAATTCTTCCCGTGTATTAACAACAGTCGGCTCTAATTCGCGTTCATTATTGAAGAATTCGATGACCTCCTTGATATTACTGACTCCGTATACTTTTAATTGATTGACAACGGCAGCTTCCCGTGCGTTTTGTTGGGGGATGATTAGTCCTTCGAAACCATCTTCGCGCGCTTTGATAGCAATGGGAAGCGCACCTTTGATAGGTTGTATACTTCCGTCCAGACTTAGTTCGCCTATGATGAGGTAGCGTGATAATTTTTCTTCGGAAACTATTTTTGCGGCAGCCAGTATACCAATGGCCAAAGGCAGGTCGTATGAGGAGCCTTCTTTGCGTATATCGGCCGGAGCCATGTTAATGACGATCTGACTGGTGGGAAACTTGTATCCGTTTACTTGTAAGGCGGATATGATACGTTCATGGCTTTCTTTTACGGCAGAGTCCGGCAGACCGACAAGAAAGAATTTTATACCGCGCGAACTATTGACTTCAATAGTTACAATGGTTGCATCAATTCCTTGTACAGCCGCGCCATAGACTTTTACCAGCATTCTTTTTATTTTTTCTTTTTACGAGCTCTTTCGGCTGCTTTTGCGGCTTTCTCTTTTTCTTTGTCTTGCTCTATGAGTTGTTTTACTTTATCTATTAATGCTTTTCCTCTGATGTCTCTGGCGACCACTCGTTTATTGGGTGCTATCAGGAGGTTGGCGGGCAGGCGGGTAATGCCTTGTTGTTTGACTATGGAGTTGTCCCAGCCTTTAAAGTCACATACTTGTTTCCACCGGGTGGTGTCTTTGTCGCAGGCCTTCAACCATTCTTTCTTGTCCAAGTCCAGTGACAGGCTGACAATGAGGAACTTCTCTTTTTTCAATGCCTTCTGTACGTTGACCAGTGAATCCTGTGCCGCCATGCTCGCTTTGTCCCAGCTTGCCCAAAAATCGAGAAGGATGTACTTGTCTTTCATCTCTTTCCAACCAATGGTCTTTCCGTTTTTATCGGTACAGGAAATTGTGTGTAGGCTTTGTCGGTTCAGTTCCTTCTTTTCCTTCAGCTTGGCTTGTAGGTCTATCATGTAAGGCGTGTCCTTGATGCTTCCGCTTAGCCCCTGTATCAGTTCATCTATCCGCGAATAGTCGGGAAGACTGTCCTGCACGTAATATTGTTCTATTAAATAAATATTGGCGAATGAGTGAGGGTTTTCTTTAATGAGACGGTCTACCGTAAACATAAGGCTGTCTGCTTTTGTTTTTTTGATGGCTTGAAGGATATATGCCATTCTTTCGTTGTCTCCTTTTCCTTTGATTTGTATATCTCCGGGAGTGCCGTTCCACGTTACGCTTTCTCCTTTGTTGGCAAACACGGGCAGAACTTCTTTATCGCTAAGTAACAATGAGAAGATGGTGAAAGTATCAGAGTTGATAGTGTAACTGAACTTTCCGTTTTGTGCGATAATCGTATCCAGTTTATAGTTAGGCTCCTGGTAGAAAACGAGTATGGTATCAGAAGACAAGCTGCTGATATTCCCTTTTAAAGTGAAAGTGCTCTTCTTGCTGCAACCGGTCAGCAGGAGTATAAGCGCAAGGAAAAGAAAAGATAATTTTTTCATCTCAAATTATTTTCTGCGAAAATACTCATTTTGGAGGTAACAGGCAGTATAAATGGAAGTTATTTTGCATAAAAAAACCGGGATATCCTTTAAATGGGACATCCCGGCTGTTTATTTAGTTATTTTAAATAGTCTGATTATTTGATAGAATCAGCAAATTTAGCGAATTCGCGGTCGTTTGCAGCTCTCTGAGCCATTGAAGCGTCCTTAGCGATTGCACTCTTAATGCTGCTGCTTACCAATGAAGCATTGTTAGTGCGGGCACCAACGATAGCCATTAAGTAGTCAGTCATTGCATCAGGATTCTTGATAGCAGACAAAGTTGCTTTTGCCTTGTTGTAGTCTTTAGCCAAAATCTGAGCTTGAGCAGCACTGTTAGTCTTAGCATCACCAAATGCATTTACAGCTCTGTCATACTGACCTTGTTTGATGTACAGGTTACCAAGAGCTTCGTTAGCAGCGTTAGCTCCGGTTGCTTTGCCTAAGTAAGATTCGGCAGCAGCTACATTACCTTTAACCAATTCGCAAAGACCAAGGTTTGCGTTTACTTCAGGAGCGTTAGCATTCTTAGAAGCAGCTTGTTTGAAGTAAGATTCTGCTTTAGCAGCGTCACCGGCAGCAAATGCCAATTCACCTAAGTTGTTGTAAGCACGGAAGTCGTTAGGATACAACTGAGTTGTTTTAGTGAAGATAGCTTCTTTGCGAGCATTATCGTTAGTCAAAGTAGCAGCATACAGTAATTCTTCTACGCTCAATACTTTAGCATCTGTGTTGAATGCTTCGTTGATTTCGTCATCGCTACGACCGATGATGTCATAGTTGGCA
>OMBK01000798.1_pt1 | contig 14060 bp, 12 predicted proteins | sample 1644881 | NCBI WGS metagenome assembly OMBK01 (sample SAMEA103958132, study PRJEB25191) | human gut metagenome | biome: human-associated habitat [ENVO:00009003]; feature: intestine environment [ENVO:2100002]; material: feces | place: Germany | collected 2013/2015
AGATTTTCAAACCGATAAGTTGGGGCGAAAGACCCGCTGAGCGCCGCAGCCGATTGATTCAGAGGTTCCCTAGGTCCAGCTCTGCCATGACGGCAGCGCAGCGCGGGCACAGGCCGTCCGCATTGGCCTTCGTCGAGTGCATCCAGCAGCGCGGGCACTTCACGCCCTCAGCGTTGCGCACCTCGATGCGCAGGCCGGGGAAGGCGGTTCCGTTGCCGGTCACATTGGCGGCATCGGGGTCGTCGTCCGTCAGGATGACATCCGAAACGAGCAGCAGGGCCGTCAGGTCCATGTCCTTCACGGTCTCGAGGGCCTTGGCAGCCGCCTCGTCGCGGGCGCAGAGGGCAACATGGGCCTCGAGCGCCTTGCCTGCGTGTGCCAGAACGTCGCGTCCCTGTTCGACGTCGACACCGTCATGAACATCACGAACAAGGTCTCCGAGATCACCGGTGCGCACTATGAAGAGTCCGATAAGACCGACGTGTCGCTCCGCGTCATCACCGACCATATCCGTTCGTCGACCTTCATGATCTGCGACGGCATTCTCCCCTCCAACGAGGGTCGGGGCTACGTCCTGCGCCGCCTGCTGCGCCGCGCCGCGCGTCACGGCAAGCTGCTGGGCGTGAACGAACCGTTCCTCTATCAGGTCGTGGACACCGTCGTCCATGAAAACGAGTGCCAGTACCCCGAGCTGCGCGAAAAGCAGTCCTATATCACCCGCGTCATCCGCACCGAGGAAGAAAACTTCGCCAAGACCATCGATGGCGGCATGAAGATCTTCTCCGAAATGCTCGAGAGCCACAAGGTAAACGGCGAGACGACCTTCTCCGGCGCGGACGCGTTCAAGCTCTATGACACCTACGGCTTCCCCATCGACCTGACCAACGAAATGGTCGCCGAAGAGGGGATGCAGGTCGACGAAGCGGCCTTCAAGCAACTCATGCAGGAGCAGAAGGTCCGCGCACGCGAGGCGCGCAAGGCGCTCGGCGACCTCGGCTGGGCCGGCGTTGAATTCGGCAAGGAGATCCCCGCCACGACCTTCATCGGCTATACCAACATGGAAGCCGAGGGCAAGATCGTCGCCATCGTCGCCGACGAAGAGCTTCAGGGTGCGATCACGTCCGGCACGGATGCAATTCTTGTCCTCGACCAGACCCCGTTCTACGCCGAAATGGGCGGCCAGGTCGCCGACCATGGCACCATTCACACCGAAACCGCCGAATTCACCGTCACCGACGTGCAGAAGAACAAGGGCGGCAAGTTCATGCACTACGGCAAGCTCGTCTCCGGCTCTCTGGCCGTCGGCGATACCGTGACCGCGTCCATCGATGCCGCCCGCCGCAAGGCCATCATGCGCGCCCACTCCGCAACGCATCTGCTGGACTATGCTCTGCGCACGGTTCTCGGCGACCATGCCCATCAGGCAGGCTCCCTTGTCGAGCCGGACCGCCTGCGCTACGACTTCACACACTTCTCCGCCGTCACCGCAGACGAGCTGGTCAAGATCAGCCGCCTTGTCAGTGAGCTTGTGCTGGACGGCATGTCCGTCGAGACGAAGGAAATGCCCATCGCGGAGGCGAAGAAGCTCGGCGCGATCGCCCTGTTCGGCGAAAAGTACGGCGATGTCGTGCGCGTCGTGAACATGGGCGGCAAGTCCGTTGAGCTTTGCGGCGGCACCCATGTCGATAACACCGCCAAGGTCGGCCCGTTCCGCATCACGAGCGAATCCTCCGTTGCCTCCGGCGTGCGCCGCATCGAGGCCGTCACGGGCGAAGCGTTCCTGAATCTCGTCGATGAGATGAATATGCGCCTGGTCAAGGCTGCCGAGCTGCTGAAGACCACGCCGGTGGAGCTGATCAACAAGGCCCAGAGCAGCATGAACGAGATCCGTGAGCTGCACCAGACCATCGAGCGCATGAAGGACAAGCTCTTCGCGGGCGATGTGGACAGCCTCATGTTCTCCGCCAAGGACGTAAACGGCCTCAAGGTCGTCACGGCCAGCCGTGAAAATACCGATGCAAACGATCTGCGCAAGCTGGGCGATTTCCTGCGCGACAAGAACCCGAACACCGTCGCGGCTCTCGGCGCTGTCAACGGCGAAAAGGTCACGCTGCTGGCCGTCTGCGGCAAAAACGCCGTCGCACGCGGCATCAAGGCGGGCGATATCATCAAGAATATTGCGCCCATCGTCGGCGGCAAGGGCGGCGGCAAGCCGGATTCCGCCATGGGCGGCGGCACGAACGCCCTCAAGCTCGACGACGCGCTGGCGGCTGTCGACGATTACGTCGCGGCCAATGTCAAGGACTAAGGAGGAAGCACCATGTCTGATTGCCTGTTCTGCAAAATCATCGCGGGCGAGATCCCGTCCGCAAAGGTCTACGAGGACGACCTCTGCTATGCCTTCAAGGACATCAGCCCCCTTGCCCCCACACATTTCCTCGTCGTCCCGAAGCAGCATTTTGCCTCCGCCGCTGAGGTCACGCCGGAAAATGAAGCCGTGGTCGGCCACATCTATACTGTCATTGCCAAGCTTGCCCGGGAAATGGGCTTTGCCGACGGCTACCGTGTGGTAACGAACGTCGGCGAGCTGGCCGGGCAGACCGTCCATCACATCCACTTCCACGTGCTCTCCGGCAAGCAGCTGGGCAGCTTTAACTGAGGTTCCAATATTTTTACAATTTTCCCTGCCATGCCGCCCGCATGGCGGGGAATCTGTTATTTTCCCATCAAAAACGCACGGAAGGACTTGAAAAAGGCTGTAGTGTATGCTATCATTGGTATATATGCCAGCGGAGTCATCCCTCATTCCCTCCGGCTATGGCATTGGAAACGTTTTAACCCTCTCTCCTTCAAGCAAGCAAATCCGGGCTTCCCTGCTTCGGCTGGGAAGCCCAACCCCCCTCTGTGACAATTGCATCGTATTCGGCCCACACCTCCTGCCCTTTACCAGCTGTAGTTTTATTTTATCTTCTAAATCGAACAAATTTTCTAATAATGCTTGCATTGGATCCGCCTTCGGTGGTATGATAGGGACAGAACCTGAAGGGAGGCGGAACGGGTGTATCTGGCGATCGATCTGAAATCCTTTTATGCGTCGGTGGAATGTGCGGCGCGGGGGCTTGACCCGTTAAAAACAAATCTCGTTGTGGCGGACGCGGCGCGGACGGAGAAAACGATCTGCCTGGCCGTCTCGCCGTCCTTAAAGGCGTATGGCATCGCGGGCCGGGCGCGGCTGTTCGAGGTGGTGCAGCGCGTCGAACAGGTAAACGCCATGCGGCGGCAGCACGCGCCGGGCCGACAGCTGCGCGGCCAGAGCGAAAACGCGGACACGCTTGCCGCGCACCCGGAGCTTGCGCTCTCCTTCATCACCGCGCCGCCGCAGATGGCGAACTATATACGTGTCTCCACGCAGATCTATCAGATCTACCTCAAATATTTCGCGCCGGAGGACATTCACGTCTATTCCATCGACGAGGTCTTCATCGACGCATCGCCGTATCTGCGCACCTACGGCCAGACGCCGCAGGAGTTGGCGCGGACGGTCATTCTGGACGTGCTGCGCACGACCGGCATCACCGCGACCGCCGGGATCGGCACGAATCTGTATCTGGCGAAGGTCGCCATGGATATCGGGGCCAAGCACGTGGCGCCGGATGAAAGCGGCGTGCGCATTGCCTGCCTCACCGAGCGCAGCTACCGCGAAACGCTCTGGACGCACCGGCCGCTGACGGATTTCTGGCGCGTCGGACGCGGGATCGCGAAAAAGCTTGAGGAAAAGGGCCTGTTCACGATGGGCGATATCGCCCGCTGTTCGCTCGGCAGGCCGGATGAATTTTACAACGAGGAGCTGCTGTACCGGATGTTCGGTGTGAACGCGGAGCTGCTGATCGACCACGCATGGGGCTGCGAGCCGTGCACGCTTGCGGACATCAAGGCCTACCGGCCCCAGACGCACAGCGTCAGCTCCGGTCAGGTGCTGCAATGCCCGTATCCGTTTGAAAAGGCGCGGCTCGTCGCGCGGGAGATGGCGGACGCGCTGGCGCTGGAGCTGGCCCGGAAGGGGCTTGTGACCGATCAGATGGTCCTGACCGTCGGCTATGACCGTGAAAGCCTGACAGACCCGTCCTGTCCGCCGTATCACGCCCCGGTCACAGTCGACCATTACGGGCGGCGCGTCCCGAAAGCCGCGCACGGGTCAGAAACGCTCCGGGCGCCGACCGCCTCCTCCAGAGAGCTCCTGCAGGCGCTGACGGTGCTGTTTGACCGGATCGTGGACCGCGGGCTGCTCGTGCGCCGGATGTATGTCGTCGCGAACCATGTGCAGCGGGAGCGGGACGTGCAGGCCGAGCCGGAATACGTTCAGCTCGATCTGTTTGCCGACGAAGCGGCGCTCACGGCTCGGCGCGAGGAACAGTCCGCGCGTGCGCGCGAACGGCGAATGCAGGACGCCGTGCTGGCTATCCGCGAAAAATACGGCAAAAACGCCATCCTGAAGGCCATGAGTCTCCGCGACGGCGCAACTGCCCGCCAGAGAAATGAGCAGATCGGCGGACATAAGGCGTGAAAAGCGTCTGCAGGCGAAATGCAGCGCAGACAGAAAATCCCCGTGCCGCAGTGCTGCGGCACGGGGTATTTTCATAGGGGCTGGGATTTACTTCTTGACGAAGGACAGGCAGTCCGTGCACTGATCAACCGTCGGATCGGCTTCATGGGTTCCAATACAAACCTTATCGAGGGTACAGTAATCCTCGCAGCCGCAGTGGTTGTTGCACTGGCTCACGTGGCACTCGATTGCGTGGTTGGCCTTTTCGTTTGCAAAGCTCATACAAAACTTCCTCCTTTTTTAAGGTACGGACTTAGTATGTGCGCAAACGGCCTGTTCATGCTGGAAAATTTTTTATCTGCGGCCACCGCCGAACCCGCCTCGACCTCCTCCGAAACCTCCGCGGCCTCCGCCAAAGCCGCCTCGGCTGCCGCCGCCGGGTCTGGGGCCTCCGCCAAATCCGCCGGGGCGCGGGCCGGGTCTGGGACCGGGCCCCGGACCAGGGCCGTGGTGATGATGGTTCGAGAACAGTGAGCCCAAAAACAGGCCCGACCAGAAGCCTCCGCCTCCGCCGCCTCTGCGGCCGGAGCCGAAAATGGCCTTGATGATCCAGAAAATGACCAGAATCGTGATAATTGTACCGATCATGCTTTTCCTCCTGCCACGTCCGGTGTCCTGCGCGGGCGTATACTCCATATCCGCGGCACCGTTCAGACTGGTCTGGCACCAGTTGTACAAATCTTTGTACATATCACTCGCCGCGTCGTCTGCATCGCCGTCCAGAATGGCGGCAAAGCCGTCCTGAAAGATCGACTCCAGCTTGCTGTCGGTATAATCCGCGACATACGAGCCAGTCGTCACGTACCACTGCTCTGTGCTGGTATCAATGGCAAAGAGCATATCATACTCGCTCAGTCCCATTGAATCAAACGCGCTGTTCGTGCAGCTTTCCAGCGTTTTTCCGCCGGTGCCGTCCGTCGTCAGAATGGCGATATGGCTGCCGGTTTTGTTATAGATCTTTGTGTTGTAGTCCTGAATCGCATTTTCGCCGCTGCGGGTAAACAGCCCTGCGTCGTCGCGGATATACTTGTCGGAGATCGTCTCGTCTCCCGCTGTATTGGATGTCTGCTCTTCCGCAGGTGTCTGGGAGATAGTCTGCTCCGGCACGGCTGTCTGCGCTGTCTCAGCCGGTTTGTCACTTTTGAGCACCGGGGACAGCCCGATGAAGAGCGCCGCGGCGATCATCACGATTGTAAAGACGACCGCAACGCCTGGTTTCTGAAAGAATTTCATGCCTGCTCCTTTTAAAAGTTTCAGCTGCGCGGCTGCAGAAGCTTCTGCTTCAGCTCGCCCTCCAGCCTGCGAAGCTCAGCCTCGGCCTCCTGCCGCTTCTTTGCGCCGTCGGTCTGGATCTGCAGGACTTCGTCGAGCGTGGAGATCAGCTGCTCGTTGGTGTGCTTGAGCGTTTCCATGTCGACGATGCCGCGCTCGGATTCCTTCGCCGTCTCGACGGAGGCCATATGCAGCATATCGGCGTTCTTCTGCAGCAGCGCGTTCGTCATGTCCGTGACCTGCCGCTGGGCCTCCATGGCGCGGCGGGAATTTTCGATGCCGAGCGTCAGCACCATCTGGTTCTTCCACAGCGGGATGGTGTTGAGCACGGAGGTCTGGATCTTTTCGACAAGCGCGGTGTCGTTGTTCTGGATCATGCGGATCTGCGGCGCGGTCTGCAGCGAGATCATGCGCGTCAGCTCCAGATCGTGGAGCTTTTTTTCGAACCGGACGCATTTGTTTTCAAAATCATTGGCCGCCTGCGCATCCTCCGGCAGATTCGAAGCCTCGGCCTTTGCGCGCAGCTCATGCAGCGTGGTGCTGCGGGCCTCGGCCAGCTTCTGCTTGCCAGCCAGAATATACATGGTCAGCTCCTTGAAGTACTGCAGGTTCCGCTCGTACATCTGATCCATCACGGCTACGTCCTTCAGCAGCGTGATCTTGTGCTTTTCCAGCTCGCCGGAGATGCGGTCGACATTGACCTCCGCCGTCGCGAAGCGGCTCTTCATCTCCTCGGCGTTGATCTTTGCCTTGCGGAACAGGCCCGCGATGCCCTTCTTTTCCGGCTCGTCCATCGTCTTGAGCTCGACGAGCAGGCCGGAGAGCATATCGCCGATCTCGCCCAGATCGCCGGTCTTGACCTTGGCCAACGCCGTGTCGGAGAAATCTGCGATGTTCTTCTGTGCGGAAGCGCCGTATTCGAGGATCTGCTGCGCGTTTTCCAGATCGATCTGCTTCGAGAAGGCCAGCACGGCCTGCTGCTCTTGCTCGGAGAGCGCGGAAAGATCGGGGCCTGCCTCCGGCGCGGCCTGTGCTTTCGTGATGAGATCCGCTTCCTGTTTGACCTCCGGCTGCGGCTGCGCGTTCAGATCCGGCGTCAGGGTGAGCTGGGGAATGTATTCGTCCATAATCTGTTCCTCCTGTATCTATTTGTACCGTTTATGCAAAATCCTTTTTGTTCGTCAGCCCTTCGCTGGCCATCATTTGCTCCATCACGCGGATATCGGCGGTGATGTCGACGACGTCGGCCTCAAACAGCGCGTCGAGCTGCCGCTGGAAGGCGATAATGACCTTGTCGAGCAGGTCTTCGATCTTCTGCATCCCCTCGGTGATGTTTTCCGTTTTGAGACTCTGGTTCTGCAGCGTGACGTACTGCTCCATAAGCTTGATCGTGGTCGGCAGATAATAGTTGAGGAACTGCCGGATCTGACTGAGCTTTTTCGGGTTTTTCCGGACGCAGTCGAAGATCTGCGCCGTCAGCCGCTCGATGAGATCGATCTGGGCGCTTATGCGCTCGTCAGGGATCTCGTCGTTCAGACGGCGGATATCGGCGATGGCGCGCTTGCCCTGATAGATGACCGACTGCAGCTCCGGCGGGAGCTTTTCCTCCGGCTCTGGCTCCGGCTGCGGTTCAGGCTTCTTTTCCGCCTGCTTCGGCTGGGGCTGCTCCGGCGCGGCAGCCTTCGGCGGCTCGTCCGTCTTTTTGCCGGGCAGCACGATGCGCAGGATCGCATACACGATCGCCGACACGACCGCGCAGGAAAGAATCCCCCGGAAGGTGTTCAGCTTGCCGGCGTACAGCAGCCATACGATGCCAATGGCATAAATCGGAAGCGCGGAGCGCTTCTTTTTTGCGTTCTGTTTCTCTTTCTGTTCGTCCATGGTATTCCTTTCTCCGCAAGGCGAAGCATTTTTCTGGATATTTCCTCAAACTAATAGTAGTACAAACGCAGCAGAAAGTCAACTGCCGGACCGGATTGACACGGACTGCGGCGCACAGTATAATAGAGTGCGGAAGGAACCGGCTGCGCGGGAGAAGCTGCGGAAGCATCCTTGAGGAACCGGCTCCCTGCCGCATATCCATACCTATGCCGGCAGCCGGAAGGCGGTGCGCGGCTTTATTTTATGTAATGGAGGCATTCCTATGATCCGTGTATCCCCTTCGATTCTGGCGGCAGATTTTGCAAATCTGGAACGCGAGATCGGTACGATCAAACAGGCTGGCGCCGAGTATGTACATATTGACGTTATGGACGGCCTGTTTGTTCCCAATATTTCAATCGGACTGCCCGTTTTGTCCTGCATCCGCAAGGTGACGGATCTGACGCTCGACGTGCATCTGATGATCGACCGCCCCGTGCGCTATGCCGAGCGCTTTTGTCAGGCTGGCGCGGACATCGTGACCGTCCATGTCGAGGCTGACACGCAGGAAAACACACTTGAGGCGCTCCGCATCATCCGCGCCTGCGGCAAAAGGCCCGCGATCTGCGTCAAGCCCAAAACACCGGCGGAGGCTGTGCTGCCGTTCATCGAGCTTGTCGACCTGATCCTGGTCATGACGGTCGAGCCGGGCTTCGGCGGACAGAGTTTCATGACCGACATGATGCCCAAGGTGCGGGCCATCCGCGCGTATATCGATGAGAAAAATCCCGGCTGCGAGCTGGAGGTCGACGGCGGCGTCAACGCGCAGACTGCAAAGGTCTGCACGGCGGCAGGCGCAAACGTCCTTGTCGCAGGCAGCGCGTTTTTTAAAGCAGCAGACAAGGCCGCGTTTGTACAGGCGGTAAAATAAATCGATCCGCGTAAATTTCAACTCCCATTGCTGTGCTGCCGCGCAGCGTGGGAGTTTTTTGTCTGAATAGGGAAGACCCTCTTGACAACGTAACAATGTTATGCTATTATACGACCGTAACAATGTTACGGAACACTGTTACGGAAGGAGGCTGCACATGGATGAGGATCTGATTTCCAAAAAGGAGCTGTTGGAGCGCTATGGGATCTCCTATGGCGCGCTGTACCGCTGGAAGCGGATGGGCCTGATCCCGGAGAGCTGGTTCCTGCGCCGTTCGACGCCGAGCGGACAGGAGACATATTTCCACACGAAGCAGATCTGCCCGCGCGTGGAGCGGATCCTGGAAAGCAAGGAGCGCGTGTCGCTCGAAGAACTCGCCGCGGAGCTGGCCGGGCAGAAGCAGGCGTCTGCTGCGCGGCGGACACTGGTTCTGGAAACAAAATGCGGCTCGAAAACCTATTCCCTCGACGAGCTTTTGCACCTGTACCTGACCGAGGGCGAACACAAAACCGATATTCTGGAGCATCTGAAGGAGGAAGCATTATGAACGAACACATTGATATGAAAATTTCCGGCTCGAGCAGCATGCCGGGCGGCGAATACCGCAGAGTCTCGATCAGCGGCGCGGGCAAGGTACAGGGCAGCCTCAAATGTGAGGAGCTGCACTGCTCCGGCGCGGCAAAGGTGCAGGGCGACGTGGACTGCGCGGGCGAGCTGCACACGAGCGGCGCGGCCAAGGTATTCGGAAGCGCCCGGTGTGGCAGCCTGTCGTCCTCCGGCGCGTTTTCCGCGCAGACGGTGCAGGTGGAGGGGCTTGCGTCCGTCTCCGGTTCGCTGCGGACGGAGCAGGCGCTTACGGCGGACGAGCTCCGTGCGTCCGGCTCTCTGGAAGCGGGCAGCGTCCACTGCCGGGCGCTGCGTTCCTCCGGCACGTGCCGGGTCAGCGGCGATATCGAGGCGGAGACGGCGGTTCTGTTTGGCGCGGTAGAGATCGGCGGACTGCTGAACGCGGAGACAGTCGAGATCTCGGCCAACCACGCGGTGCATATCCACGCCATCGGCGGCGGAACTATCCGCGTTTTGCAGAAGGACACGACGACGTTCCTCGGCATCTTCCGCACAAGCCCTGGCTGTGCGCGCATCGGCTCGATCGAGGGCGACAACATCGAGCTGGAGAATGTCGAGGCGGAGATCGTTCGCGGCAAATACGTCCGCATCGGGCACGGCTGCCGCATCGGAACGGTCGAATGCGGCGAAAATCTGGAAGCTGAACCCGGCACCGTCGGCCACAGCACGCAGACCGGCACAAAATAAGTATCAAATCCACGGTAAATTGTAAATATTTCTTAACTTTCTGGGAAAAGGTTTGATTCCTGCGGCGATGTGTGATAGAATGCACCCGTATGTGATTTTTATTGTTACTGGAGAGATTCGATGTCACAGGTCAAACTGTTCAGCTCGACCGGCACACGCGTGGCCAGGCGTTCCGGCAAGCCGAAAAAGCAGAAGGTCAAAAAGCCCCTGAAGACGCTTGCCATCTGGCTGCTCGTTATTCTGTGTCTGGAGGCGCTGTACTTCTTCTGCGTGTATACGAACAACAGCTTCGTCAAGAAATGGCGGACGATTTATATCAACACCGCGATGGACACCATGCGCCACCAGTGGCTGGCGACCTATTTTATCCCCAAGGACGTCATTGACGAGGTTCGGTACGAATACGGTCTGTTCAAGGCTGCGACGGTCGGCAAGGAATCCAACGCCAACTGGGGCAAGAAGGACGACACGCCCGCCGGCACGGACACGCCCGCAGCGGACGACAACGTCACGCACATCAATCCGAACATCACGCACGAGTCGGAGCAGACGGAAGACAATACCCCGACGGCAGAAGAGCTGGAAAAGCAGGCGCAGGAGAATTTCTACTCCGTCTTCTGGGAGCTGGACCGCACGTCCATGGAGGCGTATCTGGCCGAGCACCCCGACACGCTGGCGAACGGCTGGGACCAAATTTACATCAACGAAGCCGGCTTTGACGACGAGGGCACGTCCATCCAGTCCATCTTCGGCGAGCAGGTGCTGGCAATCGACGCGAAGGACGGCGTTCTGCTGCTGCGCATTTCCGGCAAGGGCTATCGCGGCGTGCTGGCCGTGGGCAAGGATCCGTCGCGCCTGTCCATCGAGATGGCCACGACGCTCGGCACCGCCGGACAGCTCTCGGGCACCATCGCCGAGGCGCACAACGGCGTTCTGGCCATGAACGCCAACGGCTTCCTCGACCCCAACGGCGCGGGCAACGGCGGTCTGCTTGCGGGCTATACGATGTCCAACGGCACGGCCTACGGCGACCATTTTTCCGCCTACGCCTACAAGCGCATCGAACTGCACGAGGACAACTTGTTCTATATCAAGGACGCGCTGTCTCCCGTCAGCGAAGACTGCACTGACGCGGCGGAGTTCACACCTGCGCTCATCGTCGACGGCAAGAAGATCATGGACGATTACTGGACCGGCGAGCAGCCGCGTGCCTGCATCGGCCAGAGCGAGAACTACGAAATTCTCATGCTGGTCATCGAGGGCCGCTATCCGCTTGAAGGCATCCTCGGCACGAGCGTCAACAACTGCTCCGAGATCTTGCTGCAGCACAAGTGTATGCAGGCCATCAACCTCGACGGCGGTTCGAGCGCCATGCTGTGGTTCGACGGCGAGTATGTCACGCAGTCGTCGTCCTCCCCTCTGCGCTACACCGGCGGCCGTCCCCTGCCGAACGCATGGGTCTATAAAAAAGCCGAATAAACGACCAACAGCCCCCGGCGCCGCCGGGGGCTGTTTACTGCAAAGCGCTAAACTGTCCAGCGCGGGAATGCGTTGAGCGCTTGCAAAATCTGCCGAATCTGGTATGATGGCAGAGAAAGGAGCACCTTATGAAAAACATAACACGAATTTTATCCGCTGCTCTGGCGCTGTGTCTGCTGGCGGCACTGTGTCTGCCCGCGCGGGCGGACGGGACGCAGGACTGCGGCGCGAAGCTGCTGGCCATCACGTTTGACGACGGGCCCGGCAAATATACCGGCGCGCTTCTGGACGGCCTTGCCGAGCGCGGCGTTCACGCGACGTTTTTTGTCAACGGCGTCAACGCCTCCGGCTGGCCGGAGACGCTGAAGCGCATCGTAAACGAGGGCCACCAGCTTGCGAACCATACATACAATCACAAAAACCTTAACACCTGCTCCGCGCAGACGGTCGCATACGAGATCAGCGCCGTGCAGGCGCTCATCACCGCCGCCGGAGGCGACGAAAACGCGTATATCCGCGCCCCCTACGGCAACGCGAACAAAACGGTCAAATCCGTCGTGACCGCGCCGCTGATCTACTGGTCGGTCGACCCGGAAGACTGGAAGTACCGCAATGCAGAGACGGTGCGCAGCAATATCGAAGCCGGTGTCTTTGACGGCGCGATCATTCTGGTCCATGACATTTACAAGACCAGCGTGGACGGTGCGCTGGCCGCGATCGACGATCTGCTGGCCGAGGGCTATGAGTTCGTCACGGTGCAGGACCTGCTGCTGCGGCGCGGCGTAACGCCCGAGGCGGCGACAGTCTATTATTCGGCAAAAAACAACGGGATCAATCTGCCCGCCGATGCGGTCGGCGAGCAGGCGTTTGACGAGAGCCGCATCGAGACGCACTGGGGCTACGCCGCCATGAAGACCTGTCTGGACTACGGCTGGATGATGCTGACGGACACGGGCGAATGGAAGCCGAACGCATTTGTTACGCGGGCGGAATTTGCCGCCGATCTTGCCCGCTTCGCGGGCATCCACACGCTCTATCCGCTGGAGGGCGCGGCGCGCTTTTCGGACGTTGACCTGACGGCGGAGGACGCGCCGTATCTCGCCTGGGCGGCGGACAGCGGCATCGTCGCGGGCTACGACGACGGGACCTTCCGGCCCGAAAAGACCCTCACACGGGAGCAGATGGCCGTCATGCTGGCGCGGTACTATGCACGCTCCGGCGTCACGACGCAGGGAAGTCTGGACTTCGCGGACGCTGCGAAAATCTCCGGCTGGGCCGTCGACGGCGTATCGGTCTGCGTGGGACTCGGCCTTGTGCAGGGCGATCTGCGGGGCCGCTTCCTGCCGCAGAGCAGGCTCACCCGCGCGCAGATCGCCTCGATCCTCGTGCGGATGGCAGGATAACAAAATGGGCTGTCCCGATGTGTTCGGGACAGCCCTCTTTTCATATTCGATCAGTATGCGATGCCCCAGTAGATCATCTTCCTGGCGGGCTTGCCGCAGATCGGGCAGGTGTCGCCGAGATGCTCCTGCTTGAGCGGCATGCAGCGGGAGGACATCCCGCCCTCTTCCTTCATCTTGAGCTCGCATTCCAGCTCGCCGCACCACATTGTCTTGATGAAGCCGCCGTGCTCGGCCTGCAGCTGCTTGGCCTCTTCGAGCGAATGCGCTTCATAGATATGGTTGTCGAGATTCTGCTTCGCCTTTTCGAACATCCCCTTCTGGACAAGCTCCAGCTGCTCGGAAACGGCGGCTTCGAGGGATTCCAGCGGAACGACCGTCTTCTCGCCGTCGTTGCGGCGGACAAGCACGCACTGACCGGCCTCGATATCGCGCGGGCCGATCTCGACGCGCACGGGCACGCCCTTCATCTCATACTGCGCGCACTTCCAGCCCATGGAGTTATCCGAATCGTCGAGCTTTACGCGAAGCCCCGCCTTGACCAGACGGTCCTTCAGCTCCGAAGCCTTTTCCAGGACGCCCGCCTTGTGCATCGCGACGGGCAGGACGATGACCTGCACGGGCGCGATCTTCGGCGGCAGGACGAGGCCGTTATTGTCGCCGTGGGCCATGATGACCGCGCCGATCATACGCGTGGTGGAGCCCCAGGAGGTCTGGAACGGGTATTGCAGCTTGTTGTCGCGGCCGGTGAAGGTCACGTTGTAGGCTCTGGAGAACTTGTCGCCGAAGTAATGGCTCGTCGCGCCCTGCAGCGCCTTGTGGTCCTTCATGAGGCACTCGACGGTATAGGTCGCCTCCGCGCCCGCGAACTTTTCCTTTTCGGTCTTCTGGCCGGGCACGACGGGGATGGCGAGGACGTTTTCAAAGAAATCGGCGTAGCAGTTCAGCTGCTGCTCCGTCTCGTGGATGGCCTCCTCGGCGGTTTCGTGGATGGTGTGGCCCTCCTGCCACCAAAACTCTCTTGAGCGCAGGAACGGGCGGGTCGTCTTCTCCCAGCGGATGACGGAGCACCACTGGTTGTAGAGCATGGGCAGCTCCCGGTAGCTCTGCAATACATTGTGCCAGTGGTCGCAGAACATGGTCTCGGACGTGGGGCGGAACGCCAGACGCTCCTCCAGCTTTTCGCTGCCGCCGTGGGTGA
>OMBK01000801.1_pt1 | contig 13995 bp, 11 predicted proteins | sample 1644881 | NCBI WGS metagenome assembly OMBK01 (sample SAMEA103958132, study PRJEB25191) | human gut metagenome | biome: human-associated habitat [ENVO:00009003]; feature: intestine environment [ENVO:2100002]; material: feces | place: Germany | collected 2013/2015
ATCCAAAATCTTATATATTTCATTATGAATCTTCGAATGAAATATACATTGGATCATCGAATATTTCCAAAAGTGCGTTAACTTCAGGAATCGAATGGAATTACAGATTCAGTGATACGCTGGACAAAAAGAATTATGAGTTATTCTATGCTACATTTGAAGATCTGTTTCTGAACCATTCGATCATCATAGATGATGAAGAATTAAAACGATATTCCAAGGCATGGAAGAAGCCGGCGGTGTCCAGGGATCTGACGAAATATGACGCTGCAGAAGATAATGAGGACAGGAATACTGAAAATGTCCGAATGTTGTACCGCCCGCGGGGGGCACAGATAGAGGCGCTGTATGCGTTACAGGAAAGCCGCATGGAAGGGGCGGCGAAAGGACTTGTATATGCAGCCACCGGAATCGGAAAGACATACCTTGCTGCATTTGATTCAGTAAAATATGAACGGGTGTTGTTCGTTGCACACAGAGAAGAAATCCTGAAGCAGGCGGCGGTTTCTTTCAAAAATGTGCGGAACTCGGAGGATTATGGATTCTTTGACGGAAAAGAAAAGGATAGGGATAAATCTGTTATCTTCGCATCGGTAGCGACACTCGGAAGAACGGAATATTTGAATGAGACATATTTTCCGGCAGATTATTTTGACTATGTGATCATTGATGAATTCCATCATGCGGTTACAGATCAATACCGGAGAATCGTAGAATATTTTCAGCCGCAATTCTTACTTGGCTTAACAGCAACACCGGAAAGAATGGACGGAAAAAATATCTACGAAATCTGTGATTATAACGTGCCATATCAGATTTCATTAAAAGAAGCGATCAACAAAGGAATGCTTGTACCATTTCACTATTACGGCGTGTATGATGAGACGGATTATTCCGGACTGCGGATCGTGAAGGGGCGCTATGATGAGCAGGAGCTAAATCAGGCTTATATCGGAAATGAGAGAAGATATGACTTGATTTATAAATATTATCGAAAATATCGTTCTTTGCGTGCAATCGGATTCTGCTGTTCCAGACAGCATGCAGAAGACATGGCGAAAGAATTCTGTCAGAGAGGAATCGCATCCGCAGCCGTATACAGTGGTGAAAATGGAGCATATGCCGAGGAGCGTAACGAAGCTATCCGCAAATTGAAGAACGGAGAGATACGGGTGATCTTCTCTGTGGATATGTTCAATGAAGGTGTGGATATCGCTTCCCTGGATATGGTAATGTTCCTGCGCCCGACGGAATCTCCGGTCGTATTCCTGCAGCAGTTGGGACGAGGACTTCGTCTATATAAAGGAAAAGAATATCTGAACGTATTGGATTTCATCGGAAATTATGAGAAAGCGGGGAAGGCACCGCTATTATTAAGCGGGGAGCAGACATTTAACAATAAAGGATCTTGCGAATATCAGGATCTGGAATATCCGGATGACTGCATCGTTGATTTTGACATGCGGCTGATCGATCTGTTCAAGGAAATGGATAAGAAGAAATTAACACTGAAAATGCAGATCCGGCAGGAATATTATCGTGTAAAAGAACTGCTGGACGGAAAGCGACCAAGCAGAATGGATTTATTCACTTATATGGATGATGAGATTTACCGAATTTGTGTCAGCGGCAGTCATGCGAAAGAAAATCCATTCCAGCATTATCTTGATTTTCTGTACGAACTTGGTGAATTGTCAGAGGATGAGCAGAAGTTATATGCGGGAATCGGGCGAGAATTCATTCAGACCATCGAAACTACGGAGATGCATAAAGTGTATAAGATGCCGATCCTTTATAGCTTTTATAATCATGGAAATATCCGGCTTGCGGTTACGGATGAAGAGGTATTGGAAAGTTGGAAGGAATTCTTTGATACCGGGACGAACTGGAAGGATTTCCCGAATGTGAATACTTATGAGGATTATAAGAAAGTGACGGATAAGCAGCATCTGAGTAAGGCGAAGAGGATGCCGATTACACGCCTGAAAATGTCAGGGAAGGGATTCTTTGTGGAGAAGGATGGATATGCGTTGGCGTTGAGGGATGAGATTGAAGACGTTGTTGGGAATATGGCGTTTGGCGAGCAGATGGGGGATGTGCTGGGGTATCGGAGTTTGGAGTATTATCGGCGGAGGTATGAGAAGGAGTAAGATTGAGGAAGGTTAAAATTGATAGGAATAGCTCTTTGTTTGAAAAATATGACAAAATGCGACAGATTTTTGGGAGTTATGTGTATTTATATATGTAAGGTAATTGTAAGCATAAAATAACATAAAACAGTTTATAGAAGAATAGAAAAGAGGAAGTTTATGGATAAGATTTTACGAAATACTAATATCTGGGATTTGCATATACATACCCCATTAGGCACACCTACTAAGAAAAATTATGGAAATGCGTCTACTGAAGAATTTATTGATACTATTATTGATATATATAATAAATCAAATAATAAGATTGGAATGATTTCATTTACAGATCATAATAAAATTAATGCAGATGCGTATGAGTTGTTTAAAATAAAGAGTGATATTGCAATTATTCCAGGGATTGAAGTAGATGTATACTTGTCAGAAAAAGATAAGGATTCTAAACATATTATTTTTTACTTTGATGAAGAGGAATTGGAAAATATAAGGGAACTGAAGACATTAGTAGAAGACTATATTGAATCTAATGAAAAAGTTATATTTGAAGATTTTATTATATATCTTGTTGTAAAACGTAAGCATTTTGCGGTTTCACCACATGCTTTTAAGCAAGGAAAACGAGGAATTGATAATGATTGGTTTGATGAAGAAAGAGCGTCTAGAGGTGCGAATGAATTTACAGGATTGATTTTTCCATTTTGGGAAGCGGCAGGGAAAACAGATATATGTAAAGCTATAGAGTTTCTAAATGAACAATATAATGATGAATACAATAATCAAAGTGTCATTGCTTTTTCTGATTCGGCCGATTATAAAAAATTACAGAATTATATTAACAATCCACATCAGTATTTCCGATGTCTTAATTCGTTTAAAGGTTTATTATTGGCAGGAAGTGATCCAGATAGAATAATATACGAAAATGAGAATAGACCGTTGTGTAATCCATCTGAAAAAATTAAGTCAATTAGGCTGTCAAATAATCTTCGTGAGATAAAGAAAAACAATGTGATAGAAATAGAATTTTCTGATAGATTAAACGCAATAGTTGGAGGAAGAGGAAAAGGTAAATCAGCATTATTGGATGCTATAGTGTATGCTTTAAACGAGAATGAAATTGAAAATAGAACTCGCCGTGATTTTGTGAAAAAATTTCATGTTGAAATTACAAATTTTAATGATGGATTAATGCCATCAGATGTGAAGTTTTTATATTTTAGTCAATCATATATTAGTAAGTTGTTTGATGGGGAATCACAATCAAAATTAGAATCATTTTTTAAGAAGGAATTTGCACATAATAGTGATGTTACAGACGGAACTTCAGATTTACATGCGAAAATGGAAAAAGCTATTCTTAGCGAAGTGACTGAGAATATTAATATAAATGATGAATTTTCGAATTTCACATATGCTCATGGAGAGAGTACATATTTAAATGTCCGTAAAGTTAAAGCAAAAGAGATATCGTTGGTGCATAACCAAGAAAGTTATTATGATGCAATAAAAAATATTCTTCCAGAGGATAAAGAAATATGGGATGATCAATTACTTAATGAATTGAAAAGTTTTAGTGATTTATTAGTTGAAAAAATATGTATTGCTAATTACAAAAGAAAAGTAGATGTTAAATTTTCTGCGTTAATGAAAAAGAAAATTGATGATATAAAAAAGGCAAAAAGTAAAGAATCCAAGAGAATAATTGAAAGCAAAAAGAAAGTCGAACAAAAATTAAGATTTTTATGTAATGAAGAATTAGCGAGAATACGTCAAATTAATAAATTATATGAATTTGATGAAAATATGACAAAGTTTCAAATGCAAGAATATGTAGCACATGGAGAAGGAAATAATAGATTTTATTTTGTATCTGCATCAAATAAAGAACATCCGGTAGAATATGCTAAAAGAAAAATTGTGGAGTCTGTTAATAAATCGCGATGGAAAGGATTTGAAAAATTGAGTAATTCGGAAGTTTTTCAAATCTACGCTACGACATCGCAACTATTATCAAAGTTAAAAGATTCAATCGAATTTAGTTCAGTTATCGAAGATATAGATAGTTTAACTGAACTTAAAAGTGAAAAAGTGCAGAAAATTATATATGTTCATAATAGTGAGTATGTAGATTTACATAAAACATCACCGGGTATGCAAACTAATGCTGTTATGGAGTATATATTACATTCTGAATCTACAATACCTCTTTTTATTGATCAACCAGAGGATAATATTGATAACGAGGCAAGATATGCACAGTTGACGAAGTGGATTAGAAAACAAAAATATAATCGTCAGATAATTCTTGTTACACATGATGCAAATATTGTAATTAATGGTGATGCAGAAAATGTAATTATTGCTAATCATACTGCTGATAAATTCCAATATGATTATGGAGCATTAGAATATGGAGATATCCTTGATAATGCTGCAATTATTTTGGATGGAGGAAAAATAGCAATACATAGGAGAATAGAAAAATATGGAGAATAAAATTAATATATCATTTATAAAAGAAGAAAAAAATATAGAGATTGATATTCAACAACCAGATTTGTCTAATTTAGTTCATAAAATTATCGCTGAGCATTTGCTTGTCTCTGAAACTAATATAGAAATATCTACGGATAACGATAATTTTGATAAAGAAGAATTTTTACAAATGTTGATTGAGGTCCATCAAGATTTTTGTGAAGAAATTGATAAGTTCTATAAAAATATCGATAAGGAAATCCGTACTTATTATGAAGATGAGGAATTAAGCAAGCATATTATCGAAAAAATTAAAGAAATATATGCGACGGAAGTTGGTTGATATGATTAAGAAATGTTGTAAATAAATGAGAGATATACTTATCGGTTTAAATTAACAATATAAGAACATTGCGGAATTAAAAGAGAAAAGTATTTTAAATACAAAAGGACTAAAGATATTATGGGTGGAAAACGAATATTAGAACAAGCAATTGAATTTGAAGGTATAGTAAATAATATATTTAAAGAAGCAGGATATGAAACGAATACTTTTGATTATTATCGCGATCATTTATACGATATAGAAGCAAAAAAGGGTGAAGAAACATATTGTATAGAAATAAAATTTATGAATAATAAAAATAGAGCACCGCTTTCGTTATATAAGAAAGCAATTACAAAACTTATCAATGCAACAGATAAAAAATCAGGAATACCGGTTTTTGTTGTCAGTGGTCTATTAGAAAGAAAGGAAAAAGAATTTCTAAAACAAAGAGAAGATGTTCAAATTTTAGATATCTCGAACCTTTTATATTCAGTAGAAGATAATGATAAGTTAACAAACCAACTAATATCATTCTTACCATATTCTGTTATGGATATTGTTTCACAGAAATGTTTTGTTAAAATTGATTCACTTCAACATGGTGGATATGCAAAGTCGTTAATTAAAGAACTTGAATTGATTAATGCAGGAAGAGACGATTTCAATAAATATGAAGATGTGTGTATGAAGATTCTACAATATATTTTTGAGGATGATTTAACTCTTTGGTTATCTCAAGCAAAATCGAATGAGGATCTATATCGTTTTGACTGTTTATGTCGAATAAAAAATAACAATGAAAAAGAGTTCTGGACAATTTTAGAAAGATATTTTAATACAAAGTATATAGTTTTCGAATTTAAAAATTATTCAGAAAAAATATCACAAAGGGAGATTTATACAACAGAGAGATATTTATATGCAAAGGCTTTAAGAAGCGTTGCAATTATTATTGCAAAAAATGATTATGATGATAATTCTGTATGGGCGGTTAAAGGATGCTTGCGAGAAAATGGAAAACTAATAATTCTTTTAAACATAGAAGATATAAAAAAGATGTATAAAATGAAAGAAGAGAATGATGATCCATCCATATATTTAATGAATAAGTTAGATAGGTTATTACTCGAGTTGGAAAAGTAAATGGTATAAAAGAGACAAGAAATGGAAGTAAGGTATTGTTAAGTTTTTTGGCTCGTCAGATGAGGATGAATACTAACAGTGTGGAAGAGTTTGACCCAATGTTATAACAAATGATATAATGCGGATATAGTATTTTCTGGTGTTAGTGAGGATGATGTTGAATATGGAGTTTAGAAAAAAGCTTAAGGAAGTAAGAAATATAATAGGATATAGTCAGGAACAATTAGCCCGAGAATTAGGTGTAAGTTTTGCAACAGTAAATCGATGGGAAAATGGAAAATCAGAACCTCGACAGATAGCGTTAAATACATTTGAAAATTTTTGTGCTTTACATAATATTGATTTAGAGGAGGATTTGTAGATATGGTTACACTTAAGGAAGGGTATGATATAGATGATGAATGGAATGATAGTGAAAAAATAGAATTAAGAATGCATACTATTCATGCTTATCCAGCAAAATTTCCTGCTTTTATTGCGTCAAAAGCATTCGAATATGCGCGAAATGAGGGAGTGGATATAAATAAAGTGGCGGATATTTTTTGTGGATGTGGAACAGTGGCGCTTGAGTCAAAATTACATAATTATGATTTTTGGGGATGTGATATTAATCCAGTGGCAACATTAATTGCAAAAACAAAAAGTTCGGACTATGATGTTGAGCAGTTGGAAAGATATTATATAATTATAGAACAAAACGTTAATTTGATAGAAATAGAGGATGATGCGTATAAAAAAGCAAATGAAAGATTAAAATACTGGTTTACGGAAAAAAGTTATATTGATTTATTAAAATTGTATAATACTATAAACTTAATGGTTGATAATGAAAACTATAAAGATTCATTTCAATGTATCTTTTCTTCGATTTTAAAAGCATCGTCTAAATGGTTGACAAAATCTATAAAACCACAAGTGGATCCTAATAAGAAAGAAGTGGATGTTTGGGAGTGCTTTTCGAAACAATATAAAAAATTTCTGAAAGCAGTTAAAGAATTAGGTGATAGTGAAAGTAGAATAGAAATAATTTGTCAAAATTTCTTGACATGTGAAGAGTTGCCGAAGGTTGATTTGGTTATAACGAGTCCTCCTTATGTGACGTCTTATGAATATGCGGATTTACATCAATTATCTTCACTCTGGTTAAAATATACGGATGATTATAGAAAATTAAGAAAAGGATCGATTGGAAGCATTTATTATAGTAAAGAGTCGCTGGTAGATATATCTAAATTGAATAATACGGGGAGAAAAATAGTTGAATTATTAATAAAGAATAATTGCCCAAAAGCAAAAGCAAGGTCAGTTGCAAGATATTATTTAGATATGCAGGAAGCAATAAAAAAAATTTCACTAATGCTAAATGATGGGGGAATGGTTTTTTTTGTTATAGGTGATACAGAATATAAAGGAGTTAAAATATTAAATTCTGAACATTTGGTGGAAACGCTATATAAAGAAGGATTTTCTGATATAAAAATCGGAAAGAGAACTATTTCTAAAGGAATATGTGTACCGTTTAGAGATGATAATGGTAAATTTTCAAAAGATAAGTCTAAGAAAAAAATTTACCATGAAGAATTTATTATTAGCGGGAGGTATTATAGATGAATCTCGAGTCAGTCGGAAAAAAAATTGATGATATAGATGTAACGATTAGTAGCAGAATTATTGAGCTTTTTTCAGCGGGACTATATTCGAGTCCGAATAAGGCATTTGAGGAATTAATATGTAATTCATATGATGCCTTTGCAAGTAAAGTGGCTGTTTATAGTCCAGATGATCCAACAGTATCAAATGCATATATATGGGTATGCGATAATGGGGAAGGATTGAATGCTGGTGAATTAAAGCAATTATGGAAAATAGGCGAGTCTTTAAAACGAAAGGATAAAACTAGAGATACAAAACGTTTACAAATTGGGCAATTTGGAATTGGTAAATTGTCTACATATATTTTGGCAAGAAAATTAACATATATATCTAAAAAAGATGAACGTTATATATTGGCTACAATGGATTATAACTTAATTAATGATAATCCTGAAGGAATAAAAATAGACGAAAGAGAGGTGACAGAAGAAGAAGTAACGAAGATTGTAGATGAATATATAAGATATGAATTATTAAATTTTGAGTTGTTTGGAGAAAAAGCATCAAAAACTTGGACAATAAGTTTAATGACCGAGTTAAAACCAAAAGCATCTGAAATTAAGATTGGAAGATTAAAATGGCTTTTAAGTACAGCATTGCCTTTAAATCCTGGTTTTGAGTTGAAATTTAACGGTGTAAAAATTGAATCATCTAAAGTAAAAACTCCAATAATGAAAAAATGGATTATAGGAAAAGAAGATGATACTGTAAATAAGATTGATGGAGCATGTAGTAGAGTAGAAAAAGATAAAGATGGAAATTATAATTATTTTGTTGATTTACAAAATTTGCAAGGTATTAGGGGGGAATTCATTTTATATGAAGATTCCTTGGTTGATGGAAAATCAGCAAATCTTGGAAGAAGTCATGGGATTTTTTTATCTATAAGGGGAAGATTGATAAATTTAGACGATCCACTTTTGGGGATGGAAGCGTTTTCTCATGGAGCATTTAATAGGACTAGAATTATTATTAATGCTGATGAATTAGATGATAATTTGACATCGACTAGAGAGTCTGTAAAAGATTCTGTACCATTTACACAATTAAAAGCTTATATAAAGAAAAAATTTAATAATGAAGTAAAGAAATATTATTTTGAACAGACTAAAAGGCTAGAACAAGAAAAATCTATTTCATATAGGATGGCTCAAACAGCTTATACTACGTCTAAAAGGCCTGTATATAATTTTATTCAAAAATATTATGAAGATAAAATAATTAATCCGTTATTAATAGAAAAACCTGCTAATGATAAACGGGACGAATTATTGAATTTGTATGCAAGAGATTTGGAAACTGGCGAACAAGTTATTGAGAAAATAGAATATGATTATAAACAAATAGAGGAACCAATTGCAAAACTAAATTTATTAACAAGGACATTGTCTATTAATAGATCTCATCCATATGTAGCAAATTATATGGATAGTAATAGTAACATAATACCTTTAGAAAGTATGGTAATAACAGAAGTATTAACAGAATCACATTTATATGAACTTTCTTTAGATGAGAGCATGGTAAATGAGATTATAAAAAGAAGGGATAGTACACTTCGCCAATTGGCATTGTCTGATAAAATGGGAATTCCTACAGCCGCTATGTTTTTAAAAGATTCTTTGGATAATCCAAGTGGTTTGGAAGAAGCAGTTGCACGTGTATTGACTGTTTTTGGATTTGAGGTAACACCTATAGGTGGAAATGGTGAACCAGATGGAAAAGCAGAAGCTTGTTTAGGATTTAGTGAAGAAGGTAAAAATAAAAGTTATTCATTAACTTATGATGCCAAAAGTACAGCGAAAAATAAGATTGCTGCGGCAACAGCTCATTTATCAGGATTGCGGAGACATAGGGAGGCGTATAATGCTGATTTTAGTTTAGAGGTGGCTGTTGATTATCAAGGGGCAGAGGATGAATTGAGCGCAATTTCTGTGGAAGCAAAGAATGAAAAAGTAACGATGATGACAGCAAAAGATTTAATAAAATTGTTGTTGTTAATAACGCCGAAACAAATTGGATTGGATAAGTTGAGAGAACTTTTTGAAACTTGCTACATGCCACAAGATGTTCATGAGTGGATTGAAAATATAGAAAAAACGGAAGTTGAAAAACCACCATATTATGAACTGGTAGATGTTGTTTATGAATTACAAAAAACAGATTCAGAAGCACCAGAACTGGGTACGATCAGGTATAAATTAAAAGAAAAAATGAACAAAAATTATTCAAAAATGCAAGTGCGAGAATGGTTAGTATTATTATCAAATTTAATTCCTGGTTGTGTAACAATTGATGGAAATTATGTTGGAGTGCAAGCAAGTGCACAAATTATAAAAGAACGAATTCATAAGGCGATAAACGATATGCCATTAGGATACAAACCACTATATGATGAAATTTTTAAATAATTTATGAATGCAGAGAGATGTTCATTAGTTCTAGGGCAATTAGTGCCTGCTGGGCTTTTTGTAATGCTTCGATATGAAGATCGGAATAGCCGACAGATTTTAGATAGGAGATAATTTCATCTAAGCAAACAAATAGATGAGAGTAAGATATTTTTTCTTTCATATGTTTCACCTCTGTATGATGTTTTTAATAGTATATTTGAAGTGACAATTTTTATGCAAAAAAATTAAAATATATTGCAAGTACCTTAAAGGAAATATTTTCTATTTATTCGGGAACTGCTGACCTGAGTATATATTTTAATGAACTAGGATTGAGTCTTCTCGCAGAAAAGGGAATAATCTCGTATATCACCACCAACAAGTTTTTTAATACAGGCTATGGTGAAAAGGTAAGAAAGCAACTTTCTTCTCAACATATAAACATTATTCTCAACTTCGAACAAGTAGAGGTTTTTGAAGATGTCTTGGTGTCAAGTGTAATTTTTAATGTCTCTAAGAAAAATAAGATGAAAAAGAATCTGTTTGTATATGAAAAGTTTTATAAGCTTAATTTCCAATAGTTTAAGAGACAATTTGTTGAACGCCAGAGTATGTTTGGTAGTTATCCGCAAGACTATCTAGACGAAAAAGAGTGGTCATTTTCAGATAAGAAGCAATTGATGTTAAAGGAAAAAATCGAAAATGGACATTTGTCTTTAAAAAATATTGAAGGTGTGAAAATATATCGAGGAGTTACCACTGGATATAATCCTGCATTCATAATATCGAATGAGCAACGCAACAAACTTATAGCAGAAGATCACAATAATAGCAAAATTATAAAGAATATGCTACAAGGACGTAATATTAGAAAATGGTATTACAATGAAAGTGAAGAGAATTTAATTTTTACCCGGAGAGGAACAGATATTGAGAAATTTCCATTTATAAAAAAACATTTATATGGTTTTTATGATAATCTTAAGCCTAAAACCCCCGAGGATAGTACAAAAGGACGTAAACCTGGAAACTATAAATGGTTTGAAATATTGGATAATACGGCATACTACCGTGAGTTTGAAAAATCTGAAAAAATTATCTGGGGACTAACTGCTGATAAATGGGCATATACACTTGATACAGAGCAACACTATTTACCAAGTAACGCCTATATTCTGACTTCAGAAACTATTCCAATCAGGTTTATTCTTGGATTATTGAATAGTAAATTATTGCGCTATTACTTTGGTTTTATTGGCGTTATGACAGCTGGAGGGGCTTATACGCTTAAGGCATCAACAATTGAAGCTTTACCGATTGCTATTGGAACAAAACAACAGCAGAAGGAAATAGCATTAAAGGTTGAAAACATCCTTAATGCAAAGGCAACAAACAAACAGACAGATGTATCTTCAAGTGAGCATGAGATTGATTGTCTAGTATATAACCTTTACGGACTATCTGAAAATGAAATAAAGATTGTGGAGGGCGTTTAACCCTCCACTGTCTATTCTCCTGCGAGTCTGAACTCTAATTCATAGTTTTTAATAAAGTCTGTTTCTTCCTCCGTCAAACCATATAGAGGACAAATGTAATCATCAATTTCATCAATGATAGTTTTTGACCGTACGATTTTATATTCCTTAAATGAATCGACATTATAGGTAGACTTTCCAGATGTTGTTCTTATGTTGGCCTTAGCCTCTATGTCGGAAAGATAACGAGTATATAACTTGTCAAGATACTCAATATTCTCAGTTGAAAGCTGTGGAATGGTGAAATTCTCTATCTCGTATGTCTTCCAGTCAAGATTGTTAGAATAGATTTGGTAAAACCAAAATGCCAAAGAACTGCTGAGAATGCAACCAATAGCATTCGTTAGTCGCTTTTGTAAGTATAGTGGTTTCTCTTTAGTTGAACCAGTCGGATAATTTGTTACTACCTTAAAATATCGCCCTCCAGTTGTCCTATAATAGATTGGTTCACCTTTATCATCATAAAAAGTTTTAATTGGAGTATTTTTGAAAATCTTTGTGAGAATGTTTTTCTCCATTTTACTGCCAATCTTTGGAATACGACCTGTCATTGTATAACCATTGACATCAACAAAGTTGATATTATCAATAAGCTTTTGCAATTCAAACTCATTCCCTCTTCTGTGCATCTTGGTTGAAAAAAGATGCTGACAAGGCGTTTCTGTCTTCTTAAAAAAGAGTATCGAAGTGTTTACTACAGCATTTTCAAAAACAGGCTTGGGACGTACTGCATACGATGATATGTATATGGTATCACAATTTCCTATCAAAAGACGGTGCACACCTGTTAGGGAATCACTCGATGTCAAGGATATTGGAACGATATAGGCAAAGCTTCCATTCTTCCTAAGCAGATTGTATCCCAATTCTATGAATAGGGTATATGTGTCAAGAGACCCTTTCTGTAATCCTTGGATACTATTTGCCGTCACATAGGTATTCTTATAATACCTCTTTGTTTGGTTGTCGTATTTAGCGCCGTATGGTGGATTGCCAATGACAATATCGAAGCCCTCTTTTGAGGGTCGATTCTGTAGTACATAAAAATTAATGATAGATACCATAATCCTCCCATCCTTCTTGTTGGCAGTTAATAGGAATATGAAGTCCTGTATAAACTAGATAACGATATAATGTTGTTTTTGATACTTTTAATTTCTTGGAAATAACCGTCTTTTCAGTTCCTTTAGCCAATTCTTTTACGATGTAATCGTGCTTGTTAGCACATTTGGGATTGAGTCTACAGCGAAAGCCACGACAATGACCAAATGTTGCACCTTCTGCTTTTTTTCTTGCTAGTGCCTCTTTAGTACGTTGGCTGATAAGATTGCGCTCAATTTCTGCAGATAGTCCAAAAGCAAATGCAAGGACCTTACTTTGTATATCTTCACCTAATCGATAATTATCTTTGATTGTCCACACTCTACATTCCTTTGTCATACAGATATTTAAGATTTCCATAATCATAAAAAGATTACGTCCAAGACGTGAAAGTTCACTACATATGATGATATCATCCTTACGCACTTTACGTAGTAAACGACCAAGTTGTCGTTTCGTGTAATTTTTCGTACCACTGATAGTTTCTTCAATCCAATCGTCAATTACTAACTCATTATGCCTACAAAAACTATTTATTTCAAAACGCTGGTTCTCTACAGTCTGTTTGTCACTGCTTACTCTAATGTATCCGTAAATCATAACTTTTAAATTTAGATTATGCATATATAATACACAATGTTATGAAATGCTCGCTTTGACTCAATAAAGTTTGTATTTTGGAGTAATAGAAGAACGCTTTGCTCTTATAAAAATAATTTGCTTGGTAAATTTTAAAGTCAAGGCTTTTTATTATATTTGCTTTGTAATTCTTGATGTTTAAGGTTAACCCTGTTGCAGAATTATGGAAACAAGAACTAAATGTAAATTTGTCAGCCTGGATAAGGTGACTGTTGAAACGTCACAAGGTGATCGTTTCACGCTGGGACTCTCCGGAGTAATCCCTTTTGAAATGCAGGAGCAGCACTGCCAAATTATCGCTGCACTCTTCGACAAATATTACCAGGGAGACCCTTCTGTTATAATGGGACCGATTCTTCGTGGTATGTATCAATGTCATTGCTGGGCTAGCATCTTCTGGTATGGTCAGATCGCGAAAACGAACGTGAGCGCATCGGAGCAAAAATCAAGAGCCTTCGGATGGAGCGCCGTATGGATGCTCGGGATGTCGCACAGCTTGCCGATATTGATGCGTCCAATTTGAGTCGTATTGAGAAAGGAAAGTACTCCGCTGGTCTCGACATTCTCTGTCGTATCGC
>OMBK01000803.1_pt1 | contig 13983 bp, 10 predicted proteins | sample 1644881 | NCBI WGS metagenome assembly OMBK01 (sample SAMEA103958132, study PRJEB25191) | human gut metagenome | biome: human-associated habitat [ENVO:00009003]; feature: intestine environment [ENVO:2100002]; material: feces | place: Germany | collected 2013/2015
TTGATGTCGAAGCCCAGCCCCGAGGTGGCGTTCGCCTGCGGATCGGCGTCCAGCAGGAGAACTTTCTTGCCCAGCAGCGCGAGCGACGCCGAGAGGTTGATGGCCGTGGTCGTCTTGCCCACGCCGCCTTTCTGATTGGCCAATGCGATGACCTTTGCCATGTTTGCTGATTTTAACGGGTTATAATCGGCCAAAAATACGAATTTTATCGGGAAAAACCATAACGATACCCGAAAAATGCCTATCTTCGAAGCGTAAAACAGGTCTTTATACCGAAGATAAAACATAGAAGCTATGGTACATACCGATTCCACGACTCCGTCCGATGTCCGTCCGCAAGCTCCTGTTGGGGATACTCCCGGAACATCCGATCGGGGACAAACGCCGCAACCGGCTCATAAATATCGATTTCCGACCCTTATCGACCTGTTGGCTCTGGTAGGAATCTGGTATTTGCTGCAATTCGTCGGACTGCTTGCCGCCCGTCTCGCCGGGTTCGATTTTCCGGACTGGGACTTGTTGCGCGGCAACGTCGCTCCGACGCCCGAACAACAGGACGCTCTGGCGCGTTTTACGGCTTTCACCTACCTGGTGACGATGGGACTGATGATTCTTTTCACGCTGTTCTATCGCCGCTTGCGGCACGGAACGCGCAAGACGCTGCGCTTTTCGGCGCGGGGCCTCAATCCGGTTCTGCTGCTTTGGGGACTGGTGATGATGCTGGCTGCCGGTATCGTCATCGAACCGGTGGTGGAGCTGCTTCCGATGCCTTCGTCCGCAGTTTACGGCCGGGGCTTCTGGGCGATCATTACGCTGGTGGTTATGGCTCCTCTGTTGGAGGAGTTCCTCTGTCGGGGCATCATTCTCGAGTCGGTGCGGGCCAAGTACGGCGTCGTAGCGGCTTTGTTCCTCTCGTCGGCGTTCTTCGCCGTGTTGCACGGACATCCGGCGCTGGCGGTCAATGCTTTCGTGATGGGCCTGATCCTGGGTTTCATCTACATCGAGACCAATTCGATCTTTTCGGTCGTTCTGCTCCATGCCATGAACAACGGCGCGGCTTTCCTGTTGATTATGGTCGGACTGGACGGGGCCACGATACGTTCGGTTATCGGCAGCGATACACTTTATACGATCGTTTACGTCGTTGCGCTCGTGCTTTTCGCCGCATCGGGCTATATGATCTACCGTTTGCTGGCCCGGGTGAAAAAGTTGGATAAAAATACGATCCGGTAACCTGTTGTGACGGTCGGGGGCTATTTTGCGGCGTACCGCAGGAGCGGGATCGTCGGCGGGTATCATGCAGAAGTATTGTCTGTGCCGGTTTTCCCCGGATTATCTGCACCGGAGCATCCGGTTTTTTCGATACGATAAATTAGGGCGTAATGTAATATTCGGGATGCACGGTACGTTAGGTTCGGGTAAAAAGTATCTTTTTTAGACGATAGGATGCGCCTCGGCTTAACTCAAATAAATTTGGTTAGGCTCTCGGCTTTCATTATCTTTGTCCCTTGTAGTTATGAGTTTTTGTGCCAAAATAGGAGCTGTTCTGCTGCTCGTACTTGCGGTAGGGTGCCAGGAAGTGCCCCGCTATTGGGGCGGAGGTCGGGTCGTGTTGGCCGAGGCTGCCGGTAGAAAATTGTACGCGCGAGAGGTTAAGGCTGCGATTCCGAAGGGAGTGGTCGGCGAGGACAGCGTGGCTTTCGTAAACCGTTATGTCGAAAAGTGGGTGCACAAACAGCTTAAATTGCACGAGGCCGAAGAACTTTTCTCCGATGCCGAGCAGGACATCGATTCGCTGGTCGAGGAGTACCGCCAGGCGTTGTTGATCCGTAAGTTCGACCAGCATCTGATCGAGGAGCGCATCGATACGCTCGTTACCGCCGATCAGATTGCTGCCTATCACCGTGAACACGCGTCGGATTTCAAGGTCAATCAAACCCTGGTCAAGGGGCGGATCGTTCGCTTCGACGCCAACAACCGGCAGGCGCCGAAGCTGCGCAAGTTGATGACGCAGCCCGGCTCATCCCGGCAGCAAGAGTTCGCCGACATCTGTACCAAGAACAATTTCGTACTGAACGATTTCTCCTCTTCGTGGGTGACCTTCTCCGAGTTTCTGGGCTATCTGCCCACATTGCGCAACCAGAGTTACGACGCCCTGCTCTCCTCGCGGGCCGTACAGGAGATGAGCGACGGTCATTCGCGCTACTATTTCGAAATAAGCGACGTGCTTCGTCCGGGCGATCCCGAACCGCTGGAGCGCAGCGAGGCGATCGTGCGCCGCATCCTCTACAACCAGCGGCAGAACGAGATCATTCGGGCCTACGACGAGGAGGTTTACCGAAAAGCGGTCGAGGAGGGGAGAGTGAAGATCCATGAAGAAGAAAAAATAGAGAACTGATGAGCAAGAAGATTCTGTTTTGCGCAGCGTTGGTGCTGGCGATTTTTGCAGGGGCCGCCCAGAAGCGGCAGGTGATGCTGGACCGCGTGGTGGCCGTCGTCGGCGGATCGTCGATCCTCTGGTCGGAGGTGGACGAATATGCGGGCGAGCTGGTGGAACAGCGCCGCCAGCAGGGTTACACTTCGGACCGCGATCCCCACGACGAAGCGCTCGAACAACTGCTGATGCAGAAGCTGCTGTTCAATCAGGCGCTCATCGATTCGGTGGATGTCAGCTATTCGGGCATCGCACAGCGGGTGGAAGCCCATTTGCAGGCGCTCATCGACGATGCGGGTTCTATCGCCGCGCTCGAAACCAAACAGCATATGCCGATCTTCAACGTGCGCGAAATGCTGCGTCAGCGTTACGAGGAGCAGGCATACGCCCAGGCTATGCAGAGTTCCGTAGTAGGGAAAATCAAGGTGATTCCCGGCGAGGTGGAGCGTTACTACAAGAAGACCGATCCGGACAGTCTGCCGACTATCCCCGAACAGTACGTTTATGCCCAGATCACCCGTTTCCCGGCGTCGATCAAGGAGGCCAAGCAGCGCACCAAGGAGCGGTTGCTGGATATGCGCGAGCGCATCATCAAGGGGCAGACCCGTTTCGACATCATGGCCCGCATGTATTCGATGGACGGTTCGGCCATCAGTGGCGGCGAACTGGACCCCCAGCCTTTGGACGGGTTCGTGCGGCAGTTTGCGGACGCATTGGCCGATCTGAAGCCGGGACAGGTTTCCGAGGTCGTCGAAACGCAATACGGTTATCACCTGATTCAGTTGATCGACCAGAAGGGGCGTATGTACCATGCGCGTCATATCGTGTTGCGACCCTCCTATACGCTCGAGGAGCTGGCGGCTCCGGCCCGTATGCTGGACAGTATCGCAAACCTGATCCGTAAGGATTCGATTACTTTCGAGGAGGCGGCCCGGAAGTTTTCCGACGACGATAATTCGAAGATGAACGGCGGCGTGGTGACCAACCACGATTTGCTGGAACTTACTCAAAGGTGGGAAGCAAGTTATACCGAAACACGCTTCATGAAAGAAGATTTCGGCCGGGCCGGTGGCAAGAGCCTCGACGACTACAATGCCCTGCGCAATCTTAAGGAGGGCGAAATTTCCGACGCCTATCAGACCGAAGACTGGATGGGCAACCAGCTCAGCAAGATCGTCAAGCTCGTGAAGGTGATCCCTCCGCACAAGGTTTCGCTCGACGAGGACTATATTCGCGTCGAACAGCTGGCGCTGAACGCCAAACGCGAGAAAGTGTTCAAGGAGTGGCTCGACAAGAAGATCGAGGGCATGTACATTTATATCGATCCCGAATTTCGGGACGGAGAGTTCGAAAATAAGAACTGGGTAAAATAGAGATCGTCCGATGCCGAAGGGATTGCGAAAAATAGTGTGCGCACTGCTGGTCGCAGGTGTCGCCGGAGGTGTGATCCTCGCGGGGAACAGGCCGCTGGCCGTTCCCGTTGCGGGTGTTCAGACCCCGTCGGCTCCGGGTGCTCCGGCCCAGGACCCCGAGTCGAACAAGGTGGTCGATTTCGTCGCCGACCGGGGATATCCCATTCCTTACGGCGATACGACCGCGACAGTGCTCGTAGGGCATTTCGCGGCCCAGCACAACGGGGCGGTCATTACCTGCGACAGCGCGATCCGCTACAACGACAAGCGCATCGAGTGCTTCGGCAACGTACTGATCAATAAAAAAGAGACATACATTTACGGCGACCGGGCCGACTACAACGGTGAGATCAACGAGGCGCGGGTCTATGCTCCGCTGGTGAAGGTCGTCGATGGGGATGCGACGCTCTATACTTATGATTTCCGGTTCAATACGCTGGACAATATTGGTACTTTCAGCGGAGGCGGTATGCTGACCAACCGCGAGAATCACCTCGAATCCGACCGGGGCTACTATTATGCCGATACGCACCAGATTATCTGTGTGGATCGTGTCGAGATGCGCAACGACAAGTACGAACTCAAGGGCGATTCGGTGGTGTACGATACGGATACCGACCAGGCTCATTTCTTCGAGCGAACCAACATCTGGAACGAAGGCGGCGATTACATTTATGCCGACCGGGGACGTTACGAAAAGCCGCGCGAGCTTTACGTGCTGACTCGCAACGGGTATGTGATGACCGAAAAGCAGGAGCTGTGGAGCGACAGCCTCGACTATTACCGGGAGTCCGGGCATGCTCTTTTGTTCCGGAATATCCAGATCGACGACGCCGAGCACAAAGTGCTCGCTTTCGGCGATTACGGCGAATATTGGAAGGAGCCGGGCAATGCTCTGCTCACGCAGCGACCTTCGGTGGTCAGCTACGATACGAGTCAGAGCGATTCGCTCTATATGTGTGCCGATTCGATGTTTCTTTATACGATCTCGAAGAGCGAGCAGGCACGTGCCGATTCGTTGGCGAAGGTGAAGGCAAAGGCGGCAGATTCTCTGGCCGGCTCTAAGGGGGGACCGTCTGTGGATTCACTGGCTGCGAAACCGAGTGCTGCGGGTCCAAAAGCCTCGCAGGATGGATCGCAGGCGGATGCCGCTGCTCCGCAGGCTGCGGCCGGAGCCGTCGAAACCTCGTCCGAAACTGCGGATGCCGGTTCTGGTTCCGTTGCAGAACCTATAGCGGCTGTTCCGGTTGAAAAAGGAGGAACGGGGGGCGATTCTCTGGATGCCGCCCCAGCAATAGATACGCTTCTTTCCGACAGCCTTGATCGGGTGGGGGGCGGAATGACCCCTGCCGATTCCGTGGCCGCCGTTTCTGCGGTGGATACGCTTTTTTCCGACAGCCTTGCGCAGGCCGGTCCAAAATCGCTTCCTGCGGATTCTTCCGTGCATATTCTTTCCAAGCGGGAGCGGAAAGCCCAGGCCGACAGCTTGAAAGCTCAATTGCGGGCACAGGCCGACAGCATAGCGTCCGTGAAAAAGGCGCAGGCGGCAGCGGCCCGCAAGGAGAAGCTGGCGCAGATCGCCAAAGCACGTCAGGCTCGGGCTACTGCCAAGCTCGACGCTGCGAAACAGAAGGAGGAGGCATTGCGCAGAAAGAACCTGGAGCGCCGTGCCGAACGTATGGAGAAAATCTGGGCCAAGCGGCGTGCCAAAACCGGGAAGGCGATCCTGAAAGGCAAGCTTCCGGCGTCGGCTCTCGATTCGCTGGTCGCCGACTCCCTGCGGGAGGCTAGGGCTTTTGCCGCGTTGGATTCTTTGTTCCGGGACTCTCTTGCTGCGGATTCGCTGGGACGCGACTCCATGCAGCTCGATTCGCTCAAGGCCGGGGTTGCGGCAGCGGACTCTTTGCGGGGGGATTCGATCGCTGCACCTGCTGGAGATTCCCTCTACCGGTTGGTCAAGGGGTATCGCCGGGTAAAGATCTTCCGCAATGACTTCCAGGCGGTCTGCGATTCTCTGGTGGCCGTTTCCACGGACTCGATGATCCTGCTCTATATCGATCCTGTGCTCTGGAATCAGGATAACCAGATCACTTCGGACGTGATGAAGATCTATACCGAAAACTCCAAACTCCAGAAAGCGGAATTCGTCGGCCGTCCGGTCATGTCGAGCGAGATCGACACTATGACTTACAACCAGGTGACGGGCAAGCTGATTACTGCCTATTTCCGCGATAACAAGATCTATCGCAACGACGTGGACGGTAACGTGCAGACCATCTATTATATGCAGGAGGACGATTCGCCCGAACCGGTGGGGCTGGTTTCTATCCAAAGCGGTGCGGCTACCTACTATATCGACAACAATACGGTCGAAGGCATTACCTACCGTAATCAGCCGGTCTTTTCGATCTTCCCGATGGATAAGATTCCGGAGACGCAGGCTCTTTTTCTCGAAGATTTCAAGTGGGAGGGACACCGGCGCCCGGTGCTTCGGGAGGTTTTCGACCGGACGATTCGCCCTTCGGAGCGTGCGGAGAAGAGTGCGCTGCCGCGACCCGATTTTCCGATCACGCGCCGTATCGAGGAGTATAAAACGTTGCTCATCGAGTCCGGAACCTGGGTGGACCGCGATGACAAGCTGACGCCCGAAGCGCTCGAGTGGCTTCACTGGCTGGGGTATTGATCTCAGTCATACGGCTCTCTTTGGGCTTTCGGATAGGATATAATCGGCCCTCCCGGATTCATCCCGTCAGGGAGAATCCGGGAGGGCCGGTTTGTCGGGTCGGTGAGAAATTCTTTCGTTTTAGGCGGAAGAGGGGAAGATATGCGCTATTTTTGTTCTCCGAATCAAAAGACCGTGCTTCGGACGCGCCGTATTGTCGAGCTGCGGAGCGGTCCGAAGGATGCGAAAGTTGCGAAAAAGGTTCCGTACCTGGAGTGCGGAGCCGTCGGTAAAAAGAGTCGATTTATGAAAAAGAGTTTGATCGCCCTGGCTTTCGGCACGTTGGCTCTCGGCATGGCCGAGTTCGTCATGATGGGGATTCTGCCCGATGTGGCGAGGGATTTGGGCGTTTCCATCCCCCGGGCCGGGGATCTGATTTCGGCCTATGCCGTCGGGGTTTGCGTCGGGGCTCCCGCGACGGTGCTCATTGCACGTAAGCGGGCGTTGAAGGGGATTCTGCTCGCTCTTGCCGCTCTTATTGTCCTGGGTAACGTCTGCGCTTCGCTGGCGCCCGACTTTTGGGTGCTTTTGGCGATGCGGTTCGTGTCGGGCCTGCCTCACGGGGCTTTCTTCGGCGTAGGTTCGATCGTTGCGGAGCGGGTGGCCGATCCGGGACACAAAACCCAGGCCGTGTCGATCATGATCCTCGGGATGACTGTCGCCAACCTGTTCTGTGTGCCGTTGGGTACCTATTTGGGCAGCTATCTTTCGTGGCGGCTGGCTTTCGGGATGGTCGGGCTGTGGGGAATTATGGCTCTGCTGCTGATCGCCCGCTGGGTGCCTGCCCTGCCGGCGCTGCCCGATACGGGATTGAAGGGGCAATTCCGGTTCCTCGGTTCGCGGGCTCCTTGGCTAATCCTGGCTACGCTGCTGGCCAATGGAGGAGTTTTCTGCTGGTACAGCTACGTGACTCCGACCATGACGCGTGTGGCGGGCATCTCCGGGCAGGCGATGACAGCCGTGATGATGGTCGCGGGGCTGGGAATGCTGGTGGGTAATCTCGCGGGCGGGCATTTGTCGGACCGCTTCTCTCCCGAACGGGTCGCCCGCTTTATTCAGGGGATGATCTGTCTGTTGCTCGTAGGGATCTTCTTCGCGGCTCGGATCGACTGGCTCGTGATTCCGCTGATGTTCCTGACGACGGCTTCGCTCTTCGGGGTTTCATCGCCCCAGCAACTGCTTATTCTGGAGAATGCGCCGGGCGGGGAGATGCTCGGCGCCGCGTCGATCCAGATCGCGTTCAACCTCGGCAACGCTTTGGGCGCCTACTTCGGCGGTCTGCCGATCAGTTTCGGCCTGGGGCCTCAATATGCCGCCCTGCCCGGTGCGGCGATGGCCCTGCTGGGCTTCGTCATGTTCTCCGTCTATTGCAGTCTTTACGGTCGGAATAAAACTCATAGAATATTGTCGGAAGATGAAATGCGCGGATAATCGGGAAGAGCTGTTTCCGGTGGTCGATGCCGCCGGACGTGTCGTCGGCCGGGCCACGCGGGGCGAGTGCCACGGCGGGTCGATGCTCCTGCACCCGGTGGTGCACCTCCATGTTTTCAATTCGCGCGGCGAACTCTATTTGCAGAAACGCCCCGCCTGGAAGGACATTCAGCCCGGACGGTGGGACACGGCCGTGGGCGGCCATGTGGACTATGGCGAGACGATCGCCGAAGCCCTGCGGCGCGAGGTGCGCGAGGAGCTGGGCATCACGGATTTCGTGCCCGGGGCGGTTGCGGTCTATCCGTTCCGCTCGGAACGCGAATACGAACTGGTCCATGTCTTCCGCACGGTCTACGACGGCGAGATCCGTCCGAGCGGGGAGCTTGACGGCGGGCGTTTCTGGTCCCCGGACGAAATCCGCGAAAACCTCGGACAGGGTGTTTTCACACCCAACTTCGAAGGCGAAGCCGGATTGATTCTCGGGTGATTCCGTTGTCCGCGCCGGCGTCGTTTCCGGTTTTTCGGCCGCCGCTGCGGTTGAGGCCCGAAAGTTGATGCGGGTACGGGTATGCAGACACTTCTGAAACGTTGGACGCACGCCCTGCTCGAATGGCTGGGCCTGACTTCGGCCACCGGCGATGCGCTCGACCGCTGGGCGGCTTTCGTGCTCGTGGTGCTGGCCGCCGTGGTTTTCGACCTGCTGCTGCAACTGGGCATCGTACACGGGGTGCGGAAACTCGTGGAGCGCACCCGGGCCAAGTGGGACGACACGCTTTTCAGCGTTCCGGTTCTCCGGCGCATGTGCCATATTTTGAGCGCCATTCTGCTGGCCGTCGTGCTCCCGGTGGTCTTCGAGGAGAAATCCACCGGGCGCGTCATCGTCCTGCGGTTCATGGAGGCCTATATCGTCTTTTCGGTTTTCCGCTTCGTCAACGCCCTGCTCTATGCTGCCTTCCACATCGCTGCGGCGCGTCCCGCCTGGCAGAACAAACCCATCAAGGGCCTGCGGCAGACGGCGCAGGGCATTGCGCTGCTGATCTGCACGATTCTGATTGTTTCGATCCTGCTCGACAAGTCGCCCGCCATCCTGCTGACGGGACTGGGCGCCTCGGCGGCCGTGCTGATGCTGATTTTCCGTGACAGCATCCTCGGCTTCGTTTCGGGCCTCCAGCTCGCGGCTAACGATATGCTCAAGGTCGGGGACTGGATTTCGATCCCCAAGTACGGGGCCGACGGCAACGTCGAGGAGGTGTCGCTCACGACGGTCAAGATCCGCAACTGGGACAACACGCTCGTCATGCTGCCGCCCTACCTGTTGACGACCGATTCGTTCACCAACTGGCACGCCATGCAGCTTTCGGGCGGGCGGCGCGTGATGCGCTCCGTAGCGATCGACATGACGAGCGTGCGTTTCTGCACCCCCGAGATGCTGGACCATTACCGTACGATCGACCTGATCCGCGACTACGTCGATCAGACCGAACGCCGCGTCGAGGAGTACAACGCCGCGCACGGCATCGGCTCCGGGGAACGGCGGATCAACGGCCTGCATCAGACCAACCTCGGGGTTTTCCGGGCCTATCTGGTCCGCTACCTCCGGAACGAGGTCCCGGTGAACAAGGATATGACGCTGATGGTGCGGCAGTTGCAGCCCACCGAAACGGGGCTTCCGATGCAGCTCTATTTCTTTACCGATACGGTCGTGTGGGTGGATTACGAGGGGATTCAGTCGGATGTCTTCGATCATGTGCTGGCCGTGATTCCCGAATTCGGGTTGCGGGTCTTTCAGAATCCGTCGGGGGAGGACGTCGCCTCGCTGCGCAATGCGTTTTCTCCAAATGCGCAGGCACCCCCGCAGACATCCCCGCAGGCCTCCTCGCAAAATGCGTCGCCCCTGCATGCATCCCGGCCGACCGCCCCGCAAAGGCCGCAGGCGGAACAGCCCGCCCCGGAGGGGGCTAAAGCACCAGCATCAGCATCACCTGAATGATGATCACGCGCAGGAACATGCACACGGGATAGACCGTGGCGTAGGATACGGAGGGGTTGTCGCCTTCGATCGTGTCGTTCACGTAGTTGAGCGCCATCGGGTTGGCCATGCTGCCGCATAGCAGTCCCGAGACCGATCCGAAGTCGACCTTCAGCACCCGCAGGGCGAACAGCCCCACCAGCACCACCGGCACGAACGTCAGGGCGAATCCGATGCCGAGCCACAAGGCCCCCTCGGGGCGCATGACGGTCTCGAAGAAGTGGGTTCCGGCATCCAGCCCGAGGCATGCGAGGTACATCGAAAGGCCCAGCGCGCGCAGCATCAGGTTGGCGCTCTGGGTGGTGTAGGTGATCATGTGGAGCCGGGGACCGAACGTGCCGATCAGGATGCCGACGATGATCGGGCCGCCTGCGAGTCCCAGTTTCACGGGAATCGAAATCCCGGGGATCGCCACGGGAATGTTTCCCAGCGTGAGGCCGAGGATCAGGCCGATGAACACCGCCGCGAGGTTGGGTTCGTTGAGGCTCTTGACGGCGTTGCCGAGGATTTTCTCGACGTTGCGGATCGCCTCCGCTTCGCCCACCACGGTCAGACGGTCGCCCAGCTGCAAACGCAGGTCGGGGGTGGCCAGCAGCTGCACGCCCGAGCGGTACACGCGGCTGATGTTGATGCCGTAGGTGTTCCGCAGGCGCAACTGCGAGAGTTTCTTGCCGTTGATTTCGGGGCGTGTCACGAGGATGCGCTGCGAGATGAGCTGGCTGTCGACGGAGTTCCAGTCGATATTTTCCGTGTTCCAGTCCTTGGTCTCCTGCTCGCCGAAGATCAGCCGCAGGGCGTCGGCCTCGCCGGGCGTGGTGATGACCAGGATCAGGTCGTTCTCCTGTAGGGTTTTGTCCGAGGTGGGGATCGAAACCCGCCCGTCGCGCCACAGGCGCGAAATGACGAAATGGTGGTGGCTCTGCGTCGCGATTTCGTGGACGCTCTTGCCGAAGACCGCGGGATTGGTGAGGTGGTAGCTGGCAATGAAGACGTTCTTGCGGTGTTCGGCGTCGGGTCCCGGCATGTCGCAGGGACGCACGAAGAGCTTGCGCAGGAAGACCACGGCCAGAATTACGCCCACGACGCCCAGCGGGTAGGCCACGGCGCAGCTCAACGCCGCTCCGTTGGCGTCGATGCCCATTTGTTGCAGCGTCTGCTGCGCGGCGCCCAGCGCCGGGGTGTTGGTCGTCGCGCCGCACAGAATGCCCGACATGTCGGGCATCGAGACTCCGAAGGCGTAGCTCATCGCCATGGCCAGGGCCGTTCCGAGCAGCACGATGGCGATGGCGGGCGAGACGAGCCGCAGTCCGTCGGCGCGCATCGAACTGAAGAAGCCCGGCCCCACCTGAAGGCCGAGGGCGTAGACGAAGATCACCAGTCCGAAACTCTCGGCATAGGTCAGCATCGCCGGGTCGAGCGAAAGCCCGAAATGCCCGGCCAGAATGCCCACGAAGAAGATGAAGGCCGTTCCGAGCGAGATTCCGAAAAAGCGGATCTTTCCCAGTCCGATACCGATCGTCGAGATGAGCGAAACCACCACGACGGCCTGCAAAGCCGAGTGCTCGACGAACAATTCTTTAAACCATTCCATTCCTTCAACTGTTGAAACCGTTGCAAAAGTAGGTCAAATTTTCCGGATTGCCGCTTTTTTGCAGAACGAAAAGTGGTCCGTATGCGTCCGGGCGTATTATTTTGCCTTTTCGGGGTATGACATTTTGGTCGAGCCTTATTGCAAAAACGCTCTACCTATTGTGGGTTGGGATAATTTGTCTACTTTTGTATTGCTGGGATAAACACAGATCATCAGTGACGCACGAAGGACTTTTCTGCCGGAGAAGGTCCGGGATCCAATCCGGCAGCCGCCCGGATTATTCAGGAACTTGATGTTCCGGGTAGCAGCGAGGGTGACCGTTTTAGGTCACCCTTTTTGTTTGAATTCGTTTATCAGAATCTCCCGTTTTCAGAGTTGCAACGGCTTCCCGCGGTGGAAATCGGGAATCTTCGACGGAAAACGAACTCGTATTTGGCCTGCACGGTTTGGGTGACGGCGAGCTGCTGGCTGCGCACGGCGAGCTGCGCCTTGCTGATGTCGTTGCGCGCGGCCCGGCGGTTGAAGATCGGGTTGTCGAGCGGGACGCCGGCGTATTCGCGGCTGCTATGGCGCATTTGTGTCCCGGACGGCCACCGCGTGTTCCGAGCCTTCGGGCCGCAGCCGCTTCGCGGGGGCGGTTCCCGGTTCCCCGGGCGCATGGCGGATCGCGCCGGTCGTGCGGCGGTCGTCGGGGGCGAAAAAGAGGTGATTGCGGAATATCTGCCTATCGGTAAAAAGGCTCGCCCGGTCTTTTCGGGGACCGGGCCGGGCTTTATGCTTTGAGGCGCAGGAACGAATAGCCGAAGCGTTCGGCTGCGGCGCGTTCCAGCTCCTCGCGGACCGAGGGGTGCGCCACGGCTATCAGCGCCCGGGCGCGTTCGGCGAGGTTGCGGCCCCGCAGGTGCGCCACGCCGTATTCGGTGACGACGTGCTGGACCATGTGGCGCGTCGTGACGACGCCCGCGCCGGGCGACAGCAGCGCCCTGATCTTCGATTCGCCCTTGGGTGTGGTCGAGGGGATGGCGATGAAGGTCTTGCCGCCTTCGGACAGCGCCCCGCCGTACATGAAATCGTGCTGGCCGCCCACGCCCGAGATGATGCGCATTCCGACCGAGTCGGCGCACACCTGCCCCGTGAGGTCCACCTCCACGGCCGAATTGATGGCCATGACCTTCGGGTTTTGCCGGATGCGGAACGGGTCGTTGGTCCATGCCACGTCCTTCATCACGAGGTCTTTGCGGTAGTCCATGTAGTCGTACAGCCGGCGCGAGCCGAGGGCCAGCGAGGCCACCGTCACGCCGGGCATCACCGCTTTCTGCGAGTTGTCGATCACGCCGCTTTCCAGCAGCGGCAGCACGCCGTCGGTCATCGCCTCGGTGTGCAGTCCCAGATGCCGGTGGCCGCCGAGGGCCGCCAGTACGGCGTTCGGAATGCCGCCCACGCCGATCTGCAACGTCGCCCCGTCGGGAATCAGTTCGGCGATGTAGCTGCCGATTTTCCGTTCCGTTTCGCTCGGCACGGCCGTCGGGACCTCCACCAGCGGAGAATCGACCTCCACGGCCGCCGCCAGGCGCGAGGTGTGGATCACGGCGTCGCCGTAGGAGTAGGGCATCGCCCGGTTGACCTGCGCGATGATGGTCTTGGCGCACTCCACGGCGGAAACCGCCAGATCGGCCGAGACGCCGAACGAGCAGTAGCCTTCGGCGTCGGGCGGCGAGACGTTGATGAGTGCGACGTCGAGAGGCAGCGTGCCGTCGCGGAACAGCGCGGGGATTTCGCCCAGGAAGGCCGGAATGGTCTGTCCGTAGCCGTCGGCCAGCCACCGGCGGATGTTGTTGGCGACGAACAGGCTGTTGACGAGGAACGACTCCTTGTATTCGGGGCGGCAGTAGGGGGCGTCGAAGGCTCCCACGGCGAAGGCCGAATAGACCGTCACATGCTCCAGTTCGCCGCCCCGTTCGGCCATTGCGGCCACGAGCGTTTCGGGGATCGAGGTGCTGCCCTGAATGTAGACGCTGTCGTTGGATCGGATGAGTTTTACCGCCTCCGCGGCAGTCGTGTAGTGCATGTTGTCAGCGGTTATTTTCTGCAAAAGCGGTTAAACGTTCTTCGAGCATTTCGAACTGTTCGGGGCGGTTCATCTGCGAGACGCAGACGCGGATGCCGCTCTGGCGGCTGCCGGTCGAGGTGAGCGAGATGGCGCAGATGCCGTAGAGCAGCAGCTCGCTCAACAGTTCGGCGCTGGTCATCGCGCCGTAGCCGACCGTGTAGAAGAATCCGTCGCTGACCGGCTCGTCGCGGTCCTTGTCGTAGACGATGCGGAAACCGTGGCGCAGGAACAGCTCCTTGGTCAGCCGTGCGCGG
>OMBK01000815.1_pt1 | contig 13873 bp, 13 predicted proteins | sample 1644881 | NCBI WGS metagenome assembly OMBK01 (sample SAMEA103958132, study PRJEB25191) | human gut metagenome | biome: human-associated habitat [ENVO:00009003]; feature: intestine environment [ENVO:2100002]; material: feces | place: Germany | collected 2013/2015
TTTCTTCAAAGATACCATCAAATTTAAATTCTACAATACGACCGCCAAAATCTGTATGACCTACAACTTCACAAGCAAGCTCATCACTAAATTCAATGATATTACCTAATTGAGCTTTTTTACCTGGTTTTACTAAAACTTCCCATTGATTAGTATTTGTTAAACGCTTTAATAAAAATACTTCAACCTTACCGCCTGTTTTTGCTCTATGACCAATAAGACGAGCAGGCATTACCTTTGTATCATTAAATACTAAAGTATCACCTTTGCGCAAATACTGTTTAATATCATAAAAATGTTTATGTTCAATAGTTTTTTCTTTGCGATTTAACACCATCAAGCGTGAATGGTCACGTTTAGCACATGGTGTTTGAGCTATTAATTCTTCTGGAAGATTATAGTCAAACTCATTTAATAGCATTAAATATTATCCCCTTTTATTTTTATTTATACATATCTTTTATATTTACATCATTATAATAATGATATAAAATTTGCTGATATTTTTTACCTTTATCCGCTAAAGATTTTGCTCCCCATTGAGACATTCCTAAACGATGACCAAAATCAATTTTTTATCATCTTTATCAATTTTTAAAGTATCGCCTTTAGCTTTTTTATTACCTTCTAATTCTATAGTAAAATTGCTACTTTTTAAACCCAATAAACTACGAAGCTGTGTCTTGGTCAATTCCACAGATTTTTTATTACTACCTATAAATTTTACAACTTGCGATTTACTTGCTTTATTTGGATTTTTTTTCAATCCACTAAAATCTATTTCTTTTATTGTACCAATATCACTATATGAATTTTTTATAGATTTACTTAAATTATCTACTGTTACAGATACTGCCCAACTTTGATATGGAGATTGCTCCTCTTTATCTTCTACTGCTCTCAAATAAGGCACATTGACATTCCATACATTGATACTGTCATCAGTTTGACCACCTGAAGCTGCATGGAATACTGAACATATAGGTTGATTTAAATAAACAATGACTTCTCCTTTTGTAGCATCTATAGCTTTATTTGTAGTCGCAGCTTCTGAATCCATACCACCATAAACTTGGCAATCTGTTGTTACGCAGACGTCAAAACCTTCTTTTGTATGTTTTCGATCAAGCTTATCATATAAAGCAAAAGTTCTAGCAGCTACAGCTTGAGCTTTCAAAGCTTCTATATTCCAACTAGCAGGCATTTCTTCTGGTACGACACCATATAAATATTCATCAATCAATAAACGATTTATTACTGTAAGCCCTGCTTTATGCGGTTGAATAATCAAATTTCCTCTATATCGTTTGCCATTAACAATTACAGGAGCATTATCTTTGACTGCTACCACTAAAGTAGTAGTTTCCTTACCTTTTTTATTGACATAAACCGTTCTATCTTTTTGACGAATATTTACTTCATTCATCTTTTTAAATTTATAATTTACTTTATTGTCGACATCTTTGACCACAAAATCATCATTTGCTGTAATTACAATTTCTTGTACTCCCTGTAATAAGCCTACTCTTACATATGGAGCTGATGACTGTGCTGATACTACTTGCATATTACTTACAAATGCGCAACAACATAATAAACAAATAAGATATAGATATTTTTTCATATTTAATATCCTCTTTTATTTTTTATTCTATTTTTATTTATTTTAGATTTGACTGTTTTCTTCTGTCTAGAATATGTTATCTGACAATAAATAAAGAAAATCAACGCTAAAATAAATGCCACTAAACTAGTTGTCTGTGCAGATGTAAAGCTTAAAAATACAGGAGTAGCATAATCTCCACGCAAAAATTCCAAGCCAAAGCGAGCTAAACTATATAACATTATATATAAAGAAAAAGCTTGACCTTTCGCATGAGGAAAAGCTCTAAAAATCAACAATAGAGCAAAAATCACAAAATCAATTTGACCTTCCCAGACTTCAGCAGGCCATAATGGTTGAGCACCATACGTATGATAAGCAAGTGTTGTTTCTGGATAAATAATACCAAAATTGCCACCAGTTGGCGCACCAAAAGCATCGCCATTTAACAAATTAGCACAACGGCCAATGGCTTGCCCTAAAATAATTGCAGGAGCTACTATATCAGCTAGTGCTAAGATATCTATTTTATGACGTTTAGCATAAATAATTCCTGCTCCCACGCCAAAAACGATACCACCTTGAATAGCCATACCACCTTGCCATACATAAAAAATTTCACTTAAATGATGACTATAATATGACCAATCAAAGAAAAATACGTCCCACAATCTAGCGCCTACAATACCAGCGATACCACTATAAATACCGATATCTACAATATGATTGTGCCATCTGCCATCTTGTTTTGCTAAGAAATAAGCTACACCTGTTGCCAAAATAATACTCAAAGATAAAATCAGACCATATGCTCTTATCGGAAAATCACCAACAAAAAATAAATATTGGTGCATACTATCACCTCAGTATATTATTTTATATTGGTCAAATCTGTTATCCACATGATTTCAGCATCTTCACCATCTTCATAATACCCACGACGGCGACCTACAGATTTAAAACCTAATGATTCATACAAATGCATTGCTCCTTTATTACTTGGTCGAACTTCTAAAGTCATAGCATTTGCCTTTCTTTCTTGAGAAATCTTGATGATTTCCTTCATCATCAATCGACCTATACCTTTGTTTTGATATTCAGGAGTTATAGCTACATTTGTTATTTGAGCTTCATCAAATAATATCCAAACACCTACATAGCCAATGACTCTTTCGCCATCTAAAGCCAACAAATAATAAGCTTTATCATTAGAAGCTTCCTGCCAAAAAGATTGTCTTGACCATGGCATATCAAAACAAGATTTTTCTACAATTTCCACAGCACTTGCATCTTCTGGAGTCATTTTACGAAAATTTATTTGCATATTTTCACCTTATAAATCTATTAATTTTTCGCCATGGCGTTTTTCCCATAAAACTTCAGCTTCTGAACGGCGAATATATACAGGTTCTAAATCCATAATATTATCATAATCTTCATTTTCAAATCTAGATTTTGCTGCCATAGCCACATTACTTGCTCTAGGCATACAAAGATGTGGTAAACCTAAAGAAACATTTTCATATTGAGCGATTATATCTGCTTTTTTTTGAGCGATATCTCCCACAAATACTACTGGTTTGTCTAGTGTAGCACAATATTTTACCACTTCTTCAAAATCCATCACGCAAGTTTGTTTTTTCTCATCAAAGCCCTTGCCATTCCACTCATACAAAGCAAAATAAGCATTGCTTTTTTGTGCATCTAATACACTTGCCACATATACACCTGGTACTGGATAATGATAAGCCATAGCTTCTAATGAAGATACAGCTACTACAGGAATAGATAATGCATATGATAACATTTTAGCAGTAGCAAGACCTATGCGTAGACCTGTAAAAGAGCCAGGCCCTATGCTTATAGCTACACCTGTTAAATCAGATTTATCCATATGTGCAATTTTTAAAACATCTTGCACATGCCCTAATAAAACTTCTGATTGGGGTAATTTTAATTGCATGATAATCTCTGCAACTAATTTATCTTTTTGCACAATAGCAGCACCTGAAACTATTGTTGAAGTATCAATCGCTAATATTGCCACAGTGCTTCAACTCCTCATAAATATTTTTATATTTTTGACCTTCAAGATTGATAGTAATTATACGCTTTTGTTCACTATCGCCACGCTCGATTTTTAAATGCAAATAATCTTCTGGCATATAGGCAAAAAATCTATCTGGCCACTCAATCAATACTACTTCATCTTCAACATCAGTATACTCATAAAAACCAATTTCCTCTAAATCTTCTGGTTGCTCTAAACGATATAAATCAAAATGATATATACGCTTTTTACCTTCATATACATTCATTAAATTAAAAGTAGGACTTGTAACGATTTCTTTTACTTTTAATGCCTTACATAAACTTTGTGTAAATAAAGTTTTACCTGCACCTAAATCACCTTCAAGACAAATTATCAAATTATCTTGAATTAAATTTGCTATCTTTTCACCTAAAAGACTTGTTTGTTCAGGTGAATTTGTAGTTATTGTAAACATATTTCACCTCAAAAATTCATTTTAATCATATTATTTAAAATCATCAACTACGCAAATACTAGCACCTGTTTTTCTTGCAGCGGCCAAGCCTATGTCAGAGTCCTCAAAAATAATGGTATCTTCTGGCTTAACCTTAAAATATTCCATTGCTTTTAAAAATCCTTCTGGATCTGGCTTGCCATTTTTTACATCATCAATAGTAAAAATAACATCAAATAATTCTAATCTACCAAAATAACGCAAAATATCTTTAGAATTACTTGAACCACTTGTTACTACAGCTGTATGATATTCATTTTTCATAGCTTTAATAATATTAAACAAATGAGTATTTTCTGTAGCATATTTTAGATTTTCTTCATAATATAATTTCTTAGCATCATGAATTTCTTCAAAACGATTTTCAGGAACACCCATTATCGGTAAAAATCCACGATAAGTAGGACCCCAACATTTTTCAACATATATATCGTAATCAAAAATCACAGGTAATCCAGCTCTTTCAATAGCTTCACGATATGCCATATAATTCACTCTGCGCGTATCAAATAAAGTACCATCTAAATCACAAATAACTAATTTACTTTTTTCCATTAAAAATCCCCTTAGGTTATTTAAAATCTATCATTATTTTTTACAATATCTATGTTATTCTATCACATCTAAAGATACTTGTCTTTTATATCTATGGTTTTTCTTGCAAACAACTTTATTTTCTTACCAAAATAATAAAGCTACTTTCGATTTTATCTCTAAATCAAAAGTAGCTTTATTTTATATTCATACTTAGTCAATCAATTTATTTGCTCTAAGTACAGTTTTTATACTTTCTGCACTAAAATGAAGAGCTTTTAATTCATCTTCTGGTAAATCTATAGCTAATCGTTTTTCTACACCATTTGCACCAATGATACTTGGCAAGCTAAGTGCTACATCTGTTAAGCCATATTCGCCTTCAAGCGGAGTAGAAACTGGTGTTACACAACGTTCATTAAACATAACAGCACTAGCTAATCTACAAGCACCCATTGCTATACCAGTATTTGTCCAACCTTTAGACAATAATACATCATATGCTGTATTTACTACTTCCTGAGCTATAGCTTTTTTATCAAAATCACTGTTATGATCATAATATTTATCTAAATCGGCTAAACGCACACCGCCAATGCTGATTGTAGACCATGCAGGAAAAGCAGAATTACCATGTTCACCAAGCATAAAGCCCTGAACATCTTTAGCATCAACATTATAATGATTTGCTATGATGCGTTTTAAGCGAAGTGTTTCTAAAGTAGTCCCTGTACCGAATAATTTTCCTTTTTCATAACCAAATTTAGTAGCTGCCAAATATGTAGTTACATCAAGCGGATTAGTAATCATGATAAAAGGTGTATTTTTTGTATATTTTGTAACCTCTGTCATGATTTCGCCAATAACTTTTACATTTCGTTCTGCAAGTATTAGTCTGTCTAATTTTTCCCCAGGTAAGATACTAGGGCCACCAGAACAAATAATTATATCAGCATCTTTACACTGACTAAAATCGCCTGAATAAACTTTCATACCTGGTACATACGTACAAGGTGTCGCATGAGTTGCATCTAAAGCTTCGCCATGAGCTACTTTTTCATTAATATCTATACATACGATTTCAGCAGCTAAATTCATTGCCATTGCTTGTGTTAATACAGCTGAACCTACATGACCAAGACCTATAATTGCCAATTTACTCATTTTCATTCTAATTACCCCCATATCACAAAACCATTAATCTCATTTTATTAAATAAATGGTTCGATTTTTTATGATATAGCAAATAATCATTATTGTCAACATGTAAACCAGTTTATCCTTTTTGCTTTTCGAATATTTTCGCCATCATTTTCTTTACAAGTCTTACACTCTGATCAAATTTTTCCGTATCACTATCTGATAAATCAGTCGTGCTTTCCATAAAAATAAGCCTTTGCGATTTTTGATGTTCCTTTAAAAAATTTCTACCTTTTTCACTTAAAGAAATTTGACTATATCTTCTATCCTTACTTAAACAAGTCTTTTTAATAAATTCTTTTTTCACTAATTTATCAATGATAGGACTCATTTGTTGTTTTGATATAGATAAATGTTTTGCCAGCTCTGTTACAGTAGCAAATGTATCCTCTTTTTCAAAAAGATAATACATCACTGCAAAGTGATTGAGTGGTAATGGCAAAACTGCAGTTCGCCATAATTTGTGATTATAAGTCATCATAATATCAAATAAATCAAAATAAATATCTGATATCTTTCTGCTATTCTTCTCCAAAAATTTCTCTCCCTTTGTCAAAATTTAATAATAAAAAATTTTATTTTTTCAAAGATTAAAACCAGATTAAAAACTGTCTTCAAGAGTGCAAAATTCTTGACTTTTCAATAGATATACTATACTATAGAACACGATAATAGTAAATACTTGTGTACTATCAGCTATTTATAAAAAATCTAAAAAGCTGATTATAAAGCTGTGCTAAAGCACAGCTTTTGAAATTTATCAAAGGAGGTTTAATAATTTTGGCCACACAATCAAAGAAAAAAGCTGTTATCCTAGTTGTAGCCATAGTAGTTATAGCACTTATTGGATATCTTGCATATTCTAAGTTAACAGCTACATCACAGGGCAACAAAACAGCAGGTGGTCCTGCAACTGTAAAAGCAATGCAGGTAATCAAACGTGATACACCACTTAATTATGAATATGCTGGTAATATCAAATCAACAGATGAAGTAAAAATCACTTCTCGTGTTTCAGGCACAATTGTTGAAAAATATATTACAGGTGGCGAATTCGTACAAGCAGGTCAACCACTTTACAAAGTTGACAGTCGTCAATATGAAAGTACATTGCTCTCAGCTCAAGCAACATTAGCTCAATCTCAAGCTAATTATCAAAATGCTTTAGCTACATTACAAAATGCTCAAGTAGATAATAACCGTTACCAAACATTATTATCTCAAAACGCAATTTCCGATCAACAAGCTGCAACTCAACAATCTCAAGTAGAAGCTTTAACTGCATCATTGCAAGCTCAGCAAGCAATCATTGATTCCAATGCTGCTCTTGTAAAAAAAGCTCAAGAAGATTTAGATGATACAGTTGTTTATGCCCCAACTTCTGGTAAACTCGATATCAATGATATTGATGTAGGTGCTTATGCTACTGCTGGAAGTACAGTTCTTGTAACAATGGGCTCTGTAGACCAGGTATATGCTCAATTTAATGTAAGTGAAAATGAATATTTAAATCTTGCATCTTTCTTTAATAGTGATACTAACAATGTAACTATCACTTTAAGTGATGGCACAGAATATCCTGTTTCTGGTCACCTTGTGCAAGTAGATCGTTCTTTAACTACAAATACTGGTACACTTGCAATCAATGCTTTATTTGATAATCCAGATGGTCTTTTACTTCCTGGTATGTTCGCTCGTGTAAAAGTAACTGGCGAAGTGTTACCAAATGCTATCTTAATTCCACAACGTGCTGTACAACAACTTTTAGATAAAACATTCGTTATGGTTGTAGGCCCAGATAATAAATCTGTTACTAAAGCCATTACTGTTGGTGATAAAATCGGAAGTTATTGGATCGTTAAAGATGGTTTAGATACTAATGACGTTGTTGTTGTTGAAGGTCTTACTAAATTACAAGAAGGCGTTCCTCTTAACGTCACTATGGTAACTCCTGAAGAATTAGGTTTAACTTTTTAATCAGGGGGTGCTATAATTGTCAAGATTCTTTATAAATCGTCCGATATTTGCTATTGTTATATCTTTAATCATTGTAATCTTAGGTACAATTTCTGCTTTTAACTTACCAATAGCACAATATCCACAGATTTCTCCACCTACAATTACTGTAAGCACAACTTATACAGGTGCCAATGCTGATACCGTAAATGAAACTGTCGCTCAAGTAGTTGAACAGCAAGTAAACGGTGTTGAAGGCATGGATTATATGAGTTCTACTTCTGCCAATGATGGTAGTTACAATCTTCAAGTAGTCTTCAAACTCGGTACAAACGGTGATATGGACTCCGTAAAAGTTCAAAATAATGCTGCCACTGCTACACCAAGCTTACCATCTGATGTACAGACTTTTGGTCTTACTACTCGTAAAGCTTCTAGTGATATGGCAATGGTATTATCACTTACATCTCCAAATGGTACTTATGACAGCGTGTTCTTGAAAAACTATGCTGATATTTACCTTGTAGATAAAATCAAACGTGTTCCTGGGGTTGGGGACTTAGACGTATTCGGTTCTGACTATTCCATGCGTATTTGGATCAATCCAGATAAACTTGCTGAACTTGGTCTTACTGTTGCCGATGTCGTTAGTGCTGTAAAAGAACAAAACACTCAAGCTCCAGCTGGTACAATTGGTCAATTGCCAGCACCACGTGATCAAGAATTCCAATATACTGGTAAAATTCAAGGTCGTTTAATCACACCTGAAGAATTTGGAAATATTATTATTCGTTCTGATGCTAATAGTGGCTCATTTGTTCGTGTCAAAGACATTGCTAAAGTAGAAACAGGCGCTAGAACAAGTAATATCATCGCTAAACACAATAACCAAAATGCCGTACCATTCGGTGTTCAGCTTACTAGTGATGCTAACGCAATGGAAACTGTAAGCCAAGTAAAAGAAATCCTTGAAGAAGCTAAAGCAGATTTCCCTCCTGATTTAGAATATGAAGCAGTTGTAGATAATACAACATATATCAGCGAATCTATTCAGGAAGTTGTTAAAACATTTGTTGAAGCCCTCTTACTCGTTATGCTCATTGTATATATCTTCTTACAGAGCTGGCGTGCAACTTTAATTACAATGCTCGCTGTACCAGTTTCCCTTATCGGTACTTTTGCAGCCTTCATTGTATTAGATTTTACTATTAATACACTTACCTTATTCGGTATGGTTCTTGCCATCGGGCTTGTTGTCGATGATGCTATCGTTGTTATCGAAAACGTTGAGCGTCATATGGCAGAAGATGGTCTTGACCCTAAAGAAGCAACAGGTCGTGCTATGGACGAAGTACAAGGTCCAGTTGTTGCTATTGCCTTCACTCTTGCTTCTGTATTCGTTCCAGTTGCTGGTCTTAGTGGTATGACTGGTATCTTATATCGTCAGTTCGCATTGACTATTGCTATTTCTATGGCATTATCAGCATTCGTGGCCTTGACTCTTACTCCTGCACTTTGTGCTACAATGTTAAAACCACATACTGCTGATGAAAATAAATCTAATTTTGGTGCATTTTTCATCCGTTTCAACCAATTTATGAATTGGATGACTCGTGGTTATGTGAAATATGTTGCCAAATTAATCGGTAAAGCAAAACTTTGTGTTACTGCTTTAGTTATTATCGTAGCTTTAATGTTTGGTTTATTTAAAATAATTCCAACTACATTTATTCCTGCTGAAGACCAAGGTTATTATCTTGGTGCTGTAAGCTTACCAGAAGGTACTTCTTTAAATAATACTGACGAAGTTATGACTCGTCTTGCTGAAGAATTAAAGAAAAACCCTGGTGTTTCTCAGGTAATAGGTATTTCAGGTTATGATATCTTATCTGATGGTGCAAAATCCAGTGCAGCTACATTCTTCGTATGTCTAGACCCTTGGAGTGAAAGAACCACTCCAGAAACAAGTATCGATGCTGAAGTTGGTATGGCATTTAAACAAGGTGCTATGGGTTATCCAGAAGCCTCCATTATTGCTATGAATCCACCATCTTTACCAGGTCTTGGTATGGTTAGTGACTTTACTTTACAGCTTCTAGATATGAGTGGTCATACTAATGAAGAATTAGATACTATCACTAAAAAAATCGTAGCTGTAGCTAATACTCGTCCTGAACTTCAAAGTGTTTATACAACATATAGTGTAAACTCTCCAATTTATGAATTTGAAGTAGACCGTGAAAAAGTTAAAAACTTAGGTTTAAATATTTCTGATGTATTTACTGCTCTTCAAGTAAACTTTGGTGGTACAGAAATCAATGACTTTAACCAATTTGGTCGTTCTTATAAAGTAGTAATGCAGGCAGAAAGTCAATTCCGTGATGAAGCTGATACTACTCGTTTCATCTTTATCCGAGGTTCCAATGGTCAAATGGTTCCATTGAACACATTAATTAAACCAAAATTAAATTCCGGACCTGCGATTATTTCTCGTTTCAATGCTAGCCGTAGTGTAACTATCCAAGGTAGTCCAAAACCAGGCTACAGCTCAGGTCAAGCAATGGCAGCTATTGAAGAAGTAATCAAACAAGAAGCTCCAAATGGCTTCAATATTGACTGGTCTGGTCAGAGCCGTGAAGAACGTGCAGCTACAAGTTCCACAGCTCAAGTTATGGTCTTAGCTCTTGTTTTCGTATTCTTATGTCTTGCAGCTCTTTACGAAAGCTGGAGTGTACCATATGCTGTATTATTAACAGTACCAACTGGTATCTTTGGTTCTTTGATTTCCGCTTATATTTTCAATATGCAAATAAGTATTTATATGCAAATTGGTATGATCGTAGTAATGGGCTTAGCAGCTAAAAACGCTATCCTTATCGTCGAATTCGCCAAAGTACGTTTTGATACTGGTATGCCAATTTTAAAAGCTACTCTTGAAGCTTCCAAACTTCGTTTACGTCCAATCATTATGACTTCACTTGCCTTCATTATTGGTTGTTTACCACTTGCTGTAGCAACTGGTGCAGGTGCAGCTGCTCGTAATAATATGGGTATCGCCGTTGTTGGTGGTATGATTGTAGCTACTGTCCTTGGTGTATTCTTGATTCCTGTTATGTATTTAGTGGTAATGAAAATTACTTCCAAACTTACTGGTAAATCTAAACAACCACCAAAATCTGAAATTGATAGATTTATGTAATATATCTTTATCGCTTTTTATTTCTATTTATGTTATAATTGGCTAAATAATAATATGACAAAGATACTAACTTATTAGTATCTTTGTCTATAATTTCAAGGAGATATGTTTATGAGAATAAAAAGAATGTTCCTATCCCTAATGAGTATTTTTGCTTTAGTGGCTACACTATCTATAACAAATATAAGTTTCGCTGCTGATGGTTATTTATATACTAGCGAACGCTTTGGTTATAGCATAAAATGCCCAGAAAAACCATTGGCTGTAATTAATTTGAGTATTCTTTCCCCTCAAGAACAAGGAGATGTTCTCATATTTGAAACAGATGGTCATAACCCTACAAAATATTGGGTTGTTTCCCCAAATGCTTTCAGTAATGATACTTTCCCTGACCTTGATAATTTAACTGATGAAGCTAGACAAGATTTATTTACTCGATTAGCTATTGAACGTGGATATGAAGCGATTTCTCTTGTTCCAATTCAAGGACATAATGCTATTTATGCTGTTACTGCAAAAACTATCCAAATCGATACAGATAAAGATGGTCAAGTAGATAAAACAATTGAACAAGAAGGACAAAATATCGAAACATATTTTAAAGGTGCAAAATCCAATTACTGTATCGTTTTATCATCAAAATCAGCATTAACTGAAGATGATATTAACAATTACCAATATGGTTTATTATCCTTCAATGATAAATAATCTTAAAAATAGAGAAAAAGCCAGTATAACTGGCTTTTTCTTTTATTCTCTATTGACATTTTGACCTATAATTATATAATAATAATTAACGGTTAGCACTCTTTGTATTAGAGTGCTAATAATTCATTTTAATCTAAATTTAGGAGTGACAAATCTTGGCTAAAGAAACACATCAATTTCAAGCTGAAACTAAAAAATTACTCGATTTAATGATACATTCTATTTATACAAACCGTGAAATATTCCTTCGCGAATTAATTTCTAACGCTTCTGATGCAATTGATAAATTACATTTTGAATCACTTACAAAACGTGATTTACTCGAAGGCAATAGCGATTATGAAATTTTCTTAATTCCTGATGAAGCTAGCCATACATTGACTATTTCTGATAATGGTCTTGGTATGAATAGAGAAGAACTCATTGAAAACTTAGGTACTATCGCAAAATCTGGTACAAAAGCATTCTTGGAAAAACTTCAACAAGCTAAAGAAGGCGACAATGACACTCAAAAAGATTTAATTGGTCAATTCGGTGTAGGTTTTTACTCCGCTTTCATGGTAGCTGAAAAAATCACTGTAGTTTCCAGAAAAGCTGGCGAAACTCAAGCTTATAAATGGGAATCCACAGCTGACGGTTCTTACACTATCGAAGAATGTACTAAAGATAGCCGTGGTACTAATATCACTATCACACTTTTACCTGAATTCTATGGTGATAAAGCTGAAGAAAACTTTACTGACACATATAAATTACAATCTCTTGTAAAAAAATATTCTGATTATGTTCGTTACCCAATCAAAATGAACTTTGTCATTGAAGAACAGCCAAAAGATGCTGATGGTAAACCAATCGAAGGTGCTGGTACTATCAAGAAAAATGAAGTTCGCATCTTAAACTCCATGCAACCACTTTGGGCTAAAAATAAATCTGAAATTAAAGAAGAAGAATACACTGAATTCTATCAAAATCTTTTCCATGACTGGGAAAAACCAATGGAAGTAATGCACAATAAAATCGAAGGTAATATCGAATACACTTCCCTTTTATTCTTCCCTGCACATGCTCCTTACAATCTTTATCATAGCGATTATGAACCAGGCTTACAGCTTTATTCTCGCCATGTATTCATCATGGATAAATGCAAAGACCTCTTACCTGAATATCTCCGCTTCGTTAAAGGTTTAGTTGACTCTCCTGATTTCTCCTTAAATATCTCTCGTGAACTTTTACAACAGAGCCGTGAATTAAAATTAATCGGTAAAAACTTAGAAAAAACTATCTTAAAACAATTAGCAAATACACTCAAAAAAGACCGCAGTAAATATGAACAATTCTGGAAAGAATACGGTAAATCCTTAAAAATTGGTATCTATGGCAGTGTATACAATGGTGGCAATGATGTAGTAAATAAATTAAAAGATTTACTCTTATTCACAACTTCCAAAGAAGATAAACTCATCACTTTAAAAGAATATGTAGAAAATATGCCTGAAAGCCAGAAAAAAATCTACTACGCTACAGGTAAAGACCGTGCAAGCATCGATAGCTTACCACAGATGGAAATTCTACGCGATAAAGGTATTGATGTATTATACTTCCTTGATAACGTTGATGAATTCGCTATTGAAGTTATGCGTGAATATGAAGGTAAACCATTCCACTCCATCAGCCGTGGCGATTTAGACCTTGATGATGTTGAATCTCAAGAAGTGAAAAAAGAAACTGAAACAATCGCAAAATCCAATGAAGATTTAATCAAAGATATCAAAGAAACTCTTGGCGATAAAGTTGCTGAAGTAAAAATCAGTAGCCGTTTAAAATCTTCCGCTGTTTGCTTAGTAGCAGACGAACAAGGTCCAAGTTTCGCTATGGAACAAGCTTTTGCTGATGCAAATAATCCAATGTTCAAAGCTAGACGTATCTTAGAAATCAATCCAAAACATGATTTATTTGCTCGTTTACAAAAAGTACATGAACAAGGCAAAGACAGTGATGCATTTAAAGATTATTGCTCACTTTTATATGCTCAGGCACTTCTTATCGAAGGTATGATGCCAGAAGATCCAGCTGCAATCGCTAATAAAATAGCTGAATTAATGGCAAGATAAAAAATTAAGCCAGCAG
>OMBK01000819.1_pt1 | contig 13849 bp, 10 predicted proteins | sample 1644881 | NCBI WGS metagenome assembly OMBK01 (sample SAMEA103958132, study PRJEB25191) | human gut metagenome | biome: human-associated habitat [ENVO:00009003]; feature: intestine environment [ENVO:2100002]; material: feces | place: Germany | collected 2013/2015
GAGCGTCCTGTTTTGCGCCGTCCCCAATTACAGTTCTGGGAATGGATCGCCGATTATTATCTCTGTTCGGTCGGCGATGTGTATAAAGCGGCGTTGCCTTCGGGATTGAAACTCGAAAGTGAAACGACGGTCACGTTGAATACAGATTTCGAGGAACCGGACGATAATCGTTTGAAAGAGCGCGAATGGATGCTGTTGGCGGCATTGGGCAAGAAGTCACGCATGACCGTGCAGGACCTCGAAAAGGAGAGTGGAATGCGCAATATTTTACCTACTTTGCGGGTGTTGCTCGAACGAGAGGCTGTTTTTGTCTCCGAACAGTTGAAGACGAACTACCGTCCGAAAACGGAAACTTATATTCGTTTGACGTTCCAACAAGGCGATGATGCGGCTTTGCGCCATGCGTTTGAATGCGTGAAGCAAGCCAAGAAGCAGGAGACGATGCTACTGTCGTTTCTCGATTTATCTTTGTTTATGCAAAAGGGAAAATTGAGAGAGGTTTCCCGGAAGAGCTTACTCGATCGTTCGGGAGTGTCTTCGGCGGTTTTGGGTGCTATGGTCGAGAAGGGGCTGTTCGAACCGTATAAGAAAGAGATAAGTCGTTTCGAGACGGAGGTTTATACTGTTCAAGAGGCTGCTCCGTTGAGCGATGCCCAACAAGTTGCATATCGGCAAATATCGGATTCATTTAAAGAGCATTCCGTCACGTTGTTGCATGGAGTCACATCGAGCGGAAAAACAGAGATTTATGCTCATTTGATCGACCGTGTTCTGCACGAAGGCAGGCAGGTATTATACTTGGTTCCCGAAATAGCATTGACGACACAGTTGACGAATCGTTTACGCAAAATTTTCGGAGATAAATTGATGATTTATCATTCGAAGTTCTCGGATAACGAGCGGGTGGAGATTTGGAATACATTGCTCGACGACCATTCTCCCCGAATCGTTTTGGGTGTGCGGTCTTCCATTTTTCTGCCGTTCGGCGATTTGGGATTGGTAATTGTCGACGAGGAGCATGAAACTTCGTATAAGCAGTACGACCCGGCTCCCCGTTATCATGCTCGTAACGCTGCGATCGTTTTGGCTTCGATGCATGGGGCTAAGACTTTGTTGGGAACGGCCACCCCGGCTATCGAAACTTATTTCAATGCGAGGCAGGGGAAATATGGTTTGGTAGAATTGAAGAGCCGATTTAACGATGTGGAGTTACCCGAAATTATCCCGGTAGATGTGCGGGAGATGCGGAAAAAGAACCGTATGCGAGGGAATTTTACACCTGAATTGCTCAATCGCATGCAGATTGCTTTGGACGGGGACGAGCAAGTTATTTTGTTTCAAAATCGGCGGGGGTTCGCGCCTATGGTGGAATGCAAACAGTGTGCATGGGTTCCTAAATGCGAACATTGCGATGTGAGTCTGACTTATCATAAGCGTTTTAATCAGCTGACGTGCCATTACTGCGGTTTTACGTATGAGATACCGAAAGTGTGTCCGGCTTGCGGACAGCCTACGATCGGGGTGATGGGTTTCGGAACGGAACGGATAGAGGAGGATATTGCTCAACATTTCCCGAATATACCGGTATCTCGTATGGATTTGGATACGACTCGTTCCCGCAGTGCTTATGAGCAGATTATCGAAGATTTTTCAAAGAAAAAGAATAAAATCCTTATCGGCACACAAATGATTACGAAGGGATTGGACTTCGACCATGTGAGCGTGGTGGGGATATTGAGCGCCGACTTGATGATGAATTATCCCGATTTCAGAGCCCACGAGCGAGCTTTCCAGATGATGGAGCAAGTTTCGGGACGAGCCGGTCGGAAAAATCGGAAAGGTGTGGTCGTATTACAGACTTCTCAGCCGGAATCTCCTCTGATACGTCAGGTAATCGCTCATGATTACGAGGGTATGTATAACATGCAGTTGTCCGAGCGAAAGGCTTTTTCTTACCCACCTTATACCCGGTTGATATATATTTATCTGAAACATAGGGACGAGACTCTTTTGCAGGAGTTGTCGGTACGATATACATCTTTGTTGAGAGAGGTATTCGGCGCACGTGTGTTAGGCCCCGATAATCCGCCTGTGGCTCGTATTCAGTCTTTATATATACGGAAGGTCGTTTTGAAAATGGAACTTTCGGCATCGATGCCGAAAGTAAAGGAGATTTTGAAACAGGTCTATGAAAATATGTTGGTGGACGACCGGTTTAAGACTTTGTTGCTCTATTATGATGTAGACCCGATGTAGTGTAATCAATAACTAATTTATAATCATATCATGGAACATAGAAATTTAATTGCAGTTTTGTGCTTGATTTCGGCTTTTATTTTGCCGATAAATGCGGAATTGAAGTATGTAGATGCGTCTCGTTTGACGCTCATCGGGAAAGTGATGCCGACTCCCGAAAATGTCTATCACCGGGTCGATACGGTAAAGTATAACGATATGCCGTTTCAAGTAAAGCGGTTGTTTACGCATTCGGCCGGATTGGTCGTTAGTTTTAAGACCAATAGCCCGACGGTTGCCGCTCGTTGGACAACGAAGGGAAAAGGTGTGATGGGAAACGTTACGCCGATATGCGATAGAGGATTGGATTTGTATATGAATGACGGCGGGAAATGGATACCGGTGGGTGCAGGCACTCCGTCGGCAGGAAAAGCGGAGCAAGAGCGGGTCATCACCAAGAATTTAAAGCCGGGGGTGCATAGGTTTTTGTTATATCTTCCGTTGTTCGAAGAGGTACGTTCGTTGGAAATCGGAGTAGACGAGGAGTCTTTTATCGAGGCAGAGCCGTCTCCGTTCCGTCATACGGTTCTTATGTATGGATCGAGTATCTTGCATGGGGCTTGTGCCAGTCGTTCGGGGTTGGCGTACCCTGCGCGAATGTCGAGAAATACGGGTATCAATTTCGTGAATTACGGTTTGAGCGGAAACGGTAAAATGGAGGCTGCGGTGGCCGATATGTTGAAAGATATCGATGCCGATGCTTTTATTTTGGATTGTATGCCGAATCCTTCTCCCGAGGAGATCACGGAGCGTACTCAATATTTGGTGAACACGATTCGGAAATATCATCAGGGAACTCCTATTATCATGATAGAGACTTATATGAGGGAAAACGGATATAGTGACCAAGCTGTGCACGATCGTTGTACCCGTCAAGGCGAGGCATTTGTGAAACAGTATGAACTGTTAAAGAAACAAGGTATAAAAGACCTGTATTTGATTCGGGACAATCATGCCATCGGGACAGATCATGAAGGTTCGGTAGACGGTACTCACCCTAACGACTTGGGATTCGATCGTATGGTAGAGCAATACCAACCTCAGATTATGAGGATATTAAAGAAATACGGAATCAAATGATAAAAGAAAAGGCTCGAAAAATTCGAGCCTTTTTCTTTTTATGGAAATCGCTTGGAGATGGCGACCTATGGGCGGGATAATGCTCGTTTGATTCCTTTAACAACCAATGGTTCCATAACTTTGTATCCGTCGAGATTGGGGTGGACGCTATCCCTGCCGTAATTAGGGTTTAACCCTTTTTGTTCATCTGCCGGTTGGACTTCGGGAGACCAGCCATATCGATTGGCAGGGAGTACGGAACATAAGACGACTTTTATATGGTTGGCTTGTGCTAGTTCTGTCATGGATTTGATATTGTCCATGATCATATCGATACTCGTCGGGCCGGTATTCCCGGCTATGTCGTTTGTCCCGGCTAATATGACGACTGCTTTGGGAGCCAGATGTATCACGTCTTGTCGGAATCGCAGAAGCATTTGAGAGCTGGTTTGTCCGCTGATTCCTCTTCCGATGTAGTCATTTTCGGAAAAGAATTGCGGATCCAGAGAGGCCCAATTTTGTGTAATTGAATTACCCATGAAGACAACCCAATTTTTACGGGCATCTTCCGAGTCGTTTTTCCTCATTTCCATAATAGCTTTGTTGGCTTCACGATAACGATTCAGATTGGGCCAATCTTGCGCTGCGCATTCAAGAGTCAGTATTGCTGTAAAGAATATGAATGGTAAAGAAAGTTTCGATAGAAGTTTCATGGTATTTAAAATGAAGTAAGAACACTCCATTCGGAGTGTTCTTGAAATGAATAAACGGTGTTAATAAGCAAAGATGGGGTATTCTTTCATCATGCCGTTGACCTTTTCCCGAACGGCTTTGATGACGGTTTCACTTTCTGGATTGGCCAAAACCGTGTCGATAAGTTCTACGATTTCGCACATCATTTCTTCTTTTGCTCCACGAGTCGTTATCGCCGGAGTTCCCACACGGATACCCGATGTTTGGAACGGAGAGCGGCTATCGAACGGAACCATGTTTTTATTCACCGTGATGTCGGCTTGAACCAATGCTTTCTCGGCGACTTTTCCTGTTAATTCGGGGAATTTGGTACGCAAGTCGATGAGCATGCAGTGATTGTCAGTACCGTTGGATATGATTTTGTATCCTTTATCCATGAATGCTTTTGCCATAGCAGCGGCATTTTTCTTCACCTGAGTCTGGTATTCGATGTATTCGGGTTGCAGGGCTTCGCCGAACGATACAGCTTTGGCTGCGATAACGTGTTCGAGCGGACCACCTTGTACTCCCGGAAAGACTGCCGAATCGAGTAATGCTGACATTTTCTTGATTTCTCCCTTAGGCGTTTTTTTACCCCATGGGTTTTCAAAATCTTTGCCCATGAGGATAATACCTCCACGGGGCCCGCGCAGGGTTTTATGTGTGGTCGAGGTGACGATGTGAGCGTATTTCAAAGGATTGTCCAACAATCCGGCGGCTATGAGCCCGGCGGGGTGAGCCATATCGACCATAAAAATGGCACCTATTTCATCGGCTATTTTGCGCATGCGGGCATAGTCCCATTCGCGAGAGTAAGCCGAGGCTCCGCCGATAATCAGTTTCGGACGTTCGCGCAAGGCTACCTCTTCCATCATGTCATAATCGACGTATCCGGTATCTTCTTTCACGCTGTATTCCAATGGGTGGAACATGAGTCCGGAGAAATTTACGGGGCTTCCGTGCGAAAGGTGGCCTCCATGTGAAAGGTTCAGCCCCAAGAATTTGTCACCGGGGTTCAATACGGCCATGAATACGGCCATGTTTGCTTGTGCTCCCGAATGCGGTTGAACATTCGCCCATTCGGCATTGAACAGTTTCTTGATACGGTCGATAGCGACTTGTTCGCTTTGGTCTACCACTTCGCAACCTCCGTAGTAGCGTTTCCCAGGATACCCTTCGGCGTATTTGTTGGTCAGGCAAGAACCCATTGCCTGCATGACCTGATCGCTGACAAAGTTTTCCGAGGCAATCAATTCAATACCTTTTCGTTGTCGTTGATTCTCTTTTTCAATGATGTCGAAAATAATGTCGTCTCTTTTCATATTGTGTTGTGTATTAAAAGTTTTTACCATAGATATCCTATTGAAATGCTCAATTCGTTGACGGCTCTGGACAGTTTTACCTGACTGGTTTGGGTTTCGTCGAGGTCGACTTTGAAAGATAGATCTTTGGAATTTCCTACACAATAGGCATACCGGAAGTCGATGTATAGGTGTCCTATGGTGGTGCTCAATCCGCCGATCAAATAGAATGAAAAACTGTTTGGAGAGTTATCGTAGATTAGATTGCGGAGTGAGCGACCTGTGGTGCTTACTCCGCTTGTTTCGTTAAAGATGTAGGAAACCCGGGGACCAGCAAAAAGATTCATGAGGTATGGGCCATGTTTGGTGATGTTATAGCCATATAGTATGGGAACATCGAGGGTATAAGCCGAAGTATTGATTTTACGTAATTCGTAGTCGGGATTATATAGCCGGGTATGGAACTGATGCATGCCCACTTCGAGTTGTATGTAATTCCTCTTGAAATTGTATCTTCCTATAAAAGAACCGGATAATCCCAGCCTCGATTCGGAATCGGATTCGTTGACTTTGTTCCCGTTCAAGGTTAAATGTCTTATGTCGACTAACGGCGCATTGACTCCCAAGCGGATTCCCCAATTGAATCGTTTGCTTACGTTCAATTCTTGTATTTGAGCTTGAACTGTAAGAATCCATAAGAGTGCCATGCAGATAACCGTAGTGATTCTCTTCATACCTGTCTATTTATTTTTTCTTTTGGACAGACCAACCGAATTTCCCTATTTCTTTTCCTGTTTCATAGTAATGCCCGTGGGAATAGACCAATAGATCGGCCTTTTGCATATCGAACGCGCCTGTCTTGGGATTTATATATTTATCATCGGCCAATATGTTTACTACGTCGGATATGAACATGTCGTGGGATCCGAGGCTGATGATTTCTCTTACCTTACATTCTATACAGAGGGGAGATTCCTCGACGTAGGGGGCTTTTACGATTTGAGCGGTTTTCGGAGTGAGTCCTGTTTTTTCGAATTTGTTATAATTCTTTCCGGAGGAAACGCCGCACCAATCGGTTGCTTTTGCCATTTGAACGGTCGTGAGATTGATTACGAACTCCATGTTTTTTCTTAGAATCTCGTAGGAATGTCTTTCCGGTCGAACGGATATGTAGCACATGGGGGGATTGGTGCAGAGCGTGCCGACCCAACTTACCGTAATGAGGTTATACTCTTCGGGCGTATTGCCGCAACTGACCAGAACGGCCGGCAACGGGTAGATGGTAGTCCCGGGTTTCCAACTTTGTTTCATATATCGGAAGAATTAACAGATTTCTATTTCTTCTTTGGTTACCGACCGTTCGCAATAATGGCATCTTACTTGGACATCGATTTTGTCGGTTACATGAAATATGGTTTCCATCGGTTCGTTGTTCGTGATGCATTTGGGATTCCCGCAGCGGATAATACCATGCACGATGTCCGGTAGAGATACTTTCCGTTTTTCGATGACTTGGTAATCGCGGATAATATTGATTTGTGCAGCCGGGGCTACCAATGCGATCTTGTTCAAGTCTTCTTCTTTGAAGAAACGGTCGGCGACTTTGATGATCCCTTTTTTCCCTATTTTTTTACTGGCTAAGTTGTTGCCGATGGTAATGCTGTTCGTGCAGTTTTCAAGTCCTAAGATAGATACTACCTTGAATAACTGGCTCGAAGGTATATGGTCGATAACGGTTCCGTTTTCGAGAGCCGCTACTTTTAGTTCTTTTTTTTCGTCGTTCATGATTACCGAAAATAAAAGGGGTTAAACTTCAATTCCTAAAACTTTACAGATAATGGCTTGCCGAGCGAATAGCCCGTTTTTGGCTTGTTGGAAATAATAGGCTTTGGGATTGCTGTCGACATCGTAAGAAATTTCATTAACCCGGGGGAGCGGGTGTAGGATTCTCAGATTGTCTTTGCTGTGCTCGAGCATATTGTTGTGCAGCGTATATACGTTTTTAACCTTTTCGTATTCCATGAGGTCGGTGAATCGTTCGCGTTGAACCCGGGTCATGTATAGAATATCCGCTTGATTGATTACCTCTTCGGAAAATTCGGAGTGTTCGAAGTAGGGAATATGATTTTGTTCACAGAAGAGTTTATACTCGATAGGCATTTTCAGTTCATCGGGTGCGACGAAATGGAATGTGGGATTGAAATGAGACATAGCCATCAGCAGGGAGTGTACGGTGCGTCCGTATTTTAAGTCTCCCACCATAGTGATGTTCAGGTTCGATAGGGAGCCTTGTGTCTTGTAGATGGAATATAAATCGAGCATGGTTTGCGAGGGGTGCTGATTTGCACCATCTCCTGCATTGATAACGGGAACGGAAGAAATTTCAGAGGCATAACGGGCCGCACCTTCGAGATGGTGGCGCATGATGATTAAGTCGACATAGTTGCTTACCATCATGATGGTGTCTTTCAGTGTTTCTCCTTTTGAGGAGCTGGTCGTGCTGGCGTCTGAAAATCCAATGACTTTTCCGCCTAATCGGTTGACTGCGGTTTCAAAGCTGAGTCGAGTGCGGGTAGAAGGCTCGAAGAACAGAGTCGCCACGACTTTACCTTCCAGAATTTTTCGATTGGGATTTTCTTCGAATCGACGCGCTTTTTCGAGAAGATCCAGAATTTCTTCTTTTGAAAAATCGGTAATAGATACTAAACTCTCACGTTTCATCGTCGGTATGATTTGTTTTTATATTACAATGCTCGTTAACAAAAAAGCCAACACGACTATAAAAGTCATATTGGCCTTTTATTTTGTTTCTCTTCAAGAGAATATATTTCTTGGCTATTATAAAAATGCCTGTGCCGTAATGGATTATATGTTTGTTCTTGCCCACTCATTTCACTAAGCAAAGATAGTAAAAAAAGACCGAAAGCCAAGTGTTCAGACATAAAAAATATTCTTTATAAATCTACAAAATGTATTCGGATAAAATATATTTGTTACCTTTGCTTTAACAATTGGCTGCGGATAGAGCGAATGGCTTTTAAGACTTTGTTAATAAATGCATAGATGGAGAGATGAAAGTGGGTAAGTTGAAAAAATCTATCGGGGATACATCGCGTATTGTGCGGTATATGTGGTATGCCTTTGGGGGAATCGTTGTTCTTGTCGTTGCGGCCTTTGCGATGATTGCATGGGGGTGGATAGGATATATGCCGCCGATAGAGGATATGGAAAATCCGAAAGATAAATTCGCCTCGGAGATTTATTCTTCCGATATGGAAGTAATAGGCCGGTTTTATCAAAGCAAGAGTAACCGGGTGTATGTACATTATGATGAAATTTCTCCTTATTTGGTCAATGCTCTTATCGCTACGGAGGACATTCGTTTCAAGGACCATTCCGGCATAGATGTGAAGGCTTTGTTCCGGGCTTTTATCAAACGAGGGCTATTATTTCAAAAGAGTGCGGGGGGAGGAAGTACGATTACCCAACAGTTGGCCAAACTCCTTTATTCTCCTAATGCCGATAATGTGGTGGAACGGTTGTTCCAGAAGCCGCAGGAATGGGTTATAGCTGTACAGCTCGAACGTTTTTATACCAAAGAGGAAATCGTGAATATGTATCTGAATCATTTCGATTTCCTGAATAATGCAGTCGGGATACAATCGGCGGCATACATTTATTTTCATACGGCTCCCGATAAGTTGAAAATAGAGGAGGCTGCGACGTTGGTGGGTATGTGCAAGAATCCCTCGTATTATAATCCCCGCAGGTTTAACGAACGCACGAGGGGGCGTCGTAACACGGTTTTGAACCAAATGTATAAGGCCAAGTATATTACAAAGGCGGAACTTGACTCTTTACAAGCTTTGCCTTTGGAGCTGAAATATACCCGGGTGGATCATAAAGAGGGGTTGGCTCCTTATTTCAGAGAGCAATTGAGATTGATGATGACGGCAAAAAAGCCTGTGAAATCGGAATATCGGGGGTGGGAAGCTCAAAAATTTATAGACGATTCCATTGCTTGGGCGAATAATCCGTTGTATGGTTGGTGCGAGAAAAATGTGAAGGCTGACGGAACCAAGTATAATATTTATACCGATGGGTTGAAAATCTATACGACGCTTGATGCGCAGATGCAACGGTATGCCGAGGAGGCTGTGGAAAAACATTTGGGCGGGTATTTACAACCTCGCTTCTTCGCCGAGAAAAAAGGACGGAGTTATGCACCGTTCTCCCGAAGCATAACTCGGGAAGAGCGGGAGTCAATCTTGGATAGGGCGATGAAGCAGTCGGATCGTTATCGGGCGATGAAAGCGTCGGGTTCGAGCGACGAGCAGATTCGAAAGGCATTTATTACTCCTGTCGAGATGCAGGTCTTTTCGTATCAAGGTTCGATCGACACGATTATGTCTCCATTGGATTCTATCCGTTATCAGAAGTCTTTCTTGCGAGTGGGATTTATGTCTATGGATCCGAATACAGGTCATGTGAAGGCTTATGTGGGCGGTCCTGATTTTACGCATTTTCAATATGATATGGCTTCGGTGGGACGGCGCCAGATAGGATCGACCGTGAAACCGTTCTTATATACGTTAGCGATGGAGGAGGGATTCACTCCTTGCGATATGTTTTTAAATGAACAGCCTACATTGATTACAGAAGACGGGAAGCCCTGGTCTCCTCGGAATTCTTCGAAAGCGCGTGTGGGCGAGATGGTTTCTTTGCGTTGGGGGTTGGCAAATTCGAATAATTGGATTTCTGCCCGATTGATGGATAAGTTGTCGCCCTCGTCATTGGCGAGATTGATGCATTCGTTCGGGATTAAAAATAAGATAGATGAAGTCATCTCTCTTTGTTTAGGTCCGGTCGAGGTCTCGGTCGAGGAAATGGTGACGGCTTATACAGCCTTTTCGAACAAAGGCGTGCGTGTAGACCCTTTGTATGTATCTCGTATAGAGGATAATTTAGGGAATGTAATAGCCGAGTTCACGCCTTCGATGACCGAGGTTTTCAGTGAACAGGCTTATTATCGCATTTTGCCGATGTTGAAAGATGTGATAGATCACGGAACGGGCGGTCGTGTTCGTTTCCGTTATGGTATTACTGCTCCTATGGGAGGTAAAACAGGGACGACCAATAATAATTCGGACGGTTGGTTTATGGGATTTACTCCCGATTTAGTTTCCGGTGTATGGGTAGGAGGCGAGGATCGCTCGATTCACTTCGATGGTATGGCCGATGGGCAGGGAGCCAGTATGGCATTGCCTATTTATGGTCTTTATATGCAGAAAGTTTATGGGGATCAAAGTCTGGGTTACTCACAAGATAGCGACTTCGAGATTCCTGAGGAGTATTCCGATCCTTGTGGCGGAAGTTCATATATCGAAGAATCCGTTACAGCTCCCGTGGAGAGCATAGAGGGGATATTCGATTGATTTTTGCATCGTTTGGGTCGTTTTGACAGATACCTGTGAGGTTCTGTATGTCGGGGGCAATCACAGGTATAATAGCCAGATGAGGACGGGAACCGAAATATCGACGATGATGCCGTGGAAGATGGCGAAGATGACGTATTTTTCTCCGAGGGTGGCGCTGATGAGAGGTAGAGTCGTGTCGATGGAGGTTGCTCCTGCGGCTGTAATCGGGGCTAATTTCCCGCAATAACGGGCAAGTAGCGGAATTGTAAGAAGTGTCAAAAGCTCTCTGCTCAGATTACAAATAAGAGCGGTAGTACCGATGTCGGCTCCTGCAAGCTCGTTCAGTAAAATTGCCGATAGACTGTAATATCCGAATCCGCAACCGATGGCAACGGTTTCCCGTAACGGAACGGGACAGAATAGCGAGAACAGACAACAAGCGGCGATTGTCCCGACGATCGTGGATAACGGTATCAACAAAATCTGGAATTTATATTTTTTGATGGGAGCGGATAGTGCGGTTAAATCACTGCCGAGTCCTATTCCCACCAAGAACATCATGACGTACAGGATATAGAGGCTGAGGGAGTCGTCGCACTCGGGAATTATGCCCCAGTAGGAACAGAGTACTCCCGCCGCAAAACATAACAGAATGATGAGACTATTTTTCATGATCGTTGGTCATCTTCTTTTTTGAATAGGTGACGGTAAACGATCCACGATAAAAATACGCTTCCTGCGATGGATACAACGGAGATTGCGATACCTAAGAGGCCGAGGGTTCCCAGCCCTTGTATAACTTGCGGGTTGCTACCTACCGATAGACCCATCACGAAAAGTAACAAGAAAATAATGTAAATGTTGATTTTGGAAACGAGGGCGGGTATGGCTCGAATATTCCGTAATATATATCCGATCAGAACACCGGATAACATGACTATCATTACACCGAACATGCCGTTGAAATTGAAATAATTTTATTTTACAAGTGGTTGTTTTTTATGTGGATATTTCTCATGTGCTTGGGATATTCTTTCCCGGATAAATATTTGTTGATGTGCAGGACATGGGAACTGTTGTGCAAATCGCTTCCCAGATAGTCTACCATCTGTTTGGAAATCAGCCATTCGGCCACCTCTTTCGCTCTTTTGTTGTAATACCCTGCGAGGGAAAGCAGATTGACTTGAAATTCACACCCTTGTTCATGCAGTTCTTTGTAGATTTTTTTGTCATCGTAATAATAAGCATATCGTTCGGGGTGGGCTAGAATGGGGGAAAGTCCTTTAATCTGCAAATCGAAGACGAGACTTTTGATGTTCCAGAACGGTTGTAGAAAAGAGTTTTCGATAAGGATATGGTTGCCGGGCATGGGTATGATTTCTTCTCTTTGCAGTATGCCCAAAAAGTTATCGTCCATTCGGTATTCTGCGGAGTAGCAGAGTTTAATTCCCAGTTCGTCCAAATTGGTCTCTTGGCAAAGCCGGGAGTATGCCGACCCGATGGTTTGTGGAGTGTTTTCGAATGAAGCCTCGGTCACATGAGGCGTAGCTATGATTCGTTCAAGTCCCCATTCTTTCATTTGATGAATGAGGGCGAGGGAGTGTTCTACATCGGGAGACCCGTCGTCGATACCCGGTAATACATGGCAGTGAACCTCTGTCGTATAGGGTAGTTTGGGAGTATTGTTTTTCTTTTTTAAGAAATTAAACATATCTGAATGGCGTAAAGATTTTATTTGTGATACAAAAGTACGCTTTTTCCTTTGATAATAAGTTAAAGAATATTATTTTTGTATTCTTAAATTCATGTAATGTGAATAGATGTAACACCTATAAAATCAAATGGCTATGTCAAGAAAATTGAAAATCCGAGATCTTACTCTTCGTGACGGGCAACAGTCTTTGTTTGCGACTCGTCTTACCCAAGAACAGATAAACCGCGTTTTACCTTATTACAAGGATGCCGGTTTCTTTGCGATGGAAGTTTGGGGTGGTGCTGTGCCCGATTCGGTGATGCGTTATTTGAACGAGAGTCCGTGGACTCGTCTTAAAACAATCAGTGAAGCTATTGGGGGGGCATCTTATTTAACGGCACTTTCTCGTGGCCGTAATTTGTTCGGGTATGCGCCTTATCCCGATACGGTTCTTGACGGATTTTATCGCGAGGCCGTGGCAAACGGGTTGGGTATCATGCGTATATTCGATGCACTCAACGATTTGAACAATGTAAAATCTTCTGTGGAAAAGATAAATGCTGTCGGGGCGATTTCCGATGGAGCCGTATGTTACACGGTAGATCCGCATTATACCATAACGTTTATGGATCGAGTAAAGGCGTTGTTCGGTAAAAAATTGCCGAAACCTATCTTTACCGATGAATATTTTGTGGAAAAAGCACTCGGTTTTGAAAAGTTGGGTGCAAAGATGGTTACTCTCAAAGATATGGCCGGATTGGTGAATCCTTCTCGAATCGCTTCTTTGATGCCTAAATTGAAACAGGCTTTGAAAGTGCCGGTCGATTTTCATACCCATTGTACACCGGGGTATGGCCTCGCATCGTCGTTGATGGCTGTTATACACGGTGTGGATATTTTGGATACTAATATTTGGTATTTTGGCGGAGGTTCGGCGGCTCCGGCCATAGAATTGCTCTATATTTTCTGTAATAAATTGGGCGTAGAGATGGAAGTCAATATGGCAGCTGTAAGTAAAATACGTGCCGAGTTGCTCGGTATTCGTCGCGAGCTGGCTGCATACGACTTGAAGAAAGACTCGTTCCCCATTGCGTTCGATCCGTTGATCGATAAGTTGCCCGATCATATCGACAAGTTGTTCGATACGGCTATCGAAGCCGCGCGTCAGAATAACGAAGCCGCTTTGCTGGATGCTTGTCATGCCATCGAAGATTATTTCGGATTCCCGAAACCGAATGAGTTGGTGAAGGCTGCGGAGGTTCCCGGCGGTATGTATTCCAATATGGTGGCTCAGTTGAAGCAGCTTAAAGCCGAGCATGTGCTCGATGATGCCATGCGATTGATTCCGAAGG
>OMBK01000825.1_pt1 | contig 13764 bp, 16 predicted proteins | sample 1644881 | NCBI WGS metagenome assembly OMBK01 (sample SAMEA103958132, study PRJEB25191) | human gut metagenome | biome: human-associated habitat [ENVO:00009003]; feature: intestine environment [ENVO:2100002]; material: feces | place: Germany | collected 2013/2015
CGTAGCGGACTCAAAATCCGCCGGTAGCGATACCGTACCGGTTCAAGTCCGGTCAGCGGCACCATTTTTCAAAAGCACAAGAGCAATCTTGTGCTTTTTGTTTTTATAGCTCTTCCTTACTGTAAAACGTTGCTGTGAACTTGTTCATTTTCGGAAGATCAGCTTTATCCGTAGGATTGGAGTTTACCAAATCCATCTTCATTGCATACTTGAACGCTTTGTGAAGATTTGCATGATAATGTTTAACTGTGTTAGCCTTCAGACCAGACGTATACATATCATTATAATACTGCTGAATCATAAGTCCTGTTACATCGCCAAGAAGTATATTAGGATATTTTTCGTCAAAGTATTTTGTAATCTTGCCAACGTCCCTGATGTATGAAATAAAAGTTGTGTATGCAAGCGTAGGCTTGACGGTCGAGAGCCAATATTTTAAGAAGTCAGTAAACTCATACTCCCCTGACGTTCCGTTTGCGGAATCTTTGAGGACAGATTCGCTAACATTTGTCTTATCGACGCTTGCCGACTTTGCTTTCGTAATTTCCCCCGAATTGAAATCGGCTGTGAACTTCTCAACAATTTCCTTAACTCTTGCATTAAGAGCTTTTTTGCTGCAATTTTCTGCAAGTCCTGTCGAAACCCATTTTAAGCTATTTAATCTTTGTGACAGTTCGTTGTAGTTAGAATCATTTCATGTCATTTAATCCTCGTAAAATCGGGACTTTTTGAGGATGAAATCCCCAAAAGCCCGATAATTCGTAAATTGTAAAAGTGCTGAAAAAAGCACATTTTGGATAGATATTTGTTAGATACTAACGGCAGAAATATTCGTTAGATATCTAAAAAAGCTGTTAGATAAACCTGTTGACATATATCTCACAGCGCTTAATCCATTATATGAGAAGCGTTATCAGCCTTGATGTAATGGTAAAATATTGACAATAAAAAACGTTTCCTTCGGGGAGCGCTTTTTTTATTGCACGAAAAACAATTTCCAAAGGAAGTCAATCTTATGCCCGAAAACAAAACCATTGTCCCAAACGACAAAAACCTATCTCTTGACGCATACGGACTGCTGTCTACAATGCTGAACGTCCCCGAAAGGGCGCGGGGAGTTCAATCGGGATTAGATGAAAAAGGAAAGCGAGAAAATTCACAGCCTGCCTCGTAAAAAGCAGAAACAACGTGAAAAGTCAAAGGAGAATATGCGATGAAATATTTAAAAATCGAGCCAAAGGCACGTTCCGATTATACTTGGCGGAGGTATGGCAATGCAGATTAACAGCAAAAAAATCAAGAAAATAATACTTTCCAATCTGCCATATGCTATCTTCGCTTACGCTGGAAACAAGCTTGCATTTGCCTACAGAATTGCAGAGGGAGAGGGATTTCAAGAAAAGCTTCCGCCCTTTCTGTATGAAATCGGCACATCGTTTGCAAAGGTTTTCCCCAGCTTTAACCATGTCGATTTGCTTGCGGGAATTTCCGTTGCTGCACTGATGAAAATGATTCTGTACATGAAATCCAAAAACAAGAAAAAATTTCGTCAAGGCGAGGAATACGGCTCTGCGGTATGACGAACGGAAAAGGCTCATACAGCCGTCAGACATTGGAGAGCGTATCCTTCCTCATAAAAACAAGACCTCAGAAACGGCTTGTACAGCGTTTCTAAAGGCTTGCGTAAAAACTATTTCATTAGGGATGGCAGTTGTTGTGGTGTGTCCCAAAATGATTGATTTGACTTGCGCAGAACGTTTATTGTGTGTGTCATTAGGCTATAAGATATTGAGCTGTCAAGACAAATTGAAATTTATAGATTTTTATACATATCCGCTGTTATACAATAACAAACCTCTCCGCACGGAGAAATATTTTCACGAATAAATCGTTCAACTGTATCGGTAACTTCCATTTTTGATTTTACCAATACTTTTCCGGATTTTATATTTTCGATTCTATGATATGCTTCAAGTTTCACAAAATCCATATGGCTGAATGTAAAATCAATTAAAGCAGATAAAGCTTCACTCGCATAATCGTTTCCCCAGAATTTTTCTCCGATACAGTATTCGATTTCTGCCGTTCTGCATTCTGAATACACCTTACAGAAGGCTATTTGACCTATATTTTGATTACTTGCTTTTTCAACAATTGCCCATCTGTAATAATCCATATTGCTGTAAGAATCAATGTATTTTTTCAACAATTCTTGCACCTTTTGAATCGTATCATAAACAGGTTCTCCATATTCAAGCTGAATATTTGGATTTGCTGCCCAATTTTCAAACATATTCTCATAATCATTTGAATTAAACTTTCGGCAAATCAGTCTTTCTGTTTCAAATTGCTGCGTACCTATATGTTTCATCGCTTTCTCCTATAAATACTGATTTATGCAAGCAGACCGAATGCTTACTCTATATCACAAATTATACCATACCCTGTTGAAATATTCAACCGCCTGAAAAGAAAAATAGCTTGCCATATCCGTCTATACATAATTTTCTTAAAAAGTTTCTATATGACTACTGTCCTAATTCGCAGGGTATGAAACAGCTTATGTGCGGTCTTGGACTGATTCTTCTTGCAATCGTTCTTGTTCCTGTACTTGAAAAGATGATGACAGGCACAATCTGACAGATTGCTATCAGAAAAAAATACATACGAGAGTTTCACAGCAAAAACAATATGCAGAAAACTGCTGCCCACAAAACTTGAACTTCGGCGATTAAATAAATATGACAGACCATTAATAAATTGCTCGGACGAAAGGGGTGATGAAAATGGGAGTAATCAGCGACGCAATCGACGCTCTGGAAAATTGGCGCTGTGACTTATTCAAGGACGGAATCAAGTCCCAGTTTGACGGAATATCAGATTTGTTGACGGATACGTTTGCACAGACAACCGGAAACGACGGTCTTGTCAGCACATATCTGACTGTGCATCCTGCAAATTTTACAGGCAATGCGGCAGGAACGGGCACGTCAGTCTGGACAACGATTGAAACGCTGTGCAATAACGTAGTTGTCCCAATAGGCGGCTTTATTCTGACGATAATTCTGCTGAACGACCTGATTCAGACGGTCATTCGAGGCAACAATTTCAAGGACTTTGACGATTCGATATTCATAAAATGGATCATCAAAGCGGTATGCGGCGTAATTCTTGTGTCGAATGTGTTTTACATCGCTTCGGGACTGTTATCATTCGGCACAAACATATGCTCTAAAGGATTATCGGAGCTTTTCGGAACAGGCGATTATTTATCGACGGCTCTTGCATTGAAAAAATCGGCTCTAAGCGGTTTAAGCCTTGGAGAACTAATGACAGTCTGGTTTATTTCACTCATTGTTCATCTCGGAATTATGATTCTGATAGTGGCAATCGTAATAACGCTGGCTTCAAGAATTATTGAAGTTTTCATGTATCTGAGCGTCGCTCCGATTCCTATGGCAACGATGATGGACGGCGGCGAATGGTCGGGTATCGGCAAGAACTGGATAAAACAGCTATTAGCGCTTTCATTTCAGAGATTTTTGATCATTGTCGCGCTAGGCATTTTCAAAACGCTGTTTGCAAATATGATTGCCACGCTGAACGTAGGCGGCGACGGTGTGATTATGCAGATGGCAATGCTTATGGGTTATACGTCAGCGTTGATTTTTACAATTCTGAGAACGGGTGCAATAAGTAAAACAGTCTTTTCGGCGCATTAAAATACACCGCCTAATAAAGACGGTGTATTTCTTGAGGATAAAATTATTCTTCTGCACCTGCTTCCTGCATAAATCTTGAAAGCAATGTCGGATAATTTCTTTTTCCGTTAAGGACACGATAAAAAATGACTTTATGTTCATTCTCAAAGACTCTGTAAAACATCAGATATTTACCAACAATAATCATTCGAAAATTAAGTTTAGCGAGTTTATCATCTGGTACGGCGACGCCGGAATATGGAAATACTGAAATTTGCTGTGCGGCTTTATTAAAACTATCTTTTACTTTAATAGCGCCCTGTTTGCTTCCGAACATAATGTAGGACGAAACGATTTCTATCATATCATTCAAAGCATAGGGGAGATATTCTAAGCTGAATGGATTATTTTGTTCCATTGATAATGTCCTCCAGCTTGGCGTTTATTTCATCAAGCGAATAGGTTTTAGCGCCGGTTATACGCTGAGCTTCAGCTTCAAGAAGCTTTTCGCGCAAATCAAGCATTTCTTCACGATAAGCGTAATGCTCCATACTCATAACAACAAGATCGCCTTCACCATTTTTTGTAAGAAAGACAGGTTGATTTTGCTGTTTGCAGAAATCGGCTATATCATTGTATTCATTCCGCAGACAAGTGGACGGCTTAATCATCATGGCTGTTCAACCTCCTTAAAAATATTCTATACATATTATATCATAATTATGTGCGCATTGTCAAGTGAAATGTGCAGAAAGGATTTCTAAATGGCTTATGGGTATGACGGGAGCGATTTTCGCTATGGGAGCGTGCGTCGCTCCTGCTATTCTCTGCGGACTGTATAGAAAAAACGGCGTATTCCTTGAAAAACAGGCAAAATTCATGAAAGAATATTTTACCAGACCAAGAAAGCGGTATTACAAAACAACCAATATTTTCGAGTGCATTACAAAGCACATGGAATATCTGAAAATAAAAAAGAAACTGAAGAACGCCGGAATGTAAAAATTTCGCGCTCAAACAGATCGGGGGTCATGAACCAAAGTCAATAAAGTGGACAAGAAAAATCAGAAAAAATTGAATTCAGCTTGAATAGTAGTCAACCCGTTATTATGAGAATGAGGTCTTACCGAATTGTAAAAGCCGTTAATGTATTGAAAAACAGCGAGGTTTAAATCCTTAAAAAAAGAATAAGCCTTACGATTAACCTCTTCCTTTTTCAAGTACTTGAAAAAGCATTAGTATATATCCAGTTTTTCGGAAAGCAAGTCAAGGGCTGCAATACATATCGTCCGATATTCTGGTATACGGACGGCGATAAAAGGGATTATGAGAAGTTTTACGGCGTGCGACACTCGCATTGTTATACCGAATACGGATTGAAAAGAACTGGCTGCGTCGGCTGTCCGTTCAATCCGAGAATTACGGAGGAATTGGAGAACATCAAAAAATATGAGCCTAATTTATATACGGCGGCAATTCATATTTTCGGTCAGTCTTACAAATATACCCGAAAATATTGGGAGTTTGTGAAGATGAGGAAATCACAGGAGAAAGAACATGAGTAAGTTAAGTACCATTCCATGTACATATAGATAGATATTGCTTCTGATTTTGTAAACCGTTTTCACAGACACTATAATGCTCCCGTAGGGTGCAAATTCTGCTTAGCGGTTGCAGAGGAAGAGAAAATTCGCGGTGTGGCAATCTGCGACAGACCTGTTTCAAGGCGTCTGGATAACGGATTCACCTGTGAAATTTTGCGTGTATGCACCGACGGAACATATAACGCCTGTTCCATGCTGTACGGCGCTTGCTGCCGTATCGCAAAAAAAATATGGGCTATACCGACATCATCACATATACTTTTGTTTCAGAAAACGGGGCAAGCCTGAAAGCAAGCGGTTTTGTCAATGAAGGGATTGCAGGCGGCTTATTTTGGACAGGTGCAAGAAATAAACGGCAGAACATACCCCATGAATTAAAAAATCGTTGGAGAATAACGCTTCAATGATAACAGTTCAGAATTCTATTTCCCAAAATCGAAAAAATAATGAAATTGGGAAATAGAATTTCCCGAAAACAATTTAATTTTGATTTCGGGAAACAGATACAATTATCATATTTTGTTAAAAAGTCCTTTTTCCAATATATCACTTAATGCAGCAACAGCCTGTTCATAGGAAACAGTTTCAAACAAAAGCGGTAAAGTAATGTTTTCATAATTTTCTTTATAAATATTTTTTGAAATAATCTCTTTGAGTATATTTTTAATATCAGCGCCGTCCTGAACGGAAAGGGACATTTTATGAGGTTTTCTTTCATTGGCAACTGATACTGCTAAATCTTTGAGAGTTTCATCTATATCAACAATTTCCGACAGCTTGAAAATATCATAGATATGCCTTGAATGCTCGGAAGTTGTTCCAAGCAGGTAATAATCAGCCAATGCAAACAGTTTATCTATCATTGTACGCTCAGTAGTCTGTACATTCAATTCAAACGGCTGTAAATTATTCCGGATAATAAAATCATCATATCCATTTTGAGAAATGAATCTGTAGATAAGACTGTCTGCTGTCATTTTTTTGGTCGGATATGCCCTCTGATAAACAGCGGTTTCCACTATTAGATGTTCTTTAAGATATGAAGCTGAAAGCGATGACGGATAGTCAATTACATATCGGTTATATTCCCTGCGGCTGCGGACATTGTCAGCGTTTATAAGATTAAAGTGCAGATTATCTATTACTTTAATTATAGAAGCCTTTATCTGTTTTCTTTTGCTTTCAGAAGGCTTATTTTCCGATTCTTCAGAAAATCGTTTAATTATATCATAGCATTCAGAAACAGTGTAACAAAATAATCTTTTTCAATAATTTCCGCTGTTACTCCAAGATAGTCCGATGTTTTAAGGATAAACTGTTCAAAAGTCTGTTTGTCATCATGCAACATAGTAAATCACACCGCTTTCTACAAGATTACGCATTGTCCGGTCAGGAAAAACAGGAGCGTACTCTGTTACAAGCTGCCTTGTTATATTCCTTTTTCTGATCCATTCTTTCAGTATTGCTTTTCTGACATCATCGAAATAGCTTGCTGCCGTACTGTTCATTATTTCGAGAAATTGCAAAACAGCAATATTTTCATTATTAATTTTAGTTCTTGCTTTGCGGAGTATGATTTCCTGACTGCCCACCTTAACTCTGCGCAGCTTGGAATTTTCGTTATTTGTTTGAATTTCAGGAACATTTGAAATCTGTGTTGATAATCCGGCTTGCTGCAAAGCGGTAATACCCGTATAAAATCCGATTTTTTTGCCTTTATCTGATAGGTATTTTCGTTCAATCACTTTGTTCGGATTCAAAACGCTTTCATCAAACGGCGTTTTTTAGGAATATAGTAAATGCCTCTTTCATATCGAATAAGTTGTTTTTTCTCGCATAACTTGGAAAGCTCTTTTGCAATCCAGATTTTAGAGTAGTCTTCAAACTGAATATCGCTTGTAAAGATAGGCTCATTGAATCCGAAAGCAGTAACCAAGTATTCATAAAGCATATTTCACACCTCCTGAGTTCTTCATATATATTATATTACAAATGACCTTAAAAGCCAAGTATAATATATTGTATTTAAAAATTAAATAAAAAGGAGAAATTTTTTTATCAATTTTAATCGTCGCCGAAAAGCCATCAGTCGGACGTGCAATCAGTCCGGTGGTCGGCGCTAACACATCAAAAAAAGGATACGCCGAAGGAAACGGATATCTTGTTTCATGGTGTTTCGGGCATCTTGTAGGTCTGAAATACCCAAATGATTACGGCATCGGCTGGCTGGATAAATGGAGCTTTTCTCAGCTACCTATGATTCCTGAAAAATGGCTTTTCAAGATTGCGGAAAATACGAAAGAACAATTTGAGGTACTGAAAGCCTTGACGAGCAGAAATGATGTGACGGAGTTAATTTGTGCTACCGACGCAGACAGAGAAGGAGAAATGATATTCCGCTACGTCTACAACATGATTGGCAGTAATAAGCCTGTGAAAAGGCTTTGGGTATCCTCTCTTGAAGAAAGTGCAATACGCTCGGCGCTTAGTAAAATGAAGTCCTTATCTGACTACGACAACCTCTTTTCCGCAGGATTTTCAAGAACAAAGGCAGACTGGCTTGTTGGTATGAACGGTTCCAGACTTTTTTCATGCCGTTATCATGACAGGCTTGGCCTCGGCAGAGTGCAGATGCCTACTCTTGCCATGATTGTGAACGTGATTATGAAGTCAAAAACTTTATCCGACAAAAGTATTTTACCGCCGATCTTGACTGCGGAGATTTCAAGCTGTCATCTGCAAGAATTGATGATGAAAATGTCGCTGATACGCTTGTTTCAGCCTGCAACGGAAATACGGCTGTCATATCTTCCGTTAAGCGTGAGGTAAAAACCGTAAATCCGCCTAAACTTTACGATTTGACCACATTACAGCGTGACGCCAATAAGATCTATGGCTACACTGCAAAGCAGACTTTAGACTGCGTTCAATCGCTGTATGAAGCCAAAATCGTAACATATCTCCGTACCGACTCGCAGTACCTCAGCGATGATATGGAGCGCGCCTGATCGGCAGCATTTTTCCGTTCGGCAGCGTTAAAAATCCCGATATTTCACGCTGTATCGATAACAGCGAGGTTACGGGACATCATGCCATTATCCCTACGGTAAATATCGGGAATGTTGATTTGAATATTCTGCCCGCTGCCGAAAAGAACATTCTTGACTTTATCGCAAATCGTCTGCTTTACACTTCGGCTATACCCCATAAATATGAATCGGTGAAGATTATCGCTATATGCAATCATACAGAGTTTTCAGCAAACGGCAAATCCGTAATTGAATCAGGTTGGAATCAGGTTGCTGCGAAAACTTCTGAGGACAAGGAAAACGCAAAGACTTTGCCGCCTGTTTCCGAGGAACAGCAGTTTTTCGTAAGGCCAAGCAAGAGCGAGCGTTTCACAAGTCCGCCAAAGCCTTTTACGGAAGATACCTTGCTTTCGGCAATGGAACACGCAGGGCAGGAAAACTACGCCGACGATTCTGAAAAGAAAGGTCTTGGTACTCCGGTAACAAGAGCCGCAACCATCGAGGGACTTGTCGCCAAAGGCTATGTACGGCGTAAGGGTAAGCAGATTACCGCTACAGAAAAGGGGGACTCGGCTTCTTTGATAAGCGGATACTAAAGCTTTTGGAAGGAAAATTAAGCGGTATTAAAGGGCCATTTTATTTGATATCAAAAAAATTGATGTTAAATAAAGCGATCTTTGTTAAATAAATAATTGTAAACTTGACAATTTGTAGTAAAAGTTGTAAAATATAAATATATTTAAATATTAGGAGGTTTTTTTATGGCATTTGTAAAAGAGTTAGTATCAGAGACTGATAAAGAATTATATCAATCGTTTCAAATGTATGATTATAATCACAATACGATTAGTGGATTAAAATTATATACAAATTGGGCGGTAGACCGTGAACGAAAAATTTATTTTACTTCTGTAAGTGGAGGTGCCCTTGAACATCCTGAACAATATGATCTTATCTGGCAAGGAGAAAAAATTGTTATTTTTATAGAGGTTTCTGTTGAAAGGAAACCACTTGAAGATAATCCCAGACATATGAGAAGTTTATATAAAATTATTGGTATTCGTGCACCAAAAAGATTTATGCAACAGCAAGATGAGATGATTGGATTGATAAAAGAGGCCTTGGAAGTTTACCATTCTATTGATTTCATAAAAGGTGTGCCGTATGAAAATAAACATAGTTTGATCATTACCGATATGGTTATTCCAAGCTATTATGATGAGGTGAAATAATGAACGCTAAAGATATTATTACATGGGTAGAATCGCAAGTGGTTGATATTTCAAATGAACAGAATATAATTAAGTTTGTATCTGATCTTGAAAATAAAATTATGGAATTGAATTTTAACCTCCCAGACAATACAAAGGCAATAGGTTACGCTGGAAGTACTAGTAGCCTAGAAGGAACTGGAATATATAGAACTATTGATATATTCACGCAAAACAGTAATGGAGAATATGGATTTATAAATAATGTTGCTGATAATATTTTGAATCATGCATATAAAGATTCAACTGGTGTTAAGCATTCACTATGGGATGCGTTAGAACAAACTGTCGGTTTAGAAAATACAAGAGTTATCTTTAATGGCTCAAATGCAGCAGGCTTTCGCTCTCCTGAATGTTTTTCTGGAATAAAGTGCCTTAATGATTTTGTTTCTGAACAATATTTTTTTCACAATGGTTCAGGCAATGTGATTTTCTTGTTTACAGATACAGCCATGAGTGACAGCACAGCAGCATTAACAGAAATTGAAGTTTTGTTAAAAAAAGACTCGGTTTCACATATAAACGGAATCGAAAAATCAGTACTTGCGAACATGTCGTCAACAGAACGTTTTAATCTTTTGAAAGAACAATCTGTTATTGATTTGATGAACGCTAAGGTTTATAGAGGTGCAGATGGAACAGAAATCTTATCTTTTGAAGGCACAAAGTTTGAAAATATGTTCCACACAAACATTCCCAGTGATTACATTGACGTAGGGCGTTATGCAGAAAGAGCTTTTGTATCTGATTCTGAACTGTTTTCAAAATATTCATTTCTTAATGAGTCGGTATCTCAATCCATACTTGATGAATTCAGAGTTGGAGAATATAGGTTAAAAACAACAGGAGTAGACACATTAACAAATGCAACTGTATACTTTGATGTAAATGGTAAAGTGGTTTCTGTTAGAAATCATATGTCTGACTCAGTATTCGAAACAACCATAGGAGATATAAGAAATTACATACCGGAAGACGAATTGAGAGCGGTATTTCCTGAATATGATAGCTTAGAAAATCTTGAAAAGCTTAAGGTTCGCCAGTTGGAATTAGAATATAATAAATTTATAAAAAACCTTGATTCAATACCGGTTGAACAAATAAGCGACGTTCGAGCAAATTATCTTAAAGCCGTAGGTAAAACAGAAGATACGCTCGGCTTCTTTGATAAGCGGATACTAAAGCTTTTGGAAGGAAAATTAAGCGGAAATGAAAAAATTTCTAATGCTATTCTTGATTTTTCTTCTACGACAACTGAATTGTCAAAGGGCTTAAAAAAGGTAATCCCATATGTTGACGCTTTGTTTACAATTCTTGATTTCTTAAATACAGTTGATTCAATATACAGTGCGTATGAATTACAGGGTGTTGAAGGAGCAAAGGAAACGGCAAGAACGGAGCTTACCAGATTCGCTATGGAAAATGCATTGGTTTGGGCTTCCGGAGAGTTATCAACGTATATATTAGGCGTGGGTATAGCGTCAGGCCCTGTCGGGACGGTTGCCGCAATTGCCGCGGTTGGAGTCATTACCGCTTTTACGTTTGTTGCAGTACAGGAGATAATGACAAATGATGAATTCATTAATAATTTCTGGAAGCCGTTGGACGGAAATAATTTGAGTGTAAGTATCAGTGTTAACAGCGCTCCGGAAGGGTCAGGATATGTTAAAAAGATAGAAGACGAGTGGGGAATAAATTACTGGCAGGATAATGACGCCGGAAATATGATCTATGGTTACAGCGGTGATGACGAAATTCATGGGGCCGGAGGAAATGATTTTATCGACGGAGGAAATGACAATGACTTCCTTTACGGAGACGAAGGCGATGATATTATTTACGGAGGTTTTGGAAAAGACCATATTGAAGGCGGCAAAGGAAATGATTATCTATACGGCGGTACAGGCGAGAACATAGAGTCCGGCGGAACGGAAGCAAGCATTTTCGGAGATGTTATTGACGGCGGCGACGATAACGATTACATATTCGGCGAAGAAGGCGACGATTTGTTAATCGGCGGTAATGGTATCGACTATATTTACGGCGGCGACGGAAATGATACTATGTATGGCGATGAATATATCGAGCCGCTTCCGTCAGGAGAAGTTGTACTTCCTAATATAAGCGATTTACCGGAATTTGACGGATCAGGTAACATTATGGACTTAGGATCAACATCCGGACCAAACTATATGTATGGCGGCAACGGAAAAGACACCATGTATGGCGGAGTCAGCAGCGATGTAATGTTCGGCGGCGAAGGCGATGACATTATGTATGGAGGAGACGATCCTACATCGCTAGAAAGCAATAAAATATTTGTTGAAAACGGTATTATGATAGGCGATTATCTTAGCGGCGAAGGCGGAAATGACATTATTTACGGCGGAAACGGCTGCGATTATATTTCAGGCGGAGACGATGACGACGAATTACATGGCGATGATGGAAACGACAGTATATACGGAGGAAATGGAGAAGATGAAATATACGGCGATAACGGTGATGATGTAATATTCGGTGAAGAAGATAAGGATTGGCTTTATGGCGGCGAAGGGAACGATTATATTGACGGCGGAAACGGAGACGACCATATAGAGGGCGGCGACGGTAAAAATTATTTGTATGGCAGAAACGGTGAGGACTATATATACGGAGGTGAAGATGAAGATTATATAGAAGGAGGAGATGACGGAGACCATATTTACGGCGGAAACGGTGAAAATATAATGTACGGCCAGGAGGGCGATGATTATATTTATGGCGGAAACGATAAGGATTATATATTAGGCGGTACAGGCGACGATCATCTCTATGGCGGAAACGGAGAAAATGAAATATACGGAGGCCACGGTAATGATGTAATATATGATGGCGACGACGGAAGTTATATAGAAGGAAGCTTTGGCAATGACAAAATATTTGCAGGCGGCGGAAACGATGTGATTGATCCGGGCGAGGGCGACGATTACATTCAGGACGATCACGGCGACGATACGATTATTTTCAAGGCTGGTTATGGTACAGATACTATTTCCGACGCTGCGGGAAATAATACAATACAGCTTTCGGGACTTTCAATATCAGACGCGGTTATGTCAAGAATAAACGGAAGCGACCTTATGATTTCATTCGGCGCAGATAATATCATTATAAAGCAGTACTTTGACGGAGCAGGCTTCCAGAATTTCAATATCAACGGTACGATGATAAACGATCTGATAACAACACTGCACGGCTCTGACAGTAACGACTGGATGTCCGCTTGGAGCGATAATGGCGTTACAATAAAGGGTGAAGGCGGTAATGATACTATCAACGGAGGAAACGGCGATGATATCCTCGACGGAGGAACAGGAAACGACTGGCTGTACGGAGGAAACGGAAACGATACATATATCTTCGGCAAAGGCTACGGAAACGACACGATCGAGGATTGGGGCGGAAGCAGCCTTGTAAAGTTTACAGATATTAATATTGATGAAGTTTCTATTTCCAAATTGAACGATTCGACGCTGGTTCTTACAATTGACAGCACAGGCGATACATTGACTGTAAATGGATACAAGTGGAATCAAGGCGGTTATATATTTGAATTTGCCGACGGAACAACAGACAGCATAAATAAGGATACATGGAAATGGGAAAGTGGTTTCGGCAGCACGGCAGGAGAAGCTACTCAGCCTGAACAAAATATCATTAACGGTACTGCCGGCAGCGACAATCTTTATGGTACTGACAGTAATGACATCCTCGACGGCGGTGAAGGCAACGATACTCTTTGCGGTGGAAATGGTGAAGATACATATATTTTTGCTAAGGGATACGGCAACGATACCGTTAATGAATGGAGCAGCGATCATAGTGTTATTCAGCTCAAAGGTATTAATTCAGATGAAGTGACAATAACTGACCAATGGGGTTCAAATTTAATTCTTTTTATTAACGGAACAGAAGATACGCTAACAATTAATAACTTCAAATGGGGTCAGTCAAGCTATACCTTTAAATTTGCAGACGGAGCAGTAGGAACAGTAAATAAGGATACATGGGAGCTTGAGCTTAGTCAGCCTGCAAGCAATGAAATATCTGAGGAAGATGTAATACAGTCAAACGCCGAGCTTCTCTCGGATATCTATTCAGACGAAAGTATGTCTTC
>OMBK01000833.1_pt1 | contig 13655 bp, 10 predicted proteins | sample 1644881 | NCBI WGS metagenome assembly OMBK01 (sample SAMEA103958132, study PRJEB25191) | human gut metagenome | biome: human-associated habitat [ENVO:00009003]; feature: intestine environment [ENVO:2100002]; material: feces | place: Germany | collected 2013/2015
ACCTCGGCGGCTATAGCCGCCTATCCCGAGCTCGGTTCCTTGAAAACACCCCCTACCGTGGCCACATATTTCAACCCCACGTGGGGAGTATTCAACGTGGCCGACGAGCGTGTAATACAATTCATACAAGATGTTTTCGACGAAATTTTCGACTTGTTTCCAAGTCGCTACATACACATAGGCGGAGACGAAGTCCACCCCGAATCGTGGGAAGCCAACAGCGACATCAGCCGCTTCATGGAAGAAAAGAATCTCGACAATTATAGCGAAGTGCAAATGCTGTTTACCAACCGGGTCGCCTCGCTCATACACAGCAAAGGACGCACGATGATCGGGTGGAACGACATCATGGGCAAGAACATTCACGAGTGGGCCGACTCCGATAACGAAAGTACCCATGCCCTCGCTCCTTACGCCGTCGTTCAATTTTGGAAAGGAGACACCGCCCTCATAGCCGAAGCGCTGAAACAAGGTCATCGAGTCATCAACTCATCGCACAGGGATACTTACCTCGATTATAATTATACCAAAATTCCTTTGAAAAAAGCCTACGATTTCTCTCCTTTTCCCAAAGGCATAGACCGAAAATACAAGCCGCTGCTGTTGGGATCGGGCTGTCAAATGTGGAGCGAATGGATACCTCGCATCGAAGATATGCAACGCCAAGTGTTTCCCCGCATAGCAGCCTATGCCGAATCTGGTTGGACTATCGAAAATAAAAAAAATTTCACCCGGTTCTCGACCTCCCTATCCCAAATATTGATTCCTCGATGGAAACAAAAGAACATCGCATGGCATAAAGAATCGACACCGCAAGCCGAATAAATCAATACAGGTGCGTATCCACTCATATAGTTTTAGATAGTTTTTCATTCGGTAACAAAAAAATCACGAAAAAATATTTCGTTATCGACTACCCGATAAACATACAGACTTGTCCTAATTATATAACAAGAATATTGTTTTATGACTATTAACTAAAAAACTTTAATACTAACCTTTAATCAAACCAATCAATGATTAAGCATTACAGAACCCTGCTACTCGTGTTTGCGCTATTCTGTAATACGGTTGTCATTCAAGCTCAGAACGTTTCTCTGAAATTGAATAACGTAACCGTAAAGGAGGCCATCGAAGCAGTGAAAAAGCAAACAGGCAAATCATTCTTCTTCAATGTGAATGATGTAGATCTAAACCATCGGGTAAATATCGACTTAAAAGATGCGCCCCTCGGAAAAGCACTCTCTCAGATTCTTCAAGGTCAAGACATCGATTATGAAGTAAAAGACAATCACATCGTCTTATCCAAAAGAAACAGTACAAAAAACAACCAGACTTTTACAGTCGTAGGGCAAGTTACCGATGAGAAAGGAATGCCGCTCATCGGTGTAAACATCACTGCGAAAGGGCATGGAAACACGGTGACCGACATCGACGGAAACTATTCTATCAAAGCCGCACCGGGTATCGCTCTTGTGTTTTCCTATATCGGATATCTGCAAGAATCGGTCAAAGTAAACAAACAAAAGACGGTCAACGTCCAAATGACCGAAGACACGAAAGCACTGAACGAAGTCGTAGTCATCGGTTACGGAACTCAGAAAAAAGCCAATCTGACCGGAGCTGTCGATGCCATATCTTCGAAAGAAATCGAAGACCGCCCCGTTTCCAACCTAGGTCGTGCCCTGCAAGGAGCCGTGCCCAACCTCAATATCACCTATGGATCGGGAAAGCCCAATGAAGGAACGAACATCAATATCCGCGGTTTCGGCTCGATCAACCAAGATGCCAAACCATTGGTTCTTATCGACGGTGTCGAAGGCAACCTCGACAATATCAATCCCCGGGACGTCGAGTCCATCTCGGTGTTGAAAGATGCATCCTCGGCAGCCATATACGGTGCAAGAGCCTCGTTCGGTGTAATCTTGGTAACCACGAAAAAAGGAAAAGACGGCACGGCCAAAGTCAGCTACAACGGACGATTCAGCTTCTCGAGCTCGACAGTCAAGACCAATTTCCTTACCACAGGTTACGATGCAGCAAGATTGGTCGATGAATACTTGATGTCCTACAACGGGACACGCTACACCAAATACACCGAAGAAGACTTCGCCGAATTGGAAGCTCGCCGGTATGACAAGACCGAAAATCCCGAACGCCCGTGGACAGTTATCAAAAACGTAGGTGGAGTAGACCAATACATGCATTACGCCAACTTTGACTGGTACGACTACCTCATTAGCAATTCAAGACCCACTTGGGACAACAATTTGAGCATTACCGGTGGCACACAAAAGTTAAACTACTTCGTTAGCGCCAACTACCATACCGAAGACGGTATATACAAACAAAACACCGACCGATTCGAAACGGCCAATATCCGTGCCCGTATTAGCGGCGACATAAAAGACTGGTTCAACTTGACGGTCACCAGCCATTTGTATCACTCCCGCTACGAAGCGCCCGGTTTGGAAAACGGCAACAACATCGCGAACTACACATTCCATGCCATGCCTTTCTTAATGCCTTACAACCCCGACGGAACCCACGTGTTCAGTACCCCGATCATTGCACAACAACCCACCGACGGCGTACACATCATGACCGCCGATGGCAACACTTTTACCGACGATAAATTCAAGCGTTTGACAACATCGGTAAACGCTACATTCAAACTCTATAAAGGGCTCACATTGCACGCCAATTACAGTTTCCGATACGACACACAAGACAAAGTCGTACGTACAGCCCCCGCAGAATATTCGACGGAGCCCGGAGTCATTATCCCGGTAACAGGAGACCTGTTCAAAAACAAATTGCGTCAACGTAATAATAGCGAGTACTACCACATGGTCGATGCCTATTTAAGCTACGACAACACATTCAACCACCACCACATAAGAGGACTCGTTGGTTTCAACTACGAGCAAGATTATCAAAAGAATCTTTACTCCACAATGATGGATATACAATCCAACAACCTGAACGACTTCAACTTGGGTAACCACACCGAAGGTGTCTCTTTGGAAGGAGGACAATACGAATGGGCACTCGAAAGTTTCTTCGGACGTGTAGGATACGACTGGAAAGGAAGATACTTGGCAGAAGTAAACCTCCGCTGGGATGCATCTTCGCGTTTCCGCAGGGACAAGAGAGCAGCGGTATTCCCCTCGGTTTCGGCCGGTTGGCGTGTAAGTGAAGAACCTTTCTTCGCACCCATACGCAACACATTCTCCAATTTCAAAATCCGCGGATCGTTCGGGTCGCTCGGCAATCAGGCCATATCCAGCCCCTACCCCTATATACAGACATTGGATTTGTTGCAACAAAACTATCTGGTAAACGGCGAATTCCTCACCTACGCATCCGTCTCCGCTCCCACAGCAGGTAACTTCACTTGGGAAACCGTTGTTCATGGGAACTTGGGTCTAGACCTCGGATTTTTCAACAACCGGTTGACATTCGCCGGAGACTTGTATATTCGCGACACGAAGGACATGCTCGTCCCCGGTAAGACACTACCCGGAGTATACGGAGCCGCTTCACCGAAAGAAAATGCCGCCGACTTGCGCACCAAAGGTTATGAACTGACTTTGAGCTGGAACGACAAATTCAACCTAGCCGGCAAACCTTTCACTTATGGCGTATCTTTCGCTTTGGGTGACAACATCTCCAAAATCACGAAATACGATAACCCCACCAAAGATTTCAACGTTTCTCAATACTACGAAGGCATGACCATCGGCGAAATCTGGGGATACAAAATCGACGGCTTGTTCAAAACCGATGAAGAGGCTGCCGCATACCAAGCCGAAATAGACCACTCGCTCATCGCCAAAAACATCTTGCAAACGGCAACGGGCAAATACAAAGGTCTGAAAGCCGGTGACCCCAAATTCGTAGACCTCGATGGAAACGGTCGCATCGACGACGGTGAAAAAACGGCAAACAATCGTGGTGACATGCGTGTCATCGGCAACTCCCGCCCCCGTTACAATTACAGCGGAAGCATCAACCTCGGCTGGAACGGGTTCGATATTTCGGCCTTCTTTCAAGGTGTAGGTCGTCAGCACCGTTACCCCGACGGCAACGCCATGCTCTTCTGGGGTGGATATGCCCGTCCCTACTCTTCGTTCGTGCCCGAGCACTTCTTGGACGATGTTTGGAGCGAGGACAATCCCGACGCTTACTTCCCTAAATTAAGAGGTTATGCAGCTCAGGGAGACCGCCATTTGGCAAAAGTAAACAACCGCTATTTGCAAAATACCGCATACTGCCGTTTGAAAAACCTCACTGTCGGATATACCCTTCCGGTCGACCTCACCCGGAAAGCCCGGATCGACCGCGTACGCGTCTATTTCAGCGGTGACAATCTGGTCACTTGGACGGCTCTCAAAAGCAAATACATCGACCCCGAACAATTCTCTACCGATGGTAGCGCCCGGGTCTATCCGTTTGCCAAAACATTCTCTTTCGGTCTTGATATTACATTCTAATAACTTTCATTACTTATTCTCATGAAAAAGAACATTAAATATATAGTTGCGGCTGTTGCAGGTTTATGGTTGACCGGCTGTACCGACGACCTTGACCGCTTCCCGCTTTCTTCTCTTTCTCCCGAAACCTATTTCAACACAGAGGAAGAGTTGGAGACTTTCACGAACCATTTTTACAGCCAGTTCCCGAGCGCAGCGTCTGGTTACGGAGAATCCGAAGACATAGTTAACATCTTTACTCTACCCGCAACGACGATCGGGCTCACCCGCACAGTCCCCACCAAAGGAGGCGGCTGGAACTGGGACTACCTGCGTGAAATCAATCTCTATTTGAAATACTCCCATCGCTGTAACAACAAAATAGCTCGGGAGCACTACGATGGTATCGCACGTTTTTTCAGAGCCTATTTCTACTTCGAGAAAGTAAAAAGATTCGGCGATGTACCCTGGTATAACAAACCGTTGGAATCGAACGACCCCGACTTGAAAAAGCCTCGCGACTCCCGCCAACTCGTCATGGACTCGATCATGTCCGACATCGACTATGCGATCAACTACTGTGACGACAACTCCGAACTGTACCGCGTGACCAAATGGACGGCTATGGCCCTCAAATCGAGAATATGCCTGTTCGAAGGAACATTCCGTAAATACCATGGAATCGCAGGATACGAGACATTCCTCGAAGAATGCGCCACCATTTCCAAGCGGTTTATCGATGAGAGCCCTTACAGCATCTACACGTCGGGAGACAAACCCTATCGAGACCTTTTTGCCTCGATGAACGCCATACAACAAGAAGTTATATTGGCTCGTGACTACGACTACACAAAAGGTGTGAAGCACGAGGCTAATTACAACACCATGGCACAAACCTACGGACGTCCCGGCATGAACAAGAAAATCGTAAACAGCTACCTCATGACCGACGGAACCCGCTTCACCGACCAACCCGGCTATAAGACCATGCAATACTACGACGAAATGCAGAACCGCGACCCCCGCCTCACACAAACCGTCGTAGGCCCGGGCTACATGCGTATCAATAGCGACAAAGTGGAATCGCCCAACTTCTCCTCGTCGACCACCGGATACCAAATCATCAAATGGGTAACCGATGCATCGGGCGACGGATACTTAGGATCTTCCAACGACTACATTCTGTTCCGCGCCGCCGAAGTCTACTTGAACTACGCCGAAGCGAAAGCCGAGTTAGGAACCTTGACACAGGACGACCTCAAAATCTCCATCAAGAAAATCCGCGACCGCGTGGGCATGCCCAACATCGATATGGACGCTGCCAACGCAAATCCCGACCCCTATCTGTGCGCTCTGGAAAGCGGGTATCAAAACGTTACAGGCCCTAACAAAGGAGTAATCCTCGAAATACGTCGCGAACGCACCATCGAACTGCTTCTCGAAGGATTCCGTTACTACGACATTATCCGATGGAAAGAAGGAAAAATATTCGAACAACCGTACAAAGGAATGTATTTCCCCGGGTTGACAAAAGGATCGGGCGAAAACCGCTACGACGTGTTCGACATGAACGATGGAACCGTGGGTGACAAAGAAAAAGTGGACATCTGCATATACACCGGCAAAAAGCCCTCTGTAAAGAACATTCGCAAATTCTACAAACTGGGAGACGAGTTCGTCTTGACCGATGGAGACAAAGGCAACATCATCTGCCACGACATCGAGAAAGAACCCCGCCAATGGAGAGAAGATAGGGACTATCTATATCCTATCCCCACCCAAGAACGGCTACTTAGCAACGGGACGCTCTCTCAAAATCCAAACTGGGACGATGGCCTCGATTTCTAACAAACCGGCAATGACATTTCCGACCCTTAGTAGGAAAAAAGACCAATGACAGGCAATAACGATAGTTGGACAACATTTATGTTACATTTCCATAAATACGTCCAATTATCGTTATCTAGATTCTTAAATCCCACAAGTAAATAACATCTTTATATAATTACTTTTTATTTATAAATTATGAAAATTACAAAGAAAAGCATCACATTATTATTAGCCGGATTACTTTGTGCGTCAAACTCTTTCTCTCAAACCTATCCCAAGCAAGACGGAGTAATCCGATTACTCACCTACAACACCCACTACTGCAAAGGCGGCACAGATCCGGGAAGCCTCAATAATTTGAATACCAAACGGTTCGCAAACATACTTAAAGCGCTCGATGCCGATGTCGTCGCCCTGCAAGGGGGCGCTGGCGCTGCGGCGCGTGCTGCGGCCGCCGCCGAAAAAGCTGCCGAAAATATCGCCGAGGTCGCCGAAATCGCCGAATCCTGCCCCGCCGAACGGGCTGCCGCCCGCATTCGGGTTGAAATTCGGGTCGACACCCGCGAAGCCGTACTGATCGTAGCGCGCGCGCTTATCCGGATCGGAGAGCACCTCGTTGGCCTCGTTGATCTCCTTGAATTTTTCTTCCGCGCCCGGATCGTGGTTCACGTCCGGATGATACTGCGCGGCAAGCTTGCGGTAGGCGCGCTTGATATCGGCGTCCGTCGCATCTTTCTTGAGGCCAAGGACCTCATAATAATCTCGCTTGTTCTCATTTGCCATGCTGCTCACCTCTCCTGATACCCTTTCGGGCGGCCGACGCAGGGCAGGCGGTGGCCGAAGCCGCCGCCTGCCGCATACATTCGTCCTTAATCCTTGACTTCCTCGTAGTCCGCATCGACTACGCCGTCGTCATGGCCGCCGTTGTTCGCTGCACCGCCGTTGTTGGCCTCGCCCTGCTGCGGGGCGGCCTGCTGATACAGCTTCTCGGAGATGGCGTAGAACGCCTTCTGCACGGCGTCGGTCGCGGCCTTGATGGCCTCGATGTCATTGCCCTTGTTCTTCGTCTTCAGGTCCTCGAGAGCGGCCTGCACGGGCGCCTTCTCGGACTCGGAGACCTTGTCGCCAAGCTCGTTCAGGGTCTTCTCCGTCTGGTAGATGACCTGATCGGCTGCGTTGTGGGTGTCGACCTCATCCTTGCGCTTCTTATCCTCAGCGGCGAACTGCTCGGCCTCCTTGACGGCCTTGTCGATGTCCTCCTTGGAGAGGTTGGAGGAAGCGGTGATGGTGATGTTCTGCTCCTTGCCGGTGCCGAGGTCCTTTGCGGAGACATTCACGATGCCGTTGGCATCGATGTCGAAGCTGACCTCGATCTGCGGCACGCCGCGGGGCGCCGGAGCGATGCCGGTGAGCTGGAACTTGCCCAGCGTCTTGTTGTAGGCAGCCATTTCACGCTCGCCCTGCAGGACATGAACCTCAACGGAGGTCTGGCCGTCTGCAGCGGTGGAGAAGATCTGGCTCTTGTGCGTCGGGATGGTGGTGTTGCGGTCGATCAGGCGGGTGAACACGCCGCCCATGGTCTCAATGCCCAGAGACAGGGGGGTGACATCCAGCAGCAGCAGACCCTTCACATCGCCGGTCAGAACGCCGGCCTGCAGAGCCGCGCCCATGGCCACGCACTCGTCGGGGTTGATGCCCTTGAAGGGCTCGCTGCCGGTGAAGTTCTTCACGGCCTCCTGCACGGCGGGGATCCGGCTGGAGCCGCCCACCATCAGCACCTTGGCCAGATCAGAGGGCTTCAGACCGGCGTCGGACATGGCCTGACGCACGGGGCCCATGGTGGCGTCCACCAGATGGCCGGTCAGCTCATTGAACTTGGCGCGGGTCAGCGTAACATCCAGATGCTTGGGGCCGGTGGCGTCGGCGGTGATATAGGGCAGGTTGATATTGCTGCTGGTGACGCCGGACAGCTCGATCTTGGCCTTCTCGGCGGCCTCCTTCAGACGCTGCATGGCCACCTTGTCGCCGCTCAAGTCGATGCCGTCAGTACGCTTGAACTCGCTGACCAGATACTTCATGATGCACTGGTCAAAGTCGTCGCCGCCCAGACGGTTGTTGCCGGCGGTAGCCAGCACCTCGATGACGCCGTCATCGATCTCCAGAATGGACACATCGAAGGTGCCGCCGCCCAGGTCGTACACCATGATCTTCTGAGCCTGCTCCTTATCCACGCCGTAGGCCAGCGCCGCGGCGGTAGGCTCGTTGATGATACGCTTCACGTCAAGACCGGCGATCTTGCCGGCGTCCTTGGTGGCCTGACGCTGGGAGTCGGTGAAGTAGGCGGGGACGGTGATGACCGCCTCGGTGACGGTCTGGCCCAGATAGGCCTCGGCGTCGGATTTCAGCTTCTGCAGAATCATGGCGCTGATCTCCTGCGGGGTGTAGCTCTTGTCGTCGATAGTGACGCGGTGGTCGGTGCCCATCTCACGCTTGATGGAGGAGATGGTGCGGTCGGGGTTGGTGATGGCCTGGCGCTTTGCCACCTGGCCTACCATACGCTCGCCGGTTTTGGAAAATGCCACCACGGACGGGGTGGTGCGATTGCCTTCCGCGTTGGGGATAACGACAGCCTCGCCGCCCTCCATCACGGCGACGCAGGAATTGGTGGTGCCAAGGTCGATACCGATAACTTTAGACATAATGATTGCCTCCTGAAATACTTTATATAAATTTATTTACTTTACTGATTTGTTTTCGGCGCGTCGGGGATAATGATGGCCGCGATGATATAGGCCAGCAATCCGCTGCCGCCCAGCAGGCTGAACAGCACCCAGCCCAGACGCACCAGCGTGGGGTCAATATCGAAATAATCCGCGATGCCGGAGCAAACGCCTGCCAGCATCTTGTTTTCCGTGTTGCGGTACAGCTTCTTTCCGTTCATAAGGGTCGCTCCTTTCAGTTGGCTACCTTCACCATGGCGAAGCGCAGCACCTTGTCGCCCAAGGCGAAGCCCTTCTGGAACACCTCTACCACGGTGTTTTCACCGACGCTTTCATCCTCTACGTGCATCACGGCGTTGTGCTTTTCCGGGTCAAAGGGCACGCCCTGCGATTCGATCTCCGTAACGCCCAGCTTGGTCAGCGCCTCAGTAAACTGCCGCAGGATCAGCTCCAGACCCTGCCGGTGTACGTCGGCCTCGTCATACTGGGCAATGCCCCGCTCCAGATTGTCGTACACCGCCAGAAAAGGCTTGATGGTGTCGGCCTTGGCGTCGCTGTAGACGCTTTCCTTCTCCTTGGCGGTGCGCTTGCGGTAGTTGTCGTACTCCGCCGCCAGACGCAGGTATTTGTCGTTCACGTCCGCCACCAGCTTGGCAAGGCCCTCCATCTTCTCCATCTGCTCCTTTGTGACGGTGAAGGTCTCCGGCGCTGCCTCCTCGGCAGGGACTTCTTTATCTTCGGTTTCTTCCGTTACAGGGGCGGCGGTCTCTTGCTCCGGCTCCTGGGCGGGGATATCCTTTTTCTTCTTGTCGCTCATTGTATCTCATTCTCCTTTGGGGGAAGTTCATGCTTTCCAAACATACGGGTCAGGCTCTCGGCAAAGTAGCTGAGCCGGGCCGCCACCGTGGCGTAATCCATTCGGGTGGGGCCGACCACGCCTACAAGACCCCGCATGCCGTCGCCGATGTCGTAGCTGGCCACCACAACGCTGCTCTCCTTCAGGGCATCGTTGACGTTTTCCGGCCCAATCAGGATCTGCATGGCGCGTCCGTCCGCCGGGACGGGCAGTTGCTCCTTGCTGTCCACCATAAAGTGCATCAGGTCGTGAGCCTTGTCAATGTCCCGGAACTCCGGGAATTTCAGCAGCTGGCTGGCGCCGTTGGTGAACACCTCGTGCTGCTGGGACTCCTTCAAAAGCTCGGCGGCGTACTCCACCACCTGATTCAGCAGCAAAAACCATTGCCCGCTGACCTGATCCGACAGGTTCATCAGATGGGCGTTCATCTCCGCCGAACCGATGCCGGTAAAGTGGGTGTTCAGCAGGTGGCTGATTTGGGGCAGCGTCTCCGCCTCCAGCGGGAGGCTCAGCTGCATCAGGCGGCTTTTCACCCGGCTGTCCGACAGCATCACCACTGCGATCACCGACGCACTGTCCACGGCGATCAGCTCGAACCGCCGTACGGTGGCGTCGGCGGTGTGATCCGCCACGGCGTAGGTGGGATAATCCACAAAGCTGGACACCATCTGGCCGGTCTTGGCGATCACCTGATCGGTGCCCTTCAGCTCCTGCCGCAGCGTGTCGTTGATCTGGGCGGCCTCCTCGGCGGAGATGGGCTTGCGCTCCATCAACTCGTTGACGTACAGCCGGTAGCCCAGCGGGGAGGGGATCCGTCCGGCGCTGGTGTGGGGCTGCTCCAGATAGCCCATGTCGCTCAGCTCTGACAGCTCGTTGCGGACGGTGGCGGAGCTGACCTTTTCCGGCATCCGCTCGGCGATGGCCTTGGAACCCAGCGGCTCGGCGGTGTCGATGTAGCTCTCCACCACGATCTTCAATATTTGCTTTTTCCGCGCTGTCAATTCCATAGCATTTCTCCGTTTAGCACTCGTTCTTCCTGAGTGCTAACTCAGTGTACCACCGCCCGCCCGGAATGTCAAGAGTGGGAGAGTTGAATTATTTGTGAACAGTTTCATAGAAAAGAACCGCAGCGCGGCAATAATCGGGCTACATGATACCGTTAACAGGCACAGCGGGATGATCTACTTGATGTACCGTGCGAGTACTCCTTGCCTCTCCCTTTGGGACAGGAGGCCGAGCGCAGCGAGGTCGGAGAGGGGGGAAACGTTAAGAAAACATGCCGGTGTCGACACGTTAAGAAAATATGCCAGTGGCATATTTTTAGTGTCGATCTCAGCGGCTATGCCGCTGTAGCATCCATCCGGACTTACACCACACTATCTTGGATGCCCTCTCAGTCACCTGCGGTGACAGCTCTCCCAAAGGGAGAGCCAAGGGAGGGGCAGAGCCCCTCCCCTACGGAATCACTCCCCCACCCATCGCTTGCTTCCGCTGGGCGGGTGTGGTATACTATACCACATCGATGGGCACGATTCCCATTGACGGACACTACCCCCATCAACAAACAAAGGAGAACGCCATGGGCAAAAATGAAAAAACCGTGGAAACCACGGTGTTCGACTATCTGCGCTGGCGGGGCGACCTGACCTTCGCCCAGGACAGCTTTAACGAGGTGGACAATCTGGTGCTGTGCATCATCGCCTACCTGAACTTCCGCCGCTTTCCGGAGCTGAAAAGCCGCGAGGCGGACAAGGCCGTGCCGCTGGGCGACGTGGTCGCCCGCATGACGGCGGAGGACGAGCAGCAAGGGCTGTCCCCCAACGACTACATCCCCCTGATGCGTCTGGCGGCGGAGTCCCGGCGGTTCGGCGGCGTGCGGATGCTGGGCTATGAGGCGGTGCGGGACGAGGAAAAGGAGATGCAGCTGGACGCGGTGTCCTTCCTGATCCCGGACGGCACGCTGTTCTGCGCCTTCATGGGCACCGACCGGTCGCTGGTGGGCTGGAAGGAGAACCTGAACCTCAGCTTCATGGACGCGGTGCCTGCCCAGACCGGCGCGGTGGCCTACGTGGAGGACATGGCGCGGCACTGCCCCGACCGTCCGCTGCGGATCGGCGGCCACTCCAAGGGCGGCAATCTGGCGGCCTACGCCGCGCTGCACATCGACGGCGCATTGCAGCGCACCCGTCTGCTGGACGCCTACAACAACGACGGCCCCGGCTTCCGCAAGGACGTGACCGACACGGAGGAGTACCGCCGGGTGGCGGCGAAGCTCCACACCTATATCCCCGCCTCCTCCATCGTGGGGGTGCTGCTGGAGCACACCGAGGACTACACCGTGGTGGCCAGCAGCAGCCGCGCCGTCATGCAGCACGAGCCGCTGACGTGGACGGTACAGGGACGGCAGTTCGTCCGGTGTCCGGAGCGCTCGGAGCTGGGCAAGGCCTCCGACGACGTGCTGCGCCAGTGGATCGCCTCCATGAGCCGCCAGGAGCGGGAGGAATTCTCCGAATCCCTGTATGACATGCTGACCCAGGGCGGCAAGCTGCGGTCGCTGGAGGAGGTCAGGCAGAAGGACATTCTCCGGCTGCTGGCCGCCGACGAGAAGAACAAGGGCATCGTGTCGGAGGTGCTGCGCCGTCTGGTGACGGACGTGAGGGACGAGGTGCTGCGCTCGGCAGAGGCCGGTCTGAAGGGCACGGCGGAGACGCTGAAGGAGACCGCCGGAAGTCTCTATCAGGCGGGACAGAAGGCGCTGGAGAAGCGGAAGTAAGGAGGACAGCGTATGGACAGCATTCCCGCCCGCTGCCGGGACGAAAACGGCTATCTGGTTCGCCAGAGCCTGATGACGGACGTGCCCTACGGCCGCCGCACGGTGGCCAGGGCAGGCTGCGGCTTTCTGGCGGTGTACAATGCCGCCCGGTTCTTCGGCCTGCCGGTGCGCGAGTCGGAGGTGTGGCAGTACTTCCACCGGGGCGTGTTTCTGGGCGCCGTGATGGGCACCACCATCGGCCACCTGTGCCGGGGCGTGTACCGCTTCGGCATGAGGATCACGGGAGTGCGCTACCGCGACCTGAAAAACGCCCCGGCGGGCATTCTGTGGTATCACACGGGCCACTCCCGCCACTATGTGCTGGTGCGGCGGTGCGAGGACGGGCGGTACGCCTTCCCCAATTCCTCCGCGCCGGAGCCGCTGGCGTTTCCGGAGTTTTACGGCAAATATGTGAAGCATCTGCGGCTGCCGCCGCTGCGCATCGACCTGCCCATCATGTTCACCCTGACGCTGGACAGGCGGAATAAGACCGGCCCGGCCGGTCAACACTGAGAAAAAAACAGGAGGTTTCGGCCATGTACAAGAATATTGCCAAGCAGGAAAAGCTGCTGCTGAAGAATCTGGTGGACTATCAGGCGGGGCAGGTGGTCAGCAAGACGCTGGTGCAGAATGAGCTGGTCAGCGTCACCGTGTTCTCCTTTGAGAAGGACGAGGAGATCTCCACCCACGCCAGCGGCGGCGACGCCATGGTGACGGTGCTGGAGGGCACGGGCCGCTTCACCGTTGGCGGCGAGGTGTTTGTCCTCACCGAGGGCGAAACGCTGGTGATGCCCAAGGACGTGCCCCACGCCGTGTACGGCCAGGAGCGGTTCAAGATGCTGTTGACGGTGTCGTTCTAAAAATCTGGTGCAAGATCCATTGGATCTTGCACCAAAGGCCCCAGCCCGCTGCGTGCATCATTTCTGCGTCAGACCGCAGAAATCCCATACTTGCGGTCTGAG
>OMBK01000842.1_pt1 | contig 13546 bp, 8 predicted proteins | sample 1644881 | NCBI WGS metagenome assembly OMBK01 (sample SAMEA103958132, study PRJEB25191) | human gut metagenome | biome: human-associated habitat [ENVO:00009003]; feature: intestine environment [ENVO:2100002]; material: feces | place: Germany | collected 2013/2015
CCCCGCCACATCGTCCCGGTAGTAATCCAAACCGAACTCCATATCGACCGACCGGGCACGATAGGCATAGCGGAACGCCCCCGAATAGGTCCGGTTGTAATAGTCGGAAGGAGCGGCCCAAACCGATTCGCCCTTGCGGTCGCCGCCCCACCGGCCCTCGAATCCGGCCCGGAAGACGAGCGTATGGCGGCCGAAACGTCGTCCAACGGCGGCATCTACCCCCAAATTCCACTCGTTTTCGTACGGATAATCCAACACCGGAACGACATTATCCTCCAGATAGAGTTTCGAATCCAGCGGATTCCACCAGTTGCCCGCCGTGACCTCGACATTGAAATTCGTCCGCGAGAGGTCGTTGAAATCGTCGCCGATCCGTATCTTTCCCTGCAAATCGCCGATCACGCGGCGATTTCCGTTGTCGAAAGTCGGAAAGTCCGGATCGGGGAAAAGGCCGTAACGGTCGATGATCCGGTTCCGGTAGCTCACCTCGCCCTCCAGCACATGACGCCCGATGTATTTCCCGGCGGCGACACCCACCCGATTGTCCATCCACAGGGCGCTATGGTCCCCGTCGGGCGTATAGGGAATCCGTCCGTACCGTCCGTCGTGGTTGATATAGCCCAACGCATAGCCGATGTCGGGATTCTGCGTCGATACATACAGATCGAGCGCCGAATTGAGCGGATAACCCGCTCCGGCCTTCAGGTAAAAAGGCAGCGGACGATCGAACTCCCAATAGGTGATCGTCGCAGGACGGATCGGGCGCGTGGCGAGCTGCGTTTCGAGCGTGAGCGGCGTGATCGAATAGTCGATTTCCGGCTGTATGGCCGCCGTATCGACCATATTGGGGCGCACGGCAAGTTTCGTCGCATGCTCCACGCTCGGCACATAGGCTTTGGATACTTCGACACGCTTCTCGACCTGGGCGTTGAGCGCCCCGGGCACCGCAAGCAGTCCGGCGATAAACATCAGGGACAGAATAGCTGATCGCTTCATATCGTTAATTGAGTTTCTTGATTTTCTCTTTCGCTTCCGCAACGATTCCGTCATCGGCGGGGGTGTAGCCGTCCACGATACTCTGGTAGGTCGCCCGGGCCTGGAACATGTCGCCCTTCTGCACATAAATATCGCCCAGCACAAGGAAGGACTTGGCCAGCCAGAAGGCATGAGGCGTTCCCTTGTCCGAGAAATCGAGCACCAGTTTTTCGGCACGAGCCGTATCGCCGGCCCGGAACGCGGACTCGATCACCCGGTAGGCCGACTCGGCTCCCTCGGGTGTTTTCACATTGGCGCTCAAAACCTTGTAGATCTTTTGCGCGGCAGCGGCATCTCCCCGGCGATCCAGAATCCCGGCCTTCGCAAACTGGGATGCTCGCCATGCCTCGTCTCCCGCAGCGGTGTAGGATGCCACATCGTCGGCCATGGACAGAATCCGCTCCTCATCCCCCGCCGCGATCGTCGCACGAACGTAGCCGTTCATGGCCTCGGCCTTTCCGGCAGCGGTGCTTTCGGCATCGGCCAATTTGCGGTAAGCCGCCGCAGCTTCCGTAAAGCGTTCATCGGCAAAAGTCATTCCAGCCAGCATCTTCAAAGCCCGATGCGTGTACTGATTCTGTCCCGCATCGGCCAGAGCCGCGAGCGTTTCGATCGCACGGGATCGTTCGCCCGTCTTCAGGTAGCAATCGCTCAAGCAATAGAGCGCATCAGCCGTATAATATCCCTTGGGATAACTTTCGAGATAACTGCGCAGCGACTTGGCCGCCGACGCAGGCTCGCCCGAAAGATAGATCCGGCGGGCGGCAGCGAACGAAAGCGAATCGCGCGACATGGCCGTAAGGTCCCCTTCGACACCGCTCTTCCGGGCATAATCGAAATAACCGCCGGCATCCCCTTCGGAGACATAAATATCCCGAATTCCCTGCAAGGCATCCTTGGCATCGGAGGATTGGGGCGCGGTCTTCACCACCATATCATAGTAGGAAAGCGACTTTTTCTTGTCGCCCAGGTTCAGGTAAGCCAGTCCCAACTCGGACAACGCGGCGCTCCGGTAGGGAGAATAAACATAGGTTTCGACGAAAGGTTCGCACTGCGGCCCCCTCGCGGTAGCGCTCCTGCGCTACGAAAGTCCGGCCCAGTTCGTAAGTCGCATCGTCGAGGTAATCTCCCCTGCCGTCGCGGATAATCTGCTGCAACGCCTTGATTTTTTCAGATGTACGTCCCAGAATACCGAGCGTAACGGCCCGCTGGTAGCGGGCGTAATCCGCTCCGTCATCGGATGCGGCCGCAGCCTGTCCGTAATACTTCAACGCCTCGTCGAACTGACGATCCGAATAGTAGGTGTCGCCCAGACGATTGCGGGCATCCGTGCGGTAACCGTCTTGGGTGGGATACAGTTCGATGAAGCGAACGAACGACTCCCGCGCCCGGGGCATATTCTCCTTCGAGAAGTGGCAATACCCCGTATTGTAGAAAGCCATCGCATATTCGGGCTCGGTTTTCGGCGCCCGCTTCAGGTAGGACTCGTAATCGCGCAGAGCAACGTCGTAATTTCCCCTGCCGTAAGCGATTTCACCCTGCCAGAAGGTTGCCAGCGCATTGTATTTGGGACTGATTCCGATACGGGCGGACTCCGCCAGATAACGCCCGGCCCCCTCCGTATCGCCCTTTTCCAGTGCGCTCAAGCCGCGGAAATAGGCGATCTTCTGCTTGGCGGCCAGCAGGTCGCCGTCGGGATCGGGATAGGAGGCGATGATCTCGTACGCTTCGTCGTAATTGTGCGAATTGTAATAGGCCGCCGCCAACAGCTCTTTGGCCGTGCGTACACGGGGCGACGACGGATACTGGGCGACATAGCGGTTGAGTACCTGAATCGCTTCGTTGAAACGTCCGCCCCCCAGTTCGTATTGCAATTTTCCATAGTTGAACAGCGCGTCTTCGGCAATCGCGGAATCGAATTCGGCATTCGAAGCCATGGCGAACGACTGCATCGCCTGCTGCTTGTCCCCGCCGCGCAAGTAACAGTCGGCCAGGTGGTAGGAGGCGTTCTGCGTCAGAGCGTCGTCGGCTCCGCACGCCTTGCGCAGATACTCTGCGGCATCGTCGTAGCGGGCCGTACGGTAGAGGGAGAATCCGTAGAGATAATTTTCATCCCGGCCCATTTCTCCGCCGGCCTGCACGAAAGCGTCGAGGTAATCCAGCGGTTTGGAATATTCGCCCAAGCGAAACCACGCTTCGGCCATGACCCGCGAGAGTTCGGCCCGCTGGCGGGGCGATGCCCGGCGGATCAACTCTTCGCCGTTCTCGACCACGTAGCGGTAATTCCCCTGCTTGAACTCGATTTGCAGCAGGTAATAGGGCGCTACCTCGCCGTAAGCCTCGCTTTTAAGCAATCGTTCGAACCCGCTTCTGGCCCAGTCGTACTGTTCCCGCGCATAGGCGATGTAGGACTTATAATAGAGAGCGTGATCGTAAAATTCGCTTTGGGGATTGATCCGGTCGAAATAGGTCATCGCCCGGTCATAGTCATCCCGGCCGAATTCGATATATCCCATGCGCAGGTCGTACTGCTCGCGCCGGGTTCTGTCCAAAGCCCGGTAGTTCACCCGTCCGAAACATGCGAGCGCCTTGTCATACTCCGACCGGCTGCAATAAAGCAACCCCTGGGCGAACCGCAGGTCGTTGTTGTAAACCGACTCGGGATAACGCTTGGAAAAGTCGGCGAGCATCGCCTCGGCATCCCGGCTGCCGAGCTTCAAGGCACAAACCGCCAACTGATAATCGATCTGCTGGAGCGTAAGCCGGTCGTCCCGGTCCGCTCCCTCGCGGGCCTTCAGCAATTCATAACGGGCATCTGTCCAGCGCCCGTGATCGAAAAGCGAACGCCCCCGCTCCAGATGCGCCCGGGTTTCCGGTGCCGCAGCATGGCTCCCGACACAAGTGAACAGGCAAATGCCTATCGACAATAAATACAGGATGTTTCTCTTCATAACGCACACACAATAATTCGAACGCAGATAGCGAACACCCGGTGGTAAGTCCGACCTGTTCAGCGCTGCCCGAGGCGCTTCCTGCCCGAATCAAAATATTTTTTCGGTAAAGATAGTGAAAGCCGAGAGAAAAATGGAAACTTGTTCCCAATTTTCCGAGGCGCATCCTATTTAAGACTATGTCAAAGATAGTGAAAGCCGAGCGCAGCCCCAAATTTATTTAAGTTCCTTTTCCTCCTCCTTGCGGGGCAGTGTACGCAAGCGTTCACTGCTCCCGTTTCGAGCGTCGTTTGAGCTTTGCCGAGTTTTCTTATCTGGGCCGACGGTTATGGTCCGATATACTTTCCCGGATGAAAAATACCCCTGCAGTTCGGGCAGGGGTATTCGGTCTGTCGGAATCGGTTTATTTCCGAATGACCAGGTATTTCGATATGCTCCAGAATTTTGCGGGATCGGTGATTTCGAGCGTTACCAGTTTGTCTTCGCCCGGTGTGAGCGTGTAACTCTCTTTGGGGTGCGAGGTGAGCAGCTTGGGCTTTTTGCTGCCCGTTTCGATTCGGGTCAGATTCCGCAGGTCGGCCGATGTGAATGCCGATTTGTCGAAGTCGCCATCCATGATGCTCTTGGTTTTGAAGAGTCCGTTGCCTTCGACGATGCGAGCCTCCTTGAGCTGCTTCATATCGGCGATGCAGAACCAGACGACATTGAGCTGACTATCCTGTTCCTCGATCGTAGTTTTTTGGCTGGCAGTGACTTCGTTCAATCCGGCGATGTCCTTGTTGAGCTCCTCGACCGTACCGGCGAGCTCCTCGATCTCGATGTTTTTTTGGGACAGCTCGGTCTGAAGCGATTCGATCTGTGCGACTTTCCGGGTCATTTCTTCCTGCAGACGTTTGATCGTCCCGGCCAGCGAAGCGTTCTTGCGGCCGCTTTGTGCGAATTGTGCTTCGAGTTCGGCGATTCGCTCCTTGTTTTGGAGCAGGATACCCTTGATTTGGTTGATCTGCGATACCATCTGTTGTTTTTTGTCCAGCGGCTTGTTTTCGATGTCGCTTATTTGAGTCATCACGCGGTCTTCGACTTCGCGGATCGACTGAAATCCGGTTTCGATCTCATTGAGGATTTCCAGCGTTTGATCGTACTTTTGCTCGACGGTGAGCAGCGAGTCCCGTTGGGCGAGCAGGGTCTGGTATTTTCCTGATTTTTCGACGCATGACACTGCGGTCAGCGCTACGGCTGCGAAAGCCAGAATAAGTCTGAATGTCTTCATTGGTATTGGAATTTGGTTTTTGCAATTAGAAATATCCAATCGTGTGCCATTGTATTCAAAATGTTGATTGATAATTTGTTGTTGCGATATTCGTGCGGTCGATGACTGTGGAATCGTGCCCCAAATGTGTGGAAGCTGTGTGGAAACGGGCCGTTTTCGGACTGTGTATCGCGGTACAGTCGGATTTCCGATAAGCGGAGGCGGAAGCTTCGGATAAATTGCAAAGCCCCGGCCTATGAAAAGCCGGGACTTCGTTCGATGTTTACGATTCGGGGATTATTTCAGGACTTTCAACAGTTCGGGCAGCAGGCAGGAAATCGTATTCTCGTTCTGTGCCGTGTAGAAGATGCCGTCGATGACGGCTTTTTCGTCCGTTCCGATACAGCTTTTGACGACCGGTTTGAGGAACGGATGCAGGGCCACCCGTCTGCCCTGTGCGATGCCGAGGTTGTCGAAGAGCAGTGCTGCGGCGCAATGCCCTGCGATCGTTTTTCCCTGGGCCGCAAAATTTTTGATGACGCTCAACATATCCACGTTGTAGGGTTTGTCTGCGTTTTCCGCGAATTTGGGCATGGCGTCGCCGCAGGCGAATACGATGGCGTCGTATTCGTGTTCATGGCCTTTGAGTGAGGTGATTACATCGTCCGTCTGGAGGCGAAGCCCCGAGTTGGTTTTTACATTCGTGGTATCCGCTACCGCGAATGTCCTGAAGGGAATGCCGTTCTCGAAGAAGGTTTCCAAATACTGAAACAAGCCCGATCCGTTGACAGGGTTTACGACCAATACAGCTACTTTCTTTGCCATAATTTTTGAGTTTTATGGTTATTAATGATATGTTAGTTACTTTTGTAGTGCAAACATAAAATAAGTAATCGGGTTCTGCAAGAGGTGATTTTTTGGTAAGCGAGTTACAAAAAGGTAACCGATGTTGAACGACAAAGAGATAAAACCGCAAAAAAAATGAAAACTTTTTTACACGAGGGAATTTGCCCGATTCGGGATATCTTGAGCCGCCTCGGTGACAAGTGGTCGCTGCTGGTGCTGACGACGTTGTATTCGAACGGGACGATGCGTTTCAACGACATTCAACGTTCGCTCGGGGATATTTCGCAGCGGATGCTGACTGTCACCCTGCGTTCGCTCGAAGCGGACGGGCTGGTCCATAGAGAGGTCTATCCCGAAGTGCCGCCCCGCGTCGAGTATCGTTTGACCGATTCCGGGGGCGATCTGATGCCGTATCTGAACAATCTGGTGGAGTGGGCGTTGAAGAACACGCCGGCCATTCTGGAACGGCGTGCGCAGGCGGTGCGGGCGAAGTGATCTGCCGGAGGTATAAGAAAAGTGTTTGCAGCGGATTCGGATACCGTGCTGCAAACACTTGCTTATTTAGTAGGTGTGGGGAGGAGGCTTTTCCTACAAGCTGTCCCCGAAATCCTTGCGGAATTTCTCCATCAGGCGTGCCGGCCAATCGGTAGTCGGCTCCAGACCGCCCATGAAGAACCGGAGCACGGGCGGCTCGTAGGTGAAGCGCAGACCGCCGATCAGGTGACGGTTCTCGTAGAGCCACTCCAGACGGTCGATGACGTATTTGATCTGGGAAAGCGTGAATACGCGGCGCGGGCAGGCGAGGCGTACCAGCTCGACGTCGGCCAGGATCTCTTTGCCGTTCTCGTCGCGGACGCTCGATACCGTACCGCGCTCCATACCGCGTACGCCCGAGCAGAGGTAGAGGGCTGCGGCCAGTGCTCCGGCGGGGTACTCCTCCTGCGGGATATGCTCGCAGAATTTCATGGCGTCCAGGTGTCCGCCCAGGACGCCGGCCGGAGTCACGACGGGAATGCCTTTCGGATCGAGCGTGTTCACCAGGTAGCGGATGGTGTCGATACTCTGGCAGATGACGGTTTCGTCCTGTGTTTCGTAGAGGCCTACGGCCATCGCTTCGATTTCACGAACCGAAATACCGCCGTAGGTAAGGAAGCCTTCGAACAGAGGAATCATAGCTTCCATTTTATTGTAAAGTTCCCTGCGGTTGGTGCAGATGCCGCCGCCGCGCGAGGAGCTGAGTTTGCGGGCCGAGAAGTAAACCAGATCGGCCAGTCCGGTCATTGCCTTGATGATGTCGGCCATCGAATTCTCTTTCCAGTGCTCTTCGCGTTGCTGGATCAGGTAAGCGTTTTCACCCAACAGACTGGCGTCGAGTACCAGCATCAGGTTGTATTTGTCCGCGATGCGGCGCACGTCCATCAGGTTGGACATCGAGAAGGGCTGGCCGCCGATCAGGTTGGTCGAGGCTTCCATGCGGATGAACGGAATGTTCTCCACGCCTGTTTCGGTGATGAATTTTTCAAGTTTTTCAATGTCCATATTGCCCTTGAAGGGGTTGTCGGAGTGCAGTTCGAGACCTGCGTCGGAGATCAGCTCCACGATTTTACCGCCGTTCTCCTGGATGTGAGCCAGAGTCGTGGTGAAGTGGTAGTTCATGGGCACCGTCTGACCGGGCTTGATGAAAGTACGCGCAATGATGTTCTCCGCAGCGCGTCCCTGGTGGACGGGCAGCAGGTATTTCTTACCCAATACGTCTTCCACAGCTTTCTGCAAACGCACGAAAGACTGCGAACCCGCATAGGCGTCGTCGGCGCGGAGCATCGCCGCGAGCTGGTTGTCGCTCATGGCATTGGTACCGCTGTCGGTTAACATGTCGAGGAAAACATCGGTCGTCTGTAAACGGAAGGTGTTGAAGCCGCCCTCTTTCAGGGCATCGAGACGACGTTCGATAGGAACGAGATGCAATTTTTGTACTACGCGCACTTTGTGCAATTCCAAAGGCAGATCTTCGCCTCTGAAAAACTTGACATTTTTCATTCTTTAATATAAGTTAGAAATTAAGGGTCTGAATACAGGCAATAATAATAACCGTCGTCCATAGCGGGTAGGGTAATTATGTTTTATATAATTCAGTTGTTTTTGAGGCGTGCGGCTATTGTTCCCGTCGCACGGTCCGGTTAAAAACAAATAAAGTATCCCGCAGGATACTTTATCGCAGTAGGCTGTCGGAAAATTTTCGGTCGAAAACCGAATTCCGTTCCATAGTACCCGGAGCCGGGATCGAACCGGCACAACATTGCTGTCATTGGTGTTTGAGACCAACGCGTCTACCAATTCCGCCATCCGGGCTGCTAAATCGGTGATTTGCTCTGCAAAAGTAATGATTTATCGAGGAACTCCAAATTTTTTTCGCATTTTTCTGCGTCCTTACTGTCTGCCGAAGTGGACGAGGAGCCTGGCGGCCTTGGCCGGTCCGACGAGGGCCGAGAGTTCTTCGGCAGGGGCCGTGCGGATTTTCTCCACCGTACGGAAATGGCGCAACAGGAGCTCTATGGTCTTCGGGCCGACTCCTTCGATATTTTCCAGTTCACTGTGAATGAAAGCTTTGCTTCGCTTCTGCCGGTGGAAGGTGATGCCGAAGCGATGGGCTTCGTCGCGGATGTGACACACCACTTTGAGCGGTTCACCCGTACGGCTCAAGTAGTAGGGCATCGGGTCCCCGGGGAAGAAGATCTCTTCGATCCGCTTGGCCAGGCCTACGATGGGGACTTGTTTTTCGATTCCCAGTTCGCACAGCACGGCATAGGCGCTGGAGAGCTGTCCTTTGCCGCCGTCCACGATAATCAGGTCGGGCAGTTCGGCTCCTTCGGCGATCAGGCGGCTGTAACGGCGGAAGACGATCTCGCGCATCGAGGCGAAGTCGTCTGCACCGATGACGGTTTTGATGTTGAAATGGCGGTACTCCTTGCGTGAAGGCTTGCCGTCCCGGAATACCACGCATGAAGCTACCGGGTTGGTCCCCTGCAGGTTGGAGTTGTCGAAGCATTCGATGTGGCGGGGCGGACGGTCCAGGTGCAGCTCCTTTTGCATGGTGGCCATCAGGCGTTCGGTATGCCGCTCGGGATTCTTGATCTCGAGGTTCTTGAGTTGTTCGGCGCGATAGATACGGGCGCTCTTGAGCGAGAACTCCAGCAGATCGAGTTTTTCGCCCCGTTTGGGAACGGTGAAGGTCACTCCGTCGAAAAGTTGCGCGGCCGAGGGGAGGTAGGGAACGATGACCTCTTTGGCCAGCGTTCCGGCGATCGTTTCGGCGATGTGCTGGATGGCCAGGGTCAGCATTTGGGCCGGATCGGTGTCGATGCCCGTGGTGAGCCGTATCGTATAGACGCCCACGACCGAACCGTGGCGGATGCGCAGGAAATTGCAGTAGGCCACATCGTCGTCCACCAGCAGGGAGAAGACGTCCACGTCCACGATGCGTGCGCTGACGATCACCGATTTGCTCGAATAGTTGTCCAGGGCGTCGAGGCGTGTCTTGTAGCGTTGTGCGACTTCGAATTTCAGGTTTCGGGCGGCTGCCTCCATCTCTTTTTCAAGATAGGTACGCACGGGGCGCAGGTCGCCTTTGAGAATCGAAACCGTCATATCGACCAGTGCGTCGTATTCTTCTTCGCTTTGCGCTCCCACGCAAGGTCCCTTGCAGTTGCCCAGGTGGTATTGCAGGCAGACCGTATATTTATCTTTGGCGATCAACTCCGGGGCGAGGTTGAGTTTGCAGGTCCGCAGGGGGATCACCTCGCGGATGAAGTCGAGCACGCTGCGCTGCATCATCACCGATCCGTAGGGGCCGAAATACTGCGACCCGTCGCGCGTCAGGATGCGCGTCGACTGCACGCGGGGAAAGTGCTCGCGCCGCACGACGATCCACGGATAGGTCTTGTCGTCCTTGAGCAGGATGTTGTAACGCGGCTGAAGGCTCTTGATCAGCGAGTTTTCCAGCAGCAGGGCGTCGGTCTCGCTCCCCACGACGATATGGCGGATCTCGACGATCTGCTTCACCAGCACACGCACCTTCGCGCTGTGCTCCTTCGACTGCACGAAGTACGAAGACACCCGCTTGCGCAGGCTCTTGGCCTTACCCACATAGATGATCGTCCCCGAGCGGTCCACGAACTGGTAGACGCCCGGCGACAGCGGCAGCAGGGCCACCTGCTCCTTGAGATCCGGTTTTTCCGTTTCAGCCATACGCCCTGCAAATTTAGCAAATATATTGCAAATCGGAAAGTCTATAAAAAGGTCGCATTTTTTGTTTAATTCGTCCGAAAATCATATCTTTGCACATCGCTATTTCACTACACGCCAAGCCTATAAGAAAACTTATCCTCCTGCTCCTGTCCGGCATGCTCTCCACCGCATGCGTGGACAAAGATTACGACCTGGGAAACATCGACACCGACAACATCGCCATCGGCGACGAAGGGTCGCAGTTCCGCATCCCGCTGGTCAAGGTGCTCGTCTCGAAGGACGAGATCAAAAACAACGGCGGCAACATCGAAGAGATCTTCCGCGAAGCCGACATCTGGTTTCCCTCCCAGCTGCCCGACGGCAAATTCGTCGACCTCGTCAAATTGCAGGACAAAGACGATCAGACGTATGTAAATACGCTGCTCCGAACGCTGCGCGAGGAGATGCGGGCCAGCGACGCCAAACTCGCATCGGTCGTCGATCTGGTTTGGGACAAATACGCCGCGGAATTTCTGTTGCTTCTCAACCTGACGGCTCCCGACGAGCAAACCTTCAAGACAGCATTCAAAACCGCCTACCGCAACGACGCATCGCTGCGCGAACGGCTCGCGGACGAAGTCAGCGCATTGGCCCGCACCTACCTGACCGGCTCGCTCGGAATAGACCAGCTCGAATACGAAGTCGGCCATATCGACATCAGCAGCGACATAGTGGACATGCTCGCCGACAACCTCGACCCCGAGGGCACGCCCAACGCCAGAAACACGCTGTTCCTCTACGGCCAGATCACCAGCGGGCTGCCCCTTTCGCTGCTCCTCGATCCGAGTTTTTCGCCCACGGAGATCACGTTCCAGGTCGGAGTCGGCGCAGACAAGGCATCGAACGACATTCCCCAAACGCAGCTTTTCGCCGAAGACCTGCGGCAGATCGTCGAGGGCATCACGATCCGGATTCCCGTGACGCTCACGGAATACTATCCCGGCAAAGGATTCAGCGACGACCAGTACCAGATCGTCATCAGCCTGAGCCTGCTCAAGAACGGAGGACTGAAACTCGACATCTAAACCGCACTCCATCATGAAAAAAATATACACCCTCATCGCGGCGGCGCTTCTGGCGACCGGCGCCGCAGCCCAGAACCCCACGGCCTATTTCATGGAGGGTTCGACCTTCCGCAGCCAGTTCAACCCGGCTTTCGCGCCGCTGCGCGGCTACGTCAACATCCCGGCCATCGGCGGCGTGAACATCAACGTGGGCGGCAACATCGCCGTGGACAACATCCTCTTCTCCCGCGACGGCAAGCTGGTGACGCTGCTCGACAGCTCCGTGTCGGCCGCCGACGCACTCTCGGGCCTCAAGCAGAACAACCTGCTGGGCATGGACTTCCGCATGAACGTCATCGGATTCGGCGCCTTTACCAAAAACCACAAGAATTTCTGGTCGTTCGACCTCAACGTGCGGGTCAACGAAGACGCCAACCTGCCCTACTCGCTCTTCGAATTCATCAAACTCGGCAAGGAGGGCCAGATCCGTAACTTCGGCACCTCGACGGACTCCTACCTCGAGGCGGCTTTCAGCTACTCGTTCCCGCTGATGGACGACCGCCTCTACATCGGCATCCGCGGTAAGTTCCTCGCCGGACTCGCCCGTGCGCAGGTCACCTACGACCGCTTCGACATCTCGCTCCGCGAAGACCGCTGGGCCGTTCTCACCCAGGGCACGCTGGACCTCACGGCCGCCGGGGCCAAAGTCGAAACGGACCCCGACAGCGAGACCTTCGAGATAGGCGATCTCGACTTCAAACCCACCAAACCCGCAGGATACGGCTTTGCCCTCGACCTGGGCGCCACGTACGACATCCTGCCCAACCTGCAAGCGTCGCTGGCCGTGACCGACCTGGGATTCATCAGCTGGAGCAAGAAAAACTCCGTCATGGGCGTCTCGACGCAGGAGACGGAATTCACGGGCGCCACGGTTCCGGAAAACGCCTCGGAGCCGGTTCCGGATTTCGACCTCGAAATGCTGAAATTCAACCAGGTCGACGGGCGCAGCACGACCAAGATGCTCCACGCGTCGGTCAACGCCGGACTCGAATACGAAGTGTGGCGCCACAAAATCGGCATCGGCCTGCTCTACACGGCCCGCGTCTGGAAATACAAGACCATGCACAACATCACCGGATCGGTCAATTTCCACCCCGTGCGCTGGTTCACGGTGTCGGGAAGCTATTCGGTGATCGACAACCGCGGCGGAGCCGTCGGCCTGGCGCTGAACCTCTGCCCCAACTGGATCAATTTCTATCTGGCAACCGACGTGCTGACTTCGAAGCACACGCCGCAGTGGGTTCCCATCAAGCAGAGTTCGATGAACGTAACGCTCGGCCTGGGCATCCCCATCGGCAAGCGGAGCCACCGTATCGCGGCCTACGTCCGCGAAGGCGACAGACGCTGACCCCACCCCGCAAACAAGCAAATTCCCGGCTCGATGAGCCGGGAATTTGCTTTGCGAATGCGTCCCGCAGGCCGGACCGGGCACCCGGACAGGCGGCCGCAGCGCGAAAAAAAACGGATTTGCCACGCGAAAAAGGCCCGCCCCTTCGGAATTTTGGACGCACCCATATCACTTTCGGGCAAAGCGATTGCAAATCCGGAAACTTTCTCTATCTTTGCCCCGTAAGGAATCCGGAAATGTTTTCCGCCATCTCCTTCATCCTCGAATACATTGCGACGGCCCTAAAATCTGTGTGAAGTTGCGTCACTACTTTTGAATTCTTCAAAAACGGGCCGTCGCAATCTTTTCTTCGCTTTCAGCAAAAACCATACCGTTTTCACCGTCGGTTTCCAGCCGCTCCAGCGCCGCGCGCGTCGCCGCACGCCCCGCCTCGAGAATCTCCTCCGAACGGTAGAACTCGAACATGCCGTAGCTGTCGGCGGGCAGCCCGACCATGATGTCGGGTTTGTACAGACGGCACATCAGCTGCGTGATGCGCTGCTGCATGATCTGCGACGAAGCGATCAGCACCTTGTAATAATTCAGCGACGCATTGGCCCGGCGGACGGAATCGGCCCCGAACCGGGCGCTGACGTCCACGGCGACCAGCAGGTCGCCCTCCTCGCGCCGCACGCGGTTCAGCGGCAGCGGGTTGACCGTGCCGCCGTCGACCAGCACCCGGCCGTCGCGGTGCACGGGCCTGAAAACCGAAGGAATCGAGATCGAAGCC
>OMBK01000846.1_pt1 | contig 13488 bp, 10 predicted proteins | sample 1644881 | NCBI WGS metagenome assembly OMBK01 (sample SAMEA103958132, study PRJEB25191) | human gut metagenome | biome: human-associated habitat [ENVO:00009003]; feature: intestine environment [ENVO:2100002]; material: feces | place: Germany | collected 2013/2015
GCATTCGTCCCTGCCCAGGGCATTGACGGGGAGCAGCTGGAGGAACCCCACATGGGCATCCGCCGCCCAGTCAATCCATTGGCGCAAGGCCGTCAGGTCCCCGATTCCGTGGTCATTGTTACGGCGCAGGGAGAACAATGGCAGAACTACGCCGGCTAATCTTTTCTCATCCATATCAGAACGCATTACTTGAGCGGTTCCCCCGGATGGACCTGCGTCAGCCGTTGGAACAGTAAGCTCCAGAATAGCATTTCCGGCAGGAAGGCGGCAAGCTTAATACGTTGTCTCCGCGCCATGCTTTGCGGTTTTTCCTGGGAAGTGGAGCAGGGGGACGGTAAGACAGGCTGTTTTTTCCCGCCGCAGGAATAGACGCCTTACCGGGAATCCGATTATTTGTCCGGGATGCAGTTCGGAAGCGGCATGGTTTTCTCTGCGGGAAACAGCATGAACCGGAGGGAAAGGCGGAATTTTTCTTTTAGAAACAGTCTCTGGCGGAAACAGGCGCAAATTCTGCTTCCATCCGTAATCCCCGGCAATTAAGATAATCTGCAAATGAAATTGCTTTTTCTCCCTTCCGCTTTGCTGGTGCTGCTGGCCTCCTGCGATAAGATCGTGCCTGCCATGCTGATGGCGGCGGCTCGCCTGGGACCGTCAGAGTTCTGCGTTGGATCCCGTGGGAATCACTTCCAAGAAAATGGCGGCTAAAAACAAGGCGGAGCAGGCATTTTACAAACCTGGGGAAGCCGTTACGTTCAAGAAGGACAGAATGATGGTGTTTGAACAGAATCCGGAAAGTAATTTTTCCACAAGCGGAACCGTCAGGGGTGGGGTGAAAACCGGGAAAGTGCTGGTCTGCGGGGATTTGTTCGCCAAAGTCGAGTTTGAAGACGGCAGCCAGGGTTACGTAAGCCTCTCGGAGATTGTTAATCCGCAGGAAATGATGGGTTTTTATCCTGTTTCCGCTTCTGATTTAATTGGTCCGGACGGAGCTTTGCTTCCTTTGCCCTCAAACATGGGCGCCGTCAGCCCGGAAGCCGCCGCCGCTTCCCGTGAGCTGGATATATCCCGGATGAATACCTCTCTGGTTCCTGTTCCGAATTCCGTTTCTCCGTCGGGAGCTGCGTCTCAGGAAGCTCCTCCGGAAAACGTTCCCCTGCCTGAATCCAGCGTGAAGCAGTAGGGCCTTTGCAGAAAATCCGGAAAGTCGGGCGGAAAACAGGAGGCAATATACGTCGGCCTGCGCTTCGCCTGTATTTTTGTTCCCGGGTTCTTTCCGACAGGAACGGAAGCAATTTTATTCCGCCGTCAATTCATACGCAACGGCATCCGTTACGGTGACAGTAGCGAATTGCCCGACGGGCAGCGTCAGAGGAACGGAAACGGTCCCGTCAATGTCCGGAGCATCCCATTCCGTTCTGGCGACTCCGGGAGCATCCACCAGCACGCGTATTTGCCTGCCGATTTGCTCCTGGCCCGTTTCCGAAGCGAGACGCGCCAGCAACAGGGTGGCTTCATTGTAGCGGCGAGCCTTGGTGCGGTGGTGCACCTGATTGGGCATCTTGTAGGCTTTTGTCCCTTCCTCCCGTGAGAAGGTGAAAATGCCGGCGCGTTCAAAACGGAATTCCTCGATAAACTCCATCAGTTCCTGATGGTCGTCTTCCGTTTCTCCGGGGAATCCGGTGATGAAGGTGGTGCGGATGGCGATGCCCGGAACGGCCTTCCGGATATTCCGGAGCAACGTGCGGATATAGTCTCCGTCCGTTACGCGCTGCATGGCGTCCAGCATATTATCGGAAATATGCTGGAGGGGAATGTCTACATAGCGGGCCACTTTGGGGCATTCCGCGATGGCTGCGGTCAGTTCGTCGCTCCAGTGGGCGGGGTGGGTGTAGAGCAGCCTGATCCAGAATTCTCCCTCAATGGCGTTCAGAGCGCGGAGCAGGGAAGCCAGGGATTCTCCGCGGGAGGAATCCACCGCGCTGCGGCGGTTTGGGCGCGCATCCGTCCATTTATCCATGCCGTAATAGGTGATGTCCTGCGCGATGAGGCAGATTTCCTTCACGCCGGACCGGATAAGGGTTTCCGCTTCACGCACTACGTCCTGCTGGGAACGGCTGCGGTGGCGTCCGCGGATCATGGGAATGATGCAGTAGGCGCAGCCGTGGTTGCAGCCTTCCGCTATCTTGATGTAGGCCGTGTGCGGCGGGGTAAGGCGGTAGCGCGGTGTGTTCCAGTCAGGAACGTACCTGCATTTTCCTTCAATGAAGTTCCGGTTCTGTATGGTCCGGTCCATCACTTGAGTGATGATTTCCGGCAGTTTGGTGATTTGGTCCGGACCGATAAAGGCGTCCACCTCCGGAAGCAGGGCGGGCAGTTCCTTCCGGAAGCGCTGGGACAGGCAGCCCGCCACGATGAGTTTCTGGTTTTCCGGATAAGCCCCGTTTTCCCGGGCACGCACGATGTCCAGAATGGCATCGATGGCTTCCTGCTTGGCCTGGTCAATGAAAGCGCAGGTATTGACCACCATTACGTCCGCGAGTTCCGGTTCCGGAGTCATGGTCATGCCGGCTTTTTGCAGGTGGCCGATCATGATTTCAGAGTCAACCAGATTCTTGGGGCAGCCCAGGGAAATGAGTCCAACGGTGAGAGGCATGGCAGTAGATAAGAAGCGTGATGGCGTCAATCCCCGGAGGGGGAGTCGTCCTTGACGACGACGAGGTCGAATGGCCGGATGTCCACGACGCGCACAGGGGTACCCTTAATCAGTATGCCTTGTCGAGAGAAAACCTCGCATATTTCGCCATGAATCATGGCTTTTCCATTGGGTTTTAGCTCCGTGACGGCGTTCCCGCGGTCTCCTACCTGAACGCGCGCGATATTGACCGCTTCCCCGGCGGAACCTCCGCTGACCGTGGCGTTGGTAACGCGGCGCATCAGGATGGAATCCGGGAGGTATTTCATCAGCAGGGCAATCAGAAGGGAGCCTCCGGTCAGGCCCAGGGCCAGTTTCAGGAGGGGGATGCCCAGGACTGCCGCCAGCGTGTTGACGTCATCCCACTGTCCGTCCCGGATGATATGGTCCCATTCCCAGGAGCTGACCATGCCGCCGAACAGGGCCAGAAAGATGCAGACGCCGCCCGCAATGGCCGCAATGAATGTGCCTGGGATAACGAAGAATTCCACGCAAAGAAGGACTATGCCCAGAACGAGCAGGGCCGCCGTCTCATAGCCGGCCAGATTCCCGGCAATGTTGTTGCCGAAGAAGAACAGGGCAAACGCGGCAATGGCCACAATGCCGCCGATGCCGAATCCCGGCGTTTTAAATTCCATGTAAATGCCGCCGATGCCCAGCAGGATCAGGATGGGGGAAGCCCATGCAATCCAGAGGCCGATGCGCTCAAAGGCCGTAGGTTCCGCCGTGACTACGGGGGCATTTACTTTCTCCTGGGCCAGCAGGTCCGTGACGGAGGAGGCTGTGCCCTGGGCCAGCAGGGGCCTGCCGTCTTCCAGACGCGCGGCGGCTTCCTTGCCCGTCAGGGTCAGGAGCGCGCCTTTTTCCAGTTTGACGGGGCCGAACTGCTGTTCCTGGTCGGACGGGATCATCATGGCTTTTACCACTTCCGGGCGGTAACCCTTTTCCGTCACGACGGAGCGGGTAAAGGCCCAGAAGGCGCTTTCCGCTTTCTTGCGCATGACGGGATCCATTTCCTCTCCGGATGAGGTGATGATGCCCGCTGCGCCGATGGAGGAGACGGGAGCCATGTAGATTTTGTCGCACGCCGCGGAGATGAGCGCCCCGGCGGACATGGCCCTGGGGTTTACGTAGGCGTAGGTGGGAATGGTGAGCGGCTGGATGCTTTTCATCATCATCTCGCTGGTCTCCCAGGCCAGGCCGCCGGGCGTGTTCAAATCGAATATTACCGCGCGCGCCTGCTCCTCCTGCGCTCTTTTCAGGATGCGGTTCATGAAGCCGAAGCTTTGTTTGCTGGTCAGGGAGTCCTCCCCTACGGGGATGACGACTACCCTGTCGCGGAAGGTTTCCTCCGCGGCCGCCCGGAAGGGGGCGCCGGCAAACAGGGCCAGCAAAGCCAGCAACAGAAGGTGAATGCGCTTCATGCGGACAGGCTAGCATGTTCCGCTCCCGCGCTCAATGGGGAAATGTGTTCCTCCGGGGCGGGAAGCCGCCGGTGCTGCGCCGTCTTTTCCCTGCCTGTGGAGGCCTTGTTTCCTCGCATGGCGTTCCGATTCTGTCTTCTTGTGCACCCGTACCCCTTGTGATAGACTGGTTCCGCCTTATGGGAAGGATTGATGAAGACAGTATCCGGCGCGTTCTGGAGGCCACTGACATTGTAGATGTGGTGGGGGCCTATCTTCCCCTGAAAAGGGCCGGTTCCCGGTGGAAGGCATGCTGCCCGTTCCACAATGAAAAGACGCCTTCCTTTATTGTGGACCAGAGTCGGCAGAATTTTAAATGCTTTGGCTGCGGGGAAGGAGGGTCTGCCATCACTTTTGTGATGAAGATGGAGAACCTGGGATTTGCGGATACCGTGCGAAGGCTGGCGGAAAAAGCCGGAATCTCCATTGTGGAGGAGGTCTATGACGCAGCGGAGGAAAGGCGGCGCAAGACACGCACGGCTTTGCTGGTGGCCCACAAGAAGGCAGCTGGGTTTTTCCACAGGCTCCTGCTTTGTTCCCCGAAGGCGGCGGAGGCCAGGGCTTACCTGAATTCCCGCGGATACGGGGCAGACATGGCGAAACGCTGGCAGGTAGGGTGGGCTCCTGACTCCTCGCGGGAGTTTCTGGCCTGGGCCCGCAGGGAGGGTATCCCGGACCAGGTGCTGATAGATTCCGGTCTCGCCAACCGCGGAGAACGGGGAGATTTGTACGCCCGCTTCCGGGACAGGCTGATGTTCCCCATCAACAATGTGTACGGAGAATGTGTGGCGTTTTCCGGCCGCATTCTGCGGCCTCAGGAAAACGTAGGCAAGTACGTTAATTCCCCGGAGACGGCCATTTTCAAAAAGGGGGACGTGGTGTTTGCCCTGGACAAGGCGCGCGGCCCTATGGGAAAAAGCGGCAAAGCCCTGTTGTGCGAGGGACAGATAGACGTTATTGCCTGCCACGAGGCGGGTATTTCTTTTGCCGTAGCCCCTTTGGGGACGGCGTTTACTCCGGAGCATGCCCGGATTCTTTCACGCTATGCTTCACGGATAGTATTGTGTTTTGACGCGGACAAGGCGGGCATGGTTGCGGCGGACCGGGCTTTCCGTGAACTGGCCCCTTTTGGCAAGGATATTTACCTGGTGAACCTTCCTGCCGGGGACGATCCGGATTCTTTCATGAAGAGGGAGGGGAAAGAGGCTTTTTCTGGGATGGTGGAGCGGGCCCGTTCCTTCTTTGAGGTTCGCATTGAACGGGCCAGGGAGAGCGGTTTGTTGGATGATGCCGCTTCCAGCGCCGCTTTTGCCCGTGAGATGACGGCCCTGCTGGCCTGCATGAGCGACCCGGTGGCCCGGGACCTGGCTACGGCTGACGTAGCCACGCGCATGCGCATGGCTGCGGATAATTTGCGCGGCGCCGTCAGAATGGCCGGACGCCGGAAGGGGCAGGAACAGGCCCAGTCCGCAGAGCGTAAGACGGCTGAGGAGGTTCCGCAGCATCCTCCTGTGAAAATGGATCGCGCCGTGGCCGTGCTCTGTGAACTGGCCCTTCAGAATTCCCGTGCCCAGGGGCTTATCGTGGACCGCATTGAAGAATTGCTGGAGCCGATGCGGCTGCTGCAGGGCGGAGGCATCTTAAAAAAAATTCTGGCCAGGCTGCCTTCTCCGGACAGCCCTGCGGCCGTTCAGGCTTTTCTGGTGTCTCTGCCTCAGCCGGAACGGGATGCCCTGGGCATGCTGAATCTGGAGCCCATACCTATTCCCGATGTGGACAGGAGCGTACAGGAAGCCTGCTCCGGCATTGCGAAGGCCGCTTTGGAGAGGCACATCGCCTCCCTGATGGCGGAACTGGCGGATCCCTCCACGGATGCTGCCAGAAGGCTGGAATTGTCCAAACTTAGTGTTGACTTGAAGCGTTTGCTGGGTACAATGTAGTGCCTCGATACCTCCGGGTATTGATATAATGGTGAATTGTGCCCTCTTCTTTTCAAGATATGTCCAAATCCGGTGACCCATCCCCCTCTTCTCCCAAGAAGACTTCCGCCAACAAAAAAGCTTCTGAATCCAAGGAAAAAATAGCGGCCCGGCCCGCCGCAAAAAATTCCAAAACCGCTCCGAAGGCGGCTCCTGTCAAAAAAAACTCTGCCAAGGCTGCCGCTCCGGCTGCGGAAAAGGCCGCCGCCAAGCCCGTTGCGGAAAAAAAGGCCCCGGCAAAAAAAGCGTCTCCGGCTTCTGCCTCCAGGAAGGCGGCGCCGGCCGCCAAAAAGACTCCGGCAAACGCGCCTGAAGCTGTCCCTGCCAAGAAAGCCCCAGCCAAGGCTGCGGAGAAGAAGCCGGCTGAGAAGAAGGCCGCCAAACCTGCCGCGAAGGAGGAAACGCCCAAAAAGTTAAGCGAAATACTGGAAGAGGAACGCAAGAGGGCTGCCAGCCGTAAGATCACGAATCCGATTGACGCTCCGGAAATTCAGGAAAAAATCCGTGAACTTATCAAGCTCGCCAAGGAACAGGGGTATCTGACTTTTGACGATATTAATGACTCCCTTCCTAACGACATTGTCGATCAGCAGGATTACGAGGCCATCATGGACCGCCTGCGCAGCATGGCGTTTGACATCATTGACGCGTCCGATGTGGACAGCTACACGGACCGCACCCGCATCAGCACGGAAGAAGAGGACGAAGAGGAAAAGCTCGAAGCCAAGATGGACATTCTGGATGATCCCGTCCGCATGTACCTGAAGCAAATGGGCCAGGTTTCCCTGCTTACCCGTGAAGAGGAAGTGGCCATTTCCAAGAGAATTGAGGACGCGGAACAGAACGTCCAGCGCTGTGTGCACCGCTTCGGTTTCATCGCGAATGCCTATCTGGACGTAGCCTATCGCCTGCTCGACAATGAGGAACGCTTTGACCGCGTTATCCTTGACAAAAAGATAGACTCCCGTGAGCGCTATATGAAAGGGCTGGCCCAGCTCTGCGCCCAGATACAGCAGACCCATCAGGACGCATCCGGTTCCTTCCGCAAGCTGTACCGCAGCAAGGAGGCGGCCAAGTCCGTCAAGGCCCGCCAGGCCGAATTCGACAAAGTTGCCGGCGCTTTGGTGAAGTTCTTCGGTCGCCTGTATTTCAAGCACAAGGTGATTGAGGATTTCTGTTCCATGATTGACGAGGCCCGCGACCGCGTGCTCCGCATGCAGAAGAAGGTTGCCCTGGAACCGGACAACAAGGAACTCAAGGAACATCTGGCAGAGCTGGAGCTTCGCATGTGGATGACTGCGGATGAGATGGGAGATGCCTACCAGGAACTCCGCAAATGGCTTCGCGAAGCCCGCAGGGCCAAGGATGAAATGGTGGAGGCCAATCTGCGCCTGGTCATTTCCATTGCCAAAAAATATACCAACCGCGGCCTCTCCTTCCTGGATCTGATTCAGGAAGGCAACATGGGCCTGATGAAAGCGGTGGAAAAATTTGAATACCGCCGCGGCTACAAATTCTCCACCTATGCTACCTGGTGGATTCGCCAGGCCATCACCCGCTCCATTGCAGACCAGGCCCGCACCATCCGCATTCCCGTGCACATGATTGAAACCATCAATAAATTGATGCGCGTGCAAAAGCAGCTGGTGCAGGAGTATGGTAGGGAACCCACTCCGGAAGAAATCGCGGAAGAAATCCATCTGCCTGTGGAACGCGTGCGTTCCGTTTTGAAAATGGCCCAGCAGCCTATTTCCCTGCAAGCCCCCGTGGGGGATTCCGACGATACTTCCTTTGGTGACTTTATTGAAGACAAGGCGGCGGAAAATCCCATGGAGGAAGCCTCCTTCTCTTTCCTGAAAGAAAAAATCAAGGATGTTCTGGACACCCTCACGGATCGTGAACGCGAAGTTATTGAACAGCGCTTCGGCCTCCGGGACGGCAGTCCCCGCACTCTGGAGGAGGTGGGCCGCCAGTTCAGCGTCACCCGCGAACGCATTCGCCAGATTGAAGCCAAAGCCCTCCGCAAGCTGCGCCATCCCACGCGCATCAGCAAGATCAAGGGATTCCTGGAAATGACGGAATCCTGACCGGATTTGCGCCGCATGCCGTGCTACGCTTCGTGGTCATGAAGACTTGCGTAGCTGCGGTATGCGGCATGTTCATGTTACTGGTTTCCTGTTCCGGCAGCAGGGAATTCAAACCGGCGTTCAATCAGCCCCTTCAGCCCGTGATGCAGCCGGGCTTTGTGTATGTGGACCAGGTGGCTCCGCTGGTGAAGACTAATTTGAAATATGCCGGGTATGACAATTTTGTAGGACGTCCGCTGGACGGTTACCACGGTCGGCGCGCCATCCTGCGCACTCAGGCGGCGCAGGCGTTGAAAAAAGTCTCGGAAGATTTGTATCGTCAGGGTTACCTGCTGGAAATTTATGACGCCTACCGTCCCCATACCGCCGTGCTGGACATTTGCAAATGGGGAACTGACGACGGGGATCAAAAGATGAAGTCCCGGTATTATCCCCATATTGACAAGGCCAAGGTGTTCGGAGACCACTATGTGCGCGATTTTTCGGAACATTCCCGGGGCGTGGCTGTGGATGTTTCCCTGCTGTACGCCAAGACCGGAAAGCCGGTGGATATGGGCGGCCATCATGACCTGCTGGATCCCAGTTCCACCACAGACTCTACATTAGTGACTCCTTCCCAACGCAGAAACAGGATGATTCTGAAAACGGCTTTTGAAAAACAGGGTTTTGCCAATTATGCTCCGGAATGGTGGCACTATCGCCTGTTGAATGAACCTGAACCTACCCTGCATTATTACTTTCCCGTGTGGGACGGCATGACTTCCGCGGGCAGGCCATAAAAGAATTTTACATATCAAATTTTTGTAAAAATTTGTTTGTTAGCTGAGTGGCCGACCCCGTGCTGATTCCTATCAAGCAGAATGTAGAAGATCGTACTGACACCTGGAAAGGATACATTAGAGTAGAAAAAGCAGAACGGCATTATTTCCTCATCGACGGAGACGATGTTATGACTCTCCAATGGCGCGAGTCATCTATGCGGAAGCCGATACGAAGGGTGCCGAGATAAGGACGAGTGCATTGGTGATGTTGAATCGTCCCGGCAGCACGAAAGGGAATGCTTATCGAAATCCCTTGTTGAGTATATTGACGGAATTTGGCGAAATCAAAGACGGTAAGAATCCTGATTGGGCCTCCGTAATAAATCAGCAATATGCCAAGGTTGAAGTGGATGAGTACATGGATATTGACAGGCTGAGCTGTGAAAAACTGGAAGAAGCCAGAAAGGCGCTCCTTGAGGTTCTGAGCGGTGGCGTGACTGTTCCTTATGATGAATTTAGAACGGCAGTCACTACTCCCACTCCTCATGTTGTAACGCGCCAAGACATCTGATAGAACTACGACAAGTATCTTATATAACTTGTCAAATTGACTGCTCCGTGCAGGGGGTCTGCATCGACTCTGCCTCCCCCTTACAAGCGGCCAGCAGGTCTCCCCAGTCCACTGCCTCGTCGTCCTCCCTGGCCACTCCCTCCCGGAGCATCCTCTCCCTGGCGTCGGCCAGCAGGTGCATCACTCTGGCCCGTTCGCTGGCGGGTTGGTTGGACATGCGGGGGCTGCCGGTAATCACCACGGCAAACCTGGCCGCGTAACTCTCGGCGCTTACCGTGCGGCTGGGCCAGCACCAGGCCGTCCATATACTCCACGGGGAACGTTTACGCCATGGCTCATCAATGCGGCACAATGCTGCCGGAACCCTGGCCAATACCTCCCGTCCAATCGTCCAATCTTCCGGGGCGCGGTCATCCAGGAGACTCCAATCCATCTCCCGATAAAGACGTCTGGCTATCCAGCCTCTCAATGCGTACAAACACCCGAAGACTCTCCAGTCTCCATTGACAAAATCTCCGGAGGTGTACATCTGGCACCAGGGGCGCTGCTCCATCCAGCGCAGCCAGCCGCCATCCAGCAGAGCCGTGTCACAGTCGACCTTGACCAGGATGTCGTCATCCTCCGCCTCCCGGCACATCTCGGAAAGCATGCCCCGGATGCAGTCAGGCCCGCGCAGGTTGCCGTGGCGCTCCCAGGAGGACTGCACATACTCCGCTCCCATGCTCCGGAGAGCCACCGCCGTCTCCTCCCGTACCGGGCTGGACGCATCGTCCACCACCGTCACGCTGGCACAGGGCACGGCCATCCGGGCGCACCGCACGCAAGCCACCGCCTCAGCGGCGTCTCCGGAATACGAAAAAATAAAGATTCTGATCATACTATTATCTATAGGGTAAAATTTAGATGGCGGGGCCGTATGGGTAAAAAGTGCCGTGATTGAGCGGAATCTGGATGGTGCCCAGCATGTGCTGGTAGACCTCCTTGTCCTGCACCGTCGCAATGTGGAAAGAATAGGAAAACTCCTCCGACTCGTCCGCCAACTCGTCTGTAAGAATGAGAGGGTTGACCGTGCCCTGCTCATACATGATCGACGTGCCGGTCAGTTTCCCTTTGCCGTTAAATTTGACGTCCAGCCAAATTTCGCCACCCGTGAATCCCTCCTTGGTGAACCAGCCGGAGGTGTCGTCTCCGGGAGTCTGTCCAATGTACACTCCCTGGAGCATCAGCTTGCCGCGCCGCATCCGGTAGCCGGTTACCTCGGTGTTGTCGTCAGACCAGTCCAGCTCCACCTGCAAATCATAGACGGGAGGCTTGTCGGGAGCCTCCGTCCAGACAAGCTCCCCTGCCGGTCCCAGAGTCGGAGCGTCCGGGGACTTGTACGCCTCGTCGTCATATTGCAGGGTCAGCATGGGATTGTCCTGCTGCTGGTCCTGATCCAGAGTCTCCTGGCCGGATGCCAGCTGCTGAACCCGGTCCACCATATCCTGTAGGGACAGATGCGCCGGAACGCCGGTGTTGATGCTGGTGGACTTGCCGGCGAGATCGACCGTCACCCCCTGTACGGAGGTAGCCATCTCCAGGTAGTCCCGGCGCGCCCCGGTAATCGCCAGACGGCGACCAACCAGGTTGGCAGGAGAGAGCGCCCGCAGGGAGTTGACGCGGCCCTCCCAGGGCATGGCGCGGGTGATCTCATAATATTCCCGCAGAATGGAAGAGTAGTCGGGCCAATCCGTGGTGGAGGACGGCGGCGAGCCTCCGCCGCTGGAAGGGGGATTGCTGCCGTCATCTCCTCCGGAGTCGCCGGACTTGCTGACCCGGTAGCGCATGCGGCTCTTGTTGATGGTGCGTCCCTGCCAGCGCAGCCAGTTGTACCAGCGCGTTTTGCCGTCCACCTGTTTGGTGTGCGGGAACAGCATCTCGCACCCCCTGGGAGGCCGGGTGTCCGTGTACAGGTACTGTTTCAGCTCCACGTAGCACCACTTGATTGTCTTGCAGGCCTCGCTCAACTGGCCGCTTACATGCTCATAGGCCTGCGCCGACTCCGCCGTGGAATAATTGCTCATGTCGGTTCCGTCCACGCCGGCCACTACAGATTTTTTGATGGTCCCCAGCTGCAGTCCTGAGACGGATGACAGCTGGGATACCTTGCTGAACCACCATTTTCTGGCGTTTGAATCCGCACCGGACGGCAATTTGACGCCGCGGACCTCGACAATCGGCTTGGTAAAATCCCAGACGGGAGACTCGCTGCCGACGGGAGCATCATCCTCCGTCGATGTGGAAGACAGCGCCACCTGGGTAGTAACGCATCCCTCCTGGCGCAGGCTGGCCCCCTTGGGCCAGACCTGGGACCGGCAAGCCTGCCGTCCGGCCGTCAGGACGACGCCTACGGCCGGAGGTACCAGATCCGGCCGGGGAGAAAGCGAGATGGCAGAAAGGCAGTCTTGCGCCCGGTCCAGCGTGACTACGGGCAACCCGGCCCCGTCGGCCACCCTGATCATGGGGGAGGAACCGGAGTAATCAACCCAGCACACCATGCCGGGACGGCCTGCCAGCAGTTTGCGGAGAACTCCGGCATACATGTCGCAGCCAAGCGCCGTGTCCCACATCCAGGCGGAGGGGGATACGGTCACCTCAATGCCGACGCCGGAGGGAATAAGCCCGTACTTGCGGGCGTCCTCCAGCGCCCACCGCACCGTGCCGGCAATCTTGATTTTACGCGGGGCATCCGCGCCGCTGCCGCCGCTGACCTCGGCATAGGCGGATACGCCGCCTCTCAACGTGCCCCCAGGATTGAAACACAAGGCCGCCTCCAGGGGCTGGAGAATATCGCAAGCCTCAATGTTCCAGCGCCAGGCGTCGCCGGACTGATCCAGGGAGCACTTGCGGATCGTGCCCTCCAGGATGGTCACGCCATCCCATACCACGCGCACCGGCTCTTTATATAGATAGGGAGCCGTCTCATCCTGATCTCTGGCCAACTGCTGCCAGGTCGCCCTGGCGGCGGTAAAGTTACTCCACTCGTATTTAGCTCCCTTAATGGCCCGGTTTGTCAGCTCTACAACTCTCATAGGGGGAATGTGGTGATTAGCGGCCGAAGCTGGCGCGGGACTGGAGAGTGGCTACCTCCTGCTCCATTTTCCGCAGCCGGGCGTCGTACTGGGAGGCCTGGGAAGCAGACTGCCGCGCGACAGCCAGAAATTGCTGCATGACGTCCAGGATGCGCCCGCTGGTCTCCCCCTGTCCAAACATCTGCCGGGCAAACTCGCCGATCATGGCGTTGTAGCCCTGACCGGTTGCAGGCTGGGGTGCGGGCTGCGGATGAGGCTGCGGAGCCTGCGCTCCGGCGCGGATCCGCGTGCGCACCTCATCCTCGGCATCCAGATCGCGGCCCTCCGGAGTGACGCGTCGGGGTCTGGCCGGTTGTGGTCTGGACATGGCCGTCAGGATACGGCCCAGCTCGCCCTGGACCAGTTCCCTGACCAGGGAGACGACGCGCTGCCCGGCGGCATCGTCCGCGTTGATGCGCATGCTCAACGCCTCCAGCTGCCTGACAGTGGCCTCATTGAGGACGCCGTACTTGGCCACGTCCTTAAGGATCGCCACAATCTTGCTGGCGGCCCCATCCTTGGGCAGGCTGGGGGTGATGTCGGCCAGGCTGTCCAGCTTGTCCTTGAACCGGCTCGCCTCCAGGTCCTTGCGCTCCAGGGGAGTAAGCAGGTTGCGCTCTCCGGACGCGGCTCTGGAATAGCCCTTGATCATGTCGTCCACCATCCACTTGACCTTGGCTCTCAGCTCCCTGGGCAATCCCTTGAGGGCCTCGTCACGCATCCGGGCCAGACGCGCGGAGTCCTGCTCGGACATATAGCCGGCATCGGCCATGTGCTGCCCCTCGGTCAGCAGGCGCTTGAGCTGCGGAGTCTCCCGGTCCTTAT
>OMBK01000862.1_pt1 | contig 13317 bp, 8 predicted proteins | sample 1644881 | NCBI WGS metagenome assembly OMBK01 (sample SAMEA103958132, study PRJEB25191) | human gut metagenome | biome: human-associated habitat [ENVO:00009003]; feature: intestine environment [ENVO:2100002]; material: feces | place: Germany | collected 2013/2015
TACAACAGATAAATAGATATCATGGCACCGATCAGAAAGTTTTTCAAGAATACCAGAACCCCCAGGAATCCGGTAGAAAAACTTGCAACCAGAAGATTTATTTTAGGCAGAAGATCGTCCGTCAGCCAGGTTTCTGCTTTAGATGTTACGGCTGAGAAAATCATACTGGAGTTTTCTTCAAGATCCGGATAATTTTTCAGAAGATTCGTCAGCCATTTTTCTATATTATTAATATATCGTGGCAAATTGTCGATAATATTTGTGATACTGTTGATCAGTTCCGGAATCAGCATAGATAACAACCCATAGATTCCCAACAAAAACAACAATAATGTAATTTTTCGCTAATTTTGAAATATCTTTTTTATCCAAAAGAGCGAAAACGCATGAAAACCATTCGTATCGAAAACAATTTTGCACGGGTCTGCCCCGGCCTGAAAATCGGTATCATCGGAGCACAAGTAACCAACACCGAAACCGATCCTCGTCTGTGGGAACAAATAGACGACGAAGCCTCCCGCATCGCAGCCGCCTACAAAATCGACGAAATAAACAAACGACCCGCTATACAAGCCACACGAAAAGCCTATCGGTCTTTCGGTAAAGACCCCAATCGGTATCGAGTTTCCTCCGAGGCCCTTTGCAGGCGCATTATCAGAGGTCTGGGAATCTATCGCATCGATACGTTGGTCGATCTCATCAATCTGGTCTCTGTCCGTTCGGGATACTCCATCGGGGCTTTCGATGCCGATCGTATCGAAGGAGACACTCTCGTCTTGGGAGTCGGGAAAGAAGGAGAAATCTTCCGAGGTATTGGCCGGGGCGTTCTCAATATCGAAGGGCTCCCGGTTTACCGCGACGATAAAGGAGGTATAGGCACGCCCACCAGCGACGAGGAACGGACTAAAATAACGCTCGACACCAAAAACTTGTTCGTTATAATCAATGCTTATGGCGAAGAAATGCCTCTCGACGAAACCATAGCCTTCACAACGGGGCTGCTACGGCAATACGCTTCTGCCGAGAATATCCGCACAGACATAGTTTCGGTCGACCTTTTCATCGATTAAGATCGAGTACTTCTGTAAAAGATAGCGCTGCATTTCCTTGACAAAAAGGGAATATTTTCCTATTTTTGCTAAAAGCATCAGCGTTATGAAAAAATTTCGGATTTCCCTCCTGTGGCAAGTCCTCATCGCCATAGCGGCAGGTATCGCGCTGGGACAGTTCCTGCCCGTTCCCGTCGCACGTATATTCGTCACCTTCAACGGGCTGTTCGGCAATTTCCTCACCTTTGCCATTCCGCTCATTATCATTGGACTGATTATCCCGGCCATTTCCGATTTGGGGAAAGGCGCGGGACGGTTGTTGCTCGTCACGGCGGCCATCGCCTACGGTTCCACCATATTTTCGGGATTCTTCACCTATTTCAGTGGAAGAGCTGTTTTCCCTGAACTGATTACCGAATCCGCACACACAGCGGCGATAATAGACAACCCCGGTAACATGGCGTTAAAGCCCTATTTTACAGTCGAGATGCCTGCCCCTCTCGACATCATGACCGCCCTGCTGCTCTCTTTCTGTATTGGATTGGGACTATCCGCAGTCAAAGGCGACACCCTGCGAATGGCCGCCGCCGATTTCCGCGACATTGTCTCCTTGCTCATAACAAAAGTCATTATACCGTTATTGCCGCTACACATTTTCGGGATATTTCTCAACATGACGGTTTCGGGACAAGTCGCCTCGATTATCTCTGTTTTTGTCAAAATCATCGTAGTCATATTCATCTTACACATTCTTCTGCTGCTCGTTCAATTCGTCTTAGCCGGTATCATCGGGAGAAAAAATCCGCTGCGATTATTGAAAAATATGCTTCCCGCTTATGCCACCGCGCTCGGCACGCAATCTTCCGCAGCGACCATTCCGGTCACGTTGGCTCAAACCATTAAAAACGGAGTGAGCAAAAACATTGCCACCTTTGTTATTCCTTTATGCGCCACCATACATCTATCGGGTAGCACGATGAAAATCACGGCATGTGCTATGGCGATTATGATGATGAGCGGCATGCCCGTAAATACGACAGATTTCAGTGGGTTCATACTCATGCTCGGCATTACGATGGTCGCAGCGCCCGGAGTCCCCGGCGGAGCTATTATGGCGGCGTTAGGCATACTTGAAGGCATGCTGGGGTTCGACGAAACGGCACAAGCCCTCATGATAGCGCTATATATTGCGATGGATAGCTTCGGAACCGCTTGCAATGTCACGGGCGACGGAGCCATTGCCGTCATTGTCGACCGAATAGATGGGAAAAAAGAAAATCTCATGCAGCATTCCTAAAACAAAAACCGTCTTTCAAATATATACTATTAAGTAAAATTTATTTATAAATACCCAACATATTAACACTTTCAGACATGAAAAAAGGAATATGGATCATCGTGACAGCCCTCCTTTCGTTAGGGGCCATCATCGGGGCAAATGCTCTGGTAAGCACGACAAACGTAAATACTATGAAGAAAAAATTATCGACCGAAGAACAAATCAAGATTGCACCGAAAGCGGCCGTCGACTCGGCAACGGTCGCTTTGAAAAAAGCACTGTCCCAACAAAATGCTCCGGCTGTAATCGCCGCACTTGTCAAACAATCTGCGGCACAACTCCTCATCGACAGAGACAGCCTTCCGGCGATTATCGATAAGACAACCGCTCTCGCCGATCGTTCCGGGAACCCTGTCGAACAAAGTTTGCTACGGCTGTTAACAGCTCAGATGTACAATCTCTATCTCGACAGAAATTACCAGATACGCTGGCGGGACGAAATCGACGATTTCTCGTTACCCGTCGAGTCTTGGAGCAAAAACATGTTTACCGAAAAAATAGATACGCTCCTCGCACAAGCCACGGCCCCGGCCGAAGCCTTACAAAACACGCTGGTCGAGAGTTACCGAGAGGCGCTTTCCATAGGAACCGACTCGCTCTTCCGCCCTACACTTTACGACTTCGTGCTGAACGAAGCCATAGAAATATACGAGGGAATGGACGAATATAGCAGAATACAACCGCTTGTCCGCCAAAAACTTCTTTCCCCGGCAAAAGAATTTACAACCGCTGTATCTTCTGGCAAAACGGTCAAGGACAATCGCATTTTGCAACTCTACGCCGATGCCTTGAAATTCCATGCCGCCGATGAACTATCCGCTCCATTTATGATGTGGGATCTGAATCGGCTCGAATACCTCGGCGAAAATATCTATTTTTACGATGAAAGTTCGGCCTATTACGACTACATCGGTCAATTAAAAACGATTCTGGACGCTTACCGGGCGAAACCCTACTCGGTCGAAATCGCCACCGTTCTGGTCTCGAAACTACGGGAATCCGGGAAATACGACGACGCCAAACAAGCCCTCGACATTTGCGACCGATGGATAAAAGACTTTCCGAAATATCGCCGAATAAACGCACTCAAAAATCAACGCAACGGACTCACCGGGAAAGAAGCATCTTTCAATCTGCCCAACATCTCTTATCCGGGTCAAACAGATAGCGTAGAACTCTCATTCCGCAACGTCGATACACTCACCGTAAATATCTATCGGCAACCCGACACGCTGTCGTTCTATGCCAGAGAACAATACCGGCCGCAACAAAACGACTGGGATCGCAGTAACTGCGTTTATACCCACAAATACGGACTGAACCGGCCACTCTCTTTGATTCCCGACAAAAAAAAGATCGCCTTTCCCCATCTTGCTCCCGGATACTACGTCGTGGAAATACTCATCGACGGGAAACCCGGTAGTTCGACTGTAAACTACACGGTATCGGGCATAAAAACCATTGTCCGCAGTGCAGGTGAAAAAAGCGTGGAACTGCTCGCTGTCGATGCCCAAACCGGTAAACCCATACAAAATGCCGATGTCACGGTTTATACAGCAAAAAACAGAAGCTATGAGCAAGTCAAAGAGACAAGCCGGCTCAAAACCGATAAGAATGGACTCTGTATAATCGACACGAACGATACCCGATATTATGCGTTCGCCCAAATATCCACTCCGACAGACGGTTATTCACCTCTTGCAGACTTATCTTACACAGGCTATTGGGACCGATACGACAAAGAGAAAAAGACCGCTCTTTTCTCCGATCGCTCGCTCTATCGTCCGGGGCAGACTGTCTATTTCTCGGGAATACGATACGTCAACAATACGGAAGAAAGTCGCGTGATACCTCGTGAGAAATGTACGGTACGATTCATCGATCCTTCTTCACGGACACTGTCCACTCTCGAAGTGACCACCGATGAATACGGACAGTTCAACGGCTCGTTCGTAGTACCGCAAGGTAACATGCTTGGGAATTATACCATACAAGTCGATGGGTCTTGGGCCAATGCGCTCAGCATTTCGGTAGCCGAATACAAGTTACCGATGTTCAAGGTCGAATTCGACCCCGTAAAAGAGGGAACGAGTTTTGGGAAACCGCTCACGATAAAAGGTAGCGCAGTCAGTTACAGCGGAGTTCCACAAGACGGGGCAGAAGTCGAATACACGATTTCCCGCCGAACGAACCCGTTCTTCCGGCTTTATCTCCCCCATGAACAAATCGCTTCTGGTTCCTCGGTAGTTGACAAAGCGGGTAACTTTGCCATCACGTTCACCCCGAAACGAGAGTCTTCGGAAGAAAATATCAATAAGGAACAAGCCTATATCTACACCGTCACAGCGACCATAACCGCACCTACGGGCGAAACGGTAGAGCAATCCGTTTCGGTACAAGTGGGCGATTCCCCCTATTTCATTTCTATTTCCGCACCGCAATACATCGACAAATATAAATCGGCAGGACAAATCAAGGCCGAAATTCATACGCTCAACGGACAGACCATACAACGGGCCTGCCGCCTCGTATTCTATTCATTATACGACTCCGACGAAGAAAATCTCGACAGCCTCAAAATAAAAATGCAAGTCGGCGAAGTTCTCATCGCAGCCGACGGGACAGCTGTCTATCCCGATTTTACCAAATGGCAATCGGGGCCCTACCGTATCGTGGCATTTAGCGACGATGAAACAGGGCGTATCATTCGCAATGAAACTAATTTCGTGCTGTACAGCGATAAAGACAAACGGCCTCCCCGCTTTGCCGGATTATGGCTTCCCCGCACCGAACTGACCGCCGAAGTAGGCGAAACGGTAAAAATTCCCATAGGAAGCTCTTTCAAAAATGCCTATGTCTTTTATTCCGTTTATACACCCGACAGCTTGATCGAAACCAAAATGATAAAGCTCGACAATCGCTGCAAAACAATCGATTTCAAATTCGACGATTCTTTCGGCGGATTGGCGACGATCAGTCTGCTCACGATCAAAGAAGGGGAAATGACAACCGCCCAAGCGACTATACGCACGGCCGCTCCCGATAAAAAACTCGACATCAAGACCTCCTCTTTCAGGGATAAATTGCTACCCGGCAGCCTTGAAAACTGGACCTTCTCGATAACCGATTCCAAAGGGAATCCCGTGAGCGCACGATTCATGACCGAGATGTTCGACGCTTCCATGCAGGCCATTCGCACCCATCGCTGGAATTTCAATGTGCCGACACCGATCCCCTCATTGCGTATCTCCACCATTCCCCGAACAGAATATACCCACAATTACTCGATTCGTGTCTACGACTTTGCTGAGTCCTCCTATTGTCCGATCGAAAGCTCCACCGAGTTTCTCAACTTCGGATTGCTGTGGTACGGTAAAGCAAGGCCTCTGATGGCACGAAGCGCGGCACAAAGCGAGGGATACGATATTGCAGATTTCCGTGAAGTAATTGGAGAACAACCGGTATTGGAAGAAAGTGTCGTAACGGAACTAAGTTCAGCCCGAAAAGAAGTTGCTGTCGAAAATGAGGCTATTTCTATCGCCGATGTCGCCGGGACAGAAGAATCTGCTGCCGACTCCTATCGCACAAGCGAGGTAGGTACGGCATTCTTCTATCCCACCCTGATGTCCGATTCTCTCGGCAACGTCTCCGTTTCCTTCACTGTACCCAATGAAAATGCGACTTGGCAATTCTATGCGCTGGCATACACAAGCGACCTTTTCACGGGACGATACGAAGCACAAACCATATCGAGTAAACCGCTTATGGTATCGCCCAATCTGCCGCGATTTGTCAGACAGGGAGACGAAGTCACCGTATCGACAGCCATACAAAACCGCACGGACAAGGTGCAGGAAGGAACCATTCTTTTCGAATTGTTCGATCCTTATACCGAGAAAATCTCCGACTCTCGAAAATTCGCCTTCATCGTCGATGCCGGAGAAAGCCGCACGGTCGATTACAGCTTCTCCGTTCCCGAAGGAATCGAAGTATTAGGCTTCCGCACAAAAGCATCCACCCTGCAACACAGCGATGGAGAACAACAGATACTGCCCGTATTGCCCGCAAAAGTGCTGGTAACCGACAGTAAGCCGTTCTATATCCCCGGAGGCAAACACTCGACCTCGATCACATGGTCCGGCATGGACAAAAAAATGAAATCACCGACGGTAGAAAACTATCGCATGGTTCTGCAATATTGTGATAATCCGGTGTGGTATGCGGTACAAGCCGCCGTTGGCCGATTTAACCGGCGATGATGCGATTTCGGCAATGGCTTCGCTCTTCTCCAACAGCGTGGCAGTAATGCTCGCGAACTCCAACCCCCGCATTGCACAAGCCATCGAATCATGGAAAGCCACGGGAGGAAAGAATCTCTCGTCGCTGTTGGCTCAAAACGAAGAACTGAAACAAGTATTGCTCTCGGCCACCCCGTGGGTATTGGAGGCAGACAACCAAACCGAACGAATGCAACAGTTGTCCACGCTCTTCGACAAAAACCGGGCGGAACGACTCACCCGAGAGGCGATACTCAAACTCCACAATCTGCAAACTACCGAAGGCGGTTGGAGCTGGTTTAGTGGTATGAAAACTAATTTCTTAGTTTCTATAAATACATTGGAAGGCTTTTCGAGACTGCGAAAATTAGGTATTCCTCTTGATGAAAGTGAAATAAAAGAAATGCAAATTTCTGCCGTCGCATACCTCGACAAAATGATTGTAAATCAGAAAAAAAAGAACCCAGATAAAAACCTCTCTTATGAGGATATCTGCTACCTCTATGTACGCTCTTCATACAGAGATATACCTTTGGCCGGGGAAACCCTCGACCTGCATAAAAAGATGGTCGAAAAACTAAGATATTGGGTCAACCTCTCTACGATAGAAAAAGCCTATGCCGCCACAGCCCTTTATAGATATGGCTTTGTCGAAGACGCAAAAGACATCTTGAAGTCCCTGCGGCAATATGCCGTCAGTCAGCCAGCCAAAGGCATGTACTGGCCCAACAATCGCTCTCATTATTACTACAACAACAGTGCTGTACAAGAACAATGTGCCCTATTCAACGCATTCTCCGAAATCGAGCCCGTAACCTCCGAACTGGATGCCATGCGGCAATGGCTGCTCTCCCAAAAACAAACCAACGACTGGGGAGCCGTACCCTCTACGCTCGAAGCCATATACGCTCTGCTCGAAGGCGGAACAGACTGGCTTGCTCCCGACGAGAATAAAACATCGATCGTTTGGGGGGGACAGGAAATGAAAAACAGTCCCGAAGAACCTTTTTTGGGACTGACGGAATACACATTGTCCGGTAACGAAATCTCTGCGGCTGCCGCCAAAGCTGTTATTTCCACCGATCATGAACAACCCTCGTGGGGCGCAATGTACTGGCAATACTACGACGATGTCAAAAACGTAACTTCCGCATCGGTCGAAGACCTCGCGCTCTCACGACAAATCGTGGTAAGACAACAAGGAGTGCAATCGGCGACCTATGTACCGCTCAACCGCGTCACGCTCAAAACAGGCGATCGCATAGCCATACGGCTCACCATCTCCGTCGGACGAGATATGCAATTCGTATGCCTCACCGATTCGAGAGCGGCTTGTTTCGAACCGACAGAACAACTTTCGGGATATAAATGCAGGGAACGTATCTGTTATTACGAAGAAGTAAAAAATACCGAAACTCGGTTCTATTTCGACTTCTTACCGAAAGGGACCTATGTTATCTCCTATGAGCTCGATGTCGACCGACCCGGAGAATATACACAAGGACTATCCACGATACAATGTCTGTATGCTCCGCAAATAATTGCGAGAACACCGGCACAAACGATCATAATCAAATAATCCTTTTGCTTGTTCCGCGCAGGGCTGTTTCATTCTACTGTTGAAACAGCCCTGTTTTTTTAAAGCCGTCTCAACGCCTGAACACGCGATATGAGACAAAGTGTCGAAAAGGGACATGGAAACCAGTCGAGAATTAGAAGCTATTTTAAATTTATTCCGAAACAGATTGAGACCTATGTTGAAGCTGATTGGAGTCCGAGATATGCAGTCAATAGCGGGCTATTGACAAAAATCAAGGAATTCAAGATGCGAGACAGGGGCGCAATATGGCCGGAACATACCTGCTTGCAATGATAATATTATTTCTCTATAAATTTAAAACAACTTCTAAATATATCGTTCTGTAACAATGACCGATATAACGATGGGACGGTTTACGACGAAATATAAAATTTCTGATTTCGCCGAGTCGGGATATGCGATTTTACTCGGCTCCCATCAAGCAGCGATCGTGTTGCAGGTCGTTGATGATTTCAAAAATAAGTTGCAATACCTGTGGTATGGCTTTTCTTGCTTCGGGCGATAGTTGCATGCCTAAGTGATGACAGTTGCGCACACTGATGGCAAGTAGTTCGATACGGGGTGCTTGTCCGAGTAATAGCATGGCGTCTATCATTTCTTTCAATCCTATTTCGTGTGCGCTTAGCAAGGGCGGATAGTCTTTGGAGTATTTGGGCGATAATCGCCGAATCGTCCCGACCGGATTGTTGTCGAGTGCTGCGTCTACGAGAATAAGTTGCCGGTAACTTTGCAATGTTTCCAACAGGGCAAGGCCACCGGTTCCACCGTCGAGCACGTCCACACCTTGTGGTATCTCCATCTCGTTTAGAGCATTGACTACGTGTATTCCTATGCCTTCGTCGTTGAGTACGAGGTTCCCTATTCCCAAAACAAGTATCTTATCGGGTGTAGGATTATTTTTCGGTTGTTTCGTTTGCGATTCCATCTTTTTGTTTTTGAAGTTGTTGTTGCTGTTTTTGTTCGGTCTCGTACTCTTCCGCCAAATCCTCCCGAACGAATTTCCAGCCTCCTATGATCGAGGAGGCTATTCCGTTTCGTTCGATATAGTCGTGGTAAAATACCAGATATATGTGGGCAATCGTAAAGAGAATGAATGCCCACATGGCGATATGATGTATTTGTCTTACGACGAAGAACCCTCCGCATTTGAGTAATACCCAAGTGAAAAAGGGTTCCAAAACATTGTTGGTGGACACGCAGAACATGGCCAGTCCTGTGATGGTTTGGATAAAGAATAGGACAAAGACCCCGAAGTATGTAAAGGCGGCCAAGCTATTGTGTCCTATGTCATAGACCGGTTTCGGCGACAACAACAATACATCGACTTTGGTGGTATCGAAAATACTCCTCCACTGTTTTCGGGTGAGGGGGAGGTAATTGTTCCATCGGGCGAACGAGTTACCGGCGAAAGCCCAATATAGGCGAACAATAAAGTTGAGAATGAAAACAAATGCGGCAGCGAAATGGATAAACCGTACCCAACCGAACCAATAGTTAGCTTCGGGTGGTGTGGCATGTTGTATAGCGGGTGGGTTGCCGATAATGTATCCGGTAACGCACAATACGACGATAGCTGTTGCGTTGACCCAATGGAATATGCGTACGGGGAGTTCCCACACGTAGACTTCACGTAAAGATTTTTTCCGGCTTATCATATATTCAACTGCTTGGGGTTTATATTATAACATTTCACATCGGTGTATATGTTCACCGTTTTCGTCATATAGATGTACGGCACATGCCATACAGGGGTCGAACGAGTGTATGGTGCGTATGATTTCGAGCGGCAGTCGGGGATCGATGACCGGAGTTCCGATAAGGGAGGCCTCGAAAGCCGAATGTTGTCCTTTGGTGTCGCGAGGAGAGGCGTTCCATGTAGTAGGAACGACCATTTGGTAATTGAAGACTTTTTTATCTTTAATGCCTACATAGTGGGCCAGTGCACCCCTCGGGGCTTCGGTGAGTCCTACACCTTGCGCTGCTTCCGGCCAAGTGTCTGGTTCCCATTTTATACCGTTGAACATACGGTAGTCTCCGTTCTTTATGTTTTGCAGTAAAGCCGTGTAAAACTCGGTTTGCCAGTCTGCCAATAAATTTGCTTCGATAGCTCGTGCCAAAGTACGCCCGGCTGTGGAGTACATCGCTTCGTAGGGGACATTCAGTTGCTTCAAACACCGTTGTGTGATTCCTTTATAGGCTTCGTTGCCCGATGCATGTCCTACGATATTACGGGCCAATGGCCCTGTTTCCATAGGCATACCTTTGTATCGGGGAGTTTTGATCCAACTGTAAGGCTGGTCTCTATCGAGGTATTCATAGGGTGGCGTAGCACCCGTGTAGTTCAGATGAGTTTCGCCGACCGACGGGTGAAGCCCCACATCTTTGCCTTGCGTATAAGAATACCACGAATTGTTGACAAATTCCAACAGCCCGTCCATAGCCCAGGGATCGAATTCGACGACTTTCGATAAGTCGCGACCGACGACAATACCCCTCGGACTTTTATAGGTCGACAGTTCCCCGTAGTTACCCATAGGGTAATCTCCATAGGCGATATAATTATGCAGCCCTCCGCCTATTTTCGTCCATTCGGGGTAATAGGAAAGTATGGCCAGAACATCTGGAAGGTAGACTTGGCGGACGAAGGTCTGCGTACGTTCAATGATTTGAGCGACATAATTCAATCGTTCCATGTTGAGGGCGTTGGGATCGTTTATGTTGACGGCGCAGGCCATACCCCCGACCAAGAAATTTGGGTGGGGATTTTTCCCTCCGAAAATGGTTTGGACTTTGACGATTTCTTTTTGAACTTCGAGCGCTTCGAGATAGTGAGCCAAAGCCACGAGATTCACTTCCGGCGGAAGTTTATAGGCCGGGTGTCCCCAATATCCGTTGGAGAAAATACTGAATTTGCTGGTCTCTATGAACGTGCGTATTTTCTTTTGTATTTCGACAAAATAACCGATGGAGTTTTTAGGCCATTCCGATAGGCTTTGCGCCACTTCGGCTGCCTTTCTGGGGTCGGCATTCAAGGCCGACATGACATCGACCCAGTCGAGAGCCTGTAATTGATAGAAGTGTGTAACGTGATCTTGTATGGTTACGGCCGATTGCATGAGGTTTCTCACCTGCTCGGCATTCGGCGGAATGACGATGTGTAGCGCATCTTCGACCGCCCTGACAGAACAGAGCGAATGTATGGAGGTACAGACTCCGCATACTCGGCCCACGTATGCCCAAACGTCGCGAGGATCGCGGTCCTTGACAATGATCTCGATTCCCCGTATCATCGTCCCGGTACTGAAAGCATCGGTGATGACACCGTTTTCTATATCGGCTTCCATGCGGAGGTGGCCCTCGATTCTCGTAATAGGGTCTACAACAATTCGTTTAGTCATAATTCGAATTTTTATCGGTTATCTTTATCTTTTTCCAGTTTATGAGCTTTTTGGTCGAGTCTTTTTTCTTCCCGTTCGATTTGATGTTCTTCTACGGCGAATTCTTCTTTATCGATATCGTCGTTGTCCATCTGATTTTTAATGAGTTTTCTTTTTTGTATGTTTGTCACGATGGCATGTGCGGTTACTCCCGCAGCGGCTACGGCTGTCAGTCCCAATCCTATTTGGTCGGCCGTCGCTTCGATGCCGAATCCTTTGATGGTACATGGGTTCGGCGTCCCAGAATCCGGGTTCGGCGCATCCAATGCACCCGTGCCCCGATTGTATGGGGTAACTGACCCCTTCGTTCCATTTGATGACTGCGCACGAATTGAATGTATTCGGTCCTTTGCAACCCATTTTATATAGGCAGTATCCTTTTTTCGCATTTTCATCGTCGAAGGCTTCGACAAACAGTCCGGCATCGTAGGCGGGACGGCGATAACAAGTATCGTGGATACGCCGTCCGTAGAAAGAGACGGGTCTGCCCATATTATCCAATTCGGGTAACCGGTCGAAAGTCAATATGTAAGTGATAACTCCGGCCATGACGTCGGCGATAGGAGGGCAGCCCTGAACGTTAATGACCGGTTTACCAGAGATAATTTTATGTACGGGTTTCGTATCTGTCGGGTTTGGGTAAGCTCCTTGTATGCAACCGGAGGACGCGCAATTTCCCCATGCGATAATAGCACTCGCTCCGTGGGCAGCCTCGTCGAATACCTGTTTAGCGGAATGTCCGGCAATAGTGCAGTATCCCGGATTTCCCAGTGGAATCGAACCCTCCACAATCATGATGTATTTGCCCCAATTCTCTTTCATAGAACGGGTTCGGACTTCTTCTGCTTGGAAACCGCTGGCTGCCATGAGCGTGTCGGAATAGTCGAGAGAAATCATTTCAAGCAAAATTTGTCCGACAAGCGGGTGAGACGACCGTAGGAATGATTCGCTGCAACAAGTACACTCTTGAAAGTGAAACCAAAGAACAGATTCGTTCAGAAAAAATTGATCGTTGACAACTTGGGCTATACCGGTTTGGTGAAGGCCCAACATAGCTCCCATGATACCGCAGAATTTAAGGAATTGCCGACGGGTGTATCCTTTGGCTTTCAGCTCCTGATAGAAAGTTTGTTCTTTTTCCATTGTTTTCTTCCGATTTATGGTTTCAGCAAATGCGCGGTAATTGTTCTCCGCTCAGCATATCGAGAATCCGTGTTTGTCCTAAGGATAGTTTTAGAATTACTTCTGGGTGTCTGTCTTCGGTTACATGTCCTATTATCCGTGCGTTTTTCCCATGTATGTCACTTCGAATGATTTGTAGAGCCCGTTCGGCATACTCGTCCGGTAAAAAGACAAGCATGATTCCTTCGTTGGCGACATACAGAGGGTCTAAGCCTAACAGGTCGCATGCGGCGTTGACCGACGAGCTGATGGGTAATGCGTTCTCGTCTATGGCGATGGTTACGTTCGCACCCTCGGCTATTTCGTTTAGCGTGCTCGATAATCCCCCGCGTGTGGGATCCCGTAGTATATGTACATCGGGAACTCCGGCCAGTAGATTAGAGACGATTTGGGTGAGTGCCGCCGTATCGCTTTGGATAGAGGTCTCGAAACC
>OMBK01000891.1_pt1 | contig 13096 bp, 7 predicted proteins | sample 1644881 | NCBI WGS metagenome assembly OMBK01 (sample SAMEA103958132, study PRJEB25191) | human gut metagenome | biome: human-associated habitat [ENVO:00009003]; feature: intestine environment [ENVO:2100002]; material: feces | place: Germany | collected 2013/2015
GGGCTACGACATGGCATTACTCCAAAGTCGCGAATATTGGGTCTCAAACGGCAGCCGATCCCATATATAATTATTGGTCTTATTTCAAAAGTCCTACACAATCGAGCCGTTGTAAAGCGTACAATCTTTATGGCGCTATTCGTCAATGCTATACATTTTTGAATCGAGTAGAAAGTGTACCGGGAATATCCGCAGCAGAAATAACCGATTTTTCATCGCAAGCCAAATTTCTGATAGCTTATTATCATTATCTGTTGTTAAGATTGTATGGTCCGATTGTGTTGATAGACAGGGAAATTCCATTGGATGCTACCGGTGAGTTGGCCTTCCCGAAACGTCGTCCTTACGATGAGTGTGTAGAATGGATCGCCGATCGTTTAGACGAAGTGGCTCCTTTACTGCCGCCTATCCAAACTTCCGATAAATATGGAGCTCCCACGCGGGCTGCGGCAAAAGGAATAAAATCGCGTATGTTATTGTATGCCGCAAGTCCTTTGTTTAATGGGAATAGTGAATATTACAGCGACTTTAAGAATAAAGATGGAGAACAATTAATCAGTTTGCAGTATGATAAGGAAAAATGGAAAAAAGCCTTAGATGCAGCCGAGGACGCTATCAATGAAGCGCATGCAGCTGGACATGATTTGTATACCCATTTGCAGGCTCCGGTTGGAATAAGCGATGCTGAAAAAGGATATTTTAATCATCGTTGGTCGTTGGTGACTATGCCGAGTGCGGGAAATACAGATATTATTTGGGCTTACACAGGATCCCGAATGAATATTCAACAAATGATAGCACCTCGCGGATTGTCACAAGGATCTACCACTGTTCCTTATGGGGGCTTGGCTCCTTCAATGCAAATGGTGGAAACCTATTTAACAAAGAATGGATTGCCCATTGATAAAGACCCGTCTTTCCAATATGATAGAAGATTTGGAGTAACGACCGATCCTGAGACGGGAGAAAAGACCGTGAGATTACATTTGAATCGGGAACCTCGTTTCTATGCCGATATTGCATACGACCGGGCAACCAATTTCGAATTGGACGGCAGAGATGGAATAAAAGGAGGAAAAGGTTATACGTTGTATTTGAGAATGGGCGAAATTAATCCTGAAACCAATCAGACGAACGGGAATGATCCCTTGAAAGATAATATCACTCCTAATGGTTATTTGTGGAAAAAATATTTACATCCGAATACGAGTTTCGCTAATAATCAGGTGGCAGTGAGGGCTACGGCTTTTCCGTTGGTTCGTTTGACAGAGCTCTATCTCAATTATGTGGAGGCTTATTATGAATATTATGGAAGACTTGATGGGCAGGCTCTCATTTATTTGAATGATATTCGTTCCCATGCCGGTATCCCCAATGTCGAGACTTCTTGGCAGGGAATTGCAGGGAAAGACTATCGCGAGATTATACGACAAGAAAGAACGATTGAACTCATGTATGAAGGCCATCGATTCTTCGATGCTCGTCGTTGGAAAATTGCGCATCTGACTTTCAATAAGGTTCAGAAAAGATGGAATTGTTTTCCGGCAGGATTTACGACTCAATCTCCGCAGTCAGCAGAAAATTATCTGACATTGCGAAACAGTAATGAGCCGACGAAAACTTTTAATGTGCCACAACACTATCTCTATCCGCTGGATTCCAGAGATATAAATATCAATCCGAATTTAGTCCAAAATCCGGGGTGGTAGGCGGTCGAATATACAGACACACTTTTTAGATAGATTTGGAAAGGCCCGGTCTCGATGTGTTGAGAGACCGAGAGATCGGGCCTTATAAGTAGAATTCATGCATTAAACAAATAAATATGCTCAGGAAACTAATAAGAGTTTGGATTGTAGGAATAGTATTCCCGCTCTATGCCATAGCCGGGCAACCTTCGGTAAAAATTACCCACGGTCCCTATTTACAAAACTTGTCGGAGAACGAAGTGACAGTCGTGTGGACAACCGATAAGCCTTGTAAATCGTGGGTGGAATTCAGCAAAAAGGAAGACGGTAAGAACTTCTACTCCCAACTGCCGCGAAAAGCCTATGCCTCACAAGACGGGTTGTGTTGTGTCGACACATTGCATCGCGTAACGATTACGGGGCTTGAAAAAAACACGACCTATTTTTACCGAGTATTGTCACAAGAGGTAAAAGAGTTGCTGCCCTATCGTCCTGTTTTGGGTAACATCGTTTCTACCGATATCTGGGAAAAACCGTTGACTTTTACAACACTCGATGGCAGACAGGAAACATTGTCGATAGTTATGATAAACGATATACATGGGAAGAACGATTTGCAGAAAAAATTGTTGGAAATGGCTCCACCGCAAAATGTCGATATGGTAGTGTTTTGTGGGGATATGTGTAACTATATTAACAAGCAAAGTGATATTTTCACCGGTTTTTTAGATACATCGGTCGGCCTGTTCGCATCTAGAAAACCATTTGTATATGTAAGGGGTAATCATGAAACTCGTGGAGCATATGCCCGTAATTTCTTCCGATGGGAAGTTCTATTACGCTTTCACCTATGGCCCCATTCGGTTCATCGTGTTAGATAGCGGTGAAGATAAACCCGATACAGATGTGGAATATTCGGGTTTGGTAGATTTTGATAATTATATACTTGAACAAAAGGAGTGGTTGGCCCGTGAATTGGAAAGTCCGGAGTTTAGAGCTGCCTCTTTTCGGGTAGTCTTGTCTCATATTCCTTTTGGGAAAGGCAGTTGGTATGGCTCTGAACGACTACGCAAACAGTTGCTCCCCCTATTGGAGAGTGTTCGTATCGATTTGATGTTAAGTGGGCATAATCACGCATTCGGATTTATGGATAAGGGGAAAGTTACAGCTTTCCCTATAATAGTGAACTCCAATAACTCTGTGTTGACAATGTTTGGTTCGAAAGATCTGCTGAAAGTTCAAGTTAAGCAAATTGATGGAAAAGTATTATTAGAGAAAGAATTCAGTAAATAACGATAGGAATTATGCAAAATATACGAACAATACGATATTGTTTTATCTTGTTTTTATCCGTTTTAGTCTCTTGTAAAGGCCAAACCGATAAATTAAATGATAATTGCCCCCTTATACCCAAACCATTATCGGTAGACATGCAACCGGGCGAATTTACGTTTGGAGACAGTGTGGTAATTGAATTGAAAACAGATGATGAAGAAATAAAAAGAGCGGCAAACTTTCTTAAAACCTTTGTGGAACAGACAGGAAGTTGCAAAGCTCAGATAGGAACCGGTGAAGAAGCCCGGAACAAAATCGTTTTTACCGTTTGCGATACGATCGCTCATGATGAGGCTTATAGACTCGATGTGTCCCCTCGTACGGTAACTATCGCCTCGAAGGGTGGTGCTGGTGCTTTTTATGCAGTGCAAACATTGCGTCAATTGCTTCCGGCCGAATGCGAGAAAAAAATATGTGACGAAAATGTGATACTGCAAGTGCCCTGCGTGAATATCTACGATGAACCTCGTTTCAAACATCGAGGGTTTATGCTTGATGTGGCACGTCATTATTTCCCGTTGGATTTTATCAAGAAAAACATCGATATAATGACATTGTATAAATTGAATGTATTGCATCTGCATTTAACCGATGATCAGGGGTGGCGCATCGAGATAAAATCGCATCCGCGGCTTACTTCTGTGGGGGCTTGGCGCAAACAAAGTATTGCCGGACATAAAAATGATGTACCTCGTAAATACGATGGAAAACCTCATGGCGGATATTATACCCAAGATGAATTGCGGGAAATTGTCGAATATGCCCACGAGAGATTTATTGAGGTTATTCCTGAAATCGAAATGCCGGGACATACTCAATCGATTTTGGCCGCATATCCTCAGTTGGCCTGTTTCCATAAAAACTACGAAGTCTCGTGCGATTGGGGCGTTCATAAAGAAGTCCTATGTACAAAGGAAGGCAGTTTTAAACTTCTGGAAGATGTGCTATCCGAAGTTTTTGAAATTTTTCCTTCGAAATATATACATATAGGAGGAGATGAATGTCCGAAAGACCGTTGGTCCGAATGTCCGGTTTGTCAACGAAATATAAAACGATTGGGATTGAAAGATGAGCATGAACTCCAAAGCTATTTTATAAAACGAATGGAGGAGTTTGTCAATGCACATGACCGGCAAATTATTGGCTGGGACGAAATTTTAGAAGGTGGCATCGCGCCTAATGCCGTTGTCATGTCTTGGAGGGGAGAAGCAGGAGGTATAAAAGCGGCAAAAATGAACCATTCTGTTATCATGACTCCTCGGGATTTTTGCTATCTCGATTATTATCAATCGGAAGACCGGGATAATGAGCCTTTGGCTATTTATGGTTACCTACCGTTAGATTCGGTTTATTCCTATAATCCTACCGAAAAATTAACATCGGAACAGGGTCGATATATTTTAGGCATTCAGGGAAATCTTTGGACGGAATACATTGCTACTCCCGAGCATGCCGAATATATGGCTTATCCGAGGGCCATAGCGTTGGCCGAAGTTGGGTGGAGTCGGCAAGAACAAAAAGATTTTACAGATTTTATCTACCGTTTGACTATTCAATCGAAGAGGCTTGATTCATTGAATGTTAATTATGCGAAACACTTTCTTTTTTCAGTAAAAAATAAAAATGATAAACTATGAAAACAAATGCTATTTTTAGTAAGAAACAGCTTTTTGGGGTCTGCTGTGCATTATTGTTGTCCCCTATGGCTGTATTTGGACAACTTATTGTTGGAAAAAGTTTGGGAGCCGATCATACGGCCGATGAACAAAAGGCTTTGGCCGTAACGAAGAATGGGGATATGTATATATCGATCAATGCCAATTCTTTTCAGATAATGAAAGATGACGGAACTTTCGATGAAATTAAAAATCCCTATCAAGAGTCTACTACCCGTGCTGGTATTTTGACGAAAATATCGGCTGATGGAAAACTCCTTTGGAGCAATATGGTGTGTGTGCAGGAGTCTGCCAATAATAGTCAGGTGACATCGGTTTGTGAAGTCGGTGATTATCTCTATGTAGTCGGAGGTGTCAGAACCAATGTAAAGGGGGAACACCCGGTATCCGTGTTTGGAATTCCATTGGTCTCACAGGGGGAAATGGATTATTATATCGCTAAACTGAATGCTGCTACCGGTGAGGCTGTGTGGGCAAAGACATTCGGTGGCGTTCGTAATTGGGAGATGTTCAATTCGGTGGTTGCCGATGAGGCCGGGAACTTGTATGCCGTGGCTACTTTTGGCAATGTATCGAGTGCACCTTTGGAAATGCCTCTCAAAGACGGTTCTTCTACTTCTTTGGCCGTTACAAACAATTGGGGCGAAGATTATCTACTTGTGAAGTTCAATAAAGACGGTGAAATTTTATGGGCGACCAGTATCGGTTCTAAATTTCGTGAAAATGGAACTCCTGATGTAACCGTAGGAGAAGATGGGAATCCTGTCATTTGTGGTGTTTTCAATGCTGCGAATGGAAATCTAATGAATGAGTCGGAGGAAAAACGAGAGTTTTATATTGGAGAACAGAAATATCTGCTTTATCCCGAGCAGTCCAAAGAGTCGGCATTGGTAAAACTCAATTCGACCGATGGTTCTGTGATGTGGTCCCGTTATTTTACCGGTACTGGAAATCAAGAAGTGTTGAAGGTACAGGCCGTTTCGGGCTCGAATGCTGTGGCCGTAACGGGGAAAGCGAATAATCAGATAATCGTGGAAGGATCTGCCGGATTGTCTACCGAAACCGTCACGCATGTATCGGGAGCAGATCATTTATTTGTTATCTCTTTTGACGTTGATGGAAAGCTCCTGTGGAGCAAATCGGCTTCGGGAGATACATCGAGCGAAGGTAAAGAGATTTCGAGTGATGATTTGGGGAATATTTATGTAAGCGGATATTTCAACGGTTCGTTAAATTGGGGTGACAATATCGTTCAAAAGACCGGGTCTAATGAAAAAGAGGGCTTCTTCGCTAAATTAAATGGTTCCGGTAAATGTCTGTATGCCGAAACGGTCAAAGGAACAGGTGCGGAGAGTATCAATCTTATAGCGGTAAACGGAGATAAGCTGGCTGTTGCCGGGGATAGAACGACAGATGTCACGTTGCCTTATGGCGACTCTGAAACTGGCGTCGCTCGATATACTGTCGGAGATCGTAATTATAAATGGTTTGCGGCATCCTATACGATGAAACCTTCTGTTTCGGGAATCTCGACGTTGAACGGAAAGAGATTCGTTCCTTTCTCGTATCAAATTGTTCCGGCTTTCTTCGAAATGCCGGCAGTGTTTGAATACTCTTTGGCTGGCAATTTACCCTCTGGCTGGATATTGGATCCTGCTACGGGTATTATTTCGGGAAAAGCTACCGAAGAAGCGAGCGGTTCATTCAGTGTGATGATTTCTAATGCCACAGACGGTGAAAGTGTAGAGAAAACCTATACCTATTCTATTGTACCTAAACCCTGCGATATCTTGTCTATACAACCCGAGAGTCTACCTTCACGGGCTGTGACCGGAGCTTTCTATCAACAATTCACGTTGGAAAATGGAGAGGGAAAAATTGTTTGGACTGCCGAAAATTTGCCCAAAGGTCTGTCTTTGGATCCTGATAAAGGATTATTGAACGGTATTTTACAACAAACAGGGGAACTTTCGTTCACGATTAAAGCGAGAGAAGAGAGTGGTTGTGAGACTTCCCGAAGCTATACGATTAATGCCGAAGAATTTAATTATTCTTTGGCTCCGAATCTGAAATGGATTAATCAAATTTATGGAAGTGAAGCGTTTGACCATGCCAAAGTGAATTCTATCGATAAAGATGGAAATGTTTGGGTAGCAGCAAGTTATTTTTCGGCAACTTTCTCCGATGAAGTTTCATTCCCGAACATTGGGAATACCGATGCATTGGTCGCTAAATATAATGGAATCGATGGTAGTTTCATGTGGGCTCGTACGATCGGGGGCTCTCCTGTATCCGGCAGAAATGAGCAAGGACAGGCGATTGTAACAGATGTAGTGACAGGCGATGGAGTATTTACCGGAATAATTACGCCCGATGCTCGTATAGGAACCCTAAATGAAACAGATAGCTTTCCTACAAATGGGGGACGGGATATAGGAGTTATTCGTTTTGATAAAGATGGTAACAAAATTTGGCATAAAGTATTTGGCTCGGCCAAAGATTGGGAAGCCGGAATCAATACGACTTTTGATAAGAAAGGAAATATTTATGTGATCGGTTATACCAACGATGGAGATATAGTGATACCTATGGCCGATGGCTCTTCCGAAACATTAGCGGGAACCTCGGTAGATGTGGTGATTATTAAACTGAATGGAGATGGAGAAGGCCTTTGGGCGAAGCGTTTAGGTACGGTAAATAAAGGTGAGGAAATATATGGCCTTGTGACCGATGACGCTTGCAATGTATATGTATCGGGTATGGTGAATAACGGTACAGTACCTTTTGGTAATGGTAAGGTGGTGACAGCTACCGGAATTACTTCGTTTATTGCCAAGTATGACGAGGCCGGAGTTTGCCAATGGGTAACTTCGTTGGGAAGCAATGGTTCGCTTATCAATGGACGGGGAACATCTCTTGTTCGAGATAAAAATGGAAATTTGTATTTTGCTGCAATTTGTAAAGGGTCTTCTTCCATATCGGGAACAACGGAAACGATTGAGGCCGATGCTTCGAAAACCGATGGAGCAATTATTAAATTTAATTCCGATGGACAATATGTATGGCATCGCATGTTTGCATCGGTTGCCGATGACGGAGTGACCTCTCTTGCGGTTGATGAAAGTAATAATGTCTATGCCGTGGGATATTATGAGGCAGAGTTGCCTGTATATGAGAGTATAAAATTACAGCGCAATGGAAATAATCGAACGGCCTTTGTCGCCAAATATTCCGATGAAGGAGAGTATTTATATGCTTTCTCGACAGGAGCTATTATTACCGATGCCGTGAAACCGACTGGTTTGGCCATTTCGATAGATAAGACTACGAACGACATTATATTGACCGGGCCTACTTACGGAACGATATATCCCTATGGTGTTAGCGGTAGTTCCAATGCTTTTGGAGGCGGACGTTTTATGTTGGCACGTTATAGCCAAGATGCTGCTTTGTTCGGCATTTTTCCTCAGGGAATAAAAGGGGAGAGCTATTCGGCTCAATTAAATATTTCTGGTTTCCAAAAGCCCTTACAAGTTGCTTATAGTCTTAAAGTTGGAGATAACCTCCCCGATGGATTGTCTTTGGATACGAATACGGGAGAAATTAGTGGAGTATTGAATGAAGCTGGAATATTTAAATTTACAGTCTTGGCTACCGACGGTTTTGTCAATGCTAGTAAAGAGTTCAGCATTTCTGTTACCGGAGCAGATTGTCAGATGACAGTAGAGGCGATTATTTCGGAAGATGCAGAAAATGGAAAACCTTTTTCTGCGAGAATATATGCCGATAATGCTACCGGAGCAGTAACATGGTCTATTGAAGAAGGTAGTTCTCTCCCTTATGGCTTGTCTATAAGCTCGTTGGAAGATGGTGTCGGATTAATTAGTGGAACTCCTAATGCTCCGGCGAAGGAATATTCGTTTACGATTGTCGCCGAGGACGAAGCGGGCTGTCGTGTCACTCAATTGGTATATCTCAATGTTACAGGCGAAAGCGGGGTAGAAACCCTTGTTTCCGAAGGCTTTGTCGTATATCCCAATCCGGTAACCGATGGAATGCTTAAAGTTTCTTTGAAAGACCTTGTTTCGGGAAATTATGTGATAGAAATTGCAGACCTATCAGGAAAACAAGTCTATAAAGAGGAAGTTAGGGTAGAAGAAAACATGGTAAAAAGTATTTCTGTAAATAATATGCCTTCTCAATGGTATGTAGTTACCGTTCGGGGAATGGGTGTATCCTATTCGCAGAGATTTATGGTTCAATAAAGTTTCTATGGGGCTATCCAATTGATCTGGATAGCCCCATAGTTTTGAAACAAAAGAGGAGAAATTAGCATGAAGAATCTTATCTATTTCGTATGTCTGGCTTTTGCCGGTATTTTCTTGTTGGGTTGTGAAAAAAACGATATGCCCGAACCCGAAAAACCAAGAGAGGAAGAACCTGCCGATTCCACGGATATCGTCGATCCCGAAGAGCCCGATACTATTGTAGAGCAGAAGGACGATCCTGAAAATGGAATTATCTTGGATATGCCGGGTATTACGCTTAAAGGTTGGGTGCATTGCAATCGGGTAGGAATGCCGGGGGTTGTAGTGACCGATGGAACTAACGTCACTGTTACCGATGAGAAAGGTATATATAGAATGAAACGAAATACGACGGCTTCTCATGTATATATATCTTCACCGAGCGGTTATACCGTATGCGTGAAAAATAGCGTACCCCAGTTTTATGCCGAAATCAATCAGCGAACAGATATTGTCCATAAAGATTTTGAGCTTGTTCGTCTTGAAAAAGATGATACGAAACATACATTTATTGCAATCGGTGATCCACAGTTATATCGTGATTTTGAGTTGAGTTATTTGAAAGAAGCTGTAAATGACCTTAACAGCTGGGTAACGCAGAGCCGTAAAGGAGAATGTGTACATTATATTGTGTTGGGAGATTTGGTGTTTGACAAACCAGAGTATCATGAATCGAGTAAAGAGATTTTTTCGATGTTGAATGCTCCTGTGTATAATGTTATCGGCAATCATGATCATGTGTTCGACAAAAATGAACTTGCTGTGAAGTCCAATGATTTGAAGGCCGATACGGTATATAAACGACATTACGGGCCTACTTATTATTCATATAATCGGGGTAAGGTCCATTACGTAGTCCTTGATGATGTGGAATATTGGGGCGGATCGGGGCCTAAGTATGTCGATGCCGTTTCCGATGAACAAATTGCTTGGTTGCAAAAAGATTTGATGTATGTTGATAAAGATAAGGCGATTGTCCTTTGTTTACATGCACCTACTAAGCGCAGAACCGAGACTCGGTCTTTCGGCAACAGAGAACAGTTGTATGCTCTTCTCCGTGGATATGCCGATGTTCAGATTCTTAGCGGTCATACGCATTGGAACTCTGTTGTGACAGATGATGGTAGTGGTATGACAGAACACATTGTAGCGGCAATGTGCGGTAATTGGTGGCAACCCGAACTGATTTGTAGTGAGGGTACACCTATCGGGTATAAAATATTTGATGTGGACGGAACCTCATTTAAATGGAAATATAAATGTGTGGGACAACCCGAACAATACCAGATGAGAGTATATCCTTTGGGAGAAAGAATCAACATATTACGTCCGAAAAATGTCGTTCTGAATGTTTGGGATTGGGATCCTTCGTGGAAAGTCGAATATTCCGAAGATAACGGACAAAACTATCGTTCGATGTTCCGTAGTCTGAATATGTATGATATTACTGCATACAATGCTTTCGGGGCGAAGGGAGATAATACTTTCCCTGTCGGGCGTACTTGGATACAAGCCTCTGAATCTGATCATATGTTCTATTGTAGGCCTTCTATTCCGTATAATCAACTTAAAATAAGGGTGACTTCCCGGTTTGGGGATATGTTTTCGACGACCGTAAATATTCAAAATCTTTGATTAAATAAAGTATTAGTTATGAATCTGATTCTAAGAATTATTATAACAGGAGCATTGTTGCTTTTGTTTGCAAGTCTGTTTATAAAGCCGACCCGTTTCCCGAACCGGAAAGAGAATCGGGACAAACCGATGTCCTTGCATTAAGAGCTGAACCTTTGGATACAGTACGGGTTGCTTTTATAGGGGTAGGTGCTCGGGGCATGGCAGCCGTGAAACGTTTTATGAATATAGAAGGTGTGAGGGTGGTTGCGTTGTGCGATGTAGATTCTTTCAAGGTTGCCAAAGCGCAGAGGATTCTGGCTGCGAAGGGACGAGGACCGGCCGTGGAATATTGTGGCCCCGATAGTTGGAAGAAGGTTTGTGAACGAAGCGATGTAGATTTGATTTATAATTGTACCCATTGGCAGTTGCATACTCCTATTGCGGTCTATGCTATGGAGCAGGGGAAACATGTCGCGGTGGAAGTTCCGGCTGCCCTTACGGTTGATGAGTGTTGGCAATTGGTGAATACCGCCGAAAAAACTCGGAAACATTGTATGATGCTGGAAAACTGTTGCTACGATTTTTTTGAGTTGGCTACTTTGAATATGGCTCAACAGGGCGTTTTCGGAGAAATTGTTCATGGAGAAGGGGCTTATATTCACGATTTAAGAGAATATAATTTTGACACTGCATCGGTATCGGGATATTGGGATATGTGGAGATTGAAATATAATACGGATCATACGGGGAATCCATATCCGACGCATGGCTTAGGCCCGATTTGTCAAATAATGAACATTCATCGGGGAGATAAAATGAATTATTTGGTGTCGATGTCGAGTGACCAGTTCGGATTGACGGAATATTCTCGGAGTCGTTTGGGGGAAGAACATGCGTTTGCTTCTAAAAAATATGATTTAGGAGATATGAACACTACTCTTATTAAGACTGAAAAAGGGAAAACGATTTTGATTCAACACGATGTGACAAGTCCTCGACCTTATGACCGGCATCATGTAATCGGCGGAACAAAGGGTTTTGCACAGAAATATCCGGTGGAAGGGATTGCCTTAGAACCGAATGCACATTGTTTCTTACCGGAAGAGAAATTGGATTCTCTCTTGAAGGCTTATGAACATCAGTTTGTGAAAGAAATTGGAAATTTAGCTCGAAAAGTAGGTGGGCATGGAGGTATGGACTTTATTATGGACTATCGCTTGATTTATTGTTTAAGGAATGGATTGCCTTTGGATCAAGATGTTTATGATGCTGCCGAATGGTCTTGCTTGGTCGAATTGACTGAATATTCAGTAAGAAATGGATCTGTTCCTGTACGTATTCCCGATTTCACACGAGGAGCATGGGAGAAATTAAAAAGTTTGGAGTTTGCAAAATAGTTATAAATTTGCAACATTGAAATATTTAACAAGATTAAGAATGGGAACGAAATTTTCGACACGCGTATGGGTAAGTGTAGTCGGCATAGCATCGATTTTTTTGGGCAGTAAAGGATATGCGGATACTGTGATTTCGGTAGCCGACTTTGGGTTGAAACCCGATACGAGGGAGAATGCCGTAGCATATGTTCAAAAAGCGATAGAGGCTTGTAGGGGAAAAGAGCCGGTAACCCTTGTCTTTCCCGAAGGACGTTATGATTTTTGGCCTCAATATGCTCATGAGAAAAATTATTATGAGACCAATACCTACGATGTTTTTCCGAAGCGATTGGCAATGCTTTTCGAGGGGCTTCACAATATCACTGTCGACGGGAACGGCTCGCAGTTCGTCATGCACGATCGAATACAACCGATAACCGTTGAGAATTGCGATGGCGTTACCTTGAAAAATTTCTCTATCGATTGGGATATACCGCTTACGGCTCAGGCTCGTGTGACAAAGGTGGGTAGCGATTTTTTCGAGATCGAAATCAATGTCCTCGAATCTCCCTATATCATTGAAGACGGCAAGCTGGTATTCGTGGGTGAAGGCTGGAAAAGTGCATTAGGCAGTATGATAGAATTTGAGTCTGATACGCATTTCGTGGTTCCCGGTACGGGTGATTTGGTGCTGGGGAGGAATTGGAGAGACTATACGGCCGTTTCACCTCGGTATGGTATTGTGCGGTTGAGTCGGAAGGGAGGATTCGAACGATACCCGGCCGAGGGTAACTGGTTGGTGCTGAGGCATAGCACGAGAGACCATGCCGGAATTTTTATCTGTGGCAGCCACGATGTGCGGTTGTCCGATGTGCAGGTATATCATACCGCCGGCTTGGGTATCTTGGCACAATATTCTTCTGATATTGCGTTCAAAAAAGTGAGTGTAGAGCCCAATGCGGCGAAGGGACGCATATTGAGCGGTCACGACGACGGTTTCCATTTGATGGGGTGTAAAGGTAAAATTACGGTCGACAGTTGTCGTTGGGCTGGTTTGATGGACGATCCCATAAACGTACATGGAACCTGTGTCCGGG
>OMBK01000900.1_pt1 | contig 13032 bp, 9 predicted proteins | sample 1644881 | NCBI WGS metagenome assembly OMBK01 (sample SAMEA103958132, study PRJEB25191) | human gut metagenome | biome: human-associated habitat [ENVO:00009003]; feature: intestine environment [ENVO:2100002]; material: feces | place: Germany | collected 2013/2015
CCCGGCGCCATCCAATGCCGCCGGAGACTTCATTCCCGGCATGAAAAAGAGTTCCGTAGGAGCCCTCCTTCCCGGAATCGCCATACGCATCACCAGCCCTCACACGGGACGCGTGGTTCCCATCACTACTTCCGGCATGATCTGGCTGAAAGGCCCGAACATCTTTCCCGGCTATCTGGGCGGTCCGGAGACGGATCGCGATATTTTCGTGGACGGCTGGCTAAAAACCGGAGACATAGGTTCCGCAGACGAATTCGGCTTCCTGAAGATTGAAGGACGCATTTCCCGCTTTTCCAAAATAGGCGGGGAAATGGTGCCTCATGAAGCCCTGGAAGCAGCCATTATGAACATTTGGAATCTGGATCCGGCGGACGAAGAACGGCGGATAGCCGTCGTCACCATTCCGGACCCCGTAAAAGGGGAGGCCGTAGCCCTGCTCACCACCCTGGTGACGGATTACGTGCACCAGGCGCGCACCCTCATCAGGCACGGCCTGATTGACCAGGGGCTGCCGGCCCTCTGGTGCCCCAAGGAGATTATTCCCGTAGAACGCATCCCGGTGCTCCCATCCGGCAAGCTGGATATCAAGCAATGCAGGATGCTGGCGTATGAAGCGCTGAACATCCCCTTTGAACCGTAATTTATGGAATTCCCGGAGGAAACGCCCGCCGCGCCCAAACCCATCACAGTCAAACAGCTCGTTTACCGCCTGAGAGACACGGTCAGCATCGCTGTGGGCACCCAGTGGGTGGTGGGAGAACTGAGCAACGTCAAGCATCACACCAGCGGCCACGTTTATTTCACCCTGAAGGAACAGGGAGCGGAAATTTTCTGCGCCTTTTTCAAGGCAGCGGCTTCCAAATGCCCCATACGGCTCCAGGAAGGGATGAAAGTCCATGTCCTGGGCAGCGCCACCGTATACCCGGACCGGGGGCAACTCCAGCTGGTCATCAGGCAGGTAAAAGCTGCAGGACAGGGAGATTTGCAGACTCGCTTTTTGGAGTTGAAAGCCAAACTCCAGCGCGAGGGGTTGTTTGACGCGGAACACAAAAAGAAAATTCCCACGTTCCCCCGCGCCATCGGCATCGTCACCTCCCCCACCGGCGCCGTCATCCAGGACATACGGCACGTATTGGAACGCCGTGCCCCGTGGGTGAAGGCTTATCTGCTGCCCGTACGCGTGCAGGGGGCAGGAGCGGAGCACGAAATAGCCGCAGCCGTGCGCGCTTGGTCCGGAGCGCCCTTCAACGGTCTCCCGCCCGTGGACGTGCTCATTGTAGGCCGCGGCGGCGGCTCCATTGAGGATTTGTGGAATTTCAATGAGGAAACGGTGGCGCGCGCCATTTACGAATGTACCGTTCCCGTGATTTCCGCAGTGGGTCATGATACGGACTTCACCATTGCCGATTTTGCGGCGGATCTGCGCGCACCCACTCCCACCGCAGCCGCAGAACTGGCCACACCGGACGGCCCTGAATGGCTCCGCAAGCTGTCCAGAATGGAACAGGCTCTTCATGCTTCCGCTCGGCATTCCCTCTTGCGTTCCAAGCTGAAACTGGATGTTTACCTGCGAGGGAAACTGTTGGATGCGTATTCCCTGCTCTCTCCTTATTCTCAGCGCCTGGACGATATGGAAGAAACTCTGCAGAATGCCGCAACCACGAGAATTTTTCATAATGCGCTTCATATTAACAAATTGGAACATCAACTGCAAATGCGCCATCCCGCCCACAGGAACCGGGAGCGTACACAGCTTCTGGCTTCCCTTCAGGCCGGTTTATCCCATGCTGCCGCCGCCCGCATGACGGATTTATCTTCACAACTCACTCTTATTCAAGCACGTCTTGAAGCACACAGCCCGGAACAGACCCTGCGCCGCGGATATGCCCTGGTGGAAAACCAGGATAAGCAGCTTATCCGGCAGACAAACCAGGTGCATGCAGGGGAAAAATTGAAAATCCGTGTTTCCGACGGTTGTTTTTATGTCAGGGATGACACGCCACAATAACCTGTCCACAAGCATCTAGTAGTGCATTTTTTGCACTCAATCTAACAAATTGTGTTTTTTCTGGATTTTACAGGAAATGGAACTTATTCTAATAGAAGCTTATCACTGCTTCTATCACCCGGTCCCATAACTTCTGTTCATATGCCTTGTAAAAACATCACCCGTTACACTTACGAAACAACGGCCTTTCAGGGCTATCGGTTGGCGATCTGTAAGAACAAGCGTTTATTCACCCGTTATTTCTCCGATTCTCAATACGGAGGCGCTGACGCGGCGCTTCAGGAAGCCATGAGGGTGAGAGATAATATTTTCAAACTTTTCGAACAGGGCAACCTTACGGTTAGCCAAATTTTCGCAAAATATACTGTGCGCTCCCGCCGTCAATCCGCAGCTGACCGCCGTGAAAAAATGGTTCATGGAAAAAGGGCTCTCAGCCATGTAAGGCAGAAAGCCAAAGTCCGCAGCTGAAGGTTCCGCGGAAGCTGTTTTTCAGCTCTGCTTGAGAGTATGGAGCATACCGGAAACGTTACATTTGCCCCAAAAAGAGGCATATAGTTTGTTGAGGGCCTAAAATCCATTTTTTCTCTCCGGAATGCCGGGTACCCGTCGATACAGGGAAACGGAACCTGTGCCAAAGCTCTTTGATGACGCCAAGGGAGATTAAAGCGGCACATTTCCTTAAAAAGCCCCTTCAGCCTCACGTAGCTGACCGCAGGTATCCCGCTTTGGTCAAGCTCCCGACCGGAGCCTCTGGGAACTCTGAGCCCCTCCGGCATCTGCCAATGGAGAACTTTGCCTTTCCAAAAAAGGAACGGCCTAACTGAAGGAAGGGGTCTGCTATCTGCGGCGTCGGCGCGAAGCAGGCCTCTCCGGTTCTTCAGCCGGCACCTCTCCTATCTTCCCCAGCACCCTGCGGGCCTCTGTGGTTCGTTTTTGCTTGAGGCACACACCAGCCCAATTGCGGTGAATTTCATTGTAAAGCTCTCCCAACTGAATGGAGGCCAGATTGTTCCGGAGTTTTTCCTTATCTTCCGGAGTCAACGCATCCCACTCCGCAATCAACTTTCCATATTGGGACTCCGACAGAGCCCATTGTTCCCTGCCGGCGCTTATCTCCGCCTGAAGATTCAGAATGACCGGCTGAAGAGCCTGAACAAACGTGGTATTTTCACGAGCCACTTTCATTGCCTGCTCCAGATACTTCACCGCCTGATCGTAATCCCGCGCCTTCAGGAAAGCCGCGGCAACATTCACATCTTCATAAGCCCGTTTCACCAAAGCCTCTGCCTGGCTGTATTTTTCAAGCTGGGACCGCATGGACGCAATATCCTGGCTCAGGCTGGAGCCGCTCAAAATACGGGGAGCATCCACGCCAAGCGTCATGGCTGCCCCTTCTGCACGGGACAGCAGGCGGGAGGCCTCTCTCAAATCCCCCATCTGCATCCTTACCCGTGCCAAGGCAAGCATTGTCTCCGGCGTGCAGTCCATCTCCGTTTCAGCTGCACGGAAGCAAATCAGGGCCGCTTCCAGCTGGTCGGCCATGGTCTTCAATTCCTCCTGGGAATACTTCCGGCGCGTGTTCAGCGGCATCTTCAATTCATTCAGAATAATGCGGCCCATGTCCGGATTGGCGGTCAGGCGGAATTTAGTAAGAAGCTCCCGTGCAATCGCACTCCCTGTGCCACCGGGCAACCCGGTGGTCTTGTCTGGCAGGGTATCCTGAAGCAACAGGATTTTCACCATGCTCTTCACATCCTCCGGCTTATTCAGCATGCTCCTCATGACAGGAGAAACAGCCTGCTTGCACAACGCGGAAAAACGCTCAAACCTGGCCTGGTCGTACGCATAATGGATTAATGGCTCCAAGCACGCTAAACGGATGGAAACCTGGTCTTCCGGCGTATTTTTCAAAATCACTTCATAAAGCTTTTCCGCCACAGCATCATGCTTGCGGCGGGCGAATTCCCTCGCCCAGTTCAGGCTGACGCCCAGAAGGCGGGTATGGTCCTCCGCCGCCATGGAGGAGGAAGCAGCCAGCTTTTTTTCCAGAAGAGCAGCCAGCATAGGTTCGGATTCTTTCAGCATGCCGCGCCGGTCCATTTCCACCGCCAGAAGCCATGCAAAGGAATCTCTGGCTTCGGGAGAATTCATCCATTCCACCTGCTTGTCCACGGAGGATGCCATCTGCGCCAGCTCTGCATCGGAACCGTTCCATGAAGCCAGCATATCCTGCAAATGCCCCATGGCCTGCGTCTGGCTGTGCACTTCATGGATGGTCGGCTTGAACCACCCTTCTATCGTAGGCCAGTACTGGATATAACCGAACCAGAGTCCTCCCAGGAGGATCAAAAAGAGGACCGGCTTCCAATAAGACTTTTTCTTGCGTGCGGGGCGGTAGGGCTTACTGGAAAAATGGCGCTCGGAACTCATGCAGGCATTGAGCCAAAAAGACGGCACAAATCAAGCAAAATAAACGCCTCGCAACGTCTTACGAAGCCCCTCGCATCCTACCTCCGTGAAGATCTGGAGTTCACGGAGGGTCTGCGCCCGGGGGATGCCATGCGCACCCGGGGAAAACCGGATTCCTTCCAGCAGTCATCCGCTTTCTCCTTCATGCCCAGTTCGTCATAACAGCGTCCAAGCTGTTTGTAATTCTCCGACCTCTGTTCCCCTTCCAGCATGGGAAGAACCGCCTCAAAAGCCTCTGCCGCCTCCTTCCATTGTTCTCCGTCACACAGAGCGTACGCCTTACATAAATAAGACTGAACCAGCAAATCCCTGCGTTCCGCCCCCTCCACGCATTTCAGCAGGGAATCCACCGCTCCGGCATAGGCAATCAGGGCGCCCTCCCTGTCCCCCGCCATATCGCTGGCAAGCCCCAGGGAATAATATACGCGGCCCAGGGACAGAAGATCCGAGGCGAAATGGGACTTCCGCAACTGAAGAGCCTTTTCCAGGTTCTCCCTGGCCTTGCCCCCCTCCCCGGCATCCAGCCATGCCTTGCCCAGCCCTTCGCGGGACTGGGCGGAAATGACGGGAGAAGCCGAGCTGTTGGCAATGGCCTTTAAAAAATCCGCCCGGGCTTCCGGAGAGGCCTTGCGCAAGATGTTGACCCACCCCCTCTGATCATACAACCCGGCCCAAAAGGCATGGTCCGCCGGCAGCACGCCGCGGGCAGCGCCTTCCGCCTGGTAAAGATAAGCCAGGGCCTCCTCATAATTCCCCTGCTCCGTAGAAATACGGGCCAGGCCGCGCAGGGCATTGAGGCAGTCGTTCAACAGGTAAGAGGCATTTTCCGAACCGGAAAGGCCCTTTAAAAACAATTCCCGTGCCTCATCCTTCCTGCCGGCTTCCAGCATGGCCTCCCCCATGCTGATGCTGGCCAGGGCCAGGTCTCCAGTGGTCTTGTCCGGCTGAGAACAAAGAGCCAGAGCCTTCTTGAAATACTCGCGCGATTCCGGAATGCGTCCCGTAGTACGTGCCAGCCTTCCCTGGGCGGCTAAAAGCCTGGACCTGACAGGGAGGGCATCCGGCCCCAGATGCGCGGCGGCATCCACCGCACGCTGGAGCAACATATTAGCCTGTTCATTCCTGTTCAGCATCTGGTCAATGGAACTCATGGTCTGGAGCGTCCGCACCAGCGGCTCGGCCATTCCTTCCTTCTCATATCCCTCCTCAGCGGTTTTCAAATAATCGTAGGCGGAAGTGTACTGGTGCTCCGCCAACAGAGCCTTTGCCACGGCATCCGCACGGGGAGCCCATACCCGATAGTGCCCGGCGGCGTATCCGGCGTCAATTAATTCCCTGGCCGCAGGAAGAGCAAGAACGACGCCACCCCGGCTAATCAGCTCACGGGTGAGACCCCAGGCAGTTTCTGTCCGCAGTTCCGGATCCCTGATCCATGCAAGGCGTTCCTCCCGGTTGTCCAGAATGCCGGCCAGGCTCTCGCGCGAAGCAAAAACATCCGCCATGAAGCGGGACAAATTCTGCATAGCCTTTTCATCGCTTTTCTGCACCACCACCGGCGGAGTAGTCAGCATCCCTTCATCATAGCCGATGCGGTACGCCATGTGGTACGTCAGGAACTCCAGCAACATCACAAGCACGCACAAGCACAGGGCAATCAGCCACTTGGTACGCGGGGACAGAGGGGGCAAAGGAGAAGACGCCTGCATAACAAGTGCATAACGTTACCGGGCGTTCCCCGAATTTCAAGCTTTTTGCACGGGAAGGAATCCTCTGCCTTTCCTGAAAGTGGATAAAAAAGAACCTTCAACAATCTGCCAGCCGTCACTTGGAACCGGCTCAAAAGAACCCTCCCTCCCGTTTTTCCGACCATGGAAATTCCCATAATTCTGCCGGGGACTTCCGCCGAACCGGATGCACCCCCTTCCTCATCCATCCCTGCGCTTTCGTTCGGACACGCGGTACAACTGCCAGGCATTCCATAAATTATGCCACAGTACATAAAACGTGGGGCCCAGAGCGGCAATGGGGCTGGCATACGTCAAAGCCAGATAAATGGACAGGGTGGTATTCTTCTGCCCTAATGCCTGGCTGCACTCCGCAGCGCGCGTGCGCCCCCCCAGCAAATATCCCAACCCGAAATTGAACCCGCAAACCAGCAGGGCCATCACGCCAATCTGTTCCAAAACACGTTCCGAAATGCCCTCACGGGAGGAAATATCATAAGAGGCGTTTGCGGCTATCAAAACCAGAATCACCACCCAAATGCCAAAAGTGACGTCTTTCAACTTCCTGGGCCAGGCAATGGCGCGCGGATAAAAACGCCGCGCCGCCAGCGCCAGCGCCAGGGGAAGCAACATGACCAAGGAAATATTCTGGGCCACGTTCAGATAAATCTCAAAACCGCCCCGCCCAACAACCGCCGGCAGGATGAAAGGCAGCAGGGCGCAGATAATACCGTTAATCAGCAAAAGGGCGGTCAGCATAAACTCCACGCTGCCGCCCAGCAGCCCCATCACCACGGGAGCCGCCGTGGCTGTAGGCATGATACCTACGAAAAAAGCGGCCTGTGCCAGATACCCATCCCCAAAAACAAGGCGGCACACACCCCATGCCGCCAAGGCGACCATCAGATTAGCCCCCGTCAGGAGCCAGTGAGCCCGTTCCGGCTTCATGCGTTTGAAGCGGATGCCCAGAAAGGTTACGAACAGCATCACAATCAGCATCCACTTGAACATCCAACTGTACACATGCAGACCGGGCATCATGTACCCCGCGATGAAGGCCGCCACAATGGCAAACGTGCGGATGAGGGACTTGAACATGAGAAATGCGGTGAAACGATTACGCGGGATTTTCGATCAAATGGATGAAACCTCCCATCCGATGAGCGTTCCATCCCGACAAATCTCGCAAACGAATCGGCAAGCCGGTTACCATGCTCTCAACAGACGACGTCACTCCACCCCCATGATGCCGGGAAACGCCCATATCGCCATGTCCGGCAATAAGGAGACCTGCTGCAATTGGCAACCGTTCCCTGGTTCCCCTCTGTTGCATCATGGAGAGAATTGGAAAAATCCGGAATTACCGGTCCACACGGGCGGCGCGAACCTGAATGGAGTGGTTGTGGGCGTCCAGCCCCTCCACCCGGGCGAACTCTGCCACATACGGGGCGGAGTTCAGCACGGCATTCCGGTCCATGCGCACCACGCTGGTGCGGCGCTGGAACTGGTCCGCCCGCAAGCCGGAAAAAGACTTGCCGGCGCCGCCGGTAGGCAGCGTATGGCTGGGACCCGCCAGAAAATCCCCGCAGGCTACAGTAGAAAGGGAGCCTGCGTAAATGGCGCCCGCCGTCCTGATGCCATTAAGTACGGCCTCTTCATCCCGAGTGACAAGCACCAAATGCTCCGGCGCAAAGGCATTAACCAGTTCCACCCCTTCCTGAATGGAAGAAACCAGAAAACCGTAGGCATGCTTGTCCAGCACCTCCCGGATGATGGATCCGCGGCTCAGCAGGGCGGCCTGGCGTTCCACTTCCGCATCCACCTGCTCCAATAACGCCTCTGATGTAGTGACAAAAACAACTACGCTGTCCGGGCCATGCTCGCCCTGCGCCAGCAGGTCGGCAGCCAGAAACTCTGCATCCGCAGTATCATCCGCCAGCACCATTACTTCACTGGGTCCGGGCAGCAAATCAATGGCAACAGCCCCCACCAACTGGCGTTTGGCCTCCACCACAAAACGGTTGCCGGGACCAAAAATCTTTTCCACCGGTTTCACGCTCTCCGTCCCCAGTGCAAGGGCGGCTATCGCCTGAGCGCCCCCTATCTTGACAATTTCCGTCGCGCCGGAGGCTTTCAGCGCATACAAAAGTGCGGGATTCACCCGGCCGTCCGGCCCGCAGGGCGTAGCGGCCACAATCTCCCGCACGCCGGCGGCCTGAGCAAAACCGCCCGTCATGATGGAAGTGGATACCAGGGGCGCTTTCCCTCCGGGAATATAAATGCCCACACGGTCGTACGGAAGGAACCGCTCCGCCACCTCCACGCCCTGCGCATTTACGCCGGACCAGTCCTGCCTGCGGCTGCGGTCTGAAAAATAATGGATGTTTGCCAGAGAGACGGCAATGGCCTCCTTCACACTCCCCTCCACCATGGCCTCCGCTTCCGCCAGCTCTGCCTCCGTCACGAACAGGGAGGAAGAATCCAGATGCGCCTTGTCAAATCTGGAGGCATAGTCAAAAAGGGCTTCATCCCCGCGCGCGGAAACATCCTGGATAATAGCGTTCACGGTATCCCTTACGGAATCCTCCGGGAGGGCGCGGCGGTTCATCCGGCGCTTCATTTCGTCAAAGCAGGTATCGGAAGGACGGTAAATTTTCATAAAAAGTCTCTACAGAAAAACGGGAAGGAAGTTTCCCAATCTTTAAGCACGCAGTCAAGCCTTCTGTCCTCTTTGATTTCCAACAGGGCTTCACGGCGCCTCCGGACAAAAAATCAAAAGACCAAACCATTCTCCCTTGACCGACATCAAAAATAGTCCTAGCCTTTCTTCCGCAAACATTTGGCCAAACGGCCCACTGTCATGAACATTCACGAATATCAAGCAAAACAACTCTTTGAGCGTTTTGGCGTGGCTACCCCCAAGGGCATTGCCGCCGCCACAGCTCAGGAAGCAGCACAAACAGCCCGGAACATGGGCCTCTCCCAATACGTAGTTAAGGCACAGGTACACGCTGGCGGCCGTGGTAAAGGCACCTTCAAAAACGGTTTTAAGGGAGGCGTCCACGTCGTCAAGTCCGTGGAGGAAGTGGAAGAAGTCGCCGGCAAGATGCTTAACCAGGTTCTGGTCACCAAGCAAACCGGGGAAACCGGCAAGCTGGTCAGCAAAATCATGGTGGCGGAAGCCGTGGATCTCAAAAAGGAATGCTACTTCGCCATTCTTCAGGACCGCGCCCGGGAATGCCCCGTTATCGTGGCCAGTACGGAAGGCGGCATGGACATTGAAGAAGTGGCTGCCACCCGCCCGGAAGCCATTATCCGCGAACACATTGACCCGGCGCTGGGCATCCTGCCTTTCCAGGCTCTCAAAATCGCCGTGGCGCTGGGACTGACCGGTCCCCTGCTCCGCCAGACCACCAAGCTCATCACCAACGTTTACAAGCTTTTCACCGCTCTGGACTGCTCTCTGGTGGAAATCAACCCCCTTGTAGTTACCACGGATGACCGCGTGTGCGCTCTAGACGCCAAATTCAATTTTGACGACAACGCCCTGTACCGCCACCCGGAAATCATGGAAATGAGGGATGAAACGGAAGAAGACCCCCGCGAAGTGGAAGCCGGCAAGTACGACCTGAACTACATCGGCCTGGACGGCAACATCGGCTGCATGGTGAACGGCGCCGGACTGGCCATGGCTACGATGGACATCATCAAATACTACGGCGGCGAACCCGCAAACTTCCTAGACGTAGGAGGCTCCGCCACGGAAGAAATGGTAACCAACGCGTTCCGCATCCTCACCAGCGACAAAAACGTGAAGGCCCTTCTGGTCAACATCTTCGGTGGCATCATGCGTTGCGATGTCATTGCCCAGGGCATTGTGGCTGCGGCGAAAAACATCGATATGAAAATCCCGCTCGTCGTACGTCTGGAAGGCACCAACGTAGAAATCGGCAAGAAAATCCTTGCAGACAGCGGCATCTCCATTATCCCTGCCGACAACCTGGACGAAGCTGCCCAGAAAGCGGTTGCGGCAGTTAAATAACCCTCACTATTTATTACGACAATGACACCTCTCATTGACAAAAACACCCGTCTGGTCGTGCAAGGCATCACCGGAAGCGCCGGCGCGTTCCACGCCAAAAACTGCATGGACTTCGGCACCAATGTGGTTGCCGGTGTGACCCCCGGCAAGGGCGGCCAGCTCTTTGAAGGCAAAGTCCCCGTCTTCGATACTGTGGCGGAAGCCAAAAAAGCTACGGACTGCAATGCCTCCATGATTTTTGTTCCTCCGCCCTTCGCAGCGGACGCCATCATGGAAGCTGCTGACGCGGGCGTTAAACTCATCGTCTGCATCACGGAAGGCATTCCTGTGCAGGACATGCAGAAGGTGAAAACCTTCCTGAAGGACAAGGACGTAACCCTCATCGGCCCGAACTGCCCCGGAATCGTCAATCCTTCCGCCAACTGCAAGATCGGCATCATGCCGGCCTACATCTTCAAACCCGGCAGAATCGGTATTGTCTCCCGTTCCGGAACGCTTACCTATGAAGCCGTCTGGCAGGTTACCAACATGGGCCTTGGCCAGAGCATGTGCATCGGCATCGGCGGCGACCCTGTCCATGGCATGACCCAGCAACAGGCCGTGCAATTCTTCACGGAAGATCCGAACACGGACGCCTTCATCATGATTGGCGAAATCGGCGGTTCTGAAGAAGAAGAAGCTGCTGAATGGATCAAGAACAACTGCAAAAAACCTGTTGCCGCGTTCATCGCAGGAGCCACGGCGCCCAAGGGCCGCCGCATGGGCCATGCAGGAGCCATCGTTGCCGGAGGCAAAGGTACTGCCGCCGCTAAGCAGGAAGCCTTGAAGAACGCCGGTATTGTGGTTGCCAAGACACCGGCTCAGATGGGAGCCTCCCTCTTTTTCACCTTTTCATATCCAGCGCCTTCCCTTGCCGGAAGGCGCTTTTTTCATGATAAAACGGAGTTGATTACATCACGCGGATTTTATCTGAATTGCAACGGAGGCTATTCCCTCCGCTTAGTGGGCGAACCCTCTGTAAAAGACATATTCTTATTTTGTTCTTCACAAAGGGCATTAACATTCTTTATTTGATATTTCCGTTGATAGTTAACACATTGAACTTAATAACCCATACCCACGGATTCAGTTCAGCGGAACCGGTTCCCTTTATTTTTTCCCACAAAGAGAAGAAAGATAACCGGGCAAAAGCCAACCCCGCAGATTTTCCCGAGTAATCCCTCCATAAACAGGCATCCGTTTCTTCATCGTACCAAACGCATTCAATGCCCTCCATCCGTGCATCGTTCGTCGTAATGTCCAAAAGCCGCTCAACTCTGATTTCCGTAATTTCCAGTAAAATCCGGGAAGCCCAACGCGGCATGTGGATCGAAGGAATAAACTGCCTGCGGGTATTTTTTGATATCCATCCGTCTGGATATGACATTGGCAAACAAACGCCATCAGCAGAATAAAGCCATCCAGAACGGCTATTATGGCAAATCTCCTCCTGCACCCACAAACGGTCGCCAACTTTCCCGTAGGGACATTCAATCCACGGGATAAAAATATCTGAAAACTTTCCGCTTCCTTCCTCGGAAACAGCCAGCCACGAGCCGGACTCTTCTATAAATTCCTGAATCTCCCACCCTCTTTCTTTCAAAGCTTCAGGGAGATCATTAAACTGGTTCAGGCCGAACGTGCGGCGGGTTTGATTTTTGTGCTCGCCGGGAGTGCTGTATTCCTGCAGCAATGCCCGAATCATATCTGCTTCAAATTGGATAGGATGTTCTTTAATATTGTTATTCATGGTCTTGACCATTGATAACACCAGATTATTCCAAAATCCGTTAAATCCTCCGCAGATAAAAAAAAGACAGAGCCCATTCTGGAGTGGCTGTTCCATACTTTCCCACACATCCTGAAGCTGTTAACATATCCGATGCGGCCGTGAACCACTCCGAGACCGGCGCATGAACCACATTCGTGTCCATTCAATTCCGGGTACTCTCCACTTTTACCAGCCACGGCAGTTTTATCCTGTCCATCTCCTGCAACAACTAACTTACATTCAAAAATTTATATCATCATTCACAAAAAAAACACCCTCAGGAACAGCCTCCAGTCCAGACCTTTTTCCAAATGCACCTATAATTATCCTGATGCCTATAATAAGGATATTAGAAAAAACGCTGGCTAGGCATCCTAACCGGCGTTTTTGGCCTAAGTTATTCAATTTCAAATGAAAAAATAAAATAAGACAATCAGACCAGCATATAATTCCACAGCATCTAATCCCCTGGTTGGCAAAGAAAACGAGCCTACACCGTTAAAGTGCAGGCTCTTAAAAAAGAAAGGTTTTGGCGGAGCGGGAGGGATTCGAACCCTCGGTACCGGTTTTGCCAGTACGTTCCTTTAGCAAAGGAGTGCTTTCAGCCTCTCAGCCACCGCTCCGTCTTGGGTAATGTGTGGAAAGGAGACTACACGCTTCCCAAAATGAAGTCAATACATAAATAATACAGTCAAAAATATTGATCAGGCAATCTTCTCGATCCTACTGGATCGGGATAGACAGCCATTCATTTGATTGTCCCATGAGGGCAGGAAAACAACCTTCTGGAAAGAGTCAAAATATCCACAACTTGATGTTGATGAACAATTTATTCAAACAAATACGCATTTTCCCGGCAAATATATTCGCAAAGCATGGAACATTTTTTCCGTAATTCATGAAAAATAGTTCCTCAGTTCAGCATGAACACCACGTTCCAGAGACGGCGTACGCCTGATTGGAGCAAATCGGAAAGACA